>ERZ857757.285-NODE-285-length-57207-cov-4.010481_pt1 | contig 57207 bp, 40 predicted proteins | sample MGYA00519764_ERZ857757 | MGnify/ENA primary metagenome ERZ857757 (study PRJEB31778, sample SAMEA3449359) | human gut metagenome | biome: human gut; feature: human-associated habitat; material: faeces | place: United Kingdom | collected 2010/2012 ...
ACCGAACGGCAGGATACAACTCCAAAACCGCCTACCTCTACCAGGGGAAAAGCGGAGAGGAACACAGGAAAAAGCTTCAGCGGAAACAGAGCGGAGAGTGACGCCGAACGTTCATTCATTGCGCCATCTGCCTCCTCCCAACCAGGAAAAACAACCCGGACAAGACGGTGAACCACGTTCTCCATATAATCATCTTCATCTGCCTCGGATGGAGCCTTTCCTCCGCAGAGGGACATTCATTCGATCATGAACTCATGCCGCCCGATTCCATCCATATCCGGAGAAGTACAGAAGGGCATGCTCCGCTCCTGAAAAGCCTGCTGGAACAAAATAATCTGAAAGCATTTTATCACCACGCCAAAACGGCTCTGTCAGAACTGAACGCCATGCGGCGCCATGGAACGATGACGCGGGAAGGGGCCTGCGACATGCTCTGGAGCCTTTATCTGATCAGCGGAGCCCCCATGTATGAAGCTCCGGATTACGACAGCGTTCAGCCATGGCCTTATAAAGATGAGCGGGACAACGACATTGCCGCCAAATCAGGAGTCATTTCCGCGCTCTCCATCATGGATACGAAACAGATGTCGCACAACCTGGGCATCCACGAACAACGGCTGAAACATCTCCATGCCGCTTACGCCGCCGCCATCATTAAAAGGCTGAAATCTCTGCACCTCCCTGATTTCGGAAAAAAAGAGACAGCGCTGAAAGATGCAATAATACGTTTCCATCCTGCCAATCCGGACGGGAATGTCATCGGCTCTGACGTTAAAGATTACGAATGGACTCACCGATGGAACAATCTGGTCACATTTTCGTCAAGAAACAGCATGTATCATAGCTATGTCTCTAAAATCATGGAGAAAAGATTCATCCCAATGCTGGTGAAGTACTTCCCCGACCAGGCCGGGGAAGTCGTCAAATACATCAGGAAGGCGGGATACGGAGACGGCGAGGTTCTCGACCTCATCGACCGAACGGCAGGATACAACTCCAAAACCGCCTACCTCTACCAGGGGAAAAGCGGGGAAGAACACAGGAAAAAATTTCATCAAAAAATACGGAACTCCTGTCCGGACGTGAGCCGGAATGCCAATAAATAAAGGATAAAACGCCGGTCACACTCAACAACATGCCTCAACAGCGTTCACCGGAAAACTCCGGGTTCCTGTAAGCAGTCCACGGTTTTTCCTTGGCAGGTTTCCGCCTCCGGCTATCATGCGGGCATGGGCCTTTTCCAGGATCAAACCAGCTCTTTGTCGGAAATCAAGCGGCTTGCCGCCCTCGTCACGGATCCCTCCCGCAGGGAGGAAATCGGTTCGGATCAATGGCCTCTGGCCATGATTGCCTACGGGCTGGTCACCTGCAATGAAACGGGAAGAGAAGAAGAAGGCGTCACCATTTACAATATGTTCCAATCCCGCTGCGCTCCGGACGCCCGCCGCAAATGCGCTCTGCAACTGGCAGCTTTTATCCGGCAGCGCAAAGGGGACGGATGGAGGGCCCTGCTGCCTTTTGCCATGGCGGATGAGGCGCCGGATATTCGCAGGCAATCCGCTTTCCTTATTTATACGCTGGCCGCGCCCCAGCCGGAGGAGCGGTTTCCCGGAATTGCCGGATTGGCGAATGTCATCTGCGCCTCTCCCTGTCCCGGACAGGCGTCCATGGCTCCGGCGCTGGACGCCCTGATGAGCCTGGGAGACATGCGGTTTGCCCCTTATTTGTCTTTCATTTCCAAAAATCTCCCTCCCGGGCGCCTCGCGGACCTGCTGGCCGAAACGGAGGCCATTCCCACGGACCTGGGCTGCGGATGGCTGCTGGATATTCTGGATGAACATCCGGAGCTTACCTCCACCATTGCGGCGGTACTGGCCGGGATGCCCTCCAGAGCCGGAGAAGTGCTGGACGTGGTCGTTCCCGTCCCCTCCTGGCAATTCACCAATTCCGCCGTCCAGCCGCTCCATTCCTGGAGTATTCCCGAATACAGGCTGCGCATGGGAGAACGGCTCTCCAGATATCTTGCCCCGGAAGAGAGGGAAGCCGTGGACCGGGCATGGAGCTGAGTCTTCCGGTGTATCCCAACCCGCTGCATTTTTCAAAAAGCCGTCTCCCCAAAATGCGGAACGGCTCTTCTGATTCGGAAAATACAGACTCAGGGGCGTTCCACAAACAGGCAAAACCGCAACATGAGCCTGATGTCCTACAGGCTCATATCGGCCCCCCCAAGGATAAATTGCTTCAAGAGGGGCAAATCCCCCCATGGCGCGGATTTTCCCCGGCCATTCATTCACCTCGCCACTACGTGGCGATGGTGGAAATCCACAAAGCTCCGGTATGTCTCCTCATCCAGCAAATCTCCATGCGTCATCAGCAGGAGCGGGAAAGGTTCACCCTCATCCGTATAAGGAGGATGGATATAATCAAACTGCGGATTGGGGACAAAGCCGTGCCTCTGATAAAACCCCAGCCGCCGACGTGAGATCCCGTCCTCCGGAGGATCAATTTCCAAAATAACCTTGTGCGGAAACGCATCCCTCAATTCTTCCAGAATCCTTTGCCCGGCACCCTGGCCGCGCAGGGAGGCATCCACGGCAAAATACTCCAGATACACGAATTTTTCCCGACGCCACGTCACCAGCATCGCAACCACCCGGCCTTCCCCATTTAAAAATACTTCATAACAAAAACCGGGGTCTTGAAACGCCAACGGGAAATCCTGTATCCGCCGCTGTTCATGCACCGGAAAGCTTGTCCGGTAAATATCCAGAGAATCCAGGAACAGCGGATCATCCACACCCGCCACACGGCGCTTGGTCAGCGGCTCAGACTTCATGAACCATATCCAACCACACCCGTCTCCTTTCGGCAAGTCCCCCGGAAAGTCTTCCCCAGTCATACAACCAGTCGTTCAGGCTTCAATTGATGCAGTGCTTCCCAATCAAGGAGAAGGAAGAAAAATACCTTCGCGCGGCGATACGGAGACAAGGAAATCCCCGTCTGCCTGCCGGGACTGACGGCAGCCCCGGCACCCGTACAAGGGATGCCGAAACAAAGGCATTCCATGTTCTCTTTTATCTCTATGAATTTACTTTTACCTGATGTATAGAAAGAGCCTGCTCACGTCATGAATTCCATTTGAAATTTTATTCCGGAAACATGGGAACCCGTCTAAAGCCATGATGCCGCCCGCCAAGATATTCCTGCTGCTGATTTTTTCCTGGGCAGTTTTCCCCCGCCCTCTCCAGGCCCGGGAAGAGCCGCCCGCATCCCCCTCCTGGCCGCGCTGTGTTCCTGCACGCCCCGGCAGCCGTATTCTCTTTCTGGGAAACAGCTATACGTTTTTCAACCGCATGCCCGCCATGGTTAAAGCCATGGCAGACACCAAAGGATTGCGGCCGGACGTGCACATGCACGCGGCTCCGGCAGCATCCCTCCAGTCCCATTGGAATGACAGGCGTGCCCGCAGCAACATGGAGGGAACGGCATGGGACTTCGTTATTCTCCAGGACCAAAGCGCCACACCTATCCGGGCTCCGGAACGAACCATGGAGTTCGGAGAAAAATGGTGCTCTCTGATACGAGCCGCCAAAGGAACGCCCATCCTGATGCTGACGTGGGGGAAAAGAGGAGCTTCCGGAACTCCGGACCCGCAGGAGCAAAAGGATCTTCTTGAAACGTATTTGAAACTTGCCCGGAGGGAAAAAGCAGCGCTCGCCCCCGTGGGCATTGCCTGGGAGAATTGCCTCAAACGCCATACTGACATCCAGCTGTACCAGACTGACGGCCGGCACCCGACGGAGGAAGGGAGCTACCTGACGGCATGCGTAATCTACTTCACGTTATTCGGAAAGTCTCCGCTGGGCCTGCCGGGCCGCTTGTCCTTGAAAGGGACGCGGCTGAGCAATCTTCCCGCAGACAGGGCCAGAATATTGCAGACCGTCGCCAGGGATACATGCAGGCAGCTCTTTTCCGCCACTGCCGGAACCCGTCCCGCAACCGCCGGATTGCAGGCCGCTGCATTGTCTCCGCATAGCGCAAAATCTACTCGCAAAACGGGCACGGGCCCTTTACCATGGCAACGGACATATATACTATTATGAGCGAACAAGTCATTATCATCGGTGCCGGCTGCGCTGGTTACACGGCGGCCATTTACACCGCCCGCGCCAATCTCTCTCCGCTTCTGATCACGGGTTCCCAAATCGGCGGACAACTGACCACCACGACGGAAGTGGAAAACTTCCCCGGCTTTCCGGACGGCGTGATGGGGCCGGACCTGATGTTCCTGATGCAGCAGCAGGCGGAAAAGTTCGGCACCCGGTTTGCATATGAGGACGTCAAGAGCGTCGTCAGGGATGAAGCCACCGGGCTGTTCACCGTGAAGACCAGCGGCCAGAATTACGAAACCCGGAGTATCATTGTGGCTACGGGAGCATCCGCCCGCTATCTGGGAATACCGGGAGAGGAAGGGCTGGTTGGCCACGGACTCACCGCCTGCGCCACCTGTGACGGAGCTTTTTACCGGGACGTGCCTGTGTGCGTGGTAGGCGGAGGAGACAGCGCCTGTGAAGAAGCCATGTTCCTGACGCGCTTCGCTTCCCGGGTGTACCTGATCCACCGCCGCGACACGCTCCGCGCTTCCAAAATCATGGCGGAACGAACGCTGTCCAATGAAAAGATTTTCCCCATGTGGAATTCCACCATCGTAAGCTATAAGACGGACGACAAGGGAGAACTGGAAGCCGTCATGCTGAAGGACGTAGTAGAAGGGGATGAAACGGAACTTCCCGTCAAATGCGTCTTTATGGCGATCGGGCACACGCCGAACACTTCTTTCCTGGGGGATCTGGTGGACCGGGACGATGCCGGCTACATTATCCGGGAAACAGGGATGATGGCGACCAGGACGCCGGGATTGTTCGCCGCCGGAGATGTGGCGGATCCTCACTACCGCCAGGCCATTTCTTCCGCCGGAATGGGCTGCAGCGCCGCGATTGAAGCGGAACGCTACCTGCTGGGGCTGTAACCCCATCTTTCGGAACGGGCCGGAATTCCCAGCGGGATTTCCGGCCCTTCCCCGCTACAGGAAAACGGACATGCACCATTACAGCATTTTTGAGCTTTTCAGCATCGGCATAGGTCCTTCATCATCCCATACCGTAGGGCCCATGCGGGCGGCGCACCGCTTTCTTGAACAGATGCGCCACTCCCCGCGCTTGGCGGAAATCTCAGGCATCCGCTGCGAATGCTACGGCTCCCTGGCCGCCACTGGACATGGGCACGGCACAGACACAGCCATCATGCTGGGGCTTCTGGGGGAAGAACCCCATACGGTGGAGCCGCGCAGCATTCCCGGAAAAATCGCCCGCCTGCACCAGCAGGAAACGTTGTCCGTCACGGAAGAAAAAAACGTCCGCTTCTCTCCTTCCCGCGACCTGGATCTTTCCCACTACCAGCCCCTGCGCCTGCATCCGAACGGGATGCAGTTTACTGCCGTCAACCAGGACGGAGACCCGGTGGAAGACGCGGTATTTTATTCCACGGGGGGCGGGTTCGTCTCTTCCGAACAGGAACTTCTGCATCCGGAAGAAAGGGATCGGGAAACCTTCCCTTTTCCTTATGAATCCGCGGAGGAACTGCTGCACATGGCTGATGAGCGTGGATGCCCTCTTTCCTCCATTGTCATGGCGAACGAATGCGCCATGCTCCCGGAACGGGAAGTCCGTGAAAAACTGGACCTGATCTGGGCGACGATGAAGCAGTCCATCTCCAACGGCATGAGCGCGCGCGGCAACCTGCCGGGCGTTCTGCAGGTTCCGCGCCGGGCCAAAACTTTGCGCAAGAATCTTCTGGTGCACGGAGAATCGGCCTTGAAAGACCCTCTCTCCATTATGGACTGGATCAATCTGTACGCCATTGCCGTAAGTGAGGAAAACGCGGCCGGCGGCCGCATCGTCACCGCTCCGACCAATGGAGCGGCGGGAATCGTTCCGGCCGTTCTTAACTACGCCACCAAATTCTGCGTTTCCCCGTATCCGGATGCCGTGCATCGCTTCCTGCTCACCGCCGGGGGAATCGCCATCCTGTACAAGAAAAACGCCTCCATTTCCGGCGCGGACGTAGGCTGCCAGGGAGAAGTGGGAGTAGCCTGCTCCATGGCCGCCGCCGCTCTTGCGGAGTACCTGGGGGGAACACCCCACCAGGTGGAAAACGCCGCGGAAATAGGCATGGAGCACAATCTGGGCCTCACCTGCGATCCTATTGCGGGCCTCGTCCAGATACCCTGCATTGAGCGCAACGCCATCGCCGCCATCAAGGCCATCAACGCCGCCCGCATGGCCCTGGGCGGCACGGGCGCTCATTTTGTCCCGCTGGACAAGGTCATCCGCACCATGCTGGACACCGGAAGGGACATGCAATCCAAATACAAGGAGACCGCCCAGGGCGGCTTGGCCGTCAACGTGGTGAATTGCTGAGGGGACATGAAAACCCTCCCTTGTCTTTTCACGCGCGTCTGTTCCCGCAAAAAACGCTCCGCCGGATTGACAGATACGGGGAGCAAAGGTAGGGTGCGGGCATGCTTTCACGCCTTTTTCTCGCTCTGGCCCTGTTGCTGGGCGGCACGGGACTGTCCCGGGCCGTTCACGTCGTCATGTGCGGCGGCCCCGCACTCAGGCAATGGGAAGGGCTGAGAATACAGCCTGACAGGCATGACAACTGGTGGGCCAACTTTGTAAGGGCCTCCACCATCCGCATCGCCCAGATCCAGCAGCAAGATCCTGCCGCCAGAATCACCTGGATTGTTTACCGCCCCGGTTACGCAACCCGGGGGAAGGAAGACGGCAAACCTTACACCCGCTGGATTGCGGACCTGGCTTCCAAGTATAAAATCAGGCTCGTCTGGGTAAACAGCGCCGACCAGGCCATCCGGGCGCTGAATTCCTCCCCGCGCTTCCACGGCGACAAGGTGGAATCCTTTTACTACTTCGGTCATTCCAACTGCTATGCGTGGATGCTGGACTACGGCAACAATATCATGGCCGTTTCCACGGAATGGATCCATGAGACGGACCTGAACAGGATACGGCGGGATATTTTCACGCCGCAGTCCGACTGCTGGAGCTTCGGCTGCTATACGGGAGCCAGCATGTCCCGCTGGTGGAAACGCATCGTAGGCGTCCCCCTCTGGGGCAACACGGAATCCACCCGCTACGGCCCCGTCTCTGACGGCAGGCTGCCGGAAGGCGCGGGAAAATGGGTTAAATAGCAGGCTTGCACCGCTCTTTCCTTTAAAGACAGGCTCCCTAAAATCGGGAGCCTGTTTTGTTGCCTTTCATGGAAAGTGAGGATATGCCGGATTTTCAATCCGGAAGTCAAGCGTAAATTCTGATAACCAAGAATTTGTGCCGAACTTTATTGCATCATTGAAAACCTTTTTATGCATACGGAAAGCCTGCCGAAATATCCACCCATGCAGAAACCGCCGCCAGCTTTTGAGACTGCTCAAGATAAGTCTGAAAACCGGAGAACTCTTTTCCCTGAAAGCTGGTACATCTGCCGCGAATGTCCGTTTCAACAGCCGCAGGAAACAGTCCCGCACCCTGCAGAAAGAGAAACTCATGCACTGTTTTCAGGGCATATCGGATTGAAAATCCGCTTTATTCATCATGAGCGGGTTCAAGACAGCCCGGCAAATTACAGCAATAAAAAAGAGCAACGAACAACCATGAAGAACACATTATTTCTTTCCGGTCTTATGGCTTTGTGTTGCGGCGCAGGGATGGCCGCCACCGTAGCAATCGACCTAAATGGGGAGGCAGCCGAAGGGATATCTCTGCCTGCAAACCTTAAATTGTCTGGATTCGGAGACGTCAACAGCGGAAGTGTCATCACTGCACAAAAAGTCGTCACATGGTTGCAAGGCACCACCGGCTGGCAAGGCACCACTGCAAACGGCAATTCCGGCTCCGGTATTTACGGCAGCGTCACCGCATCCGGGGATACTGATGTATCCGTGTCTTTCATCAACAGAAATGCTTACGGCGGCTCTATCGTAGGAACAGCGGTAACGCTTACCAGTGATTACGCCAGTTATACCGGATTGACTCTTTCCGTGGACTGCGCCGGGCTGCAATCCGGAGCAAACTTCACGACGCTCAATATCGTTTATCAGACGGCAGAAGGCTGGCAGATCAGCCAGTTGACCGGTCAGGCCTCTTCCCTGATTCAAACAGGCATGACCCTGTCCGTGGACTTGAGCGGTACTCCCCTTACCAGCGACACGGCTTACATTGTGATGTCCACCCGCAATGGCGGCGGAAACACGAACTCCAACCTGCTTTTTTCCATGTCAGCCACTGCTGAGGATGTCGTTCCGGAACCGGCTACGGCGTCCCTGAGCCTTTTGGGCCTGTCCCTGCTGATGCTGCGCCGCAAGCGCTGAAATAAAAAACGCGATCTTTCCCGTTTTTCAACAACTGTCCGGGGTGTAAAATCTCGGACAGTTTTTCATTTTTAAGCCTGAAGGCTTGCAATCGTATTGCCATATGACCGGGCTGCCGTATAATGGGGGCGAACGGAAAATATCCGTCATTTTCTGACAACAATCATGAACCAAGCACCCCATGTTGCCATCGTCGGCGCCACCGGAGCGGTGGGCGTTGAAATCCTGTCCTGCCTGGAAACACGCAATTTTCCCGTAGGTTCCCTGAAGCTTCTGGCCTCCGCCCGGTCCGCCGGAAAACAGGTCGCTTTCCGTGGGAAAATGCTGACTGTAGAAGAATTGACGGAAAAATCCTTTGATGGGGTGGATATCGCCCTGTTCAGCGCAGGCGGAGGAATTTCCCTGAAATTCGCTCCTATCGCAGCGGCTGCGGGCTGTGTGGTCATTGACAATTCCTCTGCCTTCCGGCAGGAGCCGGACGTGCCCCTGGTGGTGCCGGAAATCAATCCGGAAGCGGCCTTCAACCACCCCCGCAATATTATCGCCAACCCGAACTGCACCACCATCATTACGCTGATGGCCCTCTTCCCTCTGCATCAGCGTTTCGGGTTGAAAACCGTCATCGCCTCCAGTTATCAGGCGGTTTCCGGCAGCGGCCAGCACGGCATTGCGGAACTGGAAACCCAGGTGCGCGCCGTAGTGGACGGCCACCCCGTAGTGAAAAATGTTTATCCCCACCAGATAGCCTTCAATCTTCTTCCCCAGATCGATTCCTTTACGGAAAACGGCTATACCAAGGAAGAGCTTAAGATGCTTAATGAAGGCCGTAAAATTCTTTCCCTGCCCGAACTCAAGGTAACATGCACCTGCGTGCGCGTGCCCGTTTACCGTTCCCATTCCATCTCCGTTACCGCCCAGTTTGAAAAACCTGTGGACTTGGAAACTGCCCGCAGCGCCTATGAAGGCAAACCCGGAGTCGCCCTGATGGACAACCCAGCGGAGGGCGTGTGGCCCACCCCGCTGGACAGCACCAACGGAGATACCTGCTACGTAGGGCGCATGCGCATGGACATGGCGATTGACAATGCCCTGACTCTCTGGGTCGTGGGCGATCAGGTCCGAAAAGGGGCCGCACTCAACGCCGTACAAATCGCGGAATTGCTGGTCAACCGCTGACCTGTTTCCTCCACACCCCGCACCTATTCCATAACGCCATGTGTGAACAATCACTGAACGACTACATCACAGAACAATGCGCCCTGATTGACGCAGCGCTGGACAGACTGCTGCCAGCAGAGGACGAAAGCCCCGAAACCGTCCACAAAGCCATGCGCTACAGCATATTTGCGGGTGGGAAAAGAATGCGCCCCGTCCTTTGCCTGGCGGCGGCGGAGGCCTGCGGAGGACTGGCAGTGGACGCCCTGGTTCCCGCCTGCGCCGTGGAAATGATGCATACGTATTCCCTCATCCATGACGACCTGCCAGCCATGGACAACGACGATCTGCGCCGTGGGAAACCCACCAGCCACAAGGCTTTCGGAGAAGGCGTCGCCATCCTGGCGGGAGACGCGCTGCTGACGGAGGCTTTTGCCGTAATCGCCCAGGTGGACGATACGGAACGCTATACCGTCAGGGATTACGTGAGGGAGCTGGCAGCCACCGGCGGCAGCACCATGCTCATCGGAGGCCAGATTCTGGATTTGGAGGGAGAACACAAGCAGCTCTCCGAACCGGAAGTCCGCACCGTGTACGAAGGGAAGACGGCCGCCCTGCTAACCACGGCCCTTCGCTTCGGCGGCATGTCCGCAAACGCCACAGAGTCCCAGCTGGAAGCTCTGACGGACTTCGGTTACAACCTGGGGCTGGCTTTCCAGGTGATTGACGACATTCTGGACCTGACGGCTTCCACGGAAAAACTCGGCAAGACCGCCGGCAAGGACGTCAATTCCCAGAAATCCACCTGTCCGGCCCTGATTGGCCTGGACGGCGCCCGTTCCGAAGCCAAATGCCGCACTCAGGCGGCTCTGGATGCCCTGATGATCTTCCCGGAAGAACGCCGCGCCCGCCTGGTGGAACTGGCCAACTATCTTCTTAACCGCGAATATTAAGCCGCTTTTTCTTTCATGCCCGCAGAAACCGTATCCGACAACGTGGAAACCCTGATCAATCTGGCGCTGGCCGAAGACTTCGGCTCCGGCGACGTGACTTCCACATACTTCGTCCCGGAACATCTGACCGCCAGAGCTATTTTGACCCCCCGGAAAAAAGGCGTTCTTTCCGGCGTCAATGTCGCGGCGGAAGTTTTCCGCAAGGTGGATCCCACCCTGAAGGTGGAAGTTTACCTGCATGACGGGGAAGCCGTGGCGCCCGGCGCCGTGGTGATGCTTATTGAAGGGTCCGCCCGCTCCATTCTTGGGGCGGAACGCACCGCCCTCAACTTCATCCAGCGTCTTTCCGGAGTAGCTACGCTCACCAGACAATATGTGAAAGCCATTTCCCACACCAGCGCCCGCATTCTGGATACCCGCAAAACCACTCCCGGCTACCGTCTGCTGGAAAAAGCGGCCGTGCTCCATGGCGGAGGCACCAACCACCGCATGGGCCTTTATGACCGCGCCATGGTGAAAGACAACCACCTGATGACGGATGGAAATACGGAACACCTTCAGGAATGCATCAACAGGCTGCGTCAGGAAAAGCCCGGCGTGGAAATCCAGCTGGAAGCGGACACCCTGGAACAGGTGGGCAACTTCCTTAAACTGGAAGGCGTGGACCATATCCTTCTGGACAACATGACGCCGGAAATGCTGAAACAAGCCGTCGCCATGCGCGGAGGATGCACCACCCCCCTGCTGGAAGCCAGCGGAGGCGTTCACCTGGACACGGTAGCCGCCATTGCGGAATCCGGCGTGGACTTCGTCTCCGTAGGCTACGTGACCCACTCGGCCCCCTCCCTGGACCTGGGGCTGGATTTCAGCGTAGAATAACCACTCATCGTTCAACACGCCATGGACTTGTCCAATTTCAGAGAAGAATACCTCAAAGGCCAGCTGCACAGAAAGGACCTGGCGGAAAATCCCTTTGAACAATTCCAAACCTGGTTTGAACAGGCCCTGAAAGCGGATATTCCGGAACCCAACGCTTTTTCCCTGGCCACGGCGGACGCCCAGGGCAGGCCCTCCCTGCGCACCGTGCTGCTCAAATATTTTGACCGGACGGGCTTTGTTTTCTTCACCAACTACGGCAGCCACAAGGCCCGCGATATTGAAGAAAATCCGCAGGTCTGCATGATGCTTCCGTGGGTAATGCTGGAACGCCAGATCATCATTTACGGAAAAGCCGTCAAAGTCTCCCGCGCGGAATCCCTGAAATATTTCCTCACCCGCCCCAAGGAATCCCAGCTTGGAGCTTGGGTTTCACACCAAAGCTCCGTCATTTCCGGAAGAAAACTGTTGGAAATGAAGTTGATGGAACTGAAAAACAAATTCTCCAAAGGAGAAATACCCCTTCCCTCCTTCTGGGGCGGCTACCGAATTATCCCGGATACCTTTGAATTCTGGCAGGGCGGCCCCGGCCGCGTGCATGACCGTTTCATGTACAAACTTCAGGAAAACGGCTCCTGGACAATTGAACGCCTTCAGCCATGACCGTCCGGCGCACAACAAACCAGGGGCTTTCTTTCCTGGACGTAACAACACCGCTCTGCACGGCATCCCTGTGCCTTCAGGGAGCGCACCTCACCTCATGGAAGCCGGCAGGGCATGAGGAATGCCTTTTTCTTTCTCCTAACGCAGCCTTTGTCCCCGGCAAAGCCATCCGCGGAGGCATCCCCGTCTGCTGGCCCTGGTTCGGACCCCGGGAAGGAGCACCGTCCCACGGCATAGCGCGCACCTCGGAATGGCGCCTCCACCACCAGGAAATGGACAAGTGCGGCAACGTCCTGCTCTCCCTGGCTTTCTATCCGGAAGATGAATCCTATCCCGCCGCCATCCTGCGCCTTACCCTGGGCCGCACGCTGGCCATGAGGCTGGAAACCACGGCGCGCACGCAGCCCTGCAAGCTCACGGAAGCATTCCATAACTACTTTGCCGTCGGCAACCTGACCAAATGCCGCGTTCATGGGCTGGAGGACATCCCGTTCCGGGAAGAAGCCGCCCAGCCCATGAAGCACGGAGAACGCCCGCTGACGCCGCTGGGGTGCTTGGACCGCGTTTACAACTTCCCCTCCTGTTCGGGAAAAACAATGCTGGAAGACCTCATGCTGAACCGCGCCATCACGGTGGAGCGGAACCATGCCTCTTCCGTCATCGTCTGGAATCCTGGACAACAGGGCGCCAAAAACATGGCGGACCTGGGTGCGGAGTCCTGGAATAAATTCCTGTGCATTGAAACGGGAAACGCGGAGCCCCGTTCCATTTCCCTCGCTCCCGGACAAACCCATACCCTTTACCAAAAAATTTCCGTAAGGCATATGGAGGAAGCCTGCTCTCCCCGTTAAAACGGCAGACAGCATTACCTCTCAAGTAATGTTCCGGAACATTGCCTTGCCGCCCTTCCGGAATTTCCTTTGTCACCCTTGCCTCTCAGGCCGCCTCCAAAAGAAAAAAAATTGGCGCAGGCACGGGAAAAACCCGCATCTTGCCCCGGCAAAAGGAAAAACCCCGCGGAAGAACATCAATGACGCCCTTCCGTGGATAAACAGAAGGTCCTTACAGCTTAATTTCAGTATCCCCCTTCCTTACTGAATAAGTATTGCCATTAATGATTAAAGAGTAAGAAGCATTCGACGTGACCGACACCGTGCCTTTACCATCAAAAACAATATCGGTTACAATATCGCCAAACCTCAAATTCCTGATTCCATGGCGGCCCTTGTTTTTTTTCAACCTCCACCGGACTTCCTTTCCGGCGGCAGACACTTTCTTAAATCCCAGCACATTTTCAATAAACAACGCAATCGGCCCCAGGGCTGACCAGCCGCAAAATTCCGGTCTTACACGGCGTCCGTGTTCTGTGGAGGGGGCATCTCCGCTTGGGCTATAGCACTCCCAGACAGTATGCGGTTCCATATTCCTGTAAGCGGCAAGCTGCTGGTTGATAACCTTCTCGGCAATAGCATCGGCCTCCTCATGGTAGCCATACTTTTCAATGGCCTTAATCGCCATATATGTCGTCGGCAGCCAAATTCCTCCCCGCCAGTAATCCCCGGTTTGATGATGATAATCCTTATCCGAGCGGGCCAGGGAAGGAGTAGGATAACTGCCTCCGAATTCCCCGGGATTCATCAGATGATTTACCATGCTCCGCGCCTGTTCCCTGGACGCAATCCGGGCCAGAAGGGGCCAATAGGAAGCAATGGTTTTAACGCGGCAGGGCTGTTTGTCCGCAATGGTGACATCGTAATAAAATCCATCCCGCTCATCCCAGTAAAGATGGTTGATCTTTTTCTTAAGCGCTTCATATTCAGCGTTCCATTTTCTTGCTTCATTCTCATTTCCCAAAGCCTGTTCCATGGTAGCAATGCAGTGGGCGCTAAGAGCCTGCTGGGAAATGGCATCCACCCATAACACCTTATGGTATCCTCCGGCATCACGCCCGCGGGGAGTATTGTCCATACCGCTCGCTCTCCCCGTCCAGGTAAAGCCATCATCCCCAATGGAATTCAAGTAAATACGCTGGGGGGAACATTCAAACCGTTCACCAGCCTTAGCCCGGGCAAACCATTTGAAATGCTTCTGCAAATACCGCTTTTCATTAAGAAGATGATTAAGCCGCCTCTTATCTCCTGTGAAATCAAAATATTCCTTTTCCACCCAAGCAAACAGCGGGGGATTATCCACTAAATGGATTCTAAGGGGCGTAGCGGCTTTTTCATGGATAGGTTTGTAAAGATTATCCAGACTTTCTATTCCGGGAAACGCCCTGGGCGCATACTTGGCAAAAAGCACCATGAAACAGGTGTCCCATATCCAGATTTGATCTTCGTAGCAATTTTCATCCATATAGGGAGACGCGGGGAGCCCTTCCGGCCCTTTCCTGACGCGCCCAGCCGCAATTTCCCATGTTTGATGATAAAGTTCCGTCATTTCCCGGTTTGGATATACTGGCAGGGGAATCTCTTTTTTCCAATCCCGGTTCATGCAGGAATCCGGATGAGTTGTTGCGGAAAATCCCTGCAGCGGGGACGACAGCAGGAGAATCGAACCTGTGATTGCCGATAGTCTGGCGTTCATTTATTCCGTATTGATTAAATTAAAAAACTACTTCTTCAGAAGTTCCTTGAGCGCAGCATCAGCCATAATCACCTGCCCATCGGCATTGGGATGAACGCCATCGGGAAAAAGTTCCGGTTTATCTTGAAAAGGGGTGAAAAAGTCGATGGTTTTACAATTATTGTCCTTCGCAACCTGCTTCACAAGAGGGACAATTTTATTTTTCACCGTTTCCTTGTCAATTTGGCTGGAAGACTGCCACGAGGGAAGCGGAATTGCGCAATAGATTTGAATACCGGGCATGTTTTCCCGCAGTTCGGCGATGATGGCGGCATAATTCTGCTTAAACTCGGACAGGAATTTCCTGTTCTGCGGTTTGGCGTCATTGGTGCCTAACGCGATAATGGCAATCTGTGCATGGGAATTGAGCGCATTCCGGTACTCGCCCGTTTTAATATAGGGAAGGTCTCCCTTGGCCAGAAGGGTACGCCCGTTAACGCCGCAGTTCAGCACTTCTATTTCTTTCCGTTTGAATTTTTCCCTCAATTCCTGACCAAGAAGATGGCTCCAGCGCAAAACATCCTTATTGGCTCCGGCTACTCCTGCTCCAAAAGTATTACTGTCTCCCAGGCACGCAACGCGCAAGGGGACGGGCTGTCCGGTAACGGAAAGAACAAAATCTACGATATGGGCAGGATTGTCAAAACCGTGCGGATGATGCCCTCCGGACCGGCGGATGACTCTTACAGGCCCCCCCATCCCGGCGTAACGCTTAGCGAAAACATCCGTATTCTCTTCAATAGGGACTACGTCATCTTCCGTCCGGGAAATAAACAACAAAGGAATTCCGGCTTTAGCCATGCCGCGCATATTGTCCACGGGGTTACCCTTATAGGACAAAGCCTGCTGTTCATTAAAGCCGTAGGCGCGCAGGCATTTGTTCCAGTCATCCGGCGAACCTTTGCCCTTGCCCCTGCCCGCCGGCCAGCTTTTGAAATCACAGACGGGGGCATCCACATAAACGCCAGCCACGCACAAAGGATTCTTCTCCGCCCAGTTAAGCGCATAAAGGCCTCCACGGCTCAGTCCAAACAACACCGTTTTTCTGGAAAAACCGCGTTCATCCACCAGATACCTGTAAAATTGATCCATCACATCCATGGCCTTGGGAGAACCGTAAAGGTCTTCCATGCTGATAAATACCGCCGCATAACCGCGCTTTACCAGTTCGAGATCTGCTATAGGCTTATAATCAAAAAATTGCGGCCGCCATATCCACAACTGTTCTTTTCCAGAAACAACAGCCTTGTCGGGAAAGACGATGAATGCCCTGCGGCCGCCCACGGCAAACTCCTCCCGTAAAAAACCATTCCAGACAGAAACCGTCCTAGGGAACTGACGCTTGGCCATTTCCGGATCATACCCCGGAATTTCCGGCCGTGCATGTCCTGTTTTTACCAGCCATTCATTGCGGACTTTCTCATGTTTTTTCATCGTATCCGGCGTCGGCCGATGGTCTTTTTCCGCAACCTCAGGAGCAAGGCCTATTTCCGGGACCAGCCCGGCAAGAACTTCCCGGGCTATCATATGGTGCCCTTCCGGACCGGGGTGCACGCCGTCACCGGAATACCTGAAACCGGGATTCCCGGCCTTCTCTCTGGCAATGAGTTTCCGAAGCCCGGGACGGATATCTATGACTTTCCAGCCGTCTTTTCTTTTAGAAACCAGCCATTCCGCGTACTTGTCCAATACAGCGTCGTACTCAGCCTGTTCAGCGGAATCCCCCCGGAACAATGGAGGAGTAATGAAGACAATCTCCGCTTTTGCCGCATCGGCAGCCTTTTTAAGGCGGATATTCCCTTCCTGGTACGCTTGAAAACGCGCTCTGTCAAACGCCTGCATGAGGCCGTCATTCATCCCGTAGCAGGCCAGAATCAATTGAGGCTGGTACATCTTGAGAATCCGGCTGAGGCGCTCATGCAGGCATGGACGGGGGAATCTGCCGCCCGCATGGCCATATTCGCTCAACCCGGCTACCGTCTCGCTGGGAACGGCAAAATTGACAATCTCGCAGGCTGCAAATTTTTTATCGTCCCTCAAGGTGTTTTCCACTTCATTGGCCCAATGGCCCGCGTAAGCAATACTATCACCCAGAATGGCAATCCGGCCCTTATTCAAAGGCTGGGCATGAAGCCGCATCCCCGCTCCCGCACAACACAGCATCATCAACAATAAACATCTTGCTATTAACAGAAAACGCATTTCACAATAATATGGTTGTACTTATTACTACTGAAAACAAAATAAATTTCTTGCAAGATACGGGAAAATACCGATCGGCAGGCACCCGCGCTGTTTCATGAAACAAAAAACCCGGCGCTTCACCAACTCCCGTCCGGCCCTCTTCCCGACAATCACGGTCCATCCCTTCCTTTAAAGCGTTTCCCTCCTTCCCCAATTTCGCCATTGCCGCCGGAGAACCATAGAAACCGGAAAACCGTTTACGCTTCTTCCCGAAAACGGATGGGGGCGGAAGAAGTCCTTTTCCTGAAGAAATAGGGCAGGATTCGGCTTGCCAAAAAGTCTCTTTTAAGGTTTGGTATGTTCCGAGCCTTTTGGCGCGTTCCCTATCAAGATGCATACAAACCCACCTTCCGATGTTGGCAACGCCGCAACCTTTATTGCGGAAATTTACGGTCAGGATGTCTTCAACATGGAGACCATGCGCAATTACCTGCCCCGCCCCGTTTACAAAAAACTGCTGGCTACCATCCGCAAGGACGAAAAACTGGACCCCGACATCGCCAATGAAGTGGCTCAGGCCATGATGACGTGGGCTCTGGAAAAGGGAGCCAGCCACTACACGCACTGGTTCCAGCCTCTCAATGGGAGCACGGCGGAAAAGCACGACTCCTTTGTGGACGTGGACCCGGAGGGAAATCTGGAACTCAAATTTTCCGGCAAGAGCCTGGTGCAGGGCGAGCCGGACGCCTCCAGCTTCCCTTCCGGCGGTCTCCGCGCCACCTTTGAAGCACGCGGCTACACCGCATGGGACCCCACCAGCCCCGCCTTCATCAAACGGACGGAAAACGGCGCCACGCTTTGCATCCCAACCGCTTTCTGCTCTTACAAGGGACAGGCGCTGGACAAAAAGACGCCTCTCCTGAGATCCATGACTGCCGTCACCCGGCAGGCCAAGCGGCTGTTGTCCTGCTTTGGCGGTCCGGACAACATTCATGTCAGCGCCGACCTGGGGGCGGAACAGGAATACTTCCTGGTGGACAAGCAGCTTTATGCCCTGCGCCCGGACCTGATGATGTGCGGACGCACCCTCTTCGGCAATGTGCCCCCCAAGCACCAGCAGATGGAAGACCACTACTTCGGCTCCATCAAGGACCGCGTGCTGGAATTCATGGTGGATGTGGACGAAGCCCTCTGGAAACTCGGCATCCCGGCCAAAACGCGCCACAATGAAGTCGCTCCCGGCCAGTTTGAGATCGCGCCCATTTTTGAAAGCCAGAACCTGGCCGTGGACCATAATATGCTGGTCATGGAGGTGCTCCGGAAAACCGCCAACAAGCATGACATGGTCTGCCTGCTGCATGAAAAGCCCTTCTCCGGCATGAACGGCTCCGGCAAGCACAACAACTGGTCCCTCTCCGCCCCCGGTTACGGCAGCCTGCTCAATCCCGGTTCCAGCCCGCAGGAAAACGCCATCTTCCTCACTCTGCTCTGCGCCACCATCAAGGCCGTGGACGAACATGCGGATCTGCTGCGCGCCTCTGTCGCCAAATCCGGCAATGAACACCGCCTGGGTGCCCATGAAGCCCCCCCGGCCATCATTTCCATCTTCCTGGGAGATCTGCTGGATGAAATCATTGAGCAAATCGAGAAAGGAGGCACTAAAAAAGCGCGCACCCAAAAGACCATCAACATCGGCGTGGACACCCTGCCCATGTTCCCTCTGGACGCCTCTGACCGGAACCGCACCAGCCCCTTTGCCTTCACAGGCAATAAATTCGAATTCCGCGCCGTAGGTTCCTCCCAAACCTGTGCATGGCCCATGACGGTTCTAAATACCATTGTGGCGGAAAGCCTGGATGAAATCTGCACCATTCTGGAACCTGTCAAGGACAAGCCCGAGGAGTTCCACGCCACCCTCAACAAGCTCCTTCAAAACATCATCAAGAAGCATAAGCGCATTCTATTCAGCGGAGACGGCTACGGAGAAGCCTGGGTAGAGGAAGCGGAACGCCGCAATCTCCCCAACATCCCCGGCACCATTGAAGCCCTGGCCGCTCTGGAAACGCCCAAGGCCAAGGCGCTTTTTGAAAAGTACAAAGTGGTCAGCCCCGTAGAACTCCACGCCCGCCATGAAATCCAGACGGAAATATTCCACAAGGAAATCAACATTGAAGCGGAAACGGCCCTCCTGATGGTGGAAACCCTTTACATCCCCGCCGTAACGGAACAGCTCACGCAGCTTACCACCGCCATTGCCCAGATGAAGGCATCCGGAATCAAGGCGGGAATGAAAGCTACTACGGATCGCGCCAACCAAATCGGCACGCTGCTGGATATTCTCCCCGGACAGGTGAGGGAACTGCGCCGCGCCGTGGATGAAGCCGATACCAGGGCCATCCAGACGGGCATGGACAATTTGAGAAGCACCATTGATATGCTGGAAAGCCTGACGGACGCAGACCTGTGGCCCGTCCCCACATACGCGGAACTGCTCTTTCTGTAAAGCAGGCGGGCTTTTCTGGAATAGAAAAACACTGTCTATCAATCATAAAGACTACTTATCCCAGTACTTTCCGCAAGAAAAACGGCAAATTAATCGCCTGACGGATTGACAAAACAATCAAAATAGTTATCCTTTCCGTCCGGTTGTGCATAGGCCGCTTAGACGGACGGCACTGAATCTAGTAATTCACAAGAAGCATCTTTCAACATCATGAGCAAGAGGACTTATCAACCATCCAAGCGTTGCCGCAAGCGTCAGTTCGGATTCCGTGCACGCATGGCCACCAAGAACGGAGCGGACATCATCCGCCGCCGCCGCGCTAAAGGCCGCAAGCGCCTGCTTCCCAAGGGAGCCGAAATCCAGTACAAGCGCCACACCATCCAGCACGGCCGTTAATCCAGCCGCCAGGATCCGGTTAACGCCTCCTTGGAACTTCTTTTCACGGGCCGACCCGCGGGAGATGCGTCTTACTCGTCAACAAAGCATGACCAGGGCATTCCAATTTGCCCGGGTACGCAACGAGGGGCCATCCGTAGCAGGTCGGCTTATTGTTTTAAGCGCAGCCCCGTTGGAACATCCGGAGGAACCCTCCAAATTCGGTATCATCTGTACGAAAAAAATCGGCTGTGCCGTTGTCCGCAACAAACTGCGGAGACGCGTGAGGGAAATACTGAGGGCGCACGGGGCTCCTTTTGAAAACGGCGTACACCTGGTGTGCGTCCTCCGCTGGAGGGCCGTGGAAGCCAGCTACGCCGACCTGGAACGGGACTGGCGGAAAGCCGCCCGAAAACTTAAATTGCAACTTCTTTCCCGGGAACAAGACAAGACATGATGAAATGGCTGCTCATCACCCTTGTGAAGGGGTACCAAACCTTCATCAGCGCTCCCCTGCATGTCCTGGGGGGGCCCGGGAGCGGCTGCCGCTATACCCCCACTTGTTCCCAGTACTTCATCCAGGCCGTTCACATCCACGGAGCCTGGCGCGGCTTTCTTCTTGGCACATGGCGTATTTTAAGATGCAACCCGTGGGGCGGATCAGGTTATGATCCCGTGCCCCCGGCGCGCCACCCACGCTGAACAATTACCTTTCTTCCCCTTTCCTTTCACCAACTCCAATCAAGCTATATCACATTATGGATCGCACAGCATGGATCATCATAGGCATCTGCGCCGCCCTTCTGGGCCTGAATATTTACATGGGCAACAATAAAAAGGCTGAAACCGCCCCCATTCCCGCACCGCAGGCGGCTGCCGCCGCAGCCAATGCCCCGGTTGCCGGCGTCCGCCCCGGAGCCGGAACCTCCGCCCCGGAACAGGCCTCCGTCAACAAAGCCCTTGAAGAAGACAAAACCGCCCCGATCACTCTGGTAGCCACGCAGGAAGTGAACGGGAGGCAGGAACCCTTCATCACTTACACGTTCAACCGCATAGGGGGTTCCATCGGCACGGTTACCCTGCACAACGATATCGTGGACTCCCAAAAAGTCGCGGACCATAATATCACGATTAACGAAGCCCAGCAGCGGGGCATCGGAGAACTCGTTTTCAACATGGACGCCACCCAGGATCCTTCCTATGACAACACCGTGTATAAGGAAGTGAAACGCACGGCGGACTCCGTAACTCTGGAAGGCTATGACCCCGCACGGCAGCTTTTCATCTCAAAAACGTACACCCTGCACCCCGTCAAAAATCTGGAAGGGGAAGTATTGCCCGGCAGCAAATATCTCATTCGCCTGACCGTCTCCCTGCTCAATAAATCTCCCAATGTCCAGGATCTGCGCTACATGGGCATCTTCGGCGGGAGTGCCTATCCCATCGCCAAAAGCGAGCCAAAAGATACCTACACCCATTTCTTTTACCATGCAGACGGCTCCCTGGAACAGGAAGTGCCTTCCTATTTCACAGGCGGCTTTTTCAGCAGCGCCAAGGCCCGCGTCCTGGAAGGCCCTCTCCAGGATCTGACTTATGCCGGCGTCATGAGCCAGTATTACGCCACCATCCTTCTTCCCCAGGACCAGTCCAGGGGGTCCACCGTGTACGCCACCCGCCAGGAATTTCCTTTGACGCATGAAGGCAACACCCTGGTGCCCGGCGTCACCGTGGCCATGGGAATCCCCAATCTGACCATGGCCCCCAATGAAATCAAGACGCTCACCTACGATATTTACACCGGCCCCAAATTCAACGCCTACCTGCGTGACCTGAATCTTTCCTATCCCGCCATCAGCGATATCATGGCATACGGCTGGCTCGTATTCCTGAGCGTTCCGATGAACTGGCTGCTCAACCTCTTCCACGGATGGTTCGGCAACTGGGGCGTAGCCATTATCTGCATGACCATCGTTGTCCGTGCTCTCATCTGGCCGCTGCACAAAAAATCCTATATGGCCATGAAACGCATGTCCCTGGTTCAGCCGGAGATGGTCAAACTCAAGGAGAAATATCCGGACGACCCTCAGAAGGTGAACATGGAAATGATGAAGCTGTACCAGAAATACGGCATCAACCCGGCCAGCGGCTGCGTCCCCATGCTTATCCAGATTCCCATTTTCTTTGCCTTTTACCGTGTGCTCCAGTATTCCGCAGAACTGAGGGGGCAGCCCTTCTGCCTGTGGATGACGGACCTTTCCCTGCCTGATACCGTGGGCCACCTGTTCGGCGTTCCAATCAATATTCTGCCTCTCATCATGGCCGTAACCATGATTATCCAGATGAGGATGACGCCTCAGGCGGGGGAACGCTCCCAGCGCATTATTATGAACCTGATGCCTGTGATGTTCTTCCTGTTCTGTTACAATTTCGCTTCCGCCCTGGCCCTGTACTGGACCACGCAGAATTTGATCTCCATAGGACAAACGGCCCTTATCCGCCGCTTGCCCATGCCCGTGCTTTCCCCCGCCAAAAAGAAAAAGTCGGGCTTTTTCCAAAAGATGATGGAGCAGCAGCGTGCGGCCCTGGAAGAACAGCAGCGCAAAGCTAAAGGCCGCAACATGCGCAATATAACGCCTAAAAAGTAGGAATCCCTGCTCTGCCTTCCGTCTCCGCAAGTGCGTCCGCCCCCGCGGCCGCACTTTTTCATGGAAAGGCGCAGAAAAAAATATTCTGCCGGCGCAAGCCTCAAAAAGGGAAAGGAACTCCCTTACAGAATTTCCTCAAAAAACCGGCCCTCTCCACTTGGAGAGGGCCGGTTTTCCTCGTCATATATTCATTGCGTAGTTAATTGGAGCAGCTTGGCAGAAAATGCCAAACACCCACTGGAGCAAACCTAACGGATTATGAATTCGCGGCAATTCCCTGAATAACTAAATAACAAGAATACCAATCAGTTACCTTTCAATTCACTTTTTTATCAATTGCCATCCAGCCGAATTTCCAAAACCCAAACTCCACTAACACATTTCCATTCAAACTTTCCTGTTGACTTCGAATTCATAATCCGCTCAGAACCGGGCATTGCCGGAACATTTGACCTTCCTCCTGACATCAACCGCAACCAGCTTCAAATGCGGAATGGCTCAAGGAGGAAAAGCGGCGCCAAAATGCCCGGCCATGAAACAGCAGGCAGGCCTTTGAAAAAATGGGGGCCTCCGCACCCGCGGAGGCCCCTGCCTTACCCCAAACAACAGAAAACTGCTGCATGCTTCTTTCAGGAATGCATGGCCAGGGCATGCCGGTATTCCACCGGGAATACCTTGATGAATTTGCCGCGTTCTTCCGGCCAGTTGTTTAACAGGTCGTAAGCCCTGCGGCTCCTGGTAGCCATGTAATGCTCGTAAATGAGCTGAAGCAATTCCGCTTCATCAGCGGAATGCGGCATGACCGTTTCCAGGTCCACGCTGCCCAGGTTGCATTTCTGATCGAAGTTGTTGTCCGCATCATACACGTAGGCCAGGCCGCCGGTCATCCCCGCGGCGAAATTGACGCCCACCTTGCCGAGAACCGCCACACGGCCCCCGGTCATGTATTCACAGCCGTGGTCGCCAATGCCTTCCACCACCATTTTGGCGCCGCTGTTGCGGATGGCGAAACGTTCCCCGGCCTGCCCGTGAAGGAAGATGCTGCCGGAAGTGGCCCCATAGCCGATGACGTTTCCGGCGATGACGTTGTCCGACGGTACGTAGGAGATATGATCCGGGGGACGCACGATGATTTTGCCGCCGGACAGGCCCTTCCCAACAAAGTCATTCGCCTCCCCGACAAGTTCAAAGGTAACGCCGGGAGCCAGAAAAGCCCCGAAGCTTTGCCCCGCACATCCGGTGAAGTGCACCGTAAGCGTATCTTCCGCCAGGCCGCGCGGCCCGAATTTCATCACCAACTCACCGGAAAGTTCCGTCCCTACCGTCCGGTCCACATTGCGGACGTCGCGGCAGAGTTCCGTCTTTTCCCCCTTTTCCAGCAGGGGCTTTAATGCCGGCAGCAGATGGCGGCGGTCGTAGTTGTCCAGCGGTTCCTTTTCAAAAGAGGGGTCAAACCTGCGTCCGTCCCCCTCTGCCGCATGCAGGATGGAGGAAAAGTCCAAATGCCGGGCCTTGTAAAAATCTATGGCGCGGTTTACGGAAAGCAGATCCGCCCTGCCTACGGCTTCATCCAGGGAACGAAGCCCCAGGGAAGCCAGGATTTCCCGCGTTTCCTGGGCCACGAAGCGGAGGTAGTTGATGACGTACTCCGGCTTGCCGCTGAATTTGGCCCTCAGGGCCGGATCCTGCGTGGCGACGCCTACCGGGCACGTATTTTCGTGGCACCTGCGGAGCATGGCGCAGCCGATGGAGACCAGGATGGCGGTTCCGAAACCGAATTCCTCCGCCCCCAGCAGGGCGGCCATCACGACGTCCCTCCCCGTACGCAACTGGCCGTCCACCTGGAGCCGGACGCGGGAACGGAGTTTGTTGAGCACCAGTGTCTGCTGCGTTTCCGCCAGCCCCAGCTCCCACGGCAGCCCGGCGTGCTTCACGCTGGTGAGCGGAGAGGCGCCCGTGCCGCCGTCGTGGCCGCTGACCACAACCACATCCGCATGGGCCTTCACCACCCCCGCGGCAACCGCGCCGATGCCCACCTCGGAAACAAGCTTGACGGAAACACGGGCATCCGGATTGGAGTTGCGCAGATCGTAAATTAACTGGGCTAGGTCTTCAATGGAGTAAATGTCATGATGCGGAGGAGGAGAGATGAGGCTGACGTTCGGCATGGAATGGCGCAGCCGGGCGATGTATGGATCCACCTTGTGCGCCGGGAGCTGCCCCCCCTCCCCGGGCTTGGCTCCCTGGGCCATCTTAATCTGGAGCTCGGAAGCATGGCGCAGATAATTAATGGTCACGCCAAAACGCCCGCTCGCCACCTGCTTGATGGCGCTGTAGCGGACTTCGCCCCGGGCGTTGGGTTCATAGCGGGCTTCATCTTCCCCCCCTTCCCCGGAATTGCTTTTGGCTCCGATTTTATTCATCGCAATGGCGATGGTTTCATGGGCTTCCGGGCTGAGGGAACCCAAAGACATGGCTCCGGAAACGAAACGGCGCAAAATGGAATCCACGCTTTCCACTTCTTCCAGGGGGATAGCATCCGCCGGAGCAAATTCAAACAGGCCGCGCAAAGTGCAGAGATGCAGCGCCTGACGGTTGCTGTAATCCGCGAATTCCCGGTATTTCCGTTCGTCATTGTCACGCACGGCAGCGCGGAAAGCCTGAAGTGTCTGCGGATTCCAGAGATGGTTCTCCCCTCCTTTCTTATACTTGTACTGCCCTCCCGCATCCAGCTTGTCCCCGTGTTCCGCGTTTTGCGCGGCGCGCTGGTTGCATTCCGCGGCTATTTCATCCAGACCTATGCCTCCTACGCGGCTGACGGTGCCGGGAAAGAATTCGTCAATCAGTTCCCGGTTCAGACCCACCGCCTCGAACAGTTGGGAGGAGCGGTAGCTGCGCAACGTGGAAATGCCCATCTTGGACATGATTTTAAGCAGTCCCTTGTCTATGGCATTGATGTAGTTTCCGGAGGCTTTCACTACATCCAGAGGGCAGTCCTGCGGTGCGGCCAGGGAAGTAACCGTCGCCAGAGCCAGGTACGGATTGACCGCCGTGGCCCCGAAGCCCAGAAGCAGCGCAAAGTGCATTGTTTCCCTCGCCTCCCCGGTTTCCAGAATCAACCCTACGTCGGAACGCAGCCCGGCGGCCGCCAGCGCGCGGTTCACCACGGAACAGGCCAAAAGACTGGGAACGGGAAGATAGCCGTGCCCTATGTTGCGGTCCGTCAGCACCAGAATGCGCACGCCGGACCTGACCAGGCCCACGGCGGATTCCGCCAGGCTTTCCAGCGTCTCCCGCAGGGCTTTCCCGTCCCCGCCTTCCGGGAACTGGATGGAAAGCCTGGCGGAAGGGAAGCCGGCCTCCCGAATATTGCAGAGGCGGTTGAGTTCTTCATCCGTAATGACGGGGCGCGCCATCTTGATCAGCCGGGCGTGCTCCGGCGTTTCTTCCAGAATGTTGGGATGGTTGCCTATGTATGTAGTCAGGCTCATGACCAATTCCTCCCGGATGGGGTCGATGGGCGGATTGGTCACCTGGGCGAACAGCTGCTTGAAATAATTGAACAGGAGAGGCGCCTTTCCGGAGAGGACGGCCAGCGGCGCGTCATTTCCCATGGAGCCGAGAGGCTCCGCGCCTTTCAGCATCATGGGGCGGATAATCAGCTCCACATCCTCCTGAGTGAATCCGAACTGGCGCTGGCGGCCCACGAGGTCCGGCATTTCCGCAGAGGCGGAAATGGAATCAAACAGGGAACGGACGGAAATTTTGTTTTTCTCCACCCAGCGGCGGTAGGGCATGCGCCTGGCCATTTCATTCTTGGTTTCAGCATCGGATACCAGCCGGTGGTTCACCAGGTCGCAGTAAATCATTTCCCCGGGACGGAGGCGGCCTTTGCGGGCTACTTTTTCCGCGGGAATATCAGCTACGCCCGTTTCCGAAGCCAGAATGAAAATATCATCCGTGGTCAGCGTATAGCGCGCAGGGCGCAGGCCGTTGCGGTCCAGCATGGCGCCCGCATTGATACCATCGGAAAAAACGACGGCGGTCGGACCGTCCCAGGGTTCCATCATGGCGGAGTGGTATTCAAAGAAGCCGCGTACATCCGGCCCTAAATGGTAGTTGACGCCCCAGGCCTGCGGCATGAGCATGAGCATGACATGGCGCAAGTCCCGCCCAGAGGCGGCCAGCAGCTCAACCATGTTGTCCAGGCAGGCGGAATCGCTCTGCCCGGGGGGAATAAGAGGCAGCAGCTTTTGCAGGTCATCCCCCAACAGGGTGGAGGACAAATGCGGCTCACGCACGCTCAGGTGGTTCAGGTTCCCGCGCAGGGTGTTGATTTCCCCGTTGTGGGCCAGATACCTGAAGGGATGGGCCAGGCTCCAGGTTGGGAAAGTATTCGTGCTGTAGCGCTGGTGGACGAGGGCCAGGGGAGATTTGAAATGCTCGCTGGCCAGGTCTCCATAAAATCCTTCAATCTGCGTGCCGAGAAACAGCCCCTTGTACACAATGCTTCGGCTGGAACAGCTGCACACATAACAGCCTTCCACGCGCCGTTCCATTTCCCGGCGCATCACGAACAGTTTGCGTTCAAATTCCGCCTGGTCCGCAAAACCGCTGCCGTCAATGAACAGCTGACGGATCAGGGGGCACGTGCGCTGGGCATTTTTGCCGATGCTGTCCCGGTCCACGGGAACCTGCCTCCACGCAATCACGCTGCCGCCGTTTTCCGTAACGGCGGCTTCCAATTCCTCTTCATGGCCGCATCCGCCAAACATCATGGCCACTCCGTATTTGCCTCTGGCGGGAAGTTTGTTGGGAAGAACCAGGCGGAAGAATTCATCCGGAAGGGCCAGCAGAATGCCTGCGCCGTCCCCGGTATCCGGATCGCTCCCCACGGCGCCGCGGTGCATGAGCCTCTTGAGGACAGTAATCCCCATTTCAATGATTTTGTGGCTCGGTTCATTCTTCAGGTCAGCCACCAGACCCACGCCGCAGGCGTCCCTCTCCTGTTCAAAGTCATACAATCCCTGCGGCGCAGGAATGCCTGTCTCGAATTGATAGCTATTCATCAGTTTGCTGTTTTGTTTGGGTTAAGCTGACTTATTTGCAGCAAAAACCGTGCCAACATTGTCCAGACTTCATATTTTCCCGCATTCAAACTGCTTTGTCCCTGTTTTACAGAGCCTGACGCGGCTTCCGGCATAACAGGACATTTTGCAGCGGAATAAAAAATATTTTTCTTCCAAGAAGAATTTTTTACATTTTCGTAATCATCCTTTTGTTGCGGTTTTACATTTTTGTAATCCATTCTCGTTCGCAGTTTTGTTTTCCTTTTTTGCAGCTCTTCCGTCATGATATTCATATTTAACTAATAATCAATATATTAAAATGAACGACACATTCATGCGAAAGTTTACCTGAAAAGTTGGCACGCTTCTTGCTAGAGAAAAGGCACAACAGTTAACCATGATGAGTGACTCGACACGAACACAAGCCATCAGCGCCATCGCTTCCCTGCCCGTGGGCGGAGCAAACGAGAGCGCTCCGGTCAGCATTGATTATTACGGAGCGGATGTCTTCAGCACGGAAGTGATGAAGAAGTACCTGCCCAAAGACACGGCAAAAACCCTCCTGGCCACTATCCAGGACGGGCTTCCGCTGAACGCGGATATTGCCGCGGATGTAGCCCACGCCATGAAGCAGTGGGCTCTGGAACGGGGAGCCACTCACTATACGCACTGGTTCCAGCCCATGACGGGCTCCACGGCGGAGAAGCACGATTCCTTCCTGGATCCCAAGGGAATGGAACCCATCATGAGTTTTTCCGGCAAAAACCTGATTGTGAGCGAACCGGACGCCTCCAGCTTCCCCTCCGGCGGTTTGCGCTGCACCTTTGAGGCCCGCGGCTACACCGCATGGGACCCCACCAGCCCCGCCTTTATCAAGAGGCACGGGAACGGAGCCACGCTTTGCATCCCTACCGCCTACTGTTCTTATACGGGAGACGCTCTGGATAAGAAGACTCCGCTGCTGCGCTCCCGCCAGGCATTGGGCAATGCCGTCAAGAAGCTGATGAAGAGTTTCGGCCTTCCGGATGAACACGTGACCATTACGCTGGGGCCTGAACAGGAATACTTCCTCATTGACAAGAACTTCTACCTGAACCGCCCGGACCTGGTCCAGACGGGGCGCACCCTTTTCGGCGCCCCTCCCGCCAAGCACCAGCAGCTGGAAGACCATTATTTCGGCTCCATCAAGCCTCGTATCCTTAATTTCATGAGCGACGTGGAACAGGAACTCTGGAGACTGGGAATCCCGGCCAAGACCCGCCACAACGAAGTGGCGCCCGCTCAGTTTGAACTGGCTCCTTTGTTTGAGGACGTGAACCTGGCGATCGACCACAACATGCTGGTGATGGAAGTTCTGCGCCAGCAGGCCAGCAAGCACGGCCTGGTATGCCTGCTTCATGAAAAGCCCTTCGCAGGCGTCAACGGTTCCGGCAAGCATAACAACTGGTCCATTTCCTACGGGAACAAAAACCTGCTGGATCCCGGTTCGGACCCGCAGCAGAACGCCATTTTCCTGACCGTCCTGACCGCCATCATTGAGGCCGTTGACAAGCACAGCGACCTGCTGCGCAATTCCGTGGCCAGCGCCGGGAACGACCACCGCCTGGGAGCAAACGAAGCGCCTCCCGCCATTATCTCCATCTTCCTGGGCGCCCAGCTCAATGAAGTGATTGAGAATATGATCAACGGCTCTTCCGGCTGCGGCAAGCGCAACGATACGCTCAAGATCGGCGTAGACACGCTTCCCGTTCTTCCCCGGGATGCGACGGACCGCAACCGCACCAGCCCGTTTGCCTTCACCGGCAACAAGTTTGAATTCCGTGCTCCGGGCTCCGCCCAATCCTGCGCGGGCCCCATGATGACCCTGAACACCATTGTGGCGGAATCCCTTGATTCCCTGGCGGAAGAACTTTCCTCCTTCGCTCCGGAAACATTCCTGCCGCAGCTCCAGGAAACGCTCAAGCGCAGGATTTCCGAACACAAGAGAATCATCTTCAACGGGGACAATTATTCGGAAGAATGGGTGAAAGAAGCGGAACGCCGCGGCCTCCCCAACCTGAAAAATACGATGACGGCCCTTCACACCCTGGTGAATGAAAAGAATGTGGCCCTGTTTGAAAAGTACGGCGTCTTTTCCAGGCGGGAGCTGGAATCCAGGTTTGAGATTTTCCTGGAAGAATACCACAGACGCATCCGCATTGAAGGGCGCCTGTCCTGGGAAATGGCGGCCACCATCATCCTCCCCGCCCTGCGCAACGAATACGGGCAAACCGTTGCCGCGCTCTCCAGGGCGCTGGAAGCCAGGCGGACCAGCGGTACCGCCGCCCTGCAGAAGCTGGCGGACAAGCTGGGCGACGCCCTGGATTCCATCGTATCCGACCTGGATACCCTGGAGACGGCGCTTACGAGCTGCCATGAGGACATCCTTGCCGCGATGTCCCGATTGAGAACCAGCGTCGATGCCGCAGAAACCCTGGTGAACGACCGGTCCTGGCCTCTCCCCAAGTACCGGGAAATGCTGTTCATCTATTAGTGGGTGCACCGACGAGCTCCGGAGTTGTGCCGCCCCCCTCGCGGGTCAGGCCTCTGCCCGCAGGGAAGGCACGGCTCCGGAGCCTTGGCGCGCCTTGTTCCGGCCTCCTTCCTCTTCCGTTTTCCACCGTTCCCCACGCTCTAAAAATCCGCGTCATTGACCGTAAAAAAACTTTCCTCCGGAGCCCGGCGGGCACTTAATTCCCCCGGCGGAAATCCGCGGTCCAGGACTACAGGATTCTTCCATCGCCATTATGCCTAAAGACACCTCCATCAAAAAGATTCTCGTGATCGGGTCCGGCCCGATCGTCATCGGCCAGGGCTGCGAATTCGACTACTCCGGCACCCAGGCCTGCAAAGCCCTCCGGGAAGAGGGTTATGAAGTAGTGCTGGTCAACTCCAATCCCGCCACCATCATGACGGACCCGGAGACAGCTCCGCGCACTTATATTGAACCGATTACTCCGGAGTTCGTGGAGAAAATCATCATCCGGGAAAAACCGGATGCCCTCCTCCCGACCCTGGGCGGGCAGACAGCCCTGAACTGCGCCATGGAACTGCACCGCAGCGGCGTGCTGGAAAGGGAAAAGGTGCGTATGATTGGCGCCAACGCAGACGCCATTGACCGCGGGGAGGACCGCAACCTGTTCAAGGAAGCCATGCTCCGCATTGGCCTGGACGTGCCGCGTTCCGGCATTGCGCATACCATGGAGGAAGCGCGCCGGGTGGCCAGGGATATTGGCACCTTTCCCCTGATTGTCCGCCCCGCCTTTACGCTGGGCGGCATGGGAGGCGGCGTAGCGTACAACAAAACGGAATTTGAAGAGATATGCGCACGGGGGCTGGATCTTTCCCCCGTTTCCGAAATCCTGATTGAAGAGTCCCTGATCGGCTGGAAAGAGTTTGAAATGGAGGTAATGAGGGACCGCGCGGACAATTGCGTCGTCATTTGCTCCATTGAGAACATCGACCCCATGGGCGTGCATACCGGGGATTCCATCACCGTAGCCCCCATCCAGACACTCACGGACCGAGAATACCAGGCCATGAGGGACGCTTCTTTTGCCGTCATCCGGGAGATCGGGGTGGAAACGGGCGGTTCCAACATCCAGTTCGCCATTAATCCGGCCAACGGCCGCATGATTGTCATTGAAATGAACCCCCGCGTTTCCCGCTCTTCCGCGCTGGCTTCCAAGGCCACAGGGTTCCCCATTGCCAAACTGGCCGCCAAACTGGCCGTGGGCTATACGCTGGACGAATTGCGGAATGACATCACGCGGGAAACGCCCGCCTGCTTTGAGCCCACCATCGACTATGTGGTTACCAAGGTTCCCCGTTTCACGTTTGAAAAGTTCAAGCAGGCGGACGAACACCTGACCACATCCATGAAATCCGTAGGGGAGGCCATGGCCATCGGTCGTACTTTCAAGGAATCCCTGCAAAAGGCCTTGCGTTCCCTGGAAACGGGACGCTGGGGCTGGGGATTTGACGCGAAGGCCCCGCAGGCGCCTTCCGCAGAAGAAATCACGCGGAAACTGGCTGTTCCCACGGCAGAACGCATTTTCTGGATTCAAACGGCGTTCAGCAACGGATTTTCCCTGGATGAAGTGCAGCAGCTTACCCAGATTGATCCCTGGTTCCTGGCACAAATGCAGGACCTGGCCAAGGCGGGAGACAGCCTGGACAAGCTGGATCTGCGGGAAGCCAAGAAGCTGGGCTTTTCCGACAGGCAGATCGCCCTGGCCCGGGGAACCACGGAAGAAAACATCCGGAAGGAACGCCAGGAACGGGGCATTGTGCCCGGATACCGGCTGGTGGATACCTGCGCCGCGGAATTCGAAGCCTACACCCCCTACTTTTATTCCACCTATGGAGATGAAAATGAAGCCCGCGAAACAGGCAGAAAAAAAATCCTCATCCTGGGCGGCGGCCCAAACCGCATTGGCCAGGGGATTGAGTTCGACTACTGCTGCGTGCACGCCTCCATGGCTCTGCGGGAAATGGGCTACGAAACCATCATCGTGAACTCCAACCCGGAAACCGTCTCCACGGACTATGATTCCTCCGACAAGCTTTTCTTCGAACCCCTGACGCTGGAAGACGTGCTCCATATCTGCGAGCAGGAGAAGCCGGACGGCGTCATCGTCCAGTTCGGAGGACAGACGCCGCTGAATCTGGCCAATGCGCTGGAAGCCCACGGCGTGCCTATTATCGGCACCAGCCCCAGGGCCATTGACCTGGCGGAAGACCGCGAACATTTTTCCGCCCTGTTGAAAGAACTGGGGCTGAAACAGGCGGAGGCAGGAACAGCCACCAATGTGGAGGACGCCGCCGCCATTGCCGCGCGCATCGGTTACCCGGTGCTGCTGCGCCCCTCCTTCGTGCTGGGCGGACGCGGCATGATCATCGTATATGAGGAAAAAGAACTGCGCCGGTACATGAATGAAGCCGTGGAAGCTTCCGAGGAACGCCCCGTTCTGATTGACCGCTTCCTGGAAAATGCCGTGGAGATTGACGTGGATGTCATCGCGGACAGGGAGCGCGCCGTCATCGGAGCCATCATGCAGCATGTGGAACCGGCAGGCATCCATTCAGGGGATTCCGCCAGCATGATTCCCGCCATGGGAATTTCCATGAAAATGCACAAGGAAATCACGCGTGCTTCCAAGGAGCTGGCAAGCAAACTGAACGTCTGCGGGCTGATGAACATCCAGTTTGCCGTAAAAGATGAACAGCTTTACGTCATTGAGGTGAATCCGCGCGCCTCCCGCACCATTCCGTTCGTCTCCAAATCCATCGGCAAGCCCCTCGCCAAGCTGGCCGCACAGGTCATGGCCGGCAAAACGCTGGCGGAACTGGGCTTTACCCGGGAAATCACTCCGGAATACTATTGCGTGAAGGAAGCCGTTTTCCCATGGGGCCGCTTCCCGGGCATCGACGTGGTGCTGGGGCCGGAAATGAAATCCACCGGAGAGGTGATGGGCATTGATCCTGATCCGGATATCGCTTTCGCAAAATCCCAGGTCAGTGCATTCAATCCCCTGCCGACGGAAGGCAAAGTCTTCATCTCCGTGAATGACCGGGACAAGGAACGGGTGCTTCACATGGCCCGGCAGCTGGCGGACATGGGATTCACGCTGTGCGCCACGCGCGGCACGATGATTCACCTGCTCCAGCACGACATTGAATGCGAACGCGCCTACAAAGTCAACGAGGCGCGCCGCCCCAACATCGTGGACCATATTAAAAACGGGGATATTGATTTCATCATCAACACCCCCGGCTCCCACGACGCGCGGGCGGACGACATCATCATCCGTTCCTCCGCCGTTGCCGCCAAAACCTCCTATTGCACCAACCTGGCTTCCGCGCAGGCCTGCGTGAATGCCATTGAGGCGCTGAAGAACAAAAATCTTCAGGTGTGCACTATTCAGGAGTACCACGCCCAAAACCTTTAATCCCGCACCACCTAAGCATACTTACATCACCATGAGAGCCATTCTCGCACTGGAAGACGGAAGCGTCTTCATCGGTTCGCACTTCGGGGCCACGGGCACGGAAGTGGGGGAAGCCTGCTTCAACACGTCCATGACCGGCTATCAGGAAGTATTGACGGATCCGTCCTACAGCGGCCAGATCGTCACCATGACTTATCCTCTGATCGGCAATTACGGCGTCAACCCGGAAGACGGGGAATCAGGCAAAGCGCAGGTCAGCGGCTTTGTGGTGGCGGAACTGGCGAAAGTCCACTCCAACTGGCGTGCCACGGAATCCCTGGACCCGTGGCTGGAAAAACAGGGCGTCATCGGCATTGAAGGGGTGGATACCCGCAAAATCGCCAAGCATCTGCGCTCCGCCGGAGCCATGCGCGCCTGCCTCACCACGGAGCTGACGCCGGAGGAAGCCGTGGAAGCAGCCAGAAACGCCCCCTCCATGGAAGGCTGCAATATCGTGGACAAAATCGGTTCCCACCCCATGACACCGGAGGAAGTGGACGCGCTGGTTACGGGAAAAACTCTGCCCCCTGCGGAATACGACATCGTCGCCTTTGACTTCGGCATTAAATACAACATCCTGCGCCAGTTGAGGGAAAACGGCTTCCGCGTAACCGTAGTTCCCGCCCACACGACGGCGGAGGAAGTGCTTGCCATGAACCCGGACGGCGTCTTTCTTTCCAATGGTCCGGGAGATCCCGCTACGCTGACGGACATTCACCGGGAAGTAGCTGCATTGATTGGGAAAGTGCCCATGTTCGGCATCTGCCTGGGCCACCAGATTATTTCCCACGCGCTGGGAGCGAAAACCTTCAAGCTGAAGTTCGGGCACCGTGGAGCGAACCATCCGGTCAGAGATTTGAAAACGGGTAAAATCAGCATTACGTCCCAGAACCACGGTTTTGCCGTGGATCCGGACACCGTGCCGGACGACGTGGAAATAACGCTGATCAATCTGAATGACAATACCGTGGAAGGCATCGCCCACAGGACGCTTCCCGTATTCAGCGTACAATACCACCCGGAAGCGGCTCCCGGCCCCAGGGACCCCCAGTATCTGTTCCGGAATTTCAGGAAAATGATTGCGGCCAGCAAGCGGCAACATGCCCGCTGACGGCTCCGCCCCCTTCCTACGGACCAGAGCATTTTCCTCGCCTCGCTGGGAAAAATGCGTTATTTATGCCCGGAGCCCATGAATTGCGGCTCCGGGAGAGGTTTCTTTTATTTCATCAACCTCTCCCGCCAGCAAACAACCTGACACACCATATGAGCAAAATCGCATTAATCTCCGGCATTACGGGACAGGACGGTTCCTTTCTCGCAGAGTTCCTGATTGACAAAGGGTATGAAGTACACGGCATCCTGCGCCGGTCCTCCTCCTTCAACACGGGCCGCATCGAACACCTTTACCTGGACGAATGGGTGCGGGACATGAAGAAAAACCGCCTTATTAACCTCCACTACGGGGACATGACGGATTCCAGTTCACTCATCCGCATCATCCAGACCGTGCAGCCGGATGAAATCTACAATCTGGCAGCCCAGAGCCATGTGAAAGTCAGCTTTGACGTACCGGAATACACGGCGGAAACGGATGCCGTGGGAACCCTCCGCATGCTGGAAGCCGTCCGCATTCTGGGCATGGAAAAGAAATGCCGCATCTACCAGGCTTCCACGTCCGAGCTTTTCGGGCTGGTGCAGGAAGTCCCCCAGAAGGAAACCACGCCGTTTTACCCCCGTTCACCCTACGGCGTAGCCAAGCAATACGGATTCTGGATTACCAAGAATTACCGGGAATCTTACAATATGTTTGCCGTTAACGGCATCCTGTTCAACCACGAAAGCGAACGCCGCGGAGAAAATTTCGTTACCCGCAAAATCACGCTGGCGGCGGCACGCATTGCCCAGGGCATGCAGGACAAGCTTTACCTGGGCAACCTGAACGCCCTGCGCGACTGGGGTTACGCCAAGGATTACGTGGAATGCATGTGGCTGATTCTCCAGCATGACACACCGGAGGATTTCGTCATCGCCACAGGGGAAATGCACACGGTCAGGGAATTCTGCACGCTGGCCTTCCGTGAGGCCGGAATAGAGCTGGAATGGGAGGGAGAAGGCGTGGAAGAACGCGGACGCGACAGGAAGACCGGCAATATTCTGGTGGAAGTGGACCCCAAATATTTCCGCCCTGCCGAAGTTGAACAACTGTTGGGAGACCCAACCAAGGCCAAAACCCTTCTTGGCTGGAACCCCACCTCCACTCCGTTTGAGGAACTCGTGCGCATCATGGTGCGCCACGACATGAAATACGTAAAAACTCCCGTTCATTTCTGAGATGAAAAAAAACAGCAGAATCTTTGTGGCCGGACACCGCGGCCTCGTCGGTTCCGCCATCTGGAAATCCCTGGAAGACAAAGGCTATTCCCACCTGATTGGCCGGCCGCACAAAGAACTGGATCTGGAAGACCCTGCGGCCGTCCGGGAGTTTTTTGACCGGGAAAAGCCGGAATACGTCTTTCTGGCAGCGGCGTTTGTGGGCGGCATCATCGCCAACTCCCGCTACCGGGCGGACTTCATCTTCCGCAATCTCCAGATTCAGCAGAACGTCATCGGGGAAAGCTTCCGGCATGGCGTATCCAAGCTCCTCTTCCTGGGGAGCACCTGCATCTACCCGCGCGAAGCTCCCCAGCCCATGAAGGAAAACGCCCTGCTCACCTCCCCGCTGGAATACACCAACGAACCCTATGCCATTGCCAAAATAGCAGGGCTGAAAATGTGCGAAAGCTTCAACCTGCAATACGGTACCAACTACATCGCCGTCATGCCTACAAATCTGTACGGCCCCAATGACAATTTCCACCTGGAAAACAGCCACGTGCTGCCCGCCATGGTACGCAAGATACACCTGGCCAAGTGCCTGATGGAGGGAGACTGGAACGCCGTGCGGAAAGATCTGAACGCGCGCCCAGTGGAACAGGTGGACGGCACGGCTGAAGAAAAGGAAATCCTGGCCGTGCTGGCCAAATACGGCATTACCCCCGGTTCCGTGGAACTGTGGGGTACGGGAACTCCCCTGCGAGAGTTCCTGTGGAGCGAAGACATGGCGGACGCCTGCGTCCATGTGATGGAGCAAGTGGATTTCAGCCAGCTGCAAGAAGGAGGAAGGGAAGTGCGGAACTGCCACATCAATATCGGAACCGGGAAAGAAATCTCCATCGGCGGACTGGCCCGCCTGATTGCCGCTACGGCAGGGTACCGGGGAAATCTGGCGTTCAACGCAGACAAGCCGGACGGCACCATGCGCAAGCTGACGGACGTCTCCAAGCTGCACTCCCTGGGCTGGAAACACCGGGTGGAGCTGGAAGAGGGAGTGGAACGCATTTACCGGTGGTATCTGAGCCGGATGGAAGTCGACGGCAACTGACTTTTCGGCCAGCTCCCCTCACTCCAATGACCAGCCCCCCGGACAACCAGGATACGCCCCCCGCCAAAGCCAGCCTGTGGGCGCTGAGCCCCCTGCTGGTTTTCTTCCTGCTTTACCTGGTCATCTCCATAGCCGTACAGGATTTTTACGCTGTGCCGGTCACGGTAGCCTTTATGGCGGCAGCTGTCTGGGCCGTTTTCATCACCCGCGGAAAAAGCATGGCGGAACGGGTGGATCTGTTTTCCTCCGGAGTAGCCAACCGGAACATCCTGATGATGGTCTGGATTTTCGTGCTGGCAGGAGCCTTCGCCCAGTCTGCCAGGGATATGGGAGCCATTGACGCCACCGTGCAGCTTACGCTGCGGCTTCTTCCGGACAATCTGCTGTTTGCCAGCGTGTTCATCGCCTCCTGTTTCATCTCCCTCTCCGTAGGAACATCCGTAGGCACCATTGTCGCTCTGGCTCCCGTAGCCACAGGGCTGGCACAGGCCACGCAGGTCAGCGCCGGCATGATGACGGCCATTGTGGTGGGGGGAGCATTCTTCGGAGACAATCTTTCCTTCATTTCAGACACCACGATCGCCGCCACCCGTACGCAGGGCTGCGCCATGCGGGACAAATTCCGAGCTAACATAAAGGTGGCGCTCCCCGCCGCCCTGCTGGCCCTGGCCTGCTACATCCTGCTCGGATGGAACGTGCAGTCCCCCTCCACAGCGGATATCTCCATTGAATGGATGAAGGTATTCCCCTATCTGCTCGTACTGGTGACGGCCCTGGCCGGAATCCACGTCATGGCCGTTCTGACCATGGGGCTCCTTGCAACGGGACTGATTGGCATCGGCATGGGGTATTTCTCCTTCATGGCCTGGTTCCAAGCCATGGGCAGCGGCATGACCGGCATGGGAGAACTGATCATCGTCACTCTGCTGGCCGGCGGCGTGCTGTCCATCATCCGTTTCAACGGAGGCATCGCGTATATTATCGGAAAAATTACGGCCCATATCCACAGCAGGCGCGGCGCGGAATTCAGCATTGCCGGGCTGGTTTCCCTAGCCAACCTCTGCACGGCCAACAATACGATCGCCATCATCACGGCTGGCCCCATCGCCAAGGAAATAAGCGACAAATTCCATATCCCACCCAAACGCAGCGCCAGCATTCTGGACACCTTTTCCTGCCTGGTTCAGGGAGTCATCCCCTACGGTGCTCAAATGCTCATGGCCGCCGGAATCTCCCAGGTTTCTCCCCTGCTGATCATGAAATACCTGTATTATCCCCTGATTCTGGGCATCTGCTCCACCCTTGCCATTGCGCTGGCACCGGGAGGGACGGAAAGACGGAGGAAACGCTGAAAAGCCCATACGAAGAAAGGACGGCAAGGGCGCCTTTTTTGTTACCGACATGTTATCCCTGTTATCTTCATGTTACTCAACATATGGGATTCTTGTGCTATCATACATGCATGAGCCTTCATATAGAACCCACGGAAGACGCAGTGGAATCCCTGCGCAAGGAAAGGCGGAAAAATTATATTGCCGCATTAGCGACATCCATTCTCTCCGTCGTTTTGGCAGGAGCTATTCTCTACTCCCTGACCATCATCATCGCCCCTCCGGAAGAACCCAAAGTCGTCGGCTACATCACGCCGGACGATGCGCCGCCGTCGGATACGCCCCCGCCGCCGGAAGTACAGAGGGAAACTTCCTCTTCCTCCCATGCGGAGACGCCCGTCAAGGTCGTGGTGGCAGCGGCCGCCGCTCCGGTGAGCCTCCCCAAGATCGACATTGACCCGCCCGATGAACCTGTCATGCTGGAGGAGGGAACCGCCCTCGGCATGGGGGACGGCTTCGGCCCCGACCTGGGAGACGCTACCTCCGCCTTCGGTACGTCCCAACCCTCCGGAAGCACGCTGGTAGGTACCTTTTACGACACCAAGCAGACTCCTGGCGGACGTCCTACCAACCTGTCCCAAGACCAGTTCTGCTCCATCCTCTCCCGCTTTGTCACCCACGGTTGGGATGAAAAAGATTTAAACCGTTTCTATAAATCTCCCCAGCAGCTGTACGCCGCCCAATTTTACGTGCCCCGGACATCCGCCAATGAAGCTCCGAAAGCTTACGGATGTGCGGACAAAGTCAAGCCAAGCCGATGGATTGCTATCTATCGTGGCAAAGTGCGCGCTCCGAAATCCGGAACATTCCGCTTTGTGGGAGCGGGCGACGACGTTATTGCCGTACGATTCAACAATGAAAACGTATTTGACTACGGGTGGTTCCAGGCTTCCTTAGGAAAACAGACAGCATCTACCAAATGGATTGCAGCCATGGAAAACAAGCCCGGTTACGACGACCTGAAAAAAGAGCTCAAAACAGCCGGAATCAATGTCCCTCCTGTTACATTCTACAAATACTCCTCTTCCGGCCACTGGAACCGGACCATGGGAGGCGTGGTTGCCGGCAAATCCTTCAAAGTGAAGCAAGGTAATGTTTATCCCATTGAGATTCTGATCAGCGAAATTCCCGGCGGGGAATTCGGCATGACTCTTCTGCTTGAAGAAGTTGGAATGGCCCCCATGAGCAAGGATCCTAAAACGGGAGCTCCCATCCTGCCCCTGTTCCGGACCAACTACGGCGTTCCGAAACCGGACAAGAACAAGGAACACGTGCCATTTGACGAAATCGGCATTGTCTGGGAATCCATCAAATAACAGGCAATTCTCCGTCTTCCTCTCTCTCCATGCCCACAGGAAACCCTGTGGGCATTTTGCTTGCCCGTCCATAAAAGATATCCTACGCTTCCGCTACAACCATGCAGCCTTTTCGATTCCATTCCATCTACCAGCCGCGCATCTGGGGCGGCCAGAGCATGAGAACCATGCTGGGACGGGAACTACCCGACCGGGAAACAGCTTATGGAGAAGCGTGGGAAATCAGCGACCGTCCTGAAGCCATGAGTATCGTCAAGGACGGCGAATGGGAAGGAATGCCCCTGCACCGGCTGTGGGAAGAACATCGGCAGGAAATTTTCGGTCCCGGCTACGAGCGTTTCCCCCGCTTTCCCCTGCTCTGCAAAATTCTGGATGCCCGCGAAAATCTTTCCGTTCAGGTACATCCCCCGGAACGCACGGCGGCAGCCCGGCAGGGAGAAGTAAAAAATGAAATCTGGTATGTGCTGCACGCATCCCCGGACGCCCTGATTTACGGAGGAATGGAGGAAAACGCCACACTCCCGGACATCCGTCATGCGGCGGAAACAGGACAGATGGAGCAGCTGATACGCTCCACCCATCTGGAACCGGGGGAACACCTTTACATTCCGGCGGGGCTGGTTCATGCCATTGGCGCCGGGCACCTCATTGCGGAAATCCAGCAGAATAGCGATACCACCTACCGCCTTTATGACTGGAACCGCACGGATGACTCCGGACGAGGACGGGAACTGCACCTGGAACAGGCATTGGATTCCATCGGGGAATTCCGGGAACTCAGCCAGCGCCCCGGATACCTGACGGAAATGCCGTATTTCACCACAAAGGAATACCGCCTGGATAAGGGAGAACGGTTTACCCAGCCGGACTCCTCCCGCTTTGCCGTCTTCACGGTCCTCTGCGGTTCCGTGCTCTGGGACGGGAAAACGGCCCGGAAGGGAGAATTCATTCTGTCCCCGGCAGGCGCGGATGCCGTCACCGCCGCAGAAGCAGAGACTGTTCTGCTCTCAACAACGGTTTAAGCAAACCAATATGACAAAAAGAGCGAAGAATTCGGCACAATGCTGAAGCTTTCACACTTTTTCGTTGCAAAGAAGAAGAGCGAATCTTAGCGTGAACTTAACTTTTCCCGCATCCGTGCTGAAAATTCCCCATCTCCCGGCCTCCGTATGAGCAATATTTCCACCATCGCCACTTATCTTGCCCGCTTTTCCGGTCAGCTCCAGCCCATGCTGGAGAAAGTCCAGGGCATGGACCGCAGAACTTTTCTGCTGGAAACCGCCGCCCTGCTTGCCCTGACCAGTTGTTCGGAACCTTCCGGAAAAGCAGGAATGGCTCCCATGATCTCCTTTAAGCCCTCCGGGGTCCCCGTGGTGAAACGTTCTCCGCGCCAATTGCTGGCGGAATGTAACGTCCGGCCGATGTTCATGCCTAAATCTTCTCCGCTCCGCCGCCGTTCTTCCCGAATGAAGCCGCGCTTCATCACCATGCACAACACGGAAAACCCGTCCGCAGACGCCATGCAGCATGCGCGCGCCCTGAATAACGGAGCTTTGCGCTGCAACTGGCATTATACGGTAGACCCATACGTGACCATGCAGCATATCCCCCTGAATGAAACGGGACGCCATGCGGACCGGGGCGGCCCCGGAGACATGTACTCCATCGGCATTGAAATGTGTGAGAAGCGAGGACAGAGCATCGTCAAAACCTTTGACCGCGCTGCCAAGCTGGCGGCCTACAACATGTATGCCCACGATATTCCCCTGAGGAATGTCGTGCCCCATTACTACTGGACCGGCAAGCGTTGCCCCCACCTTCTGCTGGACAATGGCAAACCCGGCTTCAAATGGTCTTGGTTCATCTCCCGCGTGGATTATTATTACCGCTGCATCAGCTGAGATATCAGGCAACACCTCTTCCCTGTGCAGGGAAACGGGTAATATTATTATGCAGCCAAAAACGGCTTTGCCGCCAGGGAACGGTTAACAATTTCCTGCCATTTCATTAAAACTGCCTGGGAAAGGGCCTCCCCCAAAAAACGCCATTTCCACCTGCCCGTTATTCCTGAAGCATATTCCTTGTTTAAAACCCCGTACCGGCTTCCTTTTTTGAAAAAAGGCTTCCAGAAACGGAACCGGAGCGTTCGCCTTACGGCATGGCCAAATCCTCCGGCATCAGAATAGCCGCTACGGCAAAAGCGGCAATGCCTTCCCTGCGGCCCAGCGAGCCAAGCTGTTCATTGGTAGTGGCCTTGATGCCCACGCGGACCGGAGAGATTCCCAGAGCGATTCCCAAAGCTCCCTTCATCTGCTCCAAATAAGGAGAAATGCGGGGAGATTCTGCAATAAGGGACGAGTCCACATTCACGATGCGGCCGCCGCGCTCCCGGATCAGAGAAACGGCTTTCGCCACAATATCCAGGGAAGGGATGTCCTTGCAGGCAGGATCGCCCGGCGGAAACCAGTAGCCGATGTCCGGCAACCCGGCAGCGCCCAGCAGGGCATCCGCAATGGCGTGGCATAAAACATCCGCGTCGGAATGGCCGTCCAGGCCGCGGGAGGAAGGAATATGCACACCTCCCAGCATCAAGGGGCGCGGAACTTCCGCAAAACGGTGGATATCATACCCGATCCCGGTCAAAGCGATCATGTTTTTCATACGGTACTGCGGCAATAATGTTCGGGTTACTCTCCCAGCGCCTCCATGATAGGGATGCGGCCGTTCCATGCGACAATGGCGAATTGTTCCGGATTATCTTCCTTCGGTTCCAAAACAACCTTGCCGCCGGCTGCTTCCACCAGCAAAACCCCAGCGGCGACATCCCAGATGGAAATGACGCTTTCCACATAGGCGTCAAATCTGCCGCAGGCAATATAAGCCAGGGCCAGAGCCGCAGAACCGTTATTGCGCACCTTGCGTACCTGCCAGGCGATCCTGGCGAAACGCTCAATCCCCTTTTCCTTGGAACCGTCCGTCTTGCCGTGCCCCACGAATACCACGGCTTCCGCCATGCGTTCCCGCCGGCTGCAATGCATGGGATGATCATTCATGTACGGAATCCCGCCCTTTTCCACATGCCAGCATTCATCCATCATGGGATCGTAAATCACGCCCAGCACCACTTCCCCGCGGCGGCGCAAAGCTATGGAGACGCAGAACCAGGGAATCGTGTAAAAATAATTCACCGTCCCGTCAATGGGGTCTACAATCCATTCATACTCGCTGTTCCTGTCCCCGGTGTATCCTTCTTCTCCCAAAACAGCGTGGTTGGGAAACACGGAAAGAATTTCCTCCGTAATCAGTTTCTGGGAAAGCTTGTCCAGCTCCAGCTTGATATCATTCTGGCTGGCTTCATCCACCTTCTTTTGCTCATAAAAATGCTTCTTCAGGAAAGCTCCGGCGGATTTGGCGGCCTGGATGGCCGTGGTCATTTCAAGTGAGTGTCTCATGATGCTTCTACTAATGGAAAATTGAACTTCATTGGGGGCCCTGTTCTGCAGCATTTTCCCGCTCCCGGCGTTCCCGGACAGCTTTTCTGCGACCTTCCTCCGCACGGTCATACACCTCCCCGGCCAGAGAGGAACAGGTTTTTGCCAACGCCGCGGAAACCCCTTTTTTTTCATAGACGGCGGCCTCCGGAGAATCAAAGCCCACCCAGGCAAAAACCGTGAAATAACGCCCCATGACGGCGGAAAAATGCCCCGTATTTCCAGGAAGCCTGACATTGACGAAGGTTTTCCTGGTCCGTTCGTCGTAGCGGAAGGGAGGAAGGGACGCCACCAGGTGGGCGGATTCCCTAGGCAGGATTTCCCGGCGGCTTTCTTCCGGAGAGGGGGCATTCACCATCACCAGGTTCTTTTTGGTGGTACCCACCTGCCTGACGGAGGAAATACTCACATTGAGCCCGTCGTTGCCGATGAGATACAGGGCATTGACGGCATGCGAAAGAGGCACGGAAAACCTGCCGGTATACAAGTCCGAAGAACGGGGAAGTTCCCCTTTGTAACCGGCCTTTTGTGCCGTTTCTATTACTGTATTGAAACCTACCCCGCGGCCAGTGACTTCCGGATTGCTGCGAATAACGGTTCTACGCTGGTCGACAGCACATAAATTGACAATGGGAGTGAACAGATCGCCGGGCATTACCTTGGACTGCCATCGGTCCAGACCGTCCTGGGCGGAACGCCCCCCTGTTACGGCCAGCAGATCCCCTTTACGGGAATCCACACACAATATGGCCGCTTGCACACAACGATTCAACTGGTTGTCCACCCTTTTGGGCAACCCTGCCCACACGGAAGAAGATTCCAGAGCGGCCAGCATAGGCTCGCTTACATCTTCAACCATCCGCTGAAATTCCAAATCCAGCGTGGTCATTACAAAAATGCTGGAGGTTCCCTCCTGCTCGTCACAGCAATCCAGGTCTCCCAACTCACGGGAAACGACCAGAACGGGATAAGAACCGGGCCGAGCTTCCCGTTTACCGGCCACCGCCATCGGTTCGCGGAGCGCCTGCCATAATTGTTCCTGGGTAATGAATTCACACTCAAACATCCTTTCCAGCGTCGCATTGCGGACCTTGGCAGCAGCCTCCGGGCTGTAAACGGGATTGTAGATGGAAGGTCCGCGCACCAGCCCGGCCAGGGTAGCGCACTCCGCCAGTGTCAGATCCGCCACTTTTTTGCCGAAATACAAATCCGCCGCCTGCGCAATCCCATAGCATTGCTGGCCAAAGTAAATGCGGTTCAGGTAAGCCGTCAGAATTTCATCTTTGGAATACTTGCCCTCAATGCGGCGGGCCACGGCCATTTCCAAAACCTTGCGATCCAGGGTCTTCCCTCCCAGCTCATAACAATTCCGCGCCAGCTGCATCGTAATCGTGGAAGCACCCTGGGCATAGGACAATGTAGTCAAATTCCGGCAAATGGAGCGGATAATGGAAGAGTACACAATGCCGCCATGTTCGAAAAAGTCTTCATCTTCCCGCGCAACGAAAGCATTCACCAGATTATCGGGCAGTTCATTGCGCGCTACATACACCCGGTCATGATCTGTCAAGGTGCCTATCCACTGACCGTTGCGATCATATGCGGCGCAATTTTCCAACGGCGCCAAAACCTCGTCCAGCTCATACTGGTCCGCCCTCCATGCATAAACGAGAAGAACGATGATGAAAGCGATAGGAATGAGGCTGAACCACAGCAACAGACGGCCCAGATTGCGAGGCAGCAATCCAAACAGATCATACCATCTTTTACGCCTGTTCTCCATTTCCGGTTTCAATCCTTAAAACGCTTATCGTGCGTCCGGAGGCAAAGACTCTCCATCCTGTTTCCAATCCGGGAATTCCTTTTGCAGGCGGGCCCGGTATTGGGAAGCCTCCGATTTGCGCCCGGCCTTGTCCAAAGCTTCCGCCGCCTTGAAGAGAGCCTTGGGTTTCAGTTCGGCGTCATTGACAAACAGCTCGGCCGTAACACCGTAATGCTTGGCCGCTTCATCAAACTTTTTCTCCGCATAGGAAATATCTCCCAGAACAATTTTCAAGGAAGCCATCAGAGGACCCTCCACGCCCAGAGCCAGCGCATCTTCCGCCGTCTTCCTGGCATCCGCATACTTGCCCAGCCCCAGCAAAATGGAAGCCTTGTCCAGCATGCCGTCCGCACGGCGGTAAGGCTGGTCCTCATCCTTCAGGAAATTGTTGGAAGCCACCAAGGCGCGGTCATACTTTCTGAGCGCCAGGCGCACCTTCGCCAAATTACGCCAAATCACCTTCTTCACATTCTGAAGCTGGTCGTTCTGCGTAGCCCAGGTCATATACTTGTCCGCCGTTTCCAGATCCTTCATCCCATAGGCCTGAAGGCCCAGCCATGCGGGGATGACATCCGGCACACGAGCCACGGCGGAAGGATTTTCCTTTTGCAGGGTTTCCAGGGCCTCCTTCAGTTTATTCACGTCCTGGAGCTTGTGATAGGACAGAACGGAAAGCACATTAACCTGTTCTCCGTATTTCTGGGGATCCAGAGTCTTGGCCTCCGCCATATGGCTGATAGAAGACTTGAAATCTCCCTGGTCAAACGCTGCACGCCCCAGCAGGAAATGGGCTTCAGCCAAAGCGGCAGGAGACGCCTTCGGAAAATTCTGAATCAGGCCTTCATAATACTTCGCCATGTTCGCCATATCCTGGCGTCCCGCATAAATCTGAGCGGCTCTCTGCCATGCGGCGGCAGCTGATTCAGCTTTCGGCCAGCGGGCAATCACACGGTCAAAATCCATCAGCGCCTCAGCTTCCTTCTTGGTCTTGGCATACATGTCCCCGCGCAACGTCAATGCCTCGCAAATGCGGGGATCTTTCGGAAAATCATTGATAAAATCAGTCAGCAGCTTGGCGGCCACACCTCTGTTCCCGGCCTGGGCAATCGCCCATGCGCTCTTATATAAAATATCCGCACGCATCTTCGGGGGCACCTTGTCAAAATCAATGCTGGCATAAAACCGGGCGGCATCCGCCGGATTGGAGCTGAACAGGTTCTCTGCAGCCATCAGGCGCACCATATCATGCAGTTCACTGGTAGGAAAAGCCTTGGCATAATGGTTCAGGAAACTCTGGGCCCGCTGGGGAAGATCTTTTTGCTTGAGTTCATTATAACACAATAACCGGTAAAAGGAGGCTTGCATGGCCTCCTGCGTATAAGGAACGGACTTTTCCGCTTCCAGAAAAAAATCCGCCGCTTTCCGGTACTCCTTCAATTTATAGGCGGACTGCCCCAGCAGCATCAGCAGACGCACCTGGCCGTCCTTTGTCGGCATCTTTATTCCCTTCTGCTGCTCATACTGGGAAAGTATCTCCCTGTACTTGCCCATATTGTATAGCCCCAGAAGAAGCCCCATTCGGGCCTCCGGCGCCATCTCCTTCAGGGACTCGTCCTTCAAAAGCCGTTCATAAAGGCCCTGGGCTTCCGCAGTCTTTTTCAGTTTGGTGGCCAGCATGGCGGCCTGAAGAGTGGCGATTCCCCTGTTCCTGTTATCCACACCGGGCGTTTCCAGCACCTTGCGATATTCGGAATAAGCTTCTCCCAAGCGTCCCGTATCCGCACACAGGGCGGCATATCCCATCCGGGACACCAGAACAAACTTGGCATCCGCTTCCGGATTGCCCATCACCGCACAAAACATGGTGGCGGCTGCCTCCGGATTACCGCTGGAAAGAAACAGGCGTCCCAGACGGTACTGGGCGTCCACCTTCAAATCATTCTGTTCCGCATTGCGAATCACGAGCTGGTAATACTGGATGGCCTTATCTATCTCCCCGGCAGAAGAAGCATCCGTCGCCAGACGGTAGGCGGAGGCGGCAACTAGGGCGGGGCTGCCCGTCTGAATCAATCTGAGGAACAGGCCATGTGCCTCATCTTTCCTGCCCAGCTCCTCCAAACACATGGCAGCACGATACTCCGCCAGAGGAGCCTGGGCGGACTGGGGGAAACGTTGGGTAAATTCCAGATATTTACGCAAGCTTAAATCAAGAAGGCGTCCATATTCCTGCCGGTTCTCCTTCGTAGCCGGAGCCTGGGCCTGCTTGTACAGCATGTCCGCCATATCCAGCGTATCCTGCTCCGGATTAGCGACCAGCGGACCATCCGCGATGGGAGCGGCATCCGGAATATTTTCCTGGGCGGCGGAAAACATCGCCAAAGTTATTAAACCTGCATTAATGGAAAAAAACGCTTTCATGAAGCCTGGGAATTGGAAACATTGATGGAAGATGGAGCCGGAGGACGCGTGGAAAAAGAAACGTTATTCAGCCCGGCCTTCAGACATGCGTCCATCACATGCACCACCACGCCGGATTCCGCCTTCTCATCCACGCGGATACGGACGAGCATGGTTTTGTCCAACCGGGCGACGGAAAAAAGTTTGTCTTCCAGCTGCGGCATTGTGTACTGCTGGCGGTTGATTACCACGGTACCATCTTTACGGATATTAACGATAATTTCATTGGACACGTTTTCACCGGGCTTGGGACTCTCTGCTGAAGGAAGATTGATGGAAAGATCCGGTTCATCATCCTCAAATGTCTGGGTTACGATGAAAAACACCAGCAGCAGAAATACGATGTCCAGCATGGGGGCCAACTGGAACCCGATGGGACTGGGCATTTTATAATGAAATTTCATACATTCTTCCGGTGAGGTGGAGAAGTGGATGCGTTCCGGCTAGAGCCCACGCACATCGCGCAGGGAAGTGGGATCTACGGGGACTTTGGGAAGTTCCTCTTCATGAAAAGCCCCAGCTGCACCGGCTCGTGGCTTCTGAAGCTGGGTGGCAACTACGGAAACACTGTGCGTGACGGCTGCCTCCAGGTCTCCCACCCGTTTGTGTACACGGCTGCGGAAATATACATAGGCCAGGATGGCGGGAATGCCAAGCATCAGGCCGCCCGCCGTCGTAATCAAGGCTTCCGCCACGCCGCCCGCCATGTCGATGCGCTGCTTGCCCCCGGAAAAATCACCGTTGGCAATCTCAAAAAAGGTTTTCATCATCCCGACCACGGTTCCCAACAGACCCAGCATGGGGGCTACGGCGCCAATATCCGACAGCCAGGAAATCTGGCGGCTTAGGAACCCCGCCTGCCGTCCTCCTTCCGCAGAGGCTATCTCCCTTACCTCCTCAAACTGGGCGGAGGGATTGCGCAACATGAAGTTGGCTACAGTCAACATCACGCGAGCGTAGCAGGAATCTCCATTCTTGCAGAGGATGGAAAGTCCCGTGTAATCCCGTTTGCGAATGAAAGATTCCGCCTGTTCCACCAGTTTGGTAGGCAGGACGGCGGAAGCTCGGGTAGAAAAACAGCACATGACCAGCACCACTACTCCGGCGATGGATAACAAAAGCAGCGGCCACATGATGAAACCGCCTTTCATGAACAGTTCGGAAAGGGGATAATTTCTATCTCCCACTACAAAATCCATGGCAGCAGCCAGCGTGGTAAACGGTACAGGATTCATACAAAAGACATAGGGGATTATACAGAAGAAGTTTTCCTAGGCAAGCCAAGTAGCCGTAATACAGTACGTTTCCACAGTTCCATTTCTTGCCTCATATGGCATAATGCCTGCGTGGCAGACCGCGAGAAACCAACCCTGAAAGAACTCTGGAGGGAAACTCCGCACAAACCAGGCGTTTATATCATGAAAGACGCCCGGGGAAATACCATCTACGTGGGCAAAGCCAAGGATCTTCACCGTCGCCTGGGCAACTATTTTTCTCCCACGGGAACCACACTCTCCAATCATAAGACAAGAGCGCTCATTAACGCTATTGCGTCATTTGATTATTTTGAAACCAGAAATGACCAGGAGGCTTTTCTGCTGGAAAGCAAACTGATTAAACAATATCGTCCGCATTACAATATCCAGATGAAGGACGACAAGCGCTACCCCCTGCTGAAAATTCCGAAGGGGGAAAAACTGCCTCGTTTCCAGCTGGCGCGAGTGCGCAAAGATGACGGAGCGCGCTACTTCGGCCCCTTTGTCCACTCCCAGGCTCTTTACGCCACGCAGGAATGGCTCAACCGGCATTTCCGGCTGCGAACCTGCAAGACAAAAAATCCGGGAATCCATGACTTCAGGCACTGCCATGCGGATGTGATTCGCAACTGCTCCGCTCCGTGTATTGGCCGCATTTCCATCAATGATTACAACCGGAACTTTGACCAGGCGGTGCGTCTGCTGGAAGGAACGGGCAGAAAAAGCACTCTGGACGAACTTACCAGGGAAATGATGGAAGCCGCCGATGAACTGGACTTTGAACGTGCGGCATACCTGCGGGACATCCGGGACAATCTGGTCAAGGTACTGGAACCCGCCCGGCGGTTCCGAAAAGGAACTCCCGATCTTCCCGGCACCGTTCATCCGGAAGAAGACATGAAGGAACTGGGGGTGGCCCTGGGATTAGAATCTCCCCCAACCATCATGGAATGCTTTGACATTTCCAATGTCTCTTCCAACCATATCGTAGCCTCCATGGTGCGCTTTACCAACGGCAGGCCGGATAACAAAGCCTACCGTCGGTACCGTATACGTACTGTGGACGGACAAAATGACTTCGCCTCCATGTCGGAAGTCATCCGGAGGCGTTACTCCCGCATTCTGGCGGAGAGCGACGCCGTAGCCTCACGACAGGCGGACATGACCCTGTACCAGTGGCTTAAGAAACTCAGCGCGGAAGGAAAAGCCCCCATCAAAGTTCCAGATCTGGTAGTCGTGGACGGAGGTAAAGGACAGCTTTCCTCCGCTCTGGCCGATTTGGAAGCCATCGGCCTGGGAGACATGCCCATCGTAGGCCTAGCCAAGCAGAGGGAAGAAATATTTTTTCCCCACCAGTCCCAGCCCCTTTGCCTGCCTCACAGCACGGGAGCCCTCAAACTCATGCAGCGCATCCGCGACGAAGCCCACCGTTTCGCCAACGGCTATAACGAACTGCTCTACCGCAAACGCATGCGGGAAAGCGCCTTGGACGACGCACCGGGCATGAGCGCCTCAAAAAAAAGACTGTTGCTGGAAAAATTCAAATCCGTAACTGCCATTAAAAAGGCGGACCCGGCTTCTATCGCCGCCATCCGCGGCATTTCGGAAACTTGGGCCCGCACCCTGCTGAACTACCTTAACTCATCTTCCAACTCCTGACTTCTCATGCAATTCCTGATTCTGGCCGCCGGAAAGCCTTCTCTAGGCTACGCCAAGGAAGGCGTGGAACTCTATCTCAACCGCCTCAGGCCCTTCGGCAAAACGGAACTCAAGCTTGTCAGGGACGGAAGCTCCCAAGACGTTTCTAAACGTCTGCTGGCCGCCAGCGAGGGTTGCCTGCGCATCGCCATGGACGAACGCGGAGAACTTTGGACCACAAGAAAGCTAGTCGACCTGGCAAAGGACTGGCAAATGCATTCCGTACGCCGCATCGCGTTTCTCATCGGAGCCTCAGACGGTCATACGGAAGAATTGCGGTCCCGGTGCAATCATATCCTGTCCTTGAGCAAATTCACCCTTCAACATGAACTGGCGCTTGTTGTCCTGCTGGAACAGCTTTACCGCTGCCACACTATTCTGGCAGGAACACCATACCATCGGTAACCCTCGTCAACCAACCATTCCTGCACTGGGAAACCTCCCCCCCCTTCACAGCAAATGCAGGAAAATCATTGAAAGCTGCCGTAATCAACCCAACCAGAAAAAGCTTTTTAAAAACGCGTGAAGCAGTAAAAAGCAAAATTCTTCCTGCAACAAAAAAGGAGCACTCCACAGGGAGTACTCCTTTTCCGAGAAAGAAATGGTAAAGCCAGTTCCTTCGCAACCAGCCAAGCTTAACGCTTGGAGAACTGATAACGCTTGCGGGCTCCAGGACGGCCGGGCTTTTTACGTTCCTTCATACGGGAATCACGGGTCAGAAGACCGAATTCACGAAGCTGGGAACGGGAAGCTTCATCAACCTGAACGAGAGCACGGGCGATCGCCATGCGAATGGCTCCCACCTGTCCGTGAATACCGCCGCCCTTGGTAACGACGTTCACATCAAACTTGTTCATGGTATTGGTAACCTGAAAGGGCTGAAGAACAGCATTCTGCAACTGAACGGTAGGAAGATATTCCTCAAAACCGCGGCGGTTGATCGTGATGCGGCCGGAACCTTCAGTAAGCCAAGCGTGTGCAATGGCGGTCTTACGACGGCCGGTGGCGTTGTATGGGGTTGTCTGACTCATGTCTGAAAAATCAATTAGAGAGTAATGGCAGAGGGCTGCTGGGCTTCATGCGGATGGCTGGCGCCGGCATAAACCTTCAGCTTGGTCATTTGCTGACGGCCCAGGCGGGTGTGAGGAACCATGCCTTTAACAGCCAGTTCCAGAAGAAGTTCAGGGCGGCGAGCACGAATCTTACGGGGGGTGTCCACCTGCTTACCGCCAACGTAACCGGAGAAACGGGTATAAATTTTGGCATTTTCCTTGTTACCGGTCAACACCACCTTGTCCGCGTTTACGATAATGACAAAATCGCCACAATCAACGTGGGGGGTGAAAATTGTCTTGTTCTTGCCACGCAAAATGCTAGCCGCTTCAACGGCAACACGGCCGAGCACCTTGTCGGCAGCGTCTATAACATACCATTTGCGCTCTACTTCTTGCGGTTTGGCTGAGAAGGTCTTCATGGTTCAATTCTTCGTTCTCGTTTTTCGGCATCCTGCCGTTATCTTCCAATTCGGGGGCGCATTCCTAATGATTATTCACGTAAATGTCAAATACTTTTTCTCTTTTACAGCCTTTTTCCCGTCCCTCTCCATAGAATTGTGTTTTATTTGCACAACTTCCGCATTCAGGACTTGCCCTTGCAAAAATATGGTCTATCATTCGCCTGCGCGGGATTTGCACACGCGTTCATTTTAACTTTACAAGGAGAGTCCTATCAGCCCGAATCCAAGATCCAGCAGCCGCCCCAGCGGCGGACAAAATTCCCGCCCCGGTTCCAGACCGACCGGCACCAGTAACCGTCCCGGACAATCCAGGCCTTCCGGCAATGGCACAGGAGCGGCACGGTCGGCCGGACAGTCTGCAGGACCGGGAAATTCCAGAACAGGGGGAGGAAACCGCCCCGGAGGTAACGCCAACAGGCAACGCCCGCAAGGAGGCGGAGGACGCCACACCAAGGGCAGAAAGAATTTCAATAAATCAGAGTCCAAGGAAGAAAACTCCGAAAGTGAAATTGAAGTGGAAGGCACCATCTGCGCCGTACTGGCAGGAACCATGTTCAAGGTGCGCCTTCCCAACGGGCACGAAGTGCTGGCCCATATTTCCGGCAAAATGCGCAAACGCTTTATTAAAATCGTGGTAGGGGACAAAGTGCGTATGGAAATGTCTCCTTATGACATGACCAAAGCGCGCATCACGTTCCGCATCGGTTAGCTGCTCCCTGGTCCGCTTCTTTTTAAAAACCTTCTCCGGCTTGCAGGAGAAGGTTTTTTAGCTTACAGTAAGGGCTGCCTCTATCAGTATGCCATGAAAGTTTGCTCCACGGAAAATATGCAGATCGCGGAACGCGAGCTCATCGTTAGCGGAACACCAGCCAGAACCCTGATGAAACTGGCCTCTTCCGGTATTGCGGAATCTCTCATGCAGTTCTTCCCCGACCCGGGATTGTGCGTAGCCTATGTGGGCAAAGGGAATAACGGGGGAGATGCCCTCACCGTCCTTAACATACTGAAACAACATGGCTGGGAAATAGGCTTCCGAACCGCTTACCCGCGCAACGAATGGAGCGAACTTTCCGTGCGGCAGTTGGCGGAAATATCTCCTCCCCCTCAGGAATACCAGGCCCCTCCCCTTCCCCGTACGGGAAAACCTATGATCCTGCTGGACGGCCTGCTAGGAATAGGGGCAAAGGGAATGCTCCGCAGGGAAATCTCCGCTCTCTGCGCGGAAATGAACTATATAAGAAACCGTTGCGGGGCTGTACGTACCGTGGCTATTGATATCCCCACCGGAGTGGATCCAGATACGGGAATGCCTCAGCAAAATGCAGTGGAAGCAGATTTCACCATGTGCATAGGAGCCGTTAAGCAGGGCCTGCTGGACGATGACGCCACCCTGTTTGCCGGACGCTTAGTCTGCATTGACCTTCCCGGTCTTCACGTACAGGCGCTCCCCGCCACGGAACTTATTACCTCCTCACGGCTTACCAAATTCCTCTCTGCAAGACCCTATACGGATTATAAGAACAAACGCGGGCACATTGGCGTCATAGCTGGCTCTGAAGGAATGCTGGGTGCGGCCCGGCTCTGCTGTGAAGCAGCTCTCCGGGCAGGGGCCGGTCTGGTTACACTGCACGTTCACAAAAACGTCTATCCCTTAATCGCTCCATCCATGCCTCCGGAAATCATGGTCAGACCCGTGGACAGTTACGCAGATATCTCCATTCGTACATTCAGTGCTTTCCTCATTGGCCCAGGTATCGGTTCCGTATCGGAGGAAGATGCGGAAGCCATCCGCCTCATTCTGGAAACAGGTACCCCCACTGTTCTGGATGCGGACGGGCTGAATCTGGCCGCGGCCATGCAGTGGAACTTGGGAGAACACGTTCTGGCTACTCCCCACCATGGAGAAATTCGCAGACTTCTGCCAGATGCAGACAACTATGCCATCCGGGCAGACATTGCCGACTGCTTTCTGGCAGAACATGAAGCCGCCCTGGTTTACAAGGGAGCACGCACCATCGTCACCCAACGGGGAAAACCTCTTTTTTATAACATCACTGGGGATCCCGGCATGGCAACTGCCGGTCAGGGAGACGTGCTGGCAGGTATTTGCGGAGGCTTTATAAGCCAGGGGGAATCCCTGCTGGTTTCCGCCGTTCTGGGCGTCTACCTGTGTGGCCGAGCTTCCGAAATGGCAATCTCCGCCGGAGAAGCCACCCAGCAAACATTGACGGCAGGGGATACGCTGCGACATCTGCCTTCCGCCATTCTTTCTACCGCACGCCTCTGTTATTGAAATGACCTACCGCAAACTTCAGGAACTGCCCCCACAGTCTCTGCCCAGGGAAAAACTGCTCCGCCAAGGAAGGCACAGCCTCAGCAACGCGGAACTGCTTGCTATCTTTCTCCGAATGGGGATCAAGGGGAAAAATGTGTTGGACATGTCCTCGGATCTGATTCAGTCTGCTGGCTCTCTAGATGCCCTAGCTCATATGGAAGCTGCTGAAATAGCGAACATTTGCAAGGGAATAGGCATGGCGAAAGCCGCTACGCTGAGCGCTGCCTTTGAACTGGGAGCGAGGGCTCTCCGTGAAACTCTGTCACGTCAACCCATTCAAACACCGGAAGATGTCTATGATTATCTGACCACAGCCATGCGCTGGAAGGAAAAGGAGACGGTGCTCGTTCTGCTGCTGGATACCAAGTGCCGCCTCATCAAACCCGTGGAAATATCCAGCGGGACCTTGAACGAATCCATTGCTCATCCACGTGACATATTACGCCCCACCGTCATTCATAACGCCTATGGCTTCATCCTTGCCCACAATCATCCCAGTGGAAATCCAGCCCCCAGCCGTACGGACGACCTCCTGACCGAACGCGTGCGGGAATGCTCCAAATTATTAGGCGTTCGTTTTCTGGATCATGTAATCATTGGTAAACCGACCGAAACAACCAACAAAAATTATTATAGTTACAATCATCCTGGCGGAGAGCGCCTTAAAGACCCCGGTCAAGAACGCACCCTCTATCACTGAACAGCCGCCTATCTGAATTCCTGACTGTTCCCTTCCTATCGAAAATAAGAGCCTCGTCTTCCGACGGGGCTCTTACTGAAAAACTGGCGGAGAGAGTGGGATTCGAACCCACGGTGGGTTTTAAAGCCCACGTTCGATTTCGAGTCGAGTGCCTTAGACCAGCTCAGCCATCTCTCCACTTGGAAACCGGAGGCAGTTGTATCCGGTTTGTCGGATACTGTAAAGAACAGAATCACCGTCCAGCGTCATTCGGATGCCGTTAACGTCTCGGCGACGCCAACGGCCCGAGCGTTGCTTCCGCCTCAAATCTTTGGGTCTTATTATGAGGAAGCGCACTCTTTTCCAGACCGGGAGGCGGCTGTGGCACACGCTCCCTCTCCTGCGGTTCCATCAACCAAGAACAGGAAGAGACCAGAAGAATAGAAAAAGACACAAACAAAAAGGAGATTGCAAATCGTTTCATCATTTCCTTTTAAAAAGTTGAACCCCATTATGCCGGACGACACAACGGGGTTCAAGGAAAATACGTGGCAAACCTTTATTTGGCGGACTGACGGGGACGCAGGAGTTGTACTCTATCGCCAGGTTGAATACTCATACCAGATGGTACGCTGTCTTTAATAATGTCAGCTACCGTCTGATTTTTCTCCAGGGAAGTTACCTTTAATTTACCAATGCTGCGACCTTCACGGGTAACAAGAAGAACCGTATTTGGATCAATACTACTGCCCTGTCCAGCCCCAATCACAACAAAACCCCACTGCGGGTCCACGGATAGAACGGGATACTCTTCCCCATTTTTGGCAAGAGCAGCTCGGTATTCAGCTTGCTCCTTCTGGCGGCTAGCCAGCTCAGAAGCTTGTTCTGCCCGTTTCTTGGAAGCCACTTCCGTAGCACTTTTAATCTGGTCAATATCTTCCTGAAGCTTCTTATTAGAAGCTTCCAAAGATTCCATCTTCTCCTGGATTTCCTGTACGCTGGAAACACCGAAATCTTGCAACTTGCTCTTTAATTCCTCAATCTGTTTATTGATTTTGGACAAGTCCGCATTCAACTGCACTTCTTCTTCCTTCAACTCCGCTTCCTTGGAAAGCTGTTCATCACGCTGCTGCGTCACGGAAGCCTTGTTGGAAATCAGACTAAGATTTTCTTCCGCTGCCAAGCCACGATTCTTAATCATGTCGTTGCGCAAGCTTGTCCAAGTACGTATTTCCTTGTCCAAGGTCTTACGATACGAAATCATTTCTTTAAAATCCTGGTACTGGCCATTAATACCGAAAAGGCCGCTAAGGCCGGAGAACCAGGCGCCCGCCCCTGCTGCAAGAATCAATAAAACTACTAAGACAGTTTTCATTGTGTATGTATGTGAGAGTGTATGGAGTGTATTGAACCGGAAAAATGCTAGGGACGAACAGATACAACGACGTCTCCGGCTTCAACACGTTCGCCGGCGGTTACCGTACTTGGTAGAATAGTGGCCGTGGAAACACGGGATTCAACAGCGTTTACGTCAAGCTCGGCAATTTTGTTGCCGTCCCTCATGACGGCCAACTTGGAACCGGGCACCACGCCCAGATCGGCGGCTCCTCCGTCAATCACAACTACATTAAAATCATGAATCACCTGGGAAACCCTCGTTTTCAGGTTGGGCGGAGAAAGGCGGGCATCCTGGTCGGCCTTGAGCTGACGAAGAGCGGCATTATTCACAACAAGCTGTTCGGTTTCAGCAACGATGGCATCATGTTTTCCCTGTTCCGCCTGCTTAACCACTTCCAACTGCTTGGACTCTTCTTCCAGCCCCTTGATTCTGTCAGCAATGGCTTGGATACTTTCCATATCCTTGCTCTTGGATTGCAATTCCGCCAAAGCGGTTTGCTGCGTTTGAAGGTCAGATTTCTTGGCCTCATTGGCTGAGGCCAATTCCTGATTCTTTACTTCCAGTTCATCCTTTTCCTTGGTTAAAGCATTGATGTCATTCGTCAGAGCCTCATTCTTCACCAGGAAATCGACATATTTCGTCTTTTCTTCCGTAAATTCGCCACGAAGGCCGTTCAGGTTCTTGTAGCGGGAAGCACATTCCCTACGCTCCTTGGTTAGAGCTTCCTCGTTATCAAGATAATACATGGCTCCTCCGAGAAGAGCAATGACCAAGGCTGCTATTGATACTTTGACCCACATAGGAAATTATAGAGATGAGAAGGTTCCTGTTACTTTTGTGAGATTGGCATGAACATTTTCAGATTTCAATATCAAAATGACATCCTCATTGTTTTCTTGATAT
>ERZ857757.303-NODE-303-length-55068-cov-18.734826_pt1 | contig 55068 bp, 51 predicted proteins | sample MGYA00519764_ERZ857757 | MGnify/ENA primary metagenome ERZ857757 (study PRJEB31778, sample SAMEA3449359) | human gut metagenome | biome: human gut; feature: human-associated habitat; material: faeces | place: United Kingdom | collected 2010/2012 ...
TCGCCGTCAACGTCTCCGACGAGGAGATCCTGGCCGCCCAGCGGCTGCTGGGCCGTACCTGCGGCGTGTTCGGCGAGCCTGCCGGTGTCACCGGCGCGGCGGCGCTGAAGAAGGCCTGCGAGGAGGGACTGATCCCCCACGATGCCACCGTGGTGTCCGTGGTCACCGGCAATGGCCTGAAGGACGTGGCCAACGCCATCAAGTCCGCCGGTGAGCCCATCCACATCGAGCCGGACCTGGACCTGATGGTGGAGGAGTTCAAAAAGCGCGGCGTGACCGTGGAATAAGAGGAATAAAGACTATTGAAAACCGTCACTTGGCAGAGTGGCGGTTTTCGCATTTGACGCGGATGGTCACAACATACCCGAAGATATGAAACGTGATAGTCAAAGGCATCAAATCACCTCCCTTCCGGGTGGTGTGAGCTAAACCGCCTGCCGTTGTTGGGAGCAGGCCACTCCTAAATCTAATTTTAGCAAAATGCGGATAGATTGTCAACTTTTGTCGGTATATAGGATGAAAATCGGGTTTTCGCTTGCCTTCCTTGAAATAGTATGCTATACTATCACCGTTAAACAGCTCATATAGCCCCGCGAGAATGGCGCGGGCGTTTCTACCGAGCCGCCAACGGCTCTGCTATGGGTGTTTCAGCGCACAGGTGCTGAAGCATCCATTTTTATTTTGTCTGCAGGAGGTTTTCAATATGACGCAGATACTGAAGGGCAACATCGTCCATGCGCCGCAGATGGGGCGGCTGGACATTTTGGAGCACGGCTGCCTGGTGCTGGAGGACGGCGTCATCACCGCCGTGTCAGACCGTGTGCCGGAGGGGCTGGAGCACGCGGAGCTGCGGGACTTCGGCCACCGCCTCATCATGCAGTCCTTTGTGGATATGCACCTTCACGCGCCCCAGTACCCCATGCTGGGCATGGGCATGAACCTGCCGCTGCTGGACTGGCTGAACACCTACACGTTCCCCACCGAGGCCCGCTTTGCCGACACGGACTACGCCCGCCGGGTCTACCGCCGCCTGGCCACCGACCTGATCACCAGCGGCACGACCCGGGTGTGTATGTTCTCCTCCCTCCACACCGACGCCACGCTGATTTTGATGGAAGAGCTGGAGCGGGCCGGTGTCACCGGCTATGTGGGCAAGGTGAATATGGATCGCAACGGCCTGCCCGGCACGCTGCAGGAGACCACCGAGGAGTCCGTTCGGGAGACGCTGCGCTGGCTGGACGGCTGCCGGTTCGAGCATATCAAGCCCATCCTCACGCCCCGGTTCACCCCCAGCTGCACCGATGCGCTGATGGCGGCGCTGGGCAAGCTGGCCGCCCAGCGCGGACTGTACGTCCAGTCCCACCTGTCGGAGAACACCCACGAGATCGCCTGGGTGCGGGAGCTGCACCCGGAGTGCCGCCAGTATTGGGAAACCTACGACAAATACGGCCTGTGGAAGGACCACACCGTCATGGCCCACTGCGTCCACTCCGACCAGCGGGAGCGGCAGGCCATCAAGGACCACGGCGTGGTGGTGGTCCACTGTGCCGACTCCAACGTGAACATCTGCTCCGGCATCTGTCCCGTGCGGCAGATGGTCAACGAGGGCCTGTGGGTCACGCTGGGCAGCGACATCGCCGGCGGCGCGCAGCTGCCCATGTATAAGGTCATCACCATGTCCATCCGCACGTCCAAGGCCCGCCGCGTCACCGACCGGTGGCATCCCGACTTCCTTACCGTGCCGGAGGGCTACTACCTGGGCACGACCTCCGGCCATAAGTATTTCGGCGCGGGGGACGGCTTCGCCGTGGGCGACAAGCTCCACGCAGTGGTCATCGACGACGGTGATTTCCCCGAGGCGGCCCACGCCCTGACCGTACAGGAGCGGTTCGAGCGGGCTATTTATATGACCCACCGCCACAACATCGTTTCCGTGTGGTCGGATGGACGGGAGGTCGTCCGCCGCTGACATCAAAAAAGAGCCGCCCGGCAGGGCGGCTCTTTCCCTGCAAAATCCCCACTTTTCTTTTTTCTGGAAATGGTGTATACTATCATGCGTATGTTTATACCTGAGAACGGAGGTAGTTCTATGTATGAAAACCGTCGGGAGATCATGCAGGACGTGTTCCTGACGTATCTGCCCGCTGACAAATTCAAAACCAGCCGCCTGACGCTGAACCTCATCACCGGCCTGCGCCGGGAGACGGCCGCCGCCAACGCGCTGCTGCCCGCCGTGCTGCGCCGCGGTACGATGCGCTGCCCGGACATGGAGAGCCTGTCCGCCGCGCTGGACACGCTCTACGGCGCAACGGTGGACTACACCGTCCGCAAGAAGGGCGAGCGCCAGTGCATCGGCTTCGCCGCCGGGTTCATCGACGATGCGTTTACGCCCCACGGCGAGAAGCTCCTCGAGCCGGTGGCCGCCATGCTGGGCGAGCTGCTGCTGGACCCCGTTACCCGGGGCGGACGCTTCCTCGGCGAATACGTGGACAGCGAGAAGGAGAACCTCATCGATGCCCTCCGCTCCCTGCGGAACGACAAGCGGGACTGGGCGGACATCCGCCTGATGCAGGAGATGTGCGCCGGCGAGCCGTACAGCGTGCTGCGCCTGGGCGACGAGGACACCGCCCGCCGCATCACCAATCAGACGCTGTACGTCCACAGCCAGCAGCTCCTGTCCTCCAGCCGTGTGGAGCTGCTCTACTGCGGCAGCGCCGAGGAGCAGCGGGTGGAGGACGCCGTCCTGTCCGCCCTGGCGGCCCTGCCCCGGGGACATCAGGACGAGCTGCCGCCAGTGGAACAGGTAGCCGCCCCGTCTCAGCCCCGGTTCATCAACGAGACCATGGACGTGACCCAGGGCAAGCTGGCGGTGGGCTACCGCTGCACCAGCAAAGACTATCCCGCCATGGTCCTGGCCAACCTGATCTTCGGCGGGACGAGCAACTCCAAGCTGTTCCTGAACGTGCGGGAGAAGCTGTCCCTGTGCTACTACGCCTCCAGCAGCTACGCCCGCAGCAAGAATATCCTCACCGTGTCCAGCGGCGTGGAGACCGGCAGCCGCGACCGGGCGCTGGAGGAGATCGACCGCCAGCTCAAGGCGGTGCAGACGGGCGACTGGGAGGACTGGGAGCAGGAGGGCGCGCTGCAGGCCATCCGTTCGTCTCTGCTGTCCCTGTCCGACTCTCAGGGCGCACTGGAGAACTTCTACCTGGGTCAGATCGCCTCCGGTGTCCACGAGACGCCGGAGGAGCTGGCCGCCGAGCTGGAGCGTGTCACGAAGGAGCGCATCGTGGCCGCCGCCCGGACGGTGCATCTGGACACCGTCTATTTCCTGGGAGGGAGGGACGCGTAAATGGAAAAGAAGCTGTATGAACGCATCGGCGAGGAGGTCTTTCACACCACCCTGCCCAACGGCCTGCCGGTGTATATCGTCCCCAAGAAGGACTTTCTGCGGAAGTACGCGCTGTTTGCCACCCGCTACGGCGGCATGGATATGCGCTTTGAAAAGGACGGCCAGTGGCTGGACACCCCCGCCGGCATCGCCCACTACCTGGAGCATAAGATGTTCGACACCGAGGACGGCAACGCCCTTCAGGAGCTGGCGAAAAACGGCGCCGAGCCCAACGCCTTCACCTCCAACGCCATCACCTGCTACTATTTCGACGCCACGGACAAGTTCTACGAGAGCCTGGAGATCCTGCTGTCCTTCGTGTCCATCCCCTACTTCACCGACGAAAGCGTGCAGAAGGAGCAGGGCATCATCGGCCAGGAGATCGGCATGATCGAGGACAACCCGGAGTGGCAGGTCTACAAGCAGCTCATGCAGGCGCTGTACCACACCAGTCCCGCCCGCACGCCGGTGGCCGGCAGCGTGGAGAGCATCAGCCATATTACCGCCCAGACGCTGTACGACTGCCACAAGGCGTTCTACACCCCGGCCAATATGTGCATGGTGGTGGTGGGCGATGTGAAGCCGGAGCGCATCATCGCCGCCGCCAATCAGATCCTACCCGCCAAAAGCGGCCCGCTGATCCGCCGCGACTACGGCGCGGAGGAGGAGCTGACCGCCGCGGAGCATTTCGTCACCGCCGCCATGGAGGTGTCCATGCCCACGTTCCTGGTGGGCTTCAAGTGCCCGCCCCAGCACGGCGGGGAGGAGCAGCACCGGTTCACCGCCATCGGCGAGCTGGCCTGCGATGTGCTCATGGGCGAGTCCAGCCCTCTGTACGCCCGGCTGTACGCCGAGGGGCTCATCAACGGCTCGTTCGGCGCGGCCTTCGACCTGCTGCCCGGCGCGTCCTATGTCTACGCCGGCGGCGACAGCAAAGACCCCCAGGCGGTGGCGGAGGCCATTCTGGCCGAGGCCCGGCGTCTGGTCAGTCAGGGCGTGGACGGCGACTATTACCGCCGCGTGGTCAACGCCAACTTCGGCGCGGCGCTGAAGGCTCTGAACTCCTTCGAGTCCATCGCCGTGTCCATGGCCGAGGGCTGCTTCCAGGGCTACGATCCCTACCGCTTCCCGGAGGTGTACGACAGCATCACCGTGGAGGACGTGCTGGACTTCCTGCGGCGGAACATGACCCGCGACCACATGGCCCTGTCCGTTATCACCCCCAAGGAGGCTTGAGTTATGTCCGTTTCCCCTCTGTCCATTATGGACGACAGCCCCATCCGTTTTCCGGGGCTTTTCGGCGACTGGGAGTTTACCGCGTCCTCCGTCGCCCTCCACATCGGCGGCAAGGCCATCTACTGGTACGGCATCCTCATCGCCTTGGGCGTGGTGCTGGCCCTGTGGTTCTGTATGCGCCAGCGGACGAAGTACGGCATCAGCGAGGATAATCTGCTGGACGGCGTGCTGTGGGGCGTGCCCCTGTCCGTCATCGGCGCGCGGGTCTACTACGTCATCTTCTACCTGTCCGAGTTCAGAAATACCGACGGCTCGCTGGACTGGGGCAGGGTCATCGCCGTCTGGGACGGTGGCCTGGCCATCTACGGCGGCGTTATCGTGGCCATCGCCACCTGCTATGTCCTCAGCCGCGTGCGCCATTTCAAGCTGGGCGCGCTCACCGATCTGGTCGTCATGGGCCTGCTCATCGGCCAGACCGTCGGCCGCTGGGGCAACTTCATGAACCGGGAGGCCTTCGGCGGCGAGACCACGCTGCCCTGGCGCATGGAGCTGCTCACCAAGGCCGGCGAGGCGGTGGACGTCCACCCCACGTTCCTGTACGAGAGTTTGTGGAATGTGGTGGGATTGCTGCTCATCGTGTTCATTGTCTCCAAGGCCCGCCGCTTCGACGGCGAGAACACCTGGTTCTACTTCCTGTGGTACGGCCTGGGCCGGTTTTGGATCGAGGGACTGCGCACCGATAGCCTGTACCTCTTCGACTGGACCATCGGCGGCCAGCCCATCCGCGTCAGTCAGGCGCTGAGCCTGGTCATGGTGCTGGTATCGGCCTTTATGCTGCTGTATCACATCAAGCTCCATCCCCATAGGCCGGAGGAGCTGTACGTCAACCAAGCACAGCCAACGGAGACGGAGAGCGCCGAGGCGGAGCAATAAAGCGATAAAAGAATTCCTTCCCGAAAGGGAAGGAATTCTTTTATGCAAGCTGTGTATTTACTTCAATTCCTGCCGGTTCTCATCCAGCAGGACGGGGACGCCGCTGATATCGTCCGCGCCGCCGATGACGAAAAGATCCAGCACCCGGTCAGAACTAACGGGGCGGAGGTATTCGGTGCCGCTGTTGGTAAAGGTGTACCATTTGGCCTCGGTGGGAAGCTCCAGCCCGGAGAAAATCAGTACCGCGTTGCCCTTTGGGTCGCCGTAGTTCCAGCTGTCCATGGTCCCCGGCGCGAAGGACGAGGTGCCGCCGACAGCCTGCCAGCGATCCCGGAACAGCGTGTCTCGCTGGTACAGGGCCATAAAGGGGCTGCCGTCCGCATTTCGCAGCAGCGCGGCCATATAGTCGCCCCGCTTCTGGGCCAGCACCAGCTCGGCGCTCTCCACGCCGAAGTATTTTTCCGCCTGCGCCGTCAGGCCCAGGACGCTGTCCTTCCCGGTGCGCAGTCCGTGGTACAGACATACGGCGGAAGCCGCGGCCACCGCAATGGCCAGGGTGAGAACATAAATGCGCCGGGGGGACATTTCCTTTCCCTCTGTCATACGAGGACCTCCTTGTGTCATGAGACCGGGTGGGTGCTGGGAATGGGCGTGTATGTATCAGTGCCGCCGCGCGGTGTAATAATGGCCGTCGTAGTATGTCTCCGTCAGGGAGGATGTCACCACGCAGCGTCCGTTGTAGTAGGAGGACGAAGCGTGGATGAACTGGTCGCCGCCGATGTAAATGCCCACGTGGGACGCCACCGCGCCGTAGTCCTGGAAGAACACCAGGTCGCCGGGCTGCAGGTCGCTGCGGGACACCTCCGTGCCGTAGCTCAGCTGGCTGGTGGCGCCGTGGGGCAGGCTCACGCCCGCCTGAGAGAACACATACATCGTAAAGCCGGAGCAGTCAAACCCGCCGGCGGAGCTGCCGCCGTACACATAGGGCGTGCCTAAGTACTGCTGGGCCAGGGATACCACGTAGCTGCCGCTGACCGTGCCGGTCACCGGCTCGGATACGGCAGGCGCTTCCTCCACAGGTGCCTCGGAGGGCGTTTCCGCCGGTGCTTCCGCCGCGGTGCTGCCGCCGGCGCACAGAGCCACATAGTCGCCGGACACATAGCCGCTGACACCGTTATAGCTCACGGCGTACCAGCCTTTTTCAATGCCCGTCACCATCACATACGCGCCGCTCTGCACGCTGCCCACGGCGCTGCTGCCGCTGTCCGGGCCGCTGCGGATGTTCAGCGTGTCCGCCGTCACCCGGCCGGTATGGCGCAGGCCGCCGGCGCTTTCATAGCGTGTCACATAGTCCGCGGAGATGCAGCCGGAAGTGCCGTCGTACAGCACCTTGTACCAGCTTCCATCCTTTCCGGTGATGGCCACCGCCGCGTTCTGGCTCATGGTCATCAGGATGGAGTACCCCGTGCCCGGGCCGCTGCGCATCCGCACACCCGTGCCATTGATGACACCCAGCGCCGCCACACCGGTGGTGGAGGCGGAGGCGGGCTCTCCTGCGGTTTCCTCCTTAGCGGGTTCTTCCGGAGTCTCCTCTGCTGCGGCGGCCTGCAAGGCCGCCTTCGCGGTGGAGCCGGCCTGCTTCAGGTCGCTGTTGTTGGCGGCGGCGTCCTCCGCCGTCTCCATATCCTCCAGTGCCGTGATGGCCGCAGCGCTGACCAGCGCGGAAAAGCGGGCCGCGTAGGGGACAAGCGTCGTGTCAGCGGCGGCGTCGGTCTGCAGTAGACCGGCGCTGGCCACGACGGGGACGGCCTGCGTTACATCCACAGCGTGGCTGTCCATCTGTCCGTTTAGAATGGTCGCACCGGTGAAGGCGGTAACGCCCACCAGCGCGGCCAGCAATGCACAAATCGTCCGTTTCATGGTCGTTTCTTTCGCGGCGCAGCCTTACAGCTTGCCGGCCAGCGCCCGCTCCAGCCAGATGCAGCCCACGTCCATGGCGGCGTACAGGCTGTCCTTCTCGGACTTCTTTACCACGCGGTCGCGGGATTTCAGGTCCGGCGCGGTGAGCTGGAGCTGCACGGACACCTTCTTGGCCACGTCCATATCCTGCTCCTTGACCGTGTCCAGAATTTGCAGCAGGACGATATACTTGTCGGCCATGCTGCCGTAATAGATGAAATTGTCCACCCGGCGCAGGGGGTGGCCTTTATAGACAAGCCCCTCGGGCTTCTTCGTGTCAGCCATGATGTACCTCCCAAATTTTTGTAACCAAATTGTAACACATCTGCCACGACCTGTCAACGCGGGAACGGTCGGAAATATTTGTCAGATAAAAAGGACCGCCCTTCGGCGGTCCTTCGTGCGATATGATCCTTACAGCTCCAGATAGCTCTTCACCAGCACCTGCAGCAGCTCGTCCCGGTCGATCTTGCAGATCAGCGACCGCGCCGAGTTGTGGTTGGTGATATAGGTGGGGTCTTCCGACAGGATATAGCCCACGATCTGATTGATAGGATCGTAGCCCTTCTCCTTCAGCGACTCGTAGACGGTGGTGAGAACATAATGCACCTGCTGCTCCTTGTCCTCTGCCGCGTTGAATTTTCTGGTGAATTCATCCATGCCGACACACCGCCTTTCTTTAAGCTACCCACAGTATACGCCATTTCTCCGCCGCTGTAAAGAGGAAAAAGTGCGTCCCGCCGGGGAATAGTTGCGTCTTATTTCGACCGAAGCTCCGCGCCAAACCGTTTTACCAGCTTCTTCAGCACGTTGGAGGCGGCCTCCTCGATCTCTGTGGAGGTCAGCGTCTTGTCCTTCGCGCCGATGGTCAGCCGCACCGTCATGGACTTTTTGCCATCCGGCACCTGCTTGCCCCGGTACTCGTCCACGAAGGCCGCGCCATGGAGCAGCTCGCTCTTCACGCCGCCGATGGTCTGGGCCACATCCTTCCACTGCACCTCGCCGTCCAGCAGCATGGAGATGTCGTAGTCGGTCATGGGATACTCCGGCATATGGGTGAAGGTGTTGGTGCGGGACTTGAAGGGCTTCAGAGAGTCCTGATCGATCTCGAACAGCATCACGTTCAGATTCCTGATGCCGCAGGCCATGGACACCTTCTTGGCCAGCAGGGCCAGGTCGCCCACCTTTTCTTCACCCAGATAGATGTTCAGCCACACCACGTTATCGGCCCACACCGGCTTTTCTGTCTGCCTGAAGGTGAAGCCCTCCATGTGGGTGTAGCGGGGCATCATCTCGATCACGCCCTTGGCCTTACGGAACAGGGCTGTGACGTCCTTTCCGGCGGAGGCGAACGCGCCGGCCACGTTCTTGCGCTGGGACGGCAGCTTCTCCCGTTCATCATAGGGGGATGTGTAGTTCTCATCCCGGAACACCTGGGCCGTTTCGAAAATGGCGAACTCGCTGTAATACCGCTCATTCTTCACCACGTCCTTGCACAGGTTGGGCAGCAGGGAGGAGCGGATATACTTCTCCGCCGGGGACGGCGGCGTGGACAGATACAGGATGCCGTCGGTGCTCTGCAGCACGGCATTGACGAACTGCTCGTCCATCCAGGGATAGTTGAACACCTCCTGCATACCGCAGCGGATGGCCAGATACTCCTTGATGTGCCGCTCCAGGTCCTTGTCCAGTTGGTTGATCGCGCCGTCAAAGGATGTGGTGATGGGCTCGGCCTCAAAGTTCTCGTAGCCGTACATCCGGGCGACCTCCTCCATGATGTCGGCCTGGATGGATACGTCGCCGGTGGAGCGCCATGTGGGCACGACCACGTGCATATTGTCACCGCTGAAGGTGATGGTGTAGCCCAGCAGCTCCATCTTGTGCTTGATCTCCTCCGGCGGCAGGCGCTTGCCCAGGCGGCGCTCCAGCCAGCTCAGGGCCACGTCGATCTCCGCCTGCTTCAGATGCTGGGGGTACTGGTCCACAAGACCCGTCACCTGCATTTCGGGGTACAGCTCCCGGAACAGCTGCATGGACAGGTCAAAGGCCTGGTCGCAGCGCTCCGGATCGATGGCCTTCTCGTAGCGGGACGAGGCCTCCGTGCGGTTGTCGTACCGCAGCGCCGTGCGGCGGATGCCCTTGGCGTCGAAGTTGGCCACCTCCAGAATGACCTTGCTGGTCTCAGGCAGGATGGAGTCCTTCGCGCCGCCCATGACGCCCGCCAGACCCACCACGCCGGCGTCGTCGGCGATGACCAGATCGTCAGAGCTGAGGGTCAGCTCCTTGCCGTTGAGCAGCAGCAGCTTCTCGCCCTCACCGGCCCGCCGCACGATGACGTGACCGGCAATGTGGTCGGAGTCAAAGGCGTGGGTGGGCTGGCCGGTGGCCAGCATCACGTAGTTGGTGACGTCCACCAGGGCGTTGATGGGGCGCATACCCACCTTCCAGATGCGGCTCTGCATCTGATAGGGGGAGGGCTTCACGTACAGACCCTCGATCTGCGCGGACAGATACCGGGGGCAGCGCTCCGCGTCCTCCACGGTGACGTGGAAGCCGGAGGTGTTCTCTACGTTCCGGTCGAAGTGGGGGAACTCCACCATAGGCAGGTCGTACAGCGCCGCGATCTCGCGGGCGATGCCGTAGTGACCCCACAGGTCGGGCCGGTTGGTCATGGATTTGTTGTCGATCTCCAGAATGATGTCGTTCAGATCCAGCGCGTCCGCCAGTGGCGTGCCCGCCATCGCGTCGAACTCGCTCAGGTCGAGGATGTGCGCCTCCTCCGTGGAGGGGAACAGGCTCTCCAGCCCGATCTCCACCGCACCGCAGATCATGCCGTAGCTCTCCACGCCACGGAGCTTGCTCTTCTTGATCTCCACAGGCTCGCCCTCGCCGTGCCAGCGGCACACAGAGCCGGGCAGCGCCACGGCCACCTTCATGCCCTCGCGCAGGTTGCTGCCGCCGCAGACGATGTCCTCCACCCGGCCGCCGCCGATGTCGGTTTTGCAGATCTTCAGCTTGTCGGCGTTGGGGTGCTGTTCAATGGTGTTGATGACGCCCACCACCATGTCGTGGAAGGCAGCGCCCAGGTCCACGGTGTCCTCCACCTCCACGGTGGACATGGTCAGGTCAAAGGCCAGCTTTTTCAGGTCGGCGTCCGCCGGCAGCTTCACATAGTCTCTGATCCAATTCAGTGATACTTTCATTTTTCAGCCCTCCCTTAATGGAACTGTTCCAGGAAGCGCAGGTCAGCGCTGTGGAACAGACGCACGTCGTCCACGCCGTAGCGCATCATCACCAGCCGGTCAAGCCCGATGTTGACATAGAAGCCGGTGTATTCGCTGGGGTCAAGGCCCGCGGCCTTCAGTACGTTGGGATGGGGCGTGCCGCCGGGCATGACCTCGATCCAGCCCACGTGTTTGCACACACTGCAGCCCTTGCCGCCGCAGACCAGGCAGCCCATGTCGATCTCAAAGCCCGGCTCGACGAAGGGGAAGAACCCGGCGCGCATACGGACCGGCACATCCCGGCCGAACACCTTGCTCAGAATACTCTTGATCATCACCTTGCCGGAGGAGAAGGTGAAATCCTTGTCCACGATCAGCGCCTCGTACTGGAAGAACGCACGCTCGTGCCGGGCGTCGGTGGTCTCGTTGCGGTAGACGCGGCCGGGATACACGAAGCGGTAGGGGGGCTTGTGGGTCTGCATATAGCGCACCGAGCCGCCGGTCAGATGGGGACGCAGGCACAGCTTGTCCCAGCACTTGCCGGTGTCGTGGCCCGCCAGCCAGTAGGTGTCCATGCTCTCCCGGGCGGGGTGATCCGGCGGGAAGTTCAGATTGTCGAAGCCGTACAGCTCACTGGTGATGTCGTCCTCCTCGTAGATCTCGAAGCCCATGGAGCGGAAGGCGTCGTTCAGGTCGTAGCACATCTGGGTGATGGGGTGCAGGCCGCCGCTGAGGGGCAGCGTGCCCGGCACGGAGATGTCGAAGTCCGGGTCGACCTCCGAGGCCTTCATCTTCAGCTCGTCACGCCGCGCGTCCAGCAGGGCGGAGAGCTGGCCCTTTACCTGATTCACCGCCTTGCCCATCTCCGGGCGCAGCGACACATCCAGCTTGGGCAGCTCCTTCATCAGCTCCGTCAGGCTGCCCTGCTTGCCCAGCAGCGCGGCCTTGATGTCCTGCAGCTCCGTTTCACTGCGGACCGCCTCGATCCGTGCCTTGCCTTCGGCAAGCAGTTGTTCCAGTTTCTCTTTCATATCAAGCGCTTCCTCCTTCTGAGAGTTTGATTTAGGGATAAAAAATGCCTTCCATCCCTCATACAGGGACGAAAGGCGAACTTCCGTGGTACCACCCGGCTTCGCAGGCACAGCCTGCGCACTCGTTTCCCGTTAACGGAGGACGACCCGTCCGCGCATTTCCTCGCGGCAGCTCCCAGGCGAACACTGCGGCACTTCCCGAGCCGGCTTGCAGCCGACGACCGGCTCTCTCTGACGGAGGCGTGAGGTGCAGATTTTCCTGTTCATCGCATTTTTCCCTTGATGCACCCATTTATACCACACAAAAAAGAAACTTGCAAGCACTTTTTTCCCCTGACGCAACGAAAAAAGCAGAAAGTGCGATTGACAAATGTGCTATACTATACAAAAACAACGCGCAGGGGAGGGATACCGTGTTTGCCATCGACCGGGACTATGTGAAAAGTGCGCTGCCCGCTCGCGACCCGGCGGGCCATAAGGGCACATTCGGCAAGGTCTGCCTGCTGGGCGGCAGCGTGGGCTATACCGGCGCGCCGGTGCTGTGCGCCCGGGGCGCGGTTCGGGGCGGCTGCGGGCTGGTGTTCCTGGGTGTGCCCCAGGAGGTCTGGCCCATCGCGGCGGTAAAGTGCGACGAGGCCATGCCCTTCCCGCTGCCCTCCGCGGAGGGCAGGCTCTCTTTGGACGCGGAGGCGGAGCTGCGACGCCGCGCCGCCGGGTGCGACGTACTGGCCATTGGCTGCGGTATGGGCCGGGGGGACGAAACCGACGCCCTGACCCGTCGGCTGCTGATGATGGAGCTTCCGCTGGTTTTGGACGCCGATGGCATAAACGCCCTGTCCGGGCATATAGATGAACTGTCCTGCCGCCGCAGTCTGGTCACAGTGCTGACGCCCCATGACGGAGAGCTGGCCCGCATCGGCGGCGATATGGCCGCGCCCCGGGAGAGCGCCGCATCGGACTTCGCTGTCCGCCACGGTGTGTACCTCGTCCGCAAGGGCCGCCGCACCGTGGTGGCTGCGCCGGACGGACGGTTGGCGGTGAACACCACCGGGAATGACGGCATGGCCAAGGGCGGCAGCGGCGACGTGCTGACGGGCCTGCTGGCGTCCCTGCTGGCCCAGGGAACAGAGCCCTTCGCCGCCTGCTGCGCCGCCGTGTGGCTGCATGGCCGGGCCGGGGATCTGGCCGCCGCCGACAAGGGCCGCCGGGGCATGACCCCCGTGGATATGATAGAGAAGCTGCCCTACGCATTGAAAGAGGTGGAATAAGCGGAGAGCCTTCCCGATGAAACAAGGGAGGGAACACCGTGAAAAAGACCGTTTTGCCCATGCTGGCCTGCCTGCTGCTCCTGTGCGGCTGCGGTGGGCGAAAAGCCCTCGACGTGCAGGAGCAGTACCGCTCCGTCACCTCGGCGGAGCTGGAGGCGGAGGTGGTCAGCTGCGCCGATGCGGCTGGCCGCGTCTTCACCCTGACCTGCCGGTACGACCCGGCGGGCCAGTCCGTTACCACCGTCAACGCGCCGTCAGAGCTGGCGGGCCTTACCGCCGTGCTGGCAGGGGATACGCTGTCCGTCCGCAGCGGCGACACGCTGCTGCCCGCCGGCGCGTCCACGGATGTCTGCCCGGCCAACTGCCTGCCCTACCTGCTGGACGCTCTGTCCGGCGGCTACCTTACGGAGCAGAACGAGGAGCAGATAGGGGACACGCCCTGTCTGCGCCTGGCGCTGGACACCGTGGGCCGCAGCGGCGCGCCGGTACAATGTGCCGTATGGCTGGACAAGGTGACGCTCATCCCCCTCTATGGGGAATTTTCACAAAACGGACAGGTGGTGCTGACGGTGAAGATGCTGTCCTTCACCTGCCAAACGGAGGGATAATTATTATGGAATCCACACTGAAGAGAACGTGGGCGGAGATTGACCTGGACGCCCTGGCCTATAACTACCGCGCTCTGCGGCAGCGGGTAGGGGAGAATGTCAAATTTTTGGGCGTGGTCAAGGCCGATGCCTACGGCCACGGCGCGGTGCAGGTCTCCCGCACGCTGCAGGCCCTGGGAGCGGACTACCTGGCCGTGTCCAGCATCGATGAGGCTGCCGAGCTGCGCCATGGCGGTATCACCATGCCTATCCTCATCCTCGGTCATACGCCCCGTGAGCAGGTGGGCCGCCTGATGGACCTGCACATCACCCAGGCCGTGACCTGCCAGGCCAAGGCCCTGGAATACAGCGAGGAGGCCGTCCGCCTGGGCGGCACGCTGACGGTGCACATCAAGGTGGACACAGGGATGTCCCGCCTGGGCTATCTCGTCTCCGGGGAGCATTTCGACACCGGCACGGCGGATATATGCCGCGCCTGCGCCCTGCCTGGGTTGTACGCCGAGGGCATCTTCACCCACTTCACCGTGGCCGACGAGCCGGACGGGGACAGCGCCGCCTACACCCGCGCCCAATTCGATCTGTTCCGCCGGGTGGTGGACGAGGTGGAGCGGCAGCGGGGACAGCGGTTTGCCATCCGCCACTGTGCCAACTCCGGCGCGGTGGCCTCGTGGCCGGAGAGCTATATGGATATGGTGCGGCCCGGCATCCTGCTGTACGGCTGCGGCGAGCTGGCGGAGAGATTGGGCCTGCGCCCGGTGATGACGCTCAAGACCACCGTCAGCACCATCAAGATCTACGGGCCGGGGACGGATGTCAGCTACGGCCGCCTGTATACCACGCCCCGCACCACCCGTATGGGCGTCGTGCCCTACGGCTACGCCGACGGCTTCTTCCGCTGCCTGTCCGGTAAGTGCGCTTTCGCCGCCAAGGGCGGCGACGCGCCCCAGCGCGGACGTATCTGCATGGACATGTCCATGGTGGACCTGACGGACCTGCCGGAGGTGCAGGTGGGGGACGAGCTGGAGGTGTTCGGCGCGCATCATCCGGTGGGGGAGCTGGCCGCCCTGGCCGACACCATTCCCTATGAGCTGGTCTGCGCCGTCAGCCGCCGTGTGCCCCGCGTCTACCTGCAAAACGGTGCGGAGGTGGAGCGGGAGCTGCTGCTGCGGTTCTGACACCGCCGGACACACAGCCGCATAGGATGTAGCGGACGGAACAAACGGAATTTGCCCGGTGGGCGTATAAATTCCCCGGCTGCGTGGGACAATGGAAGTGACCTGAGGACATATCCCTCCGGTACTTCTTGCCTCGGAGTGTGAACTGTGTGGATACGACTGTCAGACGCGGCGACATCTATTACGCCGATCTAAGCCCGGTGGTGGGCAGTGAGCAAGGCGGCGTGCGCCCGGTGCTCATCGTGCAGAACGACACCGGCAACCGCCACAGCCCTACCGTCATCGCCGCCGCCATCACCTCCCAGCTCGGCAAGGCCAAGCTGCCCACCCATATTGCCCTGGCGGCCCAGGGCAGCGGCCTGCCAAAGGACTCCGTGATCTTGCTGGAGCAGATCCGCACTTTGGACAAAAAGCGGCTGCGCGAGCGCATGGGACGAGTGGACGGCGCGGTGATGGAGAAGGTGGACGCCGCCATCGCCGTCAGCTTCGGGCTGACCGGCAGCCACCTGGTGTGACCGGCGGAACGTGACGATATGATGAAAAGGAACTGCTCCCGGGCGGCCTGCAGAGGCCGACCGGGAGCAGTTCTTTTTACAGATTTGCTCAGAGAGTTAACTAATAAAAAATCAGAATGGGATAGAGAAAGAGGATATTAATCGAAAAGATGGCGTAAGGTTCACTATGTAAACCATGCCATTTCGGAAAAGCTGGATAATATCGCATGCGAAGGCGGCACTCCCTTCGATGAGGATGCAAATGAGGATGGTATTATCTATGCCGACAGGCACTGGAGTCGCTGAGGATGATCCCTGCGCCGGCTTCCACACCAGCTGCCCTCGTGCCACAATGTGCGCCTGTGAAAATGCAGCCTTCCGGCGGTTCTTTTTCAGCTTATACGCTGGGATGTGCGGTGTTGTCGGGGATGGTCTCCGGAATCTCCGCCAAAGCCTCATGACGGCGTTCGCACACCGCCAGCACATAGCCCCAGGCCACAAAGGGCAACACCAGCAGTCCGCCCTGGACGTGCAGCCAGTCTACGGCAAAGTAGGAGGCCGCTGCGCCGATGTGAAAGCACAGCAGCGTCAGGGCGTAGAATTTCAGCTTCCGCAGGTGCGCCCGGTCACGGTCACACAGGTAGCTGGCCAGGGCCAGGGCCGCCTGCTTCGTGTTGTTGGTGGAAAAGATGGTGGAGCTGTAAAAGCCACGCGCACCGGCATAGCTGCTCCACTGGAAGCTCATGGCGAAGAAAATGGGGTACAGCGCGATGACGGCGGTGAGGTCCGGCGGCAGGAACGACACGGTAACGGCGGCCGCAGCGGTGATGAACGGGGACACCAGATGCGTGTCCGCGCCGAACCAGTGGGGCAGCAGCACCGTCAGCATCGTGCCCAGGAGGTAGATGAGCAGCGCACCGGTGTGGAGCAGGATGCCGTGGCCGTCGGCCCGGAGGAAGTCCATCAGCAGCTCTATCAGATTCACCGTCTGGGCGTTGCCCATGATGCCGCTGTGGACCAGGATGGCGTAGCCGCCGAAGAAGCCGCCCACGGTGCAGAAGGCCAGGTGGCGGTACAGGTCGATATGGTCGTTATGGGAGAGCTTTTCCATGAAATTTGTCCCTTTCTGTGTAAACATAGCGGCTATCAGTATAGCACAGCGGCGGGGAAAGGCAAGAGGAAGAAGGTACAAAAAAGGTGAAAAGAACGGTATATTCGTGTTGACATCGGGAAAGTTTGTGGTAAAATACGTCTATGAAACAGGCGATGAGAAAGATGAGCTGCCGCGGCTGCCCAAAGCGAGACGGGGAGGGTGCGAGCCCGTTGGGAACGGTACGGCAGCAGCCCCTTTCGAGCTGGCTGCGATGAGCGGCACGGGACGCTCCCGTTACAGGGCGGCTAAGAAGACGGCTGTGCCGTCAATTAGGGTGGTACCGTGAAGCTGCGCTTCGCCCCTATGCCGGGGCGGGGCGCTTTTGTTTTAGCCCTGCACCCGGCAGAACACAGCATGAGTAAATCTGAAGCATAAAAGGAGACGAAAGACTATGAGCCATCCCTATCACGGCCTGAACGAGCTGCGGGAGCTGTTCCTGAAGTTCTTTGAAACGAAGGGCCACCTGCGGCTGCCCAGCTTTTCCCTTGTGCCGCAGAACGACAAGTCCGTTCTGCTCATCAACGCGGGAATGACCCCTATGAAGCCCTGGTTCAAGGGTGAGGAAGAGCCGCCCTGCCGCCGCGTCTGCACCTGTCAGAAGTGCATCCGCACCGGCGATATCGACAACGTGGGCAAGACCGCCCGCCACGGTACGTATTTCGAAATGCTGGGCAACTTCTCCTTCGGCGATTACTTCAAGCATGAGGCCATCGCCTGGAGCTGGGAGTTCCTGACCAGCCCCGAGTGGGTGGGTCTGGAGGCCGACCGGCTGTATCCCTCTGTGTACGAGAGCGACGACGAGGCGTGGGACATCTGGCACGACGAGATCGGCATCCCCGCCGAGAAGATCTTCCGCTTCGGCAAGGAGGACAACTTCTGGGAGCACGGCTCCGGCCCGTGCGGCCCGTGCTCCGAGATCTACTACGACCGCGGCCCGGAGTACGGCTGCGGCAAGCCCGGCTGCACCGTGGGCTGCGACTGCGACCGTTATATCGAGATCTGGAACAACGTGTTCTCCCAGTTCGACAACGACGGACACAACAACTACACCGAGCTGAAGCAGAAGAACATCGACACCGGCATGGGCCTGGAGCGTCTGGCCTGCGTGTGCCAGAACGTGGACAGCCTGTTCGATGTGGACACCGTGATGAACATCACCCACAAGGTCAGCGAGCTGACCGGGGCGCACTACGGCGAGAGCTATCAGCGGGACGTGAGCCTGCGCGTCATCACCGACCACATCCGCTCCGCCACGTTTATGATCTGCGACGGCATCCTGCCTTCCAACGAGGGGCGGGGCTACGTACTGCGCCGCCTGCTGCGCCGGGCCGCCCGCCACGGCAAGCTGTTGGGCGTGAACGAGCCGTTCCTCTATCAGGTGGTGGACACGGTGATCCACGAGAACGAATGCCAGTACCCCGACCTGCGGGAGAAGCAGAGCTACATCACCAAGGTCATCCGCACCGAGGAGGAGAACTTCGCCCGCACCATTGACGGCGGCATCCGCATCTACAACGAGATGCTGGCCTCCCACAAGGAGAAGGGCGAGACGGTGTTCTCCGGCGCGGACGCCTTTAAGCTGTACGATACGTTCGGCTTCCCCATCGACCTGACGGCCGAGATGGCCGCCGAGGAGGGCATGACTGTGGACGAGGACGCCTTCCAGTCCCTGATGACCCAGCAGAAGGAGCGTGCCCGCGAAGCCCGCAAGGCGCTGGGCGATCTGGGCTGGGCCGGCGTGGAGTTCGGCAAGGACATGCCGGCCACGGAGTTTGTGGGCTATGACCACGATACGGTAAACGGCGCGAAGGTGCTGGGTATCGTGGCCGAGGGCGAGCTGGTGGACGAGATCGTGTCCGGTATGGAGGCGATCCTGGTACTGGACAAGACGCCCTTCTACGCCGAAATGGGCGGTCAGGTGGCCGACCACGGCGTGATCACCGGCGACGGCATGGAGTTCGTGGTCAGCGATGTGCAGAAGAACAAGGGCGGCAAGTTCATGCACTACGGCAAGCTGCTCAGCGGCAGCGTGGCCGTGGGCGACAGTGTGACGGCGTCTATCGACACCGACCGCCGCGCCGCTATCCGCCGGGCCCACAGTGCCACCCATCTGCTGGATGCGGCGCTGGTGAAGGTGCTGGGCGACCATGTGCATCAGGCCGGCTCTCTGGTGGAGCCGGATCGCCTGCGCTTCGACTTCACCCACTTCGAGGGCATTACGCCCCAACAGCTGGATGAGGTGGAGGATATGGTCAACGACGCTATTCTGTCCGGGCTGCTCATTACCACCGAAGAACTGCCCATCGCCGAGGCTAAGGCCCGGGGCGCGGTGGCTACCTTCGGCGAAAAATATGGTCAGACCGTGCGGGTGGTGACCATGGGTGACTTCTCCATGGAACTGTGCGGCGGCACCCATCTGGACAACACCGCTAAGGCCGGTCCGTTCCGTATTAAGAGCGAGAGTAGTGTGGCTTCCGGTGTGCGCCGCATCGAGGCCACCACCGGCAAGGCCACCATGGAGGATATGCGCCGCAGCCGCGGGCTGCTGAACCGGGCGTCCCAGTTCTTCAAGTCCGCGCCGGAGACGCTGATGGAGCGTCTGGAGCAGCAGGCCAGCGAGATGAAGGCGCTGCGGCAGGCGCTGGAGAAATTCAAGAGCGAGGCGTCCATGGGCGAGGCCAAGCAGATTCTGGCCTCCGCCAAGACCGTGGACGGGCTGCACGTCATCACCGGCACCCGTCAGGGCCTGGACGCAAACGCCCTGCGGCTGATGGGCGACTTCCTGCGGGACAAGGATCCCCATGTGGTAGGCGTGCTGGCCAGCATCGTGGGCGAGAAGGTCACGTTCCTGGCGGTGTGCGGCAAGGAGGCCGTGGCGCGGGGCGTGAAGGCCGGCGATCTGGTCAGGACCGTGTCCGCTGTGTGCGGGGGAAAGGGCGGCGGCAAGCCGGACAGCGCCATGGGCGGCGGCACCGACCTGCTGAAGGTGGACGACGCGCTGGCGGCCGTGGACGATTTCGTGGCGGAAAAGCTGAAGTAAGAACGCGCAAGACTGCCGGAAAAGTCGTTCCCGTCATTCCGAGGAGTACCCCAAGGGCACTTGCTTCGCGGCGCGAAGCGACGTGGGAATCCGTATTCTTTTAGCTGAAATCTGCAAAATGTAAGAGCTGTGCATTTTGGAGACGGATTGCCGAGCCAGTGTGAACACTGGCTCGCAATGACAGACTTTTTCCGGCAGGTTGAACGACCACTATACTATACTATATCCGAAAGGAGATGCGACCATGAAGAACGATTGCCTGTTCTGCGCCATTATTGACGGGGAGATCCCCAGCAAAAAGGTGTATGAGGACGAACAATGCTATGCCTTTTATGATATCGAGCCGCAGGCGCCGGTACACTTTTTGGTGGTGCCCAAGGCACATATCTGCTGCGCCAATGCCATCACGGCGGACAACAGCGGTGTGGTGGCCCATTGCTTCGAGGTCATCGCCAAGATCTGCAGGGAGCTGGGCGTGGAGAGCTACCGAATCGTCAACAACTGCGGCGATCAGGCGGGACAGACCGTGAAGCACCTGCACTTCCATGTGCTGGCGGGGCGGGATATGACCTGGCCTCCGGGCTAAAGGAGAACAGAAAAAGGGTCGGCGGGAGCCGGCCCTTTTTTCTGTGCGGCGGTGCGGGGCGGGACGGGGGCGTTTTACGCCGCTGCGCGGCTACACCTTATCCGCCCCCTGTGGGGGCACCTGTCTCCCTGCGGGTCGGTCGGTTCGCGGATCTGACAGGCCACCGGCCTGTCATTCAACACCGCGAACCCCAGGGGGAAGGCTTAGGGGGGGCGTGCCCTCAATGGGAAGGCTGGGGGAAAATTTTGGGGGTGTTGCCCGTTTGCGGGCAACTTTTTTGCTTTCCGGGGGATGGGGTATAGACGATCTTGATAAGGGGGTACGGATATGAAGTACAGAAAGAACGGGACGGACGCGGTGTGCGGACAGTGCGACCTGTGCGGCGGGGAGCTGCGGCGGGGAGAGCGATACTACCGGATCAGCGGTGAGAACGTGTGCAGGGGCTGCCTGGCAGATTTCGCGGCGCAGATACTGGCGGCGTATGAGGTGGTCGGAGGTGAGGCGGATGCATAAGACGGCGGCACCCTGGGAGGAACTGCGGGAGAAGTACGAGGCGGGCGGATATACCTATATGCAGCTGGCGAAGGAATACGGCGTTTCGGTGCAGAGCGTGGGACGGCACGCGCGGAAGGAGAACTGGGTCAGCGGGTGCCGGAACGAGAGACGGCGCAGGGCGGAGAGCAGGGATTGCCTGCTGGAAATGACGCGGGCGCTGATGCGGGGCGCGAAGCGGGCGGCCGAGGAGGCGGAAAAAGGTGAGGCGTGCACCAAGGAGCTGAAGGAGCTGGCGGGGATATTGCAGACGCTGGCGGGGCTGGAGAAGGAGCTGGGCGGCGGGACCGCGGTGCAGACGGTGCAGGTGCTGATGGGAGAGGGGGTACGGGAGCTGAGCGAGTAAGCACGGAGAGAAGAGAGACAAGGGGGAGAGAACATGGAGGATATATACATCGGGACGCCGAACGCAAAGCAGGACGAATTTCTGCGGTGCAAAAAGAAGTACGTCGCTTTCGGCGGGGCACGGGGCGGCGGGAAAAGCTGGGCGGTGCGGTGCAAGGCCAAGCTGCTGGCGCAGCGGTATCCGGGGATACGGATGCTGCTGGTGCGGCGGACCATGCCGGAGATCGAGGCAAACCATTTGGAGACGCTGCGGCTGGAGCTGGCGGGTACGGCCGTATACCGGGCGGAGGAGAGACGGTTCGTGTTCGGGAACGGGAGCGTATTGCAGTTCGGGTACTGCGCCTGCGACCGGGACGCGGATCGCTATCAGGGCGCGGAGTACGACGTGATCTTTTTCGACGAGGCCACGCAGCTGAAGGAGCAGTGGATGCGGAAGCTGGCGGCGTGCGTGCGCGGCGTGAACGGATTTCCCAAGCGCATTTACTACACGTGCAACCCGGGCGGGCCGGGACACGGGTATATCAAGCGGCTGTTTATCGACCGGCGGTATGAGCCGGGGGAGAACGGGGGCGAGTACGCGTTCATACCGGCGCGGGTGACGGACAACGGGGCGCTGCTGGCGCGGCAGCCGGAGTATATACGGCAGCTGGAGGCGCTGCCGCCGAAGCTGCGGGCGGCGTGGCTGGAGGGGCGGTGGGACGTGCTGGCGGGACAGGTGTTCCAGGAGTTCACGGACGACCCGGCGCACTACGCGGACCGGCGGTGGACGCACGTGATCCGGCCCTTTGACATCCCGCGGGAGTGGAACGTGTACAGAAGCTACGACTTCGGGTACGCCAAGCCCTTTTCCTGCGGCTGGTGGGCGGTGGACTTCGACGGGTGCGTGTACCGGATATTGGAGCTGTACGGCTGCACGGGAACGCCGGACGAGGGCGTGCTGTGGACGCCGGAGCGGCAGTTCGCGGAGATACGGCGGATGGAGGACGAGCACCCATATCTGCGGGGGCGGACCATACGGGGGGTGGCGGACCCGGCCATCTGGGACGCCAGCCGGGGCGAGAGCATCTATGAGACGGCGCTGAAGCACCGGCTGTTTTTTGAGAAGGGGGACAACCGGCGGATACCGGGGTGGATGCAGCTGCACTACCGGATGAGCTTTGACGGGGAGGGGTACCCCATGCTGTATGTGTTCGAAAACTGCCGGGCGTTCATACGGACGGTGCCGGGACTGTCGTACAGCACCACGGCGCCGGAGGACGTGGACACGGGACAGGAGGACCACGCTGCGGACGAGAGCCGGTATTTCTGCATGATGCGGCCCATCGCGCCCCGGGAGAGGACGGAGATACGGCGGGAGCCGTGAGAAACCGGGGGAGGGGCTGCGCCCCTCCCCCGGTCCAAATTCCGCAGACGACGAAAATGTGGAGAATTTCCAGAAAAAGGCTGGACAAATTGTGCAGCTGTGCTATAATCTGACTATCCGCAGGAGTACTCCTGCTTTGGCGTTTTAAGCTTGTTAAAACGAAGCACCCTGCGGAAATCTAAAAAACCCGAGGTAAGGAAAATGAAAAAGATATTGGCAACCATTTTGGCGCTGGTGTTGGCGCTGGGACTGTGCAGCGTGAGCTGGGCGGCAGACGGCGAAGCAACGGTGAGTAGCAAAGAGGAATTGGAACAGGCTTTGAATGACAGCAGCGTGACCACCATCAAGCTGGGCGCTAACATCACTGCCAGCATTACTATCGCTGCGGGCAAGGATGTCACGCTGAATCTGAATGGCCACACGCTGACCAATACGGATGGCCAGCATACCATCACCAATAACGGTACCCTGACCATCACCGGCACCGGCACCGTGGATAACGTAAGCCACGCCCGCGCGGCTATCGTGAACAACGGTACGGCAACACTGAACGGTGGTACGTATACCCGCAGTAAGGAAAACCCTGAAAACAATGCAGAGGATGCAGGGGGAAATAGTTTTTATACCATTTTGAGCGATAATGGTGCTAAGATGACCATCAATGAAGGCGTTACCGTGACAAATGTGGGCAACTTTTCCAGCATGATCCGCAATGGGGGAACGAGTGCATCTACCCTGATCATCAATGGCGGCACATTCAGCGGCGGCTTAAATGCAATCAAGAACGATGAAGCGGGTGTGCTGACCATTAACGGCGGTGATTTCTCTAATACATCCCAGTTCGTTGTTATGAACTGGCATAAGACAACCATCAACGGCGGCTCTTTTAAGGCGCTGTCCTCTGCGGATGCGGTGCTGTTCACGGCAAAATATGCAGAGAACAAGGCCGTAGGCGAGCTGACAATCAAAAACGGTACGTTTGAACGCGCGGCGGATACGCAGAAAATGCTTGAGGTCACTTATAAGGGAGAGAATGGCAATGTGCTGTACACAGGAACAGCGGCCATTTACAGTGGTGTTTTCGCTGGTGACGTCAGCGCCTATGCTACCGAGGGCACGGCAGTAGCCTCTCTCAAGGGCGTCTACTACGTCGGCGCTGCGAACATCGAGAGCGCGGTAAACAGCATGAACGGCGGCGATACGCTGACCGTGGTCAAGGGCGAAGTGACCATCAATGGCACTAAGTACAGCAAGGAAAGCAATACGACCTACACCAAGCCCACCTCCTATTACTACTATTCCCCCAGCACCACCACCCCCGATACCACCAAGGGTTCTCCCAAGACCTTTGACGCGGGCGTGGGTATCTACGCCGTGACGGCGGTGCTGTCCGTGACCGGCATGGCGTGGACCGCTAAAAAGCGTCACTAAGAGCAAATAAAAAAGAAAGCCCGTAAGGGCTTTCTTTTTTTGCGCTTTTTTTGGGGGGAAGGCTGGGACAAAAAATTTGGGGGTGTTGCACGTTTGCGGGCAACTTTCGGGCTGGGCGGGGGCAGGGACAGAACATGAAAGGGAGGTGCTCGGATGGAGCAGGAGACAAGGACCGCGCGGGACGCCGGTGCTCCGGTGAAGATCGGGGCGGAGACGGTACGGGCCGCGGCGGAGGTGCTGCGGCGCTATCGCGCGGGCAAGCAAAATCTGGACAGGCGCATCATCGACAACGAGCAGTTCTGGAAGCTGCGGCACTGGGAGCAGATGGAGAAGGCGGGCGAGGGCGGCAATCCGGAGGACGTGCGGCCGGCCAGCGGCTGGCTGGTGAACTGCATCCTCAGCAAGCACGCGGACGCCATGGACTGCTATCCGGAGCCGACGGTGCTGCCCCGGGAGCCGGGAGACCGGCAGGAGGCAGAGACGCTGAGCCGTATCCTGCCGGTGCTGCTGAAAAACGACCGGTTCAGGCGGACGTATTCCAAGGCGTGGTGGGACAAGCTGAAGTCCGGATGCGCCGTGTACGGCGTGTTCTGGGACAACGAAAAGCTGCACGGGCTGGGCGACGTGAGCATCCGCAGCATGGACGTGCTGAACCTGTTTTGGGAGCCGGGGGTCACGGACATACAGGAGTCGGAGCACTTTTTCTGCACGGAGCTGGTGCCCAATAACCATCTGGTGCGGAGGTGGCCGGAGCTGGAGGGGAAGCTGGGGCGCGGCGGCGCGCAGGTGAGCCGGTATCTGTTCGACGACAAGGTGGACACGTCGGAGCAGTCGCTGGTGGTGGACTGGTACTACCACACGGAGCGTGAGGGACGGCAGGTGCTGCAGTACTGCAAGTTCGTGGGGGAGAATGTGCTGTATGCCACGGAGAACGACCCGGAGATGGCGGCGCGGGGCTGGTACGACCACGGGAAGTACCCGTTCGTGTTCGATACGCTGTTTCCCGAGGAGGGGACGCCCTGCGGGTATGGGTATGTGGATCTGTGCAAGTCGGCGCAGAAGCAGATCGACCTGATGAACCAGGCTATTCTGAAAAACACGCTGGCGGCGGCGACGCCGCGGTTTTTCATCCGGGCGGACGGCGCGGTGAACGAGAACGAGTACGCCGACTGGACGAGGCCCTTCGTGCACACCAACGGGAACCTGGGCGCGGACTCCATCGCACCGATCCGGGTGCCGGCGCTGGACAGCGTGTATGTGGCGGTGCTGCAGAACAAGATCGCGGAGATGAAGGAGACGGCGGGCAACCGGGACGTGATGAGCGGCGGCACCGCCGGCGGCGTGACGGCGGCCACGGCTATTGCGGCTTTGCAGGAGGCGGGCGGCAAGCTGTCGCGGAACATGATCGACGACGGGTATGAGGCGTTTTCACAGGTAGTGACGCTGTGCATTGAGCTGATCCGGCAGTTTTACGACGTGCCGCGGCAGTTCCGGCTGCTGGGCCGGGACGGCGGGGCGTTCGTCGCCTACGGCAACGGGGGCCTGCGGCCCAGGGCGCTGCTGACCGGGGGCTATCGCGTGCCGGAGTTCGACCTGGAGGTGATGGCACAGGACGAGACGCCGTACCAGACCATGGAGTACAACCAGTTGGCCCTGCAGCTGTTCCAGATGGGGTTCTTCCGCAGCGATATGGCAGAGCAGGCGCTGCGGTGCCTGGAGCTGATGCAGTTCCGCAGCAAGGACACGCTGGCGGAGGTCATCCGGCAGGGACAGAAGGAGACGGACCAGAAGGCGTGGCTGACGGAGGCGCTGCGGCGGGCGGTGACGCTGCTGGACAAGAGCCAGGGGACCCATCTGGCGGAGGCGCTGGAGCGAGAGCTGGAGAAGCGGGAGAGCAGCGGCGGAAAGGCGGCGGTGCGCCGAAGCAGTGACGCGGTGACGCGGCAGCGGCAGGCCACGCGGCAGGCGGTACGGCCCAGATGATACGGGCCAGCTGCGGCGGCGCGCACCTTACGGTGCGGGGCCACGCCGGGTACGGGGAGTACGGGAAGGACATCGTATGCGCGGCGGCGTCCGCGCTGGTGTACGCGCTGGCGGGGAGATTGCGAGAGACAGGACGGCTGGAACGGTTCCAAAGCGCGCCGGGATACGCGGAGATCGCGGGGACAGGGGACTGTGCCCGGGAGTTCGCGTTGGTGCGGTGCGGGCTGGCGCTGCTGGCGCGGCAATACCCTGACAGGGTGGAAGTTGGGTCGTGACCTACCACGGGGAGGAGAGTTCGGATGGACGAGCTGGAAAAGACGGCGCAGGAGACTGCGGAGGAGACGGGCGGAATGGCTCCCGACGCCGGGGAGCAGCAGGTACCTGCCGGGGAACAGGGGGTACCTGGCAGGGAAGAGGACTTCGAGACGCTGATACGCGGCCGGTACAAGGGGGAATTCGACGCACGAGTGCGGCGGATACTGGACGGACGGCTGCGGGGACTGCGGCAGGAGAACGAGAGGCTGCGGGAGATGGCGGCCGCGGCGGAGACGGCGCGGCAGCGGGAGCAGGAGGCGCAGCTGCGGGCCGCGATGGAATTCGCGGTGATCCGGGCGCGGCAGCAGATGGCCCAGGCCATCGCCAGCGGCGGAAGCCGCGTGGCGGAGAACGGCGGACGGCGCAGGAGCGTCAGCCGCTGGGATCCCAAGGGTCTCAGCGGGGCGGAGCTGGCGGCGATACGGAAGAGAGTCCAGGATGGAGAGAAGATCAGATTTTAGAAAGGGAGAGAAAACATGGAGATGAATTTGCAGATGTTTGCGGAGAACACCCAGACCACGGCAGGTCTGAGCGCGGAGATGAAGACCTACTACGGCATGGAGCTGCTGGAGAACGCCAAACCGCAGCTGGTGCACAACCAGTTCGCGGCCACGAAGGGCCTGCCTGCCGGCGGCGGCAAGACCGTGGAGTGGCGTAAGTTCGGCGCCTTTGACAAGGCGCTGAAGCCCCTGACCGAGGGCGTGACGCCCGACGGCAGCGGTATCTCCGTCAGCTACATCACCAAGGAGCTGGCGCAGTACGGCGACTACACCACCGTGTCGGATATGCTGGATCTGACCGCCATCGACGACGTGGTGCTGGAGATCACTGACCGCCACGGCAGCAATATGGGACTGACGCTGGACACGGTGACCCGAAACGAGATCCAGCAGGGCAAGCAGGTGATCTACGCGCCCAAGATCGGCAGCGACGGCACCAAGACCGACGTGACCAGCCGCATGGCGCTGGACAAGGACTGCCGCATGACCAGCGAGCTGGTGGCCAAGGCGGCGACCCAGCTGAAGAAGATGAACGCGCCCACCTTTGACGGCAAGTATGTGTGCATCATCCACCCCAGCGTGGCCTTTGACCTGCGCCAGGACGAGGCGTGGATCGCCGCCCACCAGTATGCCGGGGCTACGGAGCTGTTCTCCGGCGAGATCGGCGAGCTGCATGGCGTGCGCTTCGTGGAGACCACGGAGGCGAAGATCTATCGCGGCGAGGACCTGGCCGCCGACAGCCGCACGCTGAAGGTGAACGGCAACGTTATGGCCAGCACCGACGTGACCTTCAACGGCGGTACTGTGGCCGCCGGCGCACTGGCGGGCCGCTATGTGGTGCTGGGCGGCACCCGCTGCCAGGTGGTGAGCAACACCGACGCGAAGCTGGTGCTGGACAAGACCGTCACCGTGGGCGACAAGGAGGTCATCTACCCCGGCGAAGGCGGCAAGCAGGGCTGCGCCGTGTACGGCTGCCTGTTCCTGGGCAAGGGCGCCTATGGCGTGGTGGACCTGAGCGAGGGCACGGAGGTCATCGTGAAGCCCCGCGGCAGCTCCGGCACCGCCGACCCGCTGGACCAGCGCTCCAGCGTGGGCTGGAAGGGCGTACACGCCGCGGCTATCCTGTACGACGAGTACATGGTGCGCGTGGAGTGCGGCAGCAGCTATTCGGAAGAGGACAAGGCGAACTGACGGAGCGTGAAGCAGGGGCGGACGGGTCGTCCGCCCCTGCGGGAAATGCCGCTTGCAGCGCGGCCACGCCGCGCTGACGGGACGTCGGGGCCGCCGCCCCCTGCGGAACGCGGGCAAACGGAGGGGCGAGGCTCTATATGAGGAAAGGAGAGGCAATGAAGGAGAAAATGACAACGGTGCTGCTGCCCAGAGGCAGAAAGCAGGAGGAGAATTTTGTCATCGTGTCCGTCAACGGACGCAGCTGGAAGATCATGCGCGGCGTGGAGGTGCGTGTGCCGGTGTGCGTGGCGGAGGTGCTGGAAAACGCCGCCATGATGGCGGAGGCGGCCCGGCGCTATGTGGACGAGAGAGCTTCCTGAGGTGACGGCCATGGCAAGGACGACGGCAAAGCAGGTGCTGGACCGGGTGGACGCGCTGCTGCCCAATGGGTATGCGCGCGCGGAGAAGCTGCGGTGGCTGGCCCAGGCGGAGGGCTTCGTGCGGCGGGAGCTGTGCCGGGAGACGGGGGAGCTGCCGGCGCTGACCGAGGTGACAGAGCTGACGGCGGAGCCGCCCTTTGACGAGCTGTACCGGCACTATGTGGAGGCGCAGGTGCACTATGCCAACGGGGAGACGGCGCGGTACAACAGCGCGGCGGGCCTGTGGAACAACGCGTTTCTGACCTATCGGGACTACCGGGCCAGGACGGCGGCACCGGAGGGCGGCGCACGGGCGCTGCGGCTGTGCTGAGAGGGGGGCGGCGGAGATGTATTTTCCCAAGCTGAAGGCGGCGGCGCAGCAGCGGGCAGGCGTAGAGCAGTTCGGGGGACTGGACCGCCGTCCGGGCAGCGGCGCGGGGAGCCTGGAGCAGATGGAGAACCTGTGGAGCAGCGGGTATCCGGCGCTGGAGACGCGGCCCCTGCGGCGGACAGTGACGCAGCTGGCGAAGCCCAACGGCATGACGGAGAAGGACGGATTGTTCTGGGTGGACGGCACGGCGCTGTATGTGAACGGCGCAAAAACAGGGCTGGTGCTGACGGACAGCCGGAAGCAGCTGGTGAGCATGGGGGCGTATCTGCTGATCTTTCCGGACAAGAAGTACATCAATACCCAGGACCTGACGGATTTCGGGAGCATGGAGAATGTGCGGACCACCACGGGAGAGGTGACGTTCACCCTGTGCGACGGGACGGGGGAGAGCCTGGGCAGCTACGCGGCGGGCACGGAGGCGCCCCAGGAGCCCCGGACGGGGGACCTGTGGCTGGACACGGAGCGATCGGAGAGCGTGATGCGGCGGTATGACGGCAGCACATGGACGGCGCTGACGGAGGTGTACACAAAGATCACCGCTGTGGGCGTGGGACTGGGCTTCCGCGCCGGGGACGGCGTGACGGTGGCAGGCTGCGGCGCGGCGGAGCTGAACGGCCTGCACGTATTGCAGGCGGCGGAGGACGACTGGGTGCTGGTGCCGGCGCTGTGCCGGACGCTGGACAGCCAGACGGCGGCGGTGACGGTGATGCGGCTGATGCCGGAGATGGACTTTGTGGTGGAGCAGGGCAACCGGCTGTGGGGGTGCAAATACGGCATCGTGGACGGTCAGGCGGTGAACGAGATATACGCCTGCGCGCTGGGAGATTTCCGCAACTGGAACAGCTTTGCGGGGCTGAGCACCGACAGCTACGCCGCCGCCAGAGGCTCGGACGGGCCCTTTACCGGGGCGGCGGCCTGCATGGGCGGCGTGGTGTTCTTCAAGGAGAACTGCATGGAGCGTATCTATCCGGCGGCGGGCGGCGGGCACCAGATCGTGACGGTGCCGTGCAGCGGCGTGCGGAAGGGCGCGGAGAGGACCGTGGCCGTGGCGGACGGTGTGGTGTACTATCTGGGGAACGACGGGGTGTACGCCTTTGACGGAAGTATGCCGGTGTGCGTATCCCGGGCGCTGGGCGACAAGCGGTATACCGGCGGCGTGGCCGGCGGGGAAAGCGGCCGGTACTGGCTGTCCGCCGTGGACGCGGCGGGAGAGACGGAGCTGCTGGTGTACGACACGCAAAAGCGGCTGTGGCACCGGCAGGACGATACGGCGGCGGTGGCCTTCGCCCGGTGGAACGGGGAGATGACAGTACTGTGCAGCGACGGACGGCTGCTGGATACAAGCGGTACATTGGGAACGGCGGAGACGGGGTTCTCCTGGAGCGCCGAAAGCGGCGACCTGGGACTGTACACGCCGGAGCACAAGTATCTCTCGCGGCTGGAGCTGCGGCTGAAGGCGGCGGCCGGGAGCACGGTGAAGGCGTATGTCTGCTATGACGGGGACGGCGCCTGGGAACAGGTGGGCGGTGTCTCCGGCGAGGTGGGGCAGACCCGCGGCGCGGTGCTGCAGGTGCGGCCCCGGCGGTGCGGACACCTGCGGCTGAAGCTGGCCGGGGACGGACCGTGCCGGGTGTACAGCGCGGCAGCGGTGTATGAGAAGGGAAGTGACGGGCCATGAGCGTGCTTGCCCTGCCGATGGCACCGGCGGGATCGGTGCAGGAGCAGGTGACGCAGCAGTATGCGTATCTGGTGCAGATGGCCCAGCAGCTCAACCTGGCGCTGGGACAGCTGGAGGCACTGGGCGGCGGGGCCGGAGAGGCCTCCGCCCGGCGGCAGGCCAACGGACGCTTGGGCACGGCGGCATCGGAGACGGCGGACGGGCAGTATGAGACGCTGCGGAGCATGATCCTGAAGACGGCGGACCAGGTACAGAAGACCACGGCGGCATTGACGGCGAAGCTGGAGGAGGAGTATGTGGCGAGCTCGGACTTCGGCAGCTATGTGGCGAAGCTCAGCGCCCAGCTGGAGGCGGCACCGGAGGCGGTGACGCAGTATTACAGCTTTTTCTCTGACCTGCAGGCCAACGTGGAGAAGGTGGACGCGGCCTTCGCGCACTATAAGCTGGACACGGAGGGGTATATCCGCACGGGTATCGTGTACTACGACGGGGCCGCGCCGGTGTACGGTGTGGCTGTGGGACAGGACCTGACGTGCAGAGAGGTGGACGGCGAGAAGGTGGTGGAGCAGAACAACTTTCGCGCGGTGTTCACCGCCACGCGGCTGTCCTTCTGGCAGGACGCCACGGAGGTGGCCTATGTGTCCAACAACCGGCTGTACATCACGAACATCACGGTGCTGGGCGGTATCGATGTAGGGCAGTGGAGCATGGAGGCGGCGGAGGGCGGACTGGCCTTCCGGTGGATCGGAGGGTGAGTGTGTGAGCTATACGGCGTTGGACAGCATCCAGTGGGGCGGCGTGCCGAAGATCGGCGTCAGCTTCGGCTATGACAGCCGGCGCAGCGGCAGCGCGATGCAGTACAGGATCTATGTGACCGTGGCGCCGCTGACAGGGGCATCGTATTTTGGATATCCCATCTACTTGTCGGTGACGGTGGACGGCGGAAGTGTGTGCAGCGGGCATACGCTGAAGGCGGCATCGCCCAGCCGGTGGAGCAGCGCGATCGAGTACGACAGCGGCTGGGTAACAGCGGCAGGGGCAGTGGGCACCGCGCCGCTGGGGATACGGCTGTACAGCGGCTCCGGGTCTGCCAGAGACGACAGCTACGGCTATGCGCTGCCGGTGGAGCGCGTGGAGGACATTGGAGATTTCTCGCTGACGGCGGGGGACGCGGTGATCGGACAGACGGGGACGCTGACACTGACGCGGCCCGGGTATGGGTACAGCTTTACGTTCAGCTACGCGCTGGGGGCGGCCTCCGGAACGCTGAGCAGCGGCGCGCTGCGGACGGTGAGCAGCAGCGCGGGGCGCGTGGTGTACCAGTGGACGGTGCCGGAGTCGCTGGCCGAGGAGCTGCCGGAGACGACGCACGGCACCGGGACGGTGACGGTGAAGGTGTACAGCGGCGGTACGCCGGTGGGAAGCCTGAGCGCGGCGTTCACGGCCTATGTGCCGGAGACCATGCGGCCCACGGCGGCGCTGACCACGGAGGTGGTAAACGACGGTACGGCAGCGGAGAGCTGGGGGCTGTGTGTGCAGGGCATCAGCCGGATACGGTACGCGGTGACGGCGGCGGCACAGGGCGGCGCGTCCGTGCGGTCGGTGCAGTTTCGCTTTGCGGGGCAGGAGCTGACCGGCACTGCCGGGATGACGGCGGTCATCGGTATCAGCGGGACGCTGCGGCCCACGGTCACGGTGACGGACAGCCGGGGACGGTCAGTGACCGTGACAGGCGAGGCGGTGACGGTAGCGGCTTATTATCCGCCGGCCATTACAGCGTCCATGGCGGCGCGGTGCGCCGCGGACGGCACAGAGAAGGACGACGGGGCGTATCTGAAGGTGAAGTGCGCGGCACAGTGCGCCGATGTGCAGGGGCACAATACGGTGGTCCTGCGGGTGCGCTTCCGGCCCGTGGGCGGCGCATGGAACGGCTATGTGACATTGCTGCCGGGGGCAGAGCAGCTGCTGGGCGGCGGGCTGGACGGCGGGACCTCCTATGAGGTGGAGCTGAGCGCGGAGGACACGGTGGGCAACGTGCGGGTGGTGCGGTATACGGCGGCCACCAGCCGGGTGACGCTGCATCTGCGCGCCGGCGGAATGGGCGCGGCCTTCGGCAAATACGCGGAGCAGGAGGCGCTGGAGTGCGTGTGGCCGGCGGTGTTTTACGGGGATGTGGCGGTATCCGGTGCGCTGACGGTGAACGGACAGACAGTGGAGGCGATGCTGTTTCCGGTGGGCAGCGTGCGCCTGACAGACAGCCCTGCGGCGCCGGAGACACCGGCAGGCGCAGCGTGGGAGAGCGTGGAGACAGGCATCGCCGGCGTGTATGGCTGGCGGCGCACGACATGACAAGGAGGAGAGAGGCATGGCATCGACGTATACGATGGTGGCGTACGGTTCACAGGGCAGCGCGGTGCGGCAGCTGCAGAATGAATTGAACAAGCGGGGGTATAGTCTGGACCAGGATGGTATCTTCGGCAAGAAGACGAGAGCCGCGGTACGGGACTATCAGAAGAAGAACGGACTGACGATGGTGGACGGCATTGCCGGCGACGAGACGTGGGGGAGCCTGCTGTCTGCGCCTACGGCGGCGGAGCAGGCGGCACAGGCCGCTGCGGCAGCAGAGGCGGCGGCACCCAGGGCGGAGGTCACGGCGGGCACGGCGCGGCGTCTGCAGGAGTTGGAGAGGGGCTATACGCCGTCGGACGAGGTGACGGCGGCGCAGGCGTACCGGGACAGCGTGGCGGCGTTGGAGCCGGAGGCGTACCGGTCCCGGTTCGAGGAGCGTTTGCAGGCGCTGTATGACCAGATCGCGGGGCGGGAGGCCTTTGACTACGATCCGGAGGAGGACGAGTCGTACCAGCGGTACGCCAGACTGTATGCCGCCCGCGGCGCGGCGGCCATGGAGGACACGCTGGGCAAGGCGGCGGCCCTGACCGGCGGGTATGCCTCCAGCTACGCCCAGAGCGTGGGGCAGCAGGCGTACAACGGCTATTTGCAGGAGCTGGCAGCGCTGGTGCCGGAGCTGCGGCAGGCGGCGCTGGCGGAGTATCAGCAGGAGGGCAAGGCTTTGCAGAACCAGTACAGTATGCTGGACGCGCAGGAAAAGGCGGACTATGACCGCTGGCAGGAGGCGCGTGGTGACTGGCAGAAGCAGCTGGAGGCGGCTCAGGCGGCGTATGAGGACGCGGGCAGTCAGGACCAGAAGCTGTATCAGGCGCTGCTGGCACATTTTTCCGACAAAGCGGAGCAGGAGAGGAAACTTTCCGCCTCTGGCGTCCGTCTTACAGATAGTGGAGATACCGGCAGCAGGAGCGAGAGCCTGAGCTCTACGGCGGCGGAGAGCCTGCAGCGGGCCGTGGGGAACTATCTGAAGCGGGGCAACGGCGATCTGGCCCAGGCGCTGGCGGCGCAGTATACGGCCCGCATGACACCGGCGCAGCGGCAGCGGCTTGAGAAGCTGCTGGGACAGTACGGCATGACGCTGGCATAAGGGGCGGATAGAGGAAAAGTGCTTGCAATCAGGGACGCTGTATGGTATCATATCAAAGTATATTGCGACGCGGCGGACACGCCGCAGCGGCTCGAGAGGAAGAGAGGAGCCGCGGGAAGGAGCAGCAATGGAGAAGATGAAGAAGCACTTTTTACGCCGAATGGCGCTTGTGATGGCGCTGCTGACGCTGGGCTCTGCCGTGCTGGTGGGCTGCAGCGGGCAGAAGGAACCGGAACCGGACCCCAAGGATGAGGTCATCGTGGAGCCGGAGCCCATCCAGCTGCCGGACGGCGTCAGCTTTGATGAGAAGAAGTACCCGGACGTGTTCGGGTTCATCCAGATCCCCAACGCCACCCAGTGCGCCATCAGCAAGGGCCACTATCTGGCGCAGAGTCCCAAGTCCACTAAGAGCAGCACCGGGTATGACGACGATTACTACCTGCAGCGCGATTTGGACGGCAAGACCAACAAGGCCGGCTCGCTGTACATCCAGGCGTACTACAATAAGTCTGACCTCAGCGACCCCATGACGGTGATCTACGGCCACAACATGGCCAACCGGACCATGTTCGGCGGTTTGCAGAGCTACGGCGAGACGCTGAAGTTCGACGACAACGCCGTGATGTACATCTATCAGCCGGGCCGTCAGCTGACCTATAAGTTCTTCGCATGCATCCCCTATGATACCAGCCACATCCTGTACTACCATGATTTCAAGGATGAGAAGGTGTTCACGGCCTTCTTCGAGGCGCTGGCCAAGGCGGCCAGCGATCCTAAGTACAAGAGCGATACCAACCAGAACGCCTTTTACAGTGCCGAGGGCTGCGTGAACGTGGACAAGACCAACCTGCCCAAGGCGGGCGATAAGGTGGTGGTGCTGTCCGTGTGCAAGAACGGCGACGATCATCACCGCTATCTGCTGATGGCAAAGCTGGTGGAGGACTCCGCCGCGCCCATCACCATGACCCGCGGTGAGGCCGAGGCTGCCGGTATCCCGGCGGATCGCATCCAGGACAAGGCAGCGGCAGACGCCGCGGCCGCTGCCGCGAATGTCTCCGCGGTGGAGGATGCTGCCGCCAATAAGACCGACGCTGCCAGCAAGACGGATACGGCCAAGACGGAGCACAAAGGCTGAGTCGGACCTGAAAAACAAAAACCTCCCGGACCGCGTGGCCCGGGAGGTTTTTTGGTATGCTTTCAGAGGGCGCCGCCGTCGGTTTGAGCCAGCAGATCGGCCAGAGAAACGCTGTCCAGATAGTCGTTGATGATGGTGTCCAGCTTTTCCCACATGGGGAGCGTGGTGCAGTGACCGGCGCGGGGGCAGGTGTTTTCGTCGCCCTCCAGGCAGGTGACGGGAGCCAGAGAGCCCTCGGTGAGGCGGAGGATCTGGCCCACAGAGTAGTCAGCGGCGGGGCGGTTCAGGCGGTAGCCGCCGCCCTTGCCACGAAGGCCGTCCACCAGGCCGGCCTTGGACAGCACGGAAATGATGCTCTCCAGATATTTTTCAGAGATGCCCTGCCGTTCGGCAATGGCGGGCAGGGGGAGATAGGCGGCGCTGTCGTCCTGAGCCAGCTCCAGCATGACCCGAAGGGCGTAACGGCCTTTGGTAGATACGAGCATGGGAAGACCTCCCTTATGTTAGTAAACATAGTATAGCACTATGTTTATGCGATTGCAAGGGGAAAACGCTCACATATAGTGGTACGTATTCCGCTTGAGCACCAGAAAGACGCCGGAGATGATAAAGGCAAAGATCTCGGCGGCGGTGATGGCCCACCAGATACCGTCCACGCCCAGAAGTATGGGCAGGATGACGACGGAGCCGGCTTGGAACACAAGCGTCCGCAGGAAGGAGATGGCAGCGGAGACGGCACCGTTGTTCAGGGCGGTGAAGAAGCCGGAGGCGAAGATGTTGAAGCCTGCCAGTAGGAACGACCAGCAGAACAGCCGGAAGGCATGGGTGGTCAGAGCGTAGAGGCTGGCATCGTAGCCCACAAACAGCCGGGACAAGGGGGCGGCCAGCACACGGGCCAGGACCGTCAGGGTCACGCCGCCGATGGCCATCAGCAGGGCGCTTTTCCGCAGGAGGTTTTTCAGCTCACTGTGGTGCTGCGCGCCGTAGTGGAAGCTGACCACCGGCGCGCTGCCGATGGAGTAGCCGATGAAGATGGCTACGAAGATGAACTGGACGTACATCAGAACGCCGTAGGCGGAGACGCCGTCCTCGCCGATCAGGCGCATGAGCTGGAAATTGTAGAGCATACCTACCAGGGAGGAGGAGATGTTGCTCATCAGCTCGGAGGAGCCGTTGCCGCAGGATTGGAGAATGGGGCGCAGGCGCAGGGCGGCGGGCCGCAGGCGCAGCAGGCTGGTGTTGGGACGCAGGAAGTAGATCAGGGGCAGTACGCCGCCTACACACTGGCTCAGGCCGGTGGCGATGGCCGCGCCGGCCACGCCCCAGTTAAAAACGGCGATGAAGAGCGCGTCCAGCACCATGTTGGTGACGCCGGCGGCCACGGTGACGAAAAGGCCCAGGCGGGGCTTTTCGGCGGCGATGAAGAAGCTCTGGAACACATTTTGCAGCATGAAGGCGAAGGTGAAGCCGGTGACGATGCGGCCATAGAGAATGCAGTCGGCCATCATGGCGTCAGACGCGCCCAGCAGACGGGACACGGCGGGCATGGTGAGGATGCCCACGGCGGACAGTACTGCGCCCAACAGCAGTGTGAACAGTACCAGCATGGAGAAGGTGCGGTGGGCTTCGTCCTGCTTGCCCTCGCCCAGCAGCTTGGACACCAGGGCGGTGCCGCCGGTGCCGATCATAAAGCCCATGCCGCCCAGGATCATCACGAAGGGCATGACCAGGTTTACGGCGGCAAAGGGTGTTTTGCCCACGAAATTGGAGACGAACAGACCATCCACCACGCCGTAGATGGACGTGAAGACCATCATGCAGATAGACGGAAGCGTGAAGCGCAGCAGCTTGCCATACGTGAAATGGTCGGAGAGACGGATGGATTGCTTTGCCATTGGGGCCTCCTATCGAAAAAAGTAGCTCCATCATAAAGATGGAGCTAAATCATCCCACCAAACGGTGGAGTTTGAACTTGGTGACCCGTACCGGATTCGAACCGATGTTAAAGGCGTGAGAGGCCTCTGTCTTAACCACTTGACCAACGGGCCGTATAGAAAATCACCGGCGGTTGGGTCGGTGATCTCTATGTGGTACACCTTCAGGGACTCGAACCCTGGACACCCTGATTAAGAGTCAGGTGCTCTACCAACTGAGCTAAAGGTGCATATCCTGTTAACGGTATTATTATAGTCGATGTGTGCCGATATTGCAAGCTTTTTTTGCGAAAAGAACAGGATTTCTTTGAAATCAGGGAGAGAGCCGGAAAAGCGGAGGCTTTTCCGGCTCTCTGCGGGAAAGGAAAGAAGAAATATCAGTTTTTCCACTCCACATACAGCTCGCGGACGCCGTTGGCATCGGCGGGCTTTGCGGCGGGAGCGGCAGGAGCGGGCGCAGTCTTGGGCGCGTCGCGCTTTTCGATGAACTTGGGCGCCACCTGGGGGAACAGCGCCAGGCTCAGCACATCCTCGTCGGACTTGGCCAGACTCTTGAACTCCTCGCGGTACTTCTCCAGCTCCGGCTCCAGCAAATCGGCGGGACGACAGGTGATGACATCCTCAGGGGCGATGCCCGCCTTGGAGCGGACCTCCTCGTTGACCTCGCCGGGCAGCTTGCCGTATTCGCCCTTGAGCATGGCGCGGGACTCCTTGGGGAACGTCTTGTAGCGCTCGCCCATGATGACGTTCATCACAGCCTGGGTGCCCACGATCTGGGAGGAGGGCGTTACCAGCGGGGGATAGCCGAAGTCCTTGCGGACGCGGGGGATCTCTGCCAGTACGTCATAGTATTTATCCTCTTTGCCAGCCTGCTTCAGCTGGGAGATCAGGTTGGAGAGCATACCGCCGGGTACCTGATACAGCAGGGTGTTGGTGTCCACGCGGAGGACCTTGGGGTCAAGGATACCGGCGTCCTGCAGGCGCTGGGCCACCTTGCGGAAGTGGGCGGCTACGGGGGACATCTTCTCCAGGCTCAGGCCGGTGTCACGGACGGTGCCCTGCAGCGTGGCCACCAGGGACTCGGTGGCGGGCTGGCTGGTGCCGTTGGCCATGGGGCTCAGCGCGGTGTCCACAATGTCCACGCCGGCGTAGGCCGCCATCAGCAGCGTCATGTCACCGGTGCCGGAGGTGTTGTGGGTATGCAGGTGGATGGGGACGGAGACCGTCTCCTTCAGCGCCTTGACCAGAGAGTAGGCCTCCATGGGCAGCAGCAGGTTGGCCATGTCCTTGATGCAGATGGCGTCGGCGCCCATGCCCTCCAGCTCCTTGGCCAGCTTGACGAAGTAGGCCTCGCTGTGGATGGGGGAGATGGTGTAGCTGAGGGTGGCCTCCACCTGTCCGCCGTATTTCTTGGTGGACTTGATGGCCTGCTCCAGGTTGCGCACGTCGTTCAGCGCGTCGAAAATGCGGATGATGTCGATGCCGTTTTCGATGGACTTGGCGCAGAAGGCGTCCACCACATCGTCGGCATAGTGCTTGTAGCCCAGAATATTCTGGCCACGGAAGAGCATTTGCAGCTTCGTGTTCTTCACATGCTTGCGGATGGTACGCAGGCGCTCCCACGGATCCTCGTTGAGGAAGCGCATGCAGGCGTCGAAGGTGGCGCCGCCCCAGCACTCCAGAGAGTAGTAGCCGATGGCGTCCAGCTGCTCCAGTGCGGGCAGCATATCCTCGATGGTCATGCGGGTGGCCGCTTGGGACTGGTGGGCATCGCGGAGGATGGTATCGGTGATGAGCAGGGGCTTATTAGACAGAAATTCCATAGTTACCTCCTATTAACCGAACAGGGAGATCAGCACGCCCGCGGCGATGGCCGAGCCGATGACGCCGGCCACGTTGGGGCCCATGGCGTGCATCAGCAGGAAGTTGCCGGGGTTTTCCGCCTGGCCGACTTTCTGGCTGACACGGGCGGCCATAGGTACGGCGGACACACCGGCAGAGCCGATGAGGGGATTGATCTTCTCCTTGAGGAACAGGTTCATGAACTTGGCCAGCAGGACGCCGCCGGCGGTGCCGAAGCCGAAGGCCACCACACCCATGCCCATGATAGCCAGAGTCTTGGGGCTGAGGAAGGTAGCGCCGGTAGCGGTGGCGCCTACGCTGATACCCAGGAAGATGGTGACGATGTTCATCAGCTCGTTCTGCATGGTCTTGCTGAGGCGATCCAGCACACCGCACTCCTTGGCCAGGTTGCCCAGCATCAGGCAGGCAATCAGCGGTGCGGCGGAGGGGACCAGCAGGGCCACGAACACGGTGACCACGATGGGGAAGAAGATCTTTTCCTTCTTGCTGACCTCACGCAGGGGCTTCATGACGATCTGGCGCTCCTCCTTGGTGGTCAGCGCCTTCATAATGGGCGGTTGGATGACGGGCACCAGGGCCATGTAGGAATAGGCGGACACAGCGATGGGGCCCAGCAGGGCCGGGGCCAACAGGGCGGTGACGAAGATAGCCGTGGGGCCGTCCGCGCCGCCGATGATACCCACGGAGGAGGCCTCCGCGCCGGTAAAGCCCAGCAGGCGGCAGCCAACGTAAGTGAGGAAAATGCCCAGCTGGGCCGCAGCGCCCAGCAGCAGGCTCTTGGGGTTGGCGATCAGGGGGCCAAAGTCGGTCATGGCGCCCACGCCCATGAAAATAAGGCAGGGATAGATGCCCAGCTTGATACCCAGGTACAGCACATCGATCAGACCGACGCTGACAGTGACATTACTGAGGGTAATGCCATAGGAGGAGAGGTACTGCTCGGCAGTTACCAGGGCGTCCAGCTGGTTGGACAGCGTGCCCACGGCCTCGGAGCCGCTGGCGGCAAGCTGTGCCATCAGGTTATCGAGCACACCGGGGTCGAACGTACTCTGCGCCGCCGTCATCAGGGAGTCGGCGTAAGGCTGGAGCATATCGGCAGATACGCCGTTTGCCAGCATTTCCGAGAGGAACTGTGCCGTGATGGGCTCGCCGCCGAACAGGTCCCAGTGGACGTGTCCACCGGCGAACAGGATCTCGTGGAACATCTCCGCGCCGGGCAGGTTCGTCACCAGCATACCGAATGCGATGGGTACCAGCAGCAGCGGCTCAAACTTCTTGACGATACCCAGAAACAGCAGCACAACGGCAATGACCAGCATAATGGCACTCTTCCAGTTGTCGCCCTGGAAAAACTGGTAAAAGCCGGTGCTTACAAAGAAATTGGCAATAGCTTCCATGTGCAGTCCTCCGGCGTCAGCCGATGGTGCACAGCAGCGCGCCGGACTCCACGGCGGCGCCCTTGGTCACAGACACGGAGGTAACGGTGCCGTCGCAGGGAGCCATGATCTCGTTCTCCATCTTCATGGCCTCCAGGATCATCAGAACGTCGCCCTTCTTGACGGCGCTGCCGTTGGACACGTTCACCGCCAGAATGTTGCCGGGCATGGGAGCGCAGACCTTTTCGCCGCCGGCAGGGGCTGCGGCGGGGGCGGGAGCAGCCGCAGGGGCGGCCACGGAGGCAGCGGGAGCTGCGCCGGTGATCTCCTCCAGCTCGACTTCATACACGGTGCCGTTGACATTAACTCTGTACTTTTTCATGGTGAAATCCTCCTCACACATTACACTTTCTTCATGGATACGATACGGATGGCGGAGACATCGGTCCCCATGTCCTCGGCGATGGCAGCGGCTACGGCGGCCATCATCGCGGGGGTGACGGCGCCAGGTGCGGGCATGGCGGCGGGAGCCGCCGGCATCTGGGGCACGGTCTTGGGCGCGGAGGTGCGGGCACATACCCAGCTCATCAGTGTGACCAGCAGTATGATGCACAGCAGCCCGGCAAACACCGTTCCCAGGCCCATCAGCACGACGAACAGGTTGGAATATTCAGGCATGGTTTGGATCTCCTCCCATACTAATATAGATTACCCACATTGTACCAAACATTTGGTAGTAATGCAATCCGAAAACGGCTAAAACTGCAAAATTGTGAGAAGTCCTAAAAAATTTTTTGGTTCATTGACGGAATACACAAACCACAGGGAAACGACCTTTCCTTGGAAGAAAATACTTTCCATCCGCTATTGTCTGTGCTATACTGTGTTTCTATTCCGAAAGCAGGGGAGGCGCGGCTATGCGGTACGAAAATGTGGTGCAGGGCCGCTTTCTCTCGCGCCCCAATCGCTTCATTGCGCTGGTGGAGCTGGACGGCGCCGAGACGGTCTGCCATGTGAAGAACACCGGACGCTGTCGTGAACTGCTGGTACCGGGGGCTGAGGTGTATCTGGTGCCGGGCGTCACGCCGGGGCGTAGGACACCCTACGATCTTGTCGCGGTGAATAAGGGCGGCAGACTGATCAATATGGACGCCCAGGCACCGAACCGGGCGTTTGCGGAGTTTGCACGGACCTTCGACCCACAGGCCGAGAGCATCCGGCCGGAGTTTCGCTTTGGCGAGTCGAGGCTTGATTTCTGCTTGACGCGGCCCGACGGGCTGCACCTGGTGGAGGTCAAGGGGGTCACGCTGGAGCAGGGCGGCCACGCCCGCTTCCCGGATGCACCTACGGAGCGGGGCGTGAAGCACGTGCATGAATTGATACGCGCTGTGGAGCAGGGCTGCCGGGCTACGGCCTTCTTCGTCATCCAGATGGCGGAGGTCGTTGATTTTGCGCCCAACGATGATACACATCCCGCATTCGGCGCGGCCCTGCGGCAGGCGCGCGAGGCGGGGGTCAGCATTGCCGCTTACAGCTGCCGTGTTGCGCCGGATGCCATGTATATCGATCACCCTGTGCCGGTGGTTTTGTGAGGAGAGTGTCCGTATGACATTGCTGGAGATATTCCTGATCGGCATCGGTTTGAGTATGGATGCCTTTGCCGTGGCGATATGCAAGGGACTGGCCATGCCGGACAAGGTGCATAAGAGGAGTGCGTTTCTCATCGCCCTGTATTTCGGCGTATTTCAGGCGGTCATGCCCGCGCTGGGCTGGCTGCTGGGTTCCCAGTTTGCCCATTATGTGACGCGGTTCGCGCCCTGGATCGCCTTCGTGCTGCTGGCATGGATCGGCGGCAACATGATTCGGGAGAGCCGCGCTGAGGAAGAGGAGGACGAGCAGCCCTCCGACGGGCAGGTGAAGCACAAGGAGCTGCTGGTGCTGGCCGTGGCCACCAGCATTGACGCCCTGGCCGTGGGCGTCACGTTTTCCATGGTGGAGCTGTCTGTGTCCATCTGGATGGCCGTCTGTCTTATCGGCTGCACCACGTTCCTGATCTCCCTGGGCGGCGTGTATGTGGGCAATGTGTTTGGCACCAAGTACAAAAACAAGGCTGAATTCGTGGGAGGTACTATCCTGATTCTGATAGGTGTGAAGATCATTCTGGAACATTTTGGCGTGCTGTAAAAAGATCCCCCGGCGATGTATATCGCCGGGGGATCTTTTTACAGACGTGCGAGCAGATCCATAGTAATGCGGGCGGTGATGCCCCACAGGTGGTAAGGCAGGCCGTGATACACCGGGACCTCCAGCCGCCAGGGACGCCAGGGGTAGTCCGCAGGGACGCCGGCGTCCGCATAGGGGAAATCCGGGGCCTCCACCGGCTGCCGGTACAGGTAGACCTCCGGCGGATGCGCCTTCAACTCCCGAAGGGGCAGCAGGAAGGTGCCGGCTACCTCCTCCGGCGCGGGGCGCATTGCTGCCAGCGTCGCAGGGTCTACCTCGCCCAGCACCGGCCGGAGCAGGCTGCCCGCACGGATGTGGATGAAGTCCATTTCGCCGATAACGGTCACGGCGCTTTCCGGGATGCCAAGCTCCTCCCAGGTCTCCCGCAGGGCGCACTGGATGGCCGTTTCCCCGGCCTCGCGTTTGCCGCCGGGGAAGCACACCTCACCCGGTTGCCGGACGCTGGCGGAGCGTATCTCGTACAGCAGGCAGTATTCGTCATCCTGACGGACCAGGGGGACCAGCACGGCGGAGCCGCCTCTCTCACCCATCAGCGTGGGCGTATGCGCCGCGTAGTAGCCGCGCAGGGGGGAAATATCCATGATCGGGCCTCCTCTCGGTCAAAAGCGGTGCTTGTCCGCATTGTTTTTATCGATGTGTGGTTGTATCGCAGAGCGGCCTGCGAAAAAAGACGTCCCCGCCTTGCGGCGGGGACGCGTAATGCGCGGTAGATCCTCAGCAGCTGCACCCGCAGCCGCCGTTATTGCCGCCGCAGCCGCAGCCATTGCCGCAGCCGTTGCCGCAGAACAGGAACAGCAGGATGATGGCGATGATGATCCAGCAGCAGCTGCTGCCGCCAAAGCAGGAATTCTGATTACACATACCGTAACCTCCTATGAAAATTTGACCGCCACATCGGTCTCATTCTCATAGTATGCCGGCTGCGGTAAAGTGTGCGCCTTAGAGCTGCGAGATGCGATAGCTGAGCGTCAGCAGGGTGTCCACAAAGTGGATGTCCTCGAAGAAAACGCCGTCCTCCTTGGTGGAGAGCTCCACATTGGTAAAATTCCAGAAGCCGCGCACACCCAGACCGATCAAACGGTCCGCCAGCGGCTGGGCTACATTCTGCGGGACGGTCAGGACCGCCACGTTGGGGTGATAGTTGGCGACATATTCCTCCAGCTCATCCATCGAGTGGACCGAGACACCGCGGATCTCCGTGCCGATCAGCGCGGGGGAGACATCAAAAGCGGAGTCGATCCGGAAACCGACCTTATCAAAATCAAAATTCTGCAGCAGGGCGTGACCCAGATGGCCCACACCGATCACAATGATGCGGTGGCCGCTGTCTATACCCAGGATGTGGCCGATCTCCGCACGCAGCTCGGCCACATTGTAGCCGTAACCCTGCTGGCCGAACTCACCAAAGCAGCTCAGGTCCTGCCGAATCTGGGAGGCGGTGATGTCCATCTTGGCGCCCAGAGAGTTGGAGCTGATACGCACCACGCCTTTGTTGTACAGATCGTCCAGATACCGATAGTACCGGGGAAGACGATGAATGACAGCATCGGAGATTTTTTGCTTCTTCATAGAAAAACCTTCTTTTGTGTGGAATGCGGCGCACAGCGCTCGATGTATTGTGGCTATTTTACAACAAGTATGCGAAGTTGTCAACTTTTTTAACAAAGTGAAGCGAAAAATTTTCTTTACTTTGCGCCGGGAAGGTGGTATAGTAATGGGGCTGTAAGCTGATAAAACAGAATATGATATGCGCCCGTAGCTCAGATGGATAGAGTGACAGACTCCGACATTTCAGACGTCTCCAGTTGAGATATGGCGCAAACCGTTGCCACACCTGCGTTTGCGGGAACGGCAGAGAAAAATGGGTGGTCGTTGACTACCATTTGACGACTATCGCAGAAACCCACAACCCAATATGCGCCCGTAGCTCAGTTGGATAGAGTGACAGACTCCGACTCTGTAGGCCGCTGGTTCGAATCCAGTCGGGCGTACCAAAATATTTTCCCCCTGCCATGGCAGGGGGAAAATGTTTTATTCGCTCCCTGAAACCATGACCTAAACAGTTTTGTATAGACCGTTTAGCTCCGATTATCGGGATTGCTTAGATTATCCAAGAATTACGGTGTATCATAATTCCTGTTGTCATTGTGTTGTCAGGCAGATAGGTTGGTGTAGATCCAATCTGTATGGATATTATAGCGCTGTGCTCTTTGAATTGCAATACCACTTTTCAAAATTTACACGCAAAATTTTCAAAAAGCGTGCAAAACATATTGATTTTTGAGGGCCTGGGCATTATAATATAAACACGCATAATGCAAATATTGCGTGCAGAAAGTTGGTGACAGGTTGAGCAAGTACGATATCGTTAACGAAGTTTTTGATGTCATCGGAGAAATTGCAAAGAAATCGGATTTCATTTCTGCCGGACTCAAAGGCCAAGATGTATATGCGCTTTGTAAGCAGGGGTATCTCGAGCGTGTGAAGAAAGGGTATTACAAGCTGGCTGTCGGGGACGAGCCCAAAGAGGAGCTTATCCTTTCGAAACTGATGACGCACGGGGTCATCTGCGTTGAATCAGCTCTGTTCTACTACGGCTATAGCGACTTTGCGCCCAGAGAATGGTCGATTGCCGTCCCACGCTCTTATTCTAGAACGGTGAAGGCGATTCAGACGGAAGTGCCGGTGAAAGCGTATTATGTGCAGAATCCGATGTATCACCTGGGGGAAACAACTGGCACCTTCAATGGCGTAACACTTCCAGTCTATGACCGTGAACGCACCGTCTGCGACTGCTTCAAGTACCGCACGAAGCTGGATAACGAGATATTCAACAAAGCCGTCAATGCTTATGTGGCGGATGAAAAGAAAAACCTTGCCAACCTTTCCAAATACGCAAAGGAAATGGGTGTTTATAAGAAAATGATGAGTGTGATGGAGGTGCTGCTGAATGGCTGACGTGGCTGCATCCGTGCTTGCACGGCTCAAAAACAAAGCCGCAAAAAGCGGCAGAAGCTATCAGCTCTGCTTACAGCTTTTCTGCCAGGAAGAGTTCCTGCGCCGACTGGAAAAGTCAAAATATGCGGAAAACCTGGTTCTCAAAGGCGGACTGTTCCTCTATTCCCTCACGGATTTCGATAGCCGTGTTACGGCTGATGTGGATTTTCTGCTCAGAAAGATGCCCAATACACCGGAACAGCTTCAAGCGATATTGGAGGGGATCATTGCAACCCAAACAGGCAACGATTTTATCACATTTGAAATCAAAAATGTGGCTCCCATTGCTGTGGCAAAGAAGTACGCCGGTATTGGTGCTTCCCTCGTAGCAAGGATAAAGAACACAAAAACTCCTTTTGGCATTGATTTCGGTGTGGGGGACATCATCGTGCCGAGGCAGGAAAAGCGGAAGATACCAACGCAGCTTGACGGTTTTGAGGCTCCGACGGTCAATACGTATTCGCTGGAAACGACCGTTGCCGAAAAGCTGGATGCAATTCTCAGCCTGATGGAATTTTCCAGTCGGATGAAGGATTATTACGATCTCTATTATCTTGCAAACAAGTTCGATTTCAACGGTGCAACGCTGACGGAAGCACTGAAAAAGACCTTTGAAAACCGTGGACACAAGTTCACGGTGGAGCAGTTTGAGCAGGTCATGGCCTTTGGCAGCGACGATGCAATGCAGAAAAAATGGAAAGCGTTCTGCCGGAAGATCGATACAAAGACCGATGATTATAACACGGTACTGAGCACGATAAAAGCGTTCTTGGTAGATCCGTACAAGGCAGCGGTTGCTGGCAAAAAATACACAGAATCTTGGTCCGCTTATAACGGGAGCTGGACACAGGGAGGAAATAACAATGGCTAAAATTCAATCTGTCGAGCCGAATATTGCTGATCTTGCAAACGGCTGGCTGAAATCGTATAAGCGTGATTATAAACTAGAGCAGGAATCGCTAAATACAGAAATAGACCAGGCGCTTAATGACTACTATTCTAAAAATGGTGGTGTCGGCGGAAATCGTCCCGATGCAAAGCTCCTTTTGCAGGACAAGAATTTGGTCAATTATCCGATTTTGATTGAATATAAGGGCTATAAGGATAAGCTCGTTAAGCTTGACGCGGATGGCAAAGTAGCAAACAAAACCGCAAAGAATCAGCCCGATTTCAGGAATATCAATTCGTATGCCGTAAATGGTGCCGTTCATTATGCAAACGCACTTCTGCATTATACGAGCTATACTGATATTATTGCCATCGGAATGACCGGCTACAAAAATGATGCCGGAAAACTGGAATATGAGATCGGCGTTTACTATGTTTCCAAAAGTAATTTCGGGGTCGGTCAAAAGGTCGATGATTTCACTGACTTATCTTTCTTGAAAAAGAGTAATTTCGATGCTTTCATCGAGAAAGTGAAACAGCTTCAGCTTTCGCAGGAAGAAATCGAAAAGCTCAGGGAACACCGTGAGCAGGAAATCAACGCCAGCCTTGTAAAGCTGAACAATGACATCTACAACAACGAAAAAGGGTTAAGTGAGCGCGACCGTGTTTACCTTGTGGCGGCTTCCATTATTGCAACGCTCGGCGTTCCCGGGAAGGTTGCTGCACTTGAGAAATCAGAACTGAAATCCTCGACCGAGGAAGGCAACCGTGATGGCGATATTATCCTTCGGAAAATCAAAGCGTTCTTGGGCGAAAAGAATTTGCCGCAGGAAAAACGTGATCTGATTGTTCGTACCTTACAGAACACGCTGACAACCGATAATATCAATAAGGTTGAAGACGGAGAAAGCCAGCTTAAACGGGTCTTTACAAAAATCATTGACGATCTGGGCATTTACTATAAAATCGGGTTAAGTACCGATTTTACCGGTAAGCTATTCAATGAAATGTATAGCTGGCTCGGCTTTTCTCAGGATAAACTCAACGATGTTGTTCTGACCCCCTCTTATGTAGCCACCCTTTTGGCACGTCTTGCAAGGGTAAATAAGGATTCCTATGTGTGGGACTTTGCGACCGGCTCTGCGGGTCTTCTTGTCGCCGCTATGAACGAAATGCTGATAGATGCCAAAGAGCAGATCAAGTCTCCCGATGAATTTGCCTTGAAATCTGTTCAAATCAAGGCGAATCAGCTTCTCGGTCTTGAAATCCTTTCGGAAGTTTATATGCTTGCCATCCTCAATATGATTTTGATGGGTGACGGGAGTTCACATATTTTGAACAAAGACTCTTTAAAAGAGTATGACGGTACTTATAAAATCAAGAGAGTGGATGCAGAGGGGCATGAAGTGGAGAAAACTATCGATTTCCCTGCTGATGCCTTTATTCTGAACCCGCCTTATTCAGCCCCCGGCAATGGAATGGTTTTCGTTGAAAAAGCCCTCTCGATGATGAGCAAAGGATACGCCGCAATTATCATTCAAAACTCCGCAGGCAGTGGCAAGGCAACAGAATATAATAAGAGAGTTTTGCAGCACAGCACTCTGCTTGCCAGCATCAAAATGCCGATCGACCTGTTCATCGGCAAGTCAAGTGTCCAGACCAATGTATATGTTTTCCGAGTCGGTGAAGCGCACCAGAAAGACGACACTGTAAAGTTCATCGACTTTTCCGTTGACGGGTATACGCGAACAAATCGCAAAAAGGCAAGCTGTAACCTGCGGGATACCGATCACGCAAAGGAGCGATATGCCGAGATAGTGAATCTGGTGCGCTTCGGCAAATCTAAGCTGAATATTTTTACCGAAAAGGAATACTACGAAGGTAAAATTGATCCCAATAACGGCGCAGACTGGAATCAGACGGCTCCAATCGACACAAAACCGACACTGGATGATTTCAAGAAAACCGTAAGCGATTATCTGGCGTGGGAAGTATCAAATTTGCTGAAAAATCAATCCACGGAGGATGACCGCCTGGGAAAATGAATGCCTCACTTAACGAAAAGCTGGGGACTGTTAAGTGGGGCGAATTTAAACTTGGAGACTTGTTCGAAGTTGTATCTTATAAGAAATGTTTTGATGCAAACAAAGTAGCAATTATCGAAAATAGGGGACATCCATATATAGTTCGCCAAAGTACAGAAAACGGGAGAAAGGGTAACATTGATGAGCCCATTAAATATCTTAATCCAGGAAATACAATATCTTTTGGGCAAGATACTGCTACAATGTTTTATCAAGAGAAACCATATTTTACGGGAGATAAAATAAAAATACTAAGGCCGAAGTATGCTAAATTTGGCAAGAATAACGCTCAATTCTTCCTTTCGACTATGAGAAAAGCATTTTGCTCTTTCGCTTGGGGGAGTTCAAGATTCAACGTCGAAACATTAAAAAAGCAAATGGTTTCACTTCCTATAAAAAATAATGGTTATATCGACTTTGATTTTATGGAATCCTTTATAGCGGAGCTGGAAGCGGAGCGTGTGGCGGAGCTGTCCGCTTACCTAACGGTAAGCGGACTGGATAATTACGAATTATCCAATGATGAAGAAGACGCACTCAAAAACTTCCAATCGCTTAAATGGGATACCTATAATCTTGAAAAGCTCTTTGGCAAATCGACACGGGGAAAGCGTTTGAAAGGCGATGACCGCATTGCAGGTACGCTTCCGTTTGTCACTGCCGGCGAAGCATCAGAAGGCATTTCTGCGTATATCAGCAATGAGGTCGAGGTGTTCGAGAAGAACACTACAACGATTGATATGTTCGGTTCTGCGAAATATAGAAATTATATTTATGGCGGTGATGATCATATCGCAGTCGTACATACGGAGAATTTGCCGAAATACGCATCGATATTTGTTACAACAGCAATTCACAAATCTTCCCATAATGGGCAATTCGATTACGGCCATAATTTCTATGCAAAGGATGCAGATGCACTTTACATATCTCTGCCGGTGAATGAAGCGGGCAACCCTGATTATGATAAAATGGCGATAATCATTTCTGCTATTCATAAGCTGGTTATCAAAGATGTTGTGGCATATAGCAATCGTAAGATTAAGGCAACTAAAGCTGTCGTAAAATAAGGCTTACATAGAAAGGAAGTGTCTTCTATGAAACAGTTTCTTTACTTGGATACAGATATCGTTAACTCAATTATTGCACAAAGTGAAAAAGGCATTATCACAGGCTTCTCTACTGAAGAAGAGAATGGCGAGCAGAAATCCACAAACAAGTCAATCTCCGGCAATCTCGAAGGTGACGCTGGGGGAAAGCTATTAAAAGTTTTTAATGCAGAGCTTAAACTTGATATCCGAGGAGGCATTGGCACGGAAAAGGAAGTACATTCGGCATCTCGAGAGATTATAACCAAAACACTTCACGATGCAGCATTCGACATTGCGTATGATAGTATTACCCCTGTATGTTTGACTTCTAATGGGCAGGATCAAGATGATTATGGTGCATATGTTGAGCTGACAAGAGTTTTCGATGTCGTTGATTTTGATTATCTGGAGAGAATTTTTTCAAAAGGCGGTCTGATTGAGTATTTAAAGAAAACAGAGAAAGAGAAAATTGAAACCACCGCATCCGTTGCAACAGAAAGTCTTAATCGTTCACAACAAAGATCAAATAGCAACGCAATCCGAGCCAAGATTAAAGAAGCAGTTGCTGCCAGCGGGAAACAGTATGATGGAATCAAAGAGATAATCGATATGGTTCGCCAGATTATTCCTTATAACCGAATGCTGATTTCTTCGGATGGGTACCTTATCCCTTTGGATGATCGTTATTTCCGTATTGATGCACAGAACTTAGGATTCAAATATGGTGGTGAAATCACTTGCGTTGGGATGATTACAAATATTATCGGCGAAGATACCGATCCCAATGATTCGCAGAACATATTTGCTACACTACAATTTAGCGTAAATGAAGTTTTACGACAACTGCTACCAACAAAAGAAAGGAACCTGTGCGTAATCCATCCTATTGCTGTCTACTATGGAAACTAACCTGTGTAGCTATAACGCGCTAACGGGTCTTAGGGTGTCCTAACAAGATTTTACCGTTTTGCTCTGCGGAAGTAAAAATGGTCTGCTCACTTAGATGGCACAGAAAAAAACGGCGGCAGGGGTTTCTCCCTGCCGCCGTTGCGCTTATACTGTGTAAATCAGTTCAGTATTTACGATCTCCATAGCCCGTTACATATTGGAAATCTAAGTTTTTCACATAAAAATCAAATAGAATGGAGTAGAGAGATTCTATGCTTTGCTTTGGTGCCAGAGCGTGGAGCAGCAGAGAGGTGTAATATTGCTGAGTCCCTTCAGGCGCGAAAAAACGTTTGTAGTGTGCCAATGTACCTTTGATTGCACCTCTGAAATAATTGTACAATCTATTGGCTGCAGCCTCGGAATTTTCTGACTTGAAACCATATTGAAGGAAGATATAGTTCCAAAAAGAACCAGAAATATCTTCATCTGCTAATCCTGACGACCTATGTGTGCGGAAGCGTGATTCAAATCTCCAGCATTCCCTGCAAGCCCGCGCTGGCGGCCTTTTTGTTCTTATCGAAGGCGTGGGTGTAGATATCCAGCGTGGTAGAGGGCTGGCTGTGGCCGAGGATGCCCGCTACCGTGGCCACATCCGTACCGCCCGCGATCATCAGACTGGCGGCGGTGTGGCGGAGGGAATGGACATTCAGCTCCTGCGGCAGGCCGTTCTTCTTGAGGATCAGCTTGAAGCGGTAGGTGAAGGTGGTGGGCGTCATGGGGAGCTGCGCTCCCTGACGGCGGAACAGAAAGTCATCGGCGGTCAGCTCCCGCCGGTCGTAGGCTTCGGTGATGTATGCACATTCCTGCCGGTACTCCCGCAGGAGACTTTCCATCTCGGCGGAGAAGTACACATAGCGGTCACCTGCGCGGGTCTTGGGTTCTTTTACGAAGATCTCCTCGTCCGTCACCTTGACCGCGTTGCGGCAGATGTGGATGGAACGCTGCTCCCAATCAATGTCGCACCACTTTAGTCCGCAGCATTCGCCCCGCCGCATTCCCGTGGCGATGATGAGCTTGAAGTAGGTTTCATACTTGATGCTCTCGCCCTCCAGCGCGGCGATGATCTTCTGCGCCGTTTCCTCGTCCGCGATCTTCTTTTCACACTTTCGACCGGCGTAGCGATAGGTGCGCCAAGCCGGGTTATGCGAAAGAAAGCCACCCTCCACGGCATCAGAGAGGATGCTGCACAGCGTAGCGTGCACGCCCTCAATGGTGTACTCGGAGAGCGGCTTTCCTGTTGCGCTGCTTATCGTTTGGCGCAGTTCGGTGAGCCTGTAGTGTCCCAGCGCGGGGAGAAAACGCTCCGTGTCTTGCTTGTCCCGATGTAATGTGGACTTGGCTAATTTGCCGGGCGCAATGTCCCGCAGCCACAGCGCCGTGTACTGGGCCAGTGTAAGGTTCTTCTGCGGCTGCGGGTCATCCTTGCAGGCTCGCTCGAATAGGACAGCCTGCTCGTTGAGCCATTTTTCGGTTTGCTTAGGTGTCAGTCCCTCTGGAGGACGGACGGTTTTCTGCTGGGGCTTGATGCGGTTGCCGCTGTAGTCGTAGCCTATGGAGACCACGATGAGATAGCTATTGCCGCGCTTACGAATACTTGCCATGGTCAATCTCCTCTCTGGTTATATGTACGGTCGTGCTTTCCGCTGTTAACACAACATACTCCAAGAGACGGGAAATAGCTATACCCAAAAGGCAGAAAGAAAATTTATTTCCCGACAGCCATTTGCATATAAAACAGAAAGCCGTCCTCGGGATGCAGGGAGGAGAGCATGGATTCGGCAGCTTCCTGCTTGCGCTCCATCTCCGGGTGGCAGTAGGTGCGCTCCAGGAAACCGGTATCTCCATGACCGGCCAGCTCTGCCACGGTCTGCTTGTCTATGCCGCTGTGCAGCAGAGTGGAGACGAAGAAGTGACGCAGGGTGTGCAGATGGTATTCGGCGTGGAATCCATTAGCGGCGTAAATCTTCCGCAGACGCTTGGTGAATGTATCGGGATGGATGAGCGTGCCGTCTGCGTTTGCAAACAAATAGGGACTGAGCTCCACACCGTGCCTGGCGGCCCTCTGCTGTAGCCGCCAGTGGTAACTGAGCAGCATGCCGCGCAGTTCGGAAGAGAGGAGGATCTGTCGGCTACGCCCGTTTTTGGTGCCGCCTTCTACGATCCCCTTGCCGGGAACACTGCTGCGGGACCGGCTGACGGTGAGGATAAAGCCACCACTAACGCTGCGGAAGTCCGACCAGCGCAGGGCGCACAGCTCACCCCGGCGACAGCCAGTAGCCATGGCCAGCAGATAGAACACACGGAAGTGCCGTGGCTCCATGGATAAAGCTTGGAGCAGACGCTGTTTGGAGGCTACAAATCGGCCCACAGGCGGCAACACGGCGGGCAACGGGGGCAAGGTGCGGTGTGGCTGGGAAATTCATTTTCTTCTCTCTGACTTTATGCCTAAATCTTGACATTTTGGGGCAAAATTGCGAAACCTTTTCGGGGACTAAAATCCGAACAAAAACGGTGCAAACTTCACTGGTGCACCGCCGCAGGGTCGATAGGGTCGGTGTTTGCGGTAGTGACATTTGCGTCCCTATCGGCCCTTTTGAGGCGGATGAGCCGCTCACCATTGCTCTTACGGAAGGATACCATGATGCCATTTTTCCCAAGCGTATCAACATTTTTTCGGATTTGACGGGAGAGCAAATTGGGCGTAAGTCCCTCCGCATTGGTAGGGTCGATGATTTTTAGCAGGGTCGCAGCCGTGGCGCTAATCTGAGATTGCTGACGCAGCAATGCAGAGAGCAGAGAGAGCATCTGCCCGTCGGGCTGCTCCACCGATGGACTGTTATCTGAGAGCAAGTTCCAAAAATGTGTTTCACTGCCGAACTCCAAGTTCAGCTCTCTGTATTCAATATCGCGCCCGGTGCAGTAGAGGGTGGCGGTGCTTTTGCTGCGGCTCGTTTTCATCAAAACGAAATTCGTATCGGTAGCACCGCTGATGCCGTTGGTGCCCGAGATCATGTCCATGGGATCATCGGACTTTAGTTTGCGAATATGGTGGACCAGCAGTATAGCGATGCGGTGCTTGTCGGCCAGTGCTTTCAGCGCACCGATGTCCCGGTAGTCGTTGGCATAAGGATTACCACTGTCGCCGCTGCCGCGAACGCGCTGAAGCGTGTCAATGACCACGAGGCCGGTGTCGGGGTGCTCCAACAAAAACCGCTCGATCTGCTGCTCCAGACCGCCATGAAGCTGCTCCGCTATGATGGAAAAGTGCAGTGTATCCGGCGCATTCTCCGTGAGGTCCAGGAGTCTGCATCGGATACGCTGGTAGCTATCCTCCAGACACAGGTACAGCACGCTGCATTGCTGTGCGGCGAACGACCACAAGGGCTCACCTTTGGCCACGCACAGGCATAGTGTCAGCGCCAGCCAGGACTTGCCGATCTTCGGCGCACCGCTCGACGGCCAAACAAGCTGCCGGGCGATAGGTGCGTTCCAACAGTGGACGCTGAAGCAGGCAGATGACCCGGTGTTCAAGGCATACCGCCGGGAGTACAAACGCCGTTTTGCGTGGATCAAAGCTGGGCGCATCAGCGACGGCGATTTCTACGCCTGGAGCGAGCAAGCCAGAGCGCAGAAAAAGCGGTGCGACAAGGGCGTGGAGATCCCCTTTGAAGAGCTCCCCGCCATCCAAAAGATGCTGATCCAAAAATGCCGCATGCTCGGCAAGCGCGTGATCACGGCAACGGAAATGCTGGAGTCCATGATCTATAACGCACGCCCAACGCGTGCGGAAACATCCGATGTTGCAAACGCTGTATATGACGGCACTTCTGCAGTTATGCTTTCCGGAGAGACAGCACAGGGGAAATACCCTCTGGAAGCACTCCAGATGATGGTTCATATTGTAGAGACGACAGAGAAACATCTGGACTATGATTCCATTCTTGTTAAAGCCGGAGATCATCTGAAGTCAGGTGTGTCCAGTGCAATCGGATATGCTTCTGTACTTGCGGCAGCGAACCAAAATGCAAGATGCATCATCACTCCATCTGTATCCGGTGCAACAACAAGGGTTGTATCCAACCTTCGTCCGAAGCAGGAAATCCTTGGAATTACACCGAACGAACGAACCCTTCGCCGGATGTCGATCTACTGGGGCGTAAGAGGATTGAAGTCTCTGGAATTCCATACAACAGATGATATCTGCAGTGGGGCAATTGATCTTGCACAGGCAAAGAAATGCGTGGACAGTGGAGATATTGTTGTCCTGACAGCTGGTATTCCTTCACCGAGCGTACAGCGTGAAAATGGTTCTGTAAGTAATATGATGCGTATTGCAACCATCGACTAGACGAAAGAGAGATGAACAGAATGAAAAAAGAACCATTCGTAACAAAGACACAGTTAGATGAAATCGTAAAAGAATATCCGACTCCGTTTCATCTTTATGATGAAAAAGGGATTCGTGAAAATGTAAAAGCACTCAAAGAAGCATTTGCATGGAACAAAGGATATAAAGAATATTTTGCAGTAAAGGCAACTCCAAACCCATATATCCTCAATATTTTAAAAGAATATGGATGCGGATGTGACTGCTCTTCCTATACAGAGCTTTTAATGTCTGAGTCTGTCGGACAGGTTGGAGAAAATATTATGTTTTCTTCCAATGATACACCGTTGGAGGAGTTCGCATACTGCGAGAAACTTGGCGGAATCATCAATCTGGATGATATTACACATATTGAGGCAGTGGAAAAATCCGTTGGCTATCTG
>ERZ857757.310-NODE-310-length-54609-cov-15.365271_pt1 | contig 54609 bp, 36 predicted proteins | sample MGYA00519764_ERZ857757 | MGnify/ENA primary metagenome ERZ857757 (study PRJEB31778, sample SAMEA3449359) | human gut metagenome | biome: human gut; feature: human-associated habitat; material: faeces | place: United Kingdom | collected 2010/2012 ...
TAAAAGTTGTAACGACCCGATAAATCGAATCGTTACAGTTTTTTAATCCCGTTCCAAGCGGGCCCCGGCCATTATATGCGAGAAATGCCAGATCCTGCAACCCGGCCCTATGACCGCCCCGTCGTCTACGAACGAAGAGGGGTGGATGAACGTTTCACTCATGGTATCTGCTTTCGTTATCGGCAAAATAGCGGCATACGGCATCCGCCACACGCTCCACCTCGGCGTCGGTCAGTTCGCTGTCCATCGGAAGCGACAGCACCGCCGCCGGCAGCGTCGCGGCATGGCGCATCGCGGGGTCGCAGATGCAGGCGTCGCGGTATGCGGGCTGTTCGTACAGGGTTCCGGGATAATAGACCATGGAGGGTATGCCCTCCTTGGCGAGTGCGGCCCGGAGTCCGTCGCGGCAGGCCGGAGGCACCTTGACGGTGTACTGGTGGTAGACGTGGGTGGCGTAAGGCGTCTCGGCCGGGGTCACGACCGGCGTCAGACCGCCCAAACGCTCCGTATAGCGCGCTGCCACGCTCCGGCGGGCGGCGATCCATGTGTCGAGGTGCGGCAGCTTGACCCGCAGTACGGCGGCCTGCAGCGTGTCGAGCCGCGAATTCATTCCGACCAGCCGGCTGTCATATTTGGTGAACCAACCGTGACTGCCCAGCGCCCGGATGCGGGCCGCCAGCCCGTCGTCGTCGGTGAACGCCGCGCCGCCGTCGCCGTAACAGCCCAGCACTTTGGAGGGAAAGAACGACGTACACCCGATCTCCCCGATCGTACCCGCATAGCGGCTCGCGCCGTCGGACATGCGGCATACGGCTCCCAGCGACTGAGCGTTGTCCTCGATCACCTTCAGGCCGTGCTCCTTCGCAACGGCCGTGAGCGCAGCCATATCGCACGGCTGCCCGAACAGATGGACGGGGATGACGACACGGGTACGCTCCGACACCAGCCGGGCGACGCTCGCCGGGTCGATATTGAAAGTGCGGGGATCGACGTCGGCGAAGACCGGAACGCCGCCCAGCAGCAGCACCGTTTCGGCCACGGCCGCGAATGCAAAGGCCGGGACGATGACTTCGTCGCCCCGCTGCAGCCCCACGGCCAGCAGTGACAGCAGAAGCGCGTCCGTACCGTTGCCGCAGGCGATGCAGTGCCGCACTTCGAGCCGCCGGGCCAGCTCCTCTTCGAACAGCCCGACCGCAGGACCCTTGATGAAGGCGGTCTCGGCAATGACATCGCCGATGGCGCGGTCCACCTCATCGCGGATGTCGAGATACTGCCTATGTAGATCCACCATTTTCATCGCTCCCGTTCTTTTTTCGCATCACCCCTGCAAATTCCGCAGCAGCGGATGATAGTCGCCCGTCAGGCCGACCGCCGCACTCTTCTGCAGCATATCGAGCGTATGGACGGCACACGCCGTATCTTCGACCGCAAAACCCCGGCCGGCAAGTATCCGCTCGTAGCTCAACGTGTGGAGGTCCGTAAACCCGTTCGTAAAGTCGAACTCCTCGCCGTTGATAACGAGATGTCTGTACGGAGACATGGGATTATCGTTCGGCGAAGGGCGATGGGCGGCGTTGACGCTCAGAAAATACCTGACGCGGGCACCCTTCAACTGCAAAAAGCCGGCCGAACACTCCGGCGACGAATGGTGCAGCACCACCTTCTCGACCGGACCGAATATCCAGTGCAGCATGTCGATAAAATGGATGCCGATATTGGCCGTCACGCCGCCGCTCTTGCACGGGTCGCCTTTCCACGAAGCGGCATACCAGCTTCCTCTGGGAGTGATGTACGTAAGGTCTATGTCATAAATCGTCGGGGGGGGGGTCGCCGTCGACCATCCGTTTCAGCCGCTCTATTTCCGGATGAAGGCGCAGCTGCAATACGGGGAATACGCGCCTGCCCGCGGCCCGGCTGCAGGTCTCCATCCGGTCCAGTTCGTCCGGAGTCAGGGCCAGCGGCTTTTCACAAATCACGTCAAGCCCCGCCTCCAAGCCCGTTACGGTATGGGTGCAATGGAGGTAATTCGGGGTGCAGACCGTCAGAAATTCCGCACGGTCGGCGACCATGCGCTTTCTGAAATCATCCGGATCGGTGGTGAAATAGGCACGGGGAAAATACCCGTCGATCATCCCCACGCTGTCGAACACGTCGTGCGCCGCCACCAGATCGCACCCAAGCGACCGCATGGCGTTCAAATGTCTCGGAGCTATGTACCCCGCAACGCCTATGATCGCGAATTTCCGGGATTCGGACGTCTCTTCCCCTGTCATACCTGTAACGCAAGCTTGATTTTGCCGCAAAAATAATACATACAAATATTTTGTGCAAGCTATTCTGCAAATCTGCAACGGATTCGCGGCGCAAAATCGCATTAAAAAATAACGGCATCCCCTTGCTGTTACGGAAATAACAGTTATATTTGCATCAGAAAAAGCACATTCAAAATTTAAAACGATAACCAAATTATGAACGTACCTGCAAATCTGAAATACTCGAACGACCACGAGTGGTGCCGTATCGAGGGCGACACGGCCGTTATCGGCATTACCGACTTCGCGCAGAGCCAGCTCGGCGACATCGTTTTCGTAGACGTGCCGACCGTCGGCGAGACGCTCGCCGCAGGCGAGGTGTTCGGCTCAATCGAAGCCGTGAAGACCGTCAGCGACGCTTTCCTGCCCGTCGGCGGTGAAATCGTCGAATTCAACGACGCGGTAGACGCCGACCCCGCAATCGTCAACAAGGACGCCTACGGCGAAGGCTGGATCGTCAAGGTCAAAATGTCCGATCCCGCGGAATACGACGCGTTGCTGAGCGCCGCGGATTACGAAAAGCTGATCGGCTGATCCCCGACCCGTTCAAGCCCCTCTTCCGAGAGGGGTTTGCTCCATGACAGGGCCGGCCGCGAACGACGCCCCGCCGGAAAGAAACGCACAACAAACTTAAATATCAACAGTTATGTCAAAAGTTACAGTAGTAGGTGCAGGTGCCGTAGGCGCCACCTGCGCGAATGTAATGGCTTGCCGCGAGGTCGCAAGCGAAGTAGTCCTGATCGACATCAAGGAGGGTCTTTCGGAGGGCAAGATGCTGGACATGTACCAGTGCTCGACGCTGATGGACTTCGACACCAAACTCGTAGGCGTCACCAACGATTACAAGAAGACCGCCAATTCGGACGTCGTCGTCATCACTTCGGGCATTCCCCGCAAGCCGGGCATGACCCGCGAAGAGCTGATCGGCACCAACGCCAACATCATGAAGGGCGTAATCGAAAACGTAGTTAAATACTCGCCGCGCGCCATCATCATCGTCGTCGCCAACCCGATGGACACGCTGACCTATCTGGCGCTCAAGGCTTCGGGACTTCCGAAGAACCGCATCATCGGCATGGGCGGCGCGCTCGACTCGTCGCGCTTCAAGTGCTATCTGGCCAAAGCCACCGGCGCCAACATCAACAACGTTGACGGCATGGTCATCGGCGGCCACGGCGACACGACGATGATTCCGCTCGTCTCGAAGGCTACCGTAAACGGCGTTCCCGTATCGCAGTTCGCATCGAAGAAGAAGCTCGAAGAGGCCGTAGCCAACACGATGGTGGGCGGCGCAACGCTGACCAAGCTCATCGGCACGTCGGCATGGTACGCTCCGGGCGCCGCTTCGGCCATGATGGTGGAGGCGATCCTCAACGACCAGAAAAAGATGATTCCCTGCTCGTGCCTGCTCGAAGGCGAATACGGCCAGTCGGACATCTGCATCGGCGTTCCCGCGATCATCGGCCGCAAGGGCATCGAGAAGATCGTGAAGATCGACCTTTCGAAAGAAGAGGCCGAGAAGTTCGCAGCTTCGGCCGACGCGGTCCGCAAGACCAACAACGTACTCCACGAAATCAAGGCGATCTAATTCCGCGCCAAGATATACGGCAAGGCCGCCCCGGAATCCGGGGCGGCTTTTTGCTTCCCGGATGAAATTCTCCGCACCCGACCGGACATTCCGGCGACTTTGCGCAGGCGTCACAACCTATTCCCCGCAAAACCCGGCACAGGATTCCGGGCCGCGACACGTATCCGAAACGGCCCGCAGAGACCGCCGCCACACGCAAAAGGCTGCCCCCGAAAGGGCAGCCTTTGCCGTCGGACGCAGCAGCGCAGACTCAGAAACTGAACTTCGCGCCGACGAACCAGCTGCGGGGCAGCGACGGACCGTAGATATAGCCCGAATCGCGGTCGGCGCCCTTGTCGAAATCCTTCTGGTAGGCATTGAAGAGGTTCTGCACACCGCCGTAAAGCTGCAAGGTTATCTCCTTGTAGATGCGCAGGTCGTAAGACAGGCGGACGTTCATGTCGAAGAACGACGGCGTCGAGACGGCCGCATCCTGCGCGACGCCCGATCCGGCCATGTGCTGCACGAGCATCGAGCCGGTGCAGGTTCCCGTCAGGTCGGCCGTGAAGTTCCGGACCGGCTTGAACGACGCCGTGAAGTAGCCGTAGGCGTCGGGGGTGCGGAACATGCGGCGCACGGGCGGCACGTCGGCGTCCTCGCTCCACTGTTCAGGCTCCTTATAGCGGCTCTGCTGGAGGGTTACGCCCGCCTGCAGTTCGAACCAGCGGGTGAAAATCGCCCGCCCCTCGACGTTGAAGCCGCGCACGGCGGCGCCCGAACCGTTGTAACGCTCCTTGATCTTGCCTCCGTCGTCCGTATCTTCCAGATCGCGCAGTGCGAAGACGTCGTCGAGAATCGTATAGAACCCCTCGACCAGCAGGTTGGTCTGCACCCTGCCGAAGTTGTGATAAAGGTCGGCCGAAAGGCTCACGCTGTGCGAACGCTCCTCCTTGAGGTCGTCGGCGAGCCGGATGCGGACCCGCTTGCCGCCCACCACGGCGATATGCATGTCCTCGTCGAAGGCCTGCGGCGCCCGATAGCCGCCCGCATAGCTCACGCGCAGGTTCACCGCCTCCGAAGGGTTGAAACGAATATTTGCGCGGGGACTGAAAATCACGTGGTCCACCAGATTATGCTTGTCGAAACGTCCGCCGATCAGCAGCGACCATCTCTTCGTTTTCCATTCGTTCTGCAGGTAGCCGCCCACGATATGCACCGTCTGGGCGGTGTTGATGTCGTAGCCGATCGAACGGTCGTTCAGGTCGTCGTAGCTGTATTCGCTGCCGAGCGTCAGTTCGGCGGGCATGAAAAGCAGTTTCCGGAACGCATGGACGTACTGCACGCCCGCCGCGACCGTAAGGTCGTGCGTCGTACCGTATGCGTCGGGGTCCTGCTTGCTGCCGTAGTAGCTCTTGCGGGCCGTATTCTGGAACGACGCATAGGCGTTGAAACGGTTGCGGCGGTCGGCCGACGAGATGTCGAACGAAAGGCTTCCGCCGTCGATCGAGTGGTCGGTCTGCTCGGCCACCATCACCTCGTGGGGCGGCAGGTCCAGCAGGTCGCCGCCGCGGCGGTATTCGTCGATGTGGTGGTACTGCGCCGTGATGCGCGAATAGGCGCCCGTGCGGAAGAACGACCGCATGCCGGCCGACCGGCTGTTGATCAGGGGCAGCTCGGTAAATCCGTCGCCGTCGTGGTCGTACCCCGAACGGTGGCGGTTCTGAGCGAAGACGCAAAGCCCCGCACGGCCGCTCTCGGTCACGAGCGACGCATTGAGCATCGTGTTGTTGTCGTAGGAGTTGCTGCCGCCGAGCGAGGTCAGCGTATGCGCCAATTGCGCCGAATTGCGCGAAGGTTCCTTGGTGATGACGTTGATCGTGCCGCCGATGGCCGACGAGCCGTACAGCGCCGAACCGCCGCCGCGCAGCACCTCGACCCGCTCGATCATGTTGGCCGGAATCTGCTCCAGTCCGTAGACGCCCGTCAGGGCCGAAAAGACCGGATGCGAATCGACGAGAATCTGCGAATAATGGCCGTCGAGTCCGTTGATGCGCACCTGCGCGAAGCCGCAGTTCTGGCAGTCGTCCTCGACCCGCACGCCGGGCTGGAACGAAAGCCCCTGCGCCAGACACGAAGCGTTCGTTTTCTCGAACAGCGCGGCGTCCAGCACGCTCACCAGCGCAGGCGCTTCGCGCCGCAGCGTGGCCGAGCGGCTGGCCGAGACGACCACTTCGTCCATCGAAATGCCGCTCTGCATCACCTCGAAATTCAGTTCGAGGGTCTGTCCCCGTTCGAGCGTCACCTTTTTCTCCAGCACGGCGTACCCCAGCGCACGGACTTCGAGCGTCAGCTCGCCTTCGGGCAGGTTTTTCAGAAAATAGTGTCCCGACGCGTCGGTCGTGGTGCCGAATGCCGTGCCCGTCACGGCGACGGTCGCATAGGGAAGGTGTTCATGGGTTTCACGGTCCACGACGTGGCCGAAAAGATTGGCGTCGGTGCTCCTCTTCGGCGTCTCCGCGGCCGACGCACCGGCATACAGACACATGAAGAGTGCCGGCAACAGATATTTTTTCATTGCTTATCGGATTGTTTGAATGACATACGTAACCCGCCGGACCGCACGGCCCGGCAAAAAACAGGATGGGAAGGGGATTGCGGGTTACGCCGCGGGAGGCGCGCGCAGCGAAACGCCCGGAACCGGCATGCAGCGTCTGCACTGCGTGGCTTCGGGCATCAGAACGCCCAGCATCCCGCAATAGAACGAGTGCGCGGGCTGTACTGCGTCGAGATAGGGGAAGAAATAGAAGTCGTCGACGATACAGCGTTCCACCACGATCTGATGCGCGCCGTTGTCGGGCATCAGATCGCCGCAGAGCGCGGCGAAATGCGCAGGGTCCTCCTTGTAGATGTGGACCTTGTGTCCTGCGTACGCTGCGACCAGAATCAGCAGCAGCAGAGCGGCGTATATCCGTTTGGGTGCTTTGCGTATCATCTTTCTGCTGCCAAAAGTAGCACAAAAAAAGGACCGCACAAAACGGTCCTGCAAAAATACCCACAAACGGGGATGTATGTCGTGTCCTGCACCCGGCCGGGAGCGGACGATGCGGCGCCGCTGCCCTGCGGGAACGGGCGCCTAAATGCTGATGTCGAGGATCTCGAAGTGAATCGTTCCGGCGGGAACCTCCACGTCGACCCGGTCGCCCTTCTTGTGGCCCAGCAGCGCTTTGGCGATCGGCGTGCCGATGGCCAGCTTGCCCTCGCGCAGGTTGGCTTCGTGCTCGGCGACGATGGTGTAGACCATCTCCTTCTTGGTGTTGTGATTCAGCAGCGTCACTTTGCTCAGAATCTGCACCTTGCTCTTGTCGATTTTCGACTCGTCGATCACCCGTGCGTTGGCAAGCGAATCCTCCAGCTTGGCTATACGCATCTCCAGCATACCCTGCGCCTCGCGGGCAGCGTCGTACTCTGCGTTCTCCGAAAGGTCGCCCTTGTCGCGCGCTTCGGCGATCGCCGCCGAAATTGCAGGACGCTCGACGGAACGCATGTGGTCGAGCTCGTCCCTGAGTTTCTTGTACCCCTCCGCTGTCAGATAGATAATCTCTTTTGCCATAATTTTATACGAGTCCGACGTATTCAGTTTCATAACACCGCGAAAGATTTCAAATGCCGGAACCCGTCGAACTCTCTTTAGGCATCCGAAAACGCCCGCCCCGCATCTAAAACCTTCCTGAATCCCCCTCCGCAGAGGAGGAGTTTCGAATTAAACATCGTAAAAAAATAAGAATCCTGACCGGTGAAGGCCAGAACCCTGATTTTCATTATACAGCAAAGATAGGAAGTATATTCCGAATTTCCAAATCTTTTTTCAACCTGCATGGCACGGAGTATGCCCTCACGCACGGGTTATGTATCTGCTGCTTGCAATTCACATCGCATGGACGCTCGGAGCCGTTCCGCTCGTCACCCGACAGAAACGTCTGCCCGCGTCGGCTGCGGCGTGGCTGGCGCTGATCCTGCTGCTCCCCGTAGCCGGCACACTGCTCTACGTACTGGCTGGTTACCGGCCGCACCTCCCGGCGGCGGAACGCCGCGCATACCGCGGCGACCGTCTCGGACAGATCATCGCACGGGGCTGCGGCACACGCATCACCCGCCACAACAGCGTCGAACTGCTCCACAACGGCAACAACGCCTTCACGGCGCTGATCGCCTCGCTCCAGCGGGCCGTGCGGTCGATCCACATGGAGTACTACATCATCCGCGACGACCGCATCGGACGCACCATCGCCGAAATCCTGATACGCAAAGCCCGTGCGGGACTCGAAGTGCGCGTCATCTACGACGCCGTCGGCTCGTGGCGGCTCAGCCGCACGATGCTGCGCCGCATGCACGAGGCGGGCGTCGAGACGGCGGCTTTCGAACCGGTGCGTTTCCCGTGGTTCACCACGCGCGTCACCCGCCGCAACCACCGCAAAATAGTCGTTACGGACGGAAAGACCGCCTATCTGGGTGGCATAAATATTGCGAAATACTACCTCGACGGAGATTGCATGGGCAAGTGGCGCGACGAGCACCTTCGCATCGAAGGCGACGCCGTCGCGGACCTCCAGCGACTCTTCATCGCCGATTGGGCGCGGGCCGCCCGGGAGCGTCTCGACCCGCGCGGATACATCGCCCCTCACCGCATCCGGCAGCGGCTGCCGATCCAGCTGGCATGGTCCGAAGAGGGCCCTTCGCGGCTGACCATCGCCGAGGCGTTCGCGGCGGCCATCGTCCGGGCCAGGAAGCGGGTGCGCATCTGTTCGCCCTACTTCCTGCCCCCGGTGATGATCCTCGACGCCCTGCGGCTGGCGGCCCGGAGCGGCATCCGGGTCGAGGTGATGATCCCGGCGTGCAGCGACTCCCCGTTCTCGGACCTCGTGTCCGACTCCTACGTCGGGGACCTGCTCGACGCCGGGGTCGAACTCTACCGCTACGACAACGGATTCCTGCACGCCAAACTGGTGATCGTCGACGACACGCTGGCGTCGGTCGGAACCGCGAACATGGACTACCGCAGTCTGACGGACAACCTCGAAGTCACGGCCTTCATCCGCGACCGCGAGACGGTCCGGCAGCTGGCGGCGACCTTCGACGACGACCTCGCCTCGTGCCGCCGCATCACGCGCGCCGAATGGAGGCCGCCGCTGTGGCGCCGGACGCTGGGCGACGTGCTCCGGCTCGTGTCACCCCTGATGTGATCCCGTCCTAAACATCAACGTCTTATGAAACACCTGGTCTTCACCCTCCTCGCCGCGCTCGTCTTCTCCGGCGCGGCCTCCGCCCAACGCCTAATGGTCGGCGTACGCGGCGGCGTCAACTTCGCCGACTACTCGTTCGTCCCGACCCGCATCGGCGACACCCGCTTCACGCCCGGCGCCGTCCGGGCCGGTTACGACGTGGGCTTCGTCCTGCGGCTCAACCTTTCGAAACACCTCCACCTGCAATCGGAACTGAACTACGCCTTCGTCAATTACAACGTGCTGGCCGAGAACTCCGGGAGCCGCCGCATCGCGCTGCGCACCGAGCGGTTCGAAATCCCCGTCCAGCTGGGCTTCCAGTTCGGCGTGCTGCGCCTGTTCGGCGGCGCGCTGTTCCGCGTCACGGAATCCGAGCGGAGCAGCGTCCCGCAGCTGCTCAAGGTCCGCTTCAACAACGGCGACGTGGGCGTCATGGGCGGACTGGGCTTCAACGTCCGCAAATTCTTCATCGACTTCCGCATCTCGGGCTACCCGCGTTCGCGCGTCTGGCACGATTTCACCTCCGAAGGAATCGCCCGGCGCGTCAAAGTGCCCCACGACATCGTCTACGGCGGGTCCCTGGGATTTTTCTTCTGACACCGTCGCCGAAAACGTCCCGGCACGGCGCGCCCCACCGCAACAAGCTGCAAATCGGGCATTTATCCACACCCCGAAACATCGTTCCGGCACCTTCGCCCCGCCCTCAAGCCCCCGCCCCGGCAGGGGCTTTTTCACGCGCCGCCGGAAAAAACGCCCCGCACGGCATCTTCGCAGTCTCCGCGAGCAATATTTTTTTTTGCAAATCGTTAATTTATGCGTAACTTTGCGCGATAAAGCGCCGTAAAAGATTCATAAATGAAGCAGACTTTTTTATACGCCCTTTGCGGAGTGGCGGTTGCGATCATCCTCGGAGGATGCTCCGGGATGAACGCCCTTCTGAAAAGCGGGCAGCCCGAACTGATTTACAGCAAGGCGCTGGAGTACTACCAGAAGGAGAAATGGCAGCGCGCCTCGACCCTTTTCGAAGGCGTGCAGCACTACTACACGGGCTCGTCGCGCGAAGACAGCATCTCGTTCTTCAACGCCCGCTGCAAGTACAAGAACCGCGATTTCGACACGGCTTCGACCCTGCTGGACGACTTCCGCCGCAAATTCGGCCGCAGCGCCTTCATCGAAGACGCCGAGGGCATGTACGCGCTCTGCTTCTACTACCTCTCGCCGGGTCCCTCGCGCGACCAGACGATGACCGGGCACGCGCTGATCGCCATCAACGAATTCATGTCGCGCTATCCGCAGAGCGACCGCGTCGAGAACTTCCGCAAGATCAACACCGAGCTGACCGAACGGCTCCACGAGAAAGCTTACCTGAACGCCTACACCTATTATAAGACGGGCAAATACAAATCGGCGATCGTGGCGTTCAAGAACGCGCTGAAACAATACCCCGAGAGCAAGCGCCGCGAAGAGATCATGTACCTGATCGTCGATTCGGGCTACCGCCTGGCCAGCAACTCGATCTCCGAAAAGCAGACCGACCGCTACCTATCGATGCTCGACTCCTACCTCTCGTTCAAGGAGGAGTTCCCCGAATCGACGCACATCAAGAGCCTCGACCGCATGGCCCAGCAGGCACGCGACTACCTCGACCGCAATAACAAAGACAACAACATATAAGATGGAAATCAAGAAGAACATTCCCAACAACACCATCACGCGCAAGCTGGTGGATCTGGACCGGGAGACGGGCAACGTCTACAAAAGCATCAACATCATCGCCCGCCGCGCCAACCAGATCTCGACCGAACTCAAGACGGAGCTTAACCGCAAGCTCGCCGATTTCTCGTCGCCCACCGACACCATGGAGGAGACCTTCGAGAACCGCGAGCAGATCGAGATTTCGCGTTACTACGAACGCCTGCCCAAACCGGTGATCATCGCCACCGAGGAGTTCCTCGACCACGAGCTGGTCTACAAGGAGGGCAAGGACGGCGTGATGAAGGAGATTTAAAATCCGCACGCAATGGCATCCCCGGGCACGTGTCCCCCGCTGGCGGGACGCCACATACTGCTGGGTATCACGGGTAGCATAGCGGCCTACAAGGCTGCCGTGCTTTGTCGTTTATTGAAGACGGCCGGCGCCGACGTGCGCGTGGTGATGACTCCGCTGGCGAAGCAGTTCATCACGCCCCTGACGATGGCCACGCTCTCGAAGAACCCGATTCTGGTGGAGTTCTTCGACCCCGAAAACGGCGCGTGGAACTCCCACGTGTCGTTGGGCGAATGGGCCGACTGCTACCTGATCGCCCCCGCCACGGCCAACACCCTGGCCAAAATGGCCTCCGGCATCGCCGACAACCTGCTGCTGACCACCTACCTCTCGGCCCGCTGCCCGGTCGCCGTGGCTCCCGCCATGGACCTGGACATGTACGCCCACGAGGCCACGCAGCAGAACCTCCGGACACTCGCCCGACGCGGCGTGCATATCGTCGAGCCGGGCGAAGGCGAACTGGCCAGCGGTCTTCAGGGCAAGGGCCGCATGGCCGAACCCGATGCGATCGCCGCATTCGTCGGCGGTCTTCTCCGTGAAAAAAAAAAGAACCTGCAAGGTAAACGGCTGATCGTCACGGCAGGAGCCACGATCGAAGCCATCGACCCCGTGCGGTTCATCTCGAACCACTCCTCGGGCAAGATGGGCTATGCCATTGCCGGGGAGCTGGCCGACAGAGGGGCCTGCGTGACGCTTGTCACGGGCCGCACGGAGCTGCCGACGCCCGCGGGCGTGGAGCGCGTGGACGTGCTCTCGGCCACCGAGATGTACGACGCCGCGGTCCGGGCTTTCGAAGGGTCCGACGGGGCCGTGATGTGCGCCGCCGTGGCCGACTACACCCCCGACCGGGTTTCGGACACCAAAATCAAGAAATGCGACGGCGACATGTGCATCACCCTGCGCCGCACGCGCGACATCGCCGCCGAGCTTGGAGCGCACAAGGGCGGCCGCCTGCTGGTGGGATTCGCCCTGGAAACCCACGACGAACAGGCGCACGCCGAAGCCAAACTCGAAAAGAAGAATTTCGACTTCATCGTCCTCAACTCGCTGCGCGACGCCGGAGCCGGCTTCCGCGGCGACACGAACAAGGTGACCTTCATCGACCGCACGGGCCGCGAAGAGCTTCCCCTGCTGTCGAAGCGCGAAGTCGCCGAACGCATCGCCGAACGTATCGAAGAGTTTTTCGCCGAATAGCGCGCAATCGCACCCGGTTTTCGTTTTTTCATTTTTAATTCTTAATTTTGAATTCTTAATTCCGAATTGGTATGCTACGCCGTCTGTCGGTCGAAAACTACGCGCTCATCGACAAGCTCGAAATGGAGCTGGACCCCCACCTGAACATCATCACGGGTGAGACCGGGGCCGGAAAATCCATTCTGCTCGGCGCGCTGGGCCTGCTGCTCGGAGCCAAGAACGACGGGCAGGCGATGAAGGACGCAACGCGCAACTGCACGGTGGAGGGGACCTTCGACCTCGCGGGAAGCAGTCTGGAAGCGTTTTTCGCCGAGAACGACCTCGACTATGCCCCCGAAACGACCCTGACGCGCATGATCACCCCTGCGGGCAAGAGCCGCGCCTTCGTCAACGACGTACCCGTGCAGCTGGCGCAACTGCGCGAACTGGGCGCACGCCTGCTGGACATCCACTCGCAGCACCAGAACCTGATCCTCTCGTCGGAGGAGTTCAGGACTTCGGCGCTCGACACCGTGGCTGCGAACGGGGAACTGCTGACGCAGTACGCCGCGCAGTATGCCCGGCTTACGGAGCTGCGCCGCCGTCTCGCGGCCCTGCGCGAAGAGGCCGCCAACGGCCGCCGCGACGAAGAGTGGCTCCGGTTCCAGACCGAGGAACTCACCTCGGCCAACCTGCGCCCCGGCGAGCAGGCAGAGCTGGAGGAGGAGCTGGCGGTGCTCGAAAACGCCGACCGCATCGGCGAGGCGCTGACCTCCCTGCGCAACGCCCTCGACGCCGACGAGACCGGGGTGCTGGCGCAGCTCAAGAATTCGGAGAACGAACTCAACCATATCCGCAGCCACTACCCCGCCGCCGGGGAATATGCCGGACGGCTGCGCTCGGTGCTGGAGGAACTGAAGGACATCAACGGTTCGGCCGCCGCCGCATGCGAACGGCTCGATGCCGACCCCGAGCGGCTGGCGAAGTGCTCGGCGCGGCTCGACACGCTGATCGCCCTGCAACAGAAACACCGCGCGGCGGACGAAGCGGAGCTGATCGCCCTGCGCGACCGCTGCGCCGCACAACTCGCAGCCATCGTCCACAGCGACGAGGAGATCGCCCAAGCGGAAGCGGCCCTATCGGAAGCCGCCGAAAAGACCGCGACGCTGGCCGACCGTCTGCACAAGACGCGCGAAAAGGCCGCTGCGGGATTCGAGAAACACATCCTCTCGACCCTCGCCCGGCTGGGCATGCCCGAGACGGTTTTCCGCATCGCCCTGACACCCCTCGCAGAGCCGGGACGCACGGGCCGCGACAGCGTGCAATTCCTCTTCACGGCCAATCCGCGAATGACGCCGCAGCCCGTCGAGCGCATCGCCTCGGGCGGCGAGCTTTCGCGCGTGATGCTGGCCCTGAAAGCCCTGCTGGCCGAACGGATGCAACTGCCGACGATCATCTTCGACGAGATCGACACGGGCGTTTCGGGACGCATCGCCGACGCCATGGGCGAAATCATCGCCTCGCTCTCGGCCTCGATGCAGGTGGTGGACATCACCCACCTGCCGCAGGTCGCTTCGAAGGGCACGGCGCACTTCGTGGTCTACAAGCGCGGCGGGCGCACCGACATCACGCGCCTGGGCGACGAGGAGCGCGTGACCGAGATCGCCAAGATGCTCTCCGGCTCGGAAATCACCGACGCCGCCGTGGCCCAGGCCCGCATCCTGCTCGGCAAATAGCCGTACAAAACCGATTTCACACGTGACGGAGCGGCCGGACCGCTCCGCCCGCCGTTATAACCCCTAAAAAACACGACATGAACGACATCCTCGAAATTGCGGCCGCCAACCAGCAGCGCGCCCGCGAGGTCATCCGCGACACCGATCTGGAGGCCATCTGGCGCTCGGTGGGCGCCGAAGCGAACCTCGTAGGCTCGCTCCGCACGGGTCTGCTGATGAAGCACCGCGACATCGACTTTCACATCTACTCCTCACCGCTCCGCGTGGCCGACAGCTTCGCCGCCATGGCCCGGCTGGCCGAAAATCCCCGCATCCGTCGCATCGAGTACGGAAACCTGCTCGACGCGCAGGACCAGTGTCTCGAATGGCATGCGTGGTATGCCGACGCCGACGAACGGCTCTGGCAGATCGACATGATCCACATGCCCCGCGGCTCGGCCTGGGACGGCTATTTCGAACGCGTGGCCGACCGAATCAGCGCCGTACTGACCGACGAGACGCGCCGCGCCGTCCTGCAAATCAAGTACGACACGCCCGACGAGGTGAAGATCATGGGCATCGAATACTACCAGGCGGTCCTTCGCGACGGCGTGCGCACCTATGCCGAGTTCGAAGCATGGCGTGCGGCGAACCCCGTCGAGGGCATTCTGGAATGGATGCCGTAAGCCCGCCGGAAACACCGCTCCCCTGCACGGCCCTGCCGGCCGGCATATGGAAAGCATTGAACCGCAAATGCGGCAAGGAGAAATAACCGCCGCAGCCTCAAAGAAAACGGACCGTTCCTTTCGGGGGACGGTCCGTTTTGCGTCAATGCCGGCGCAGCCGCCACCGTTGCACGATCGTCTCGCCCCGGAAGTAGATGACCAGCGAACTGACGATGACCGCCATGCCCGCCACGGTGCTAAAATCGGGGTATTCGCCGGGCAGCATGATCCAGCTCAGCACGGCTCCCAGGACAGGATTGATCAAACGGCACATATTGATGTCGCTGACCTTCGTGCCCTCGGTGCGCAGGGCCATGAACCAGAAACTGAAGGCGAAGACCGAGATGAAGACCAGCACGCCGAGACTCGCATAAAACCCGACGGGCTTGGCCCAGAAGGGGTGGAAACCCTCCGCCGCGATGCCCACGCCGTAAATCAGCAGGCCGCCGAAAAACATCTGCACGGCATTCAGGAAGATCGGATCGACCTTGCCCTTGTCCTCCGAAACCGAAATCGCGGAATAGCCCTGGAACAGGATGCAGGCCAGCAGCAGGACGATACCCCCGATGCCGCGCCAGTCGAGCGGCGAACCGTCGCTGCCCGTGCCGACGATCAGCAGCAGTCCCGCGAGGCTCACCGCAAGACTCACGACCTTGTAACGGTTCAGGCGGTCGTTGCTGGCCACGAGGTGCGCCAGCAGCACGTTGATCAGCGGCGTGAGGCCCATGACGATCGAGCTGATGGCCCCGCTGACGAAATCGACTCCGAAATAGAAGGCCGTATAGCCCATGAACATATTGATCAGGATCAGGTTGCCGAAAAGCCGCCGGTGCTGCATGATCTCGCGCCACATGCCGCGATGCCAGGTGTAGGCGAAGAGAATGATTCCGACAACGGTGAAGCGCAGGCCCGCGAAATTCATCGGCGAGAAATCGTAGCTCAACCCCTGCTTGATGAACGGATTGACAATCGCCCACAATACCGAGGCCAGCACGGCGTAGAGTATTCCTTTTTTCATAACGTGCATCTTTCCGCCGCAAAGGTACGAAAAACGGCCGGCAAAACGAAACCGGTCCGGGCAAATGGACGGGCCGGTCCGGGAGCAGGCCGTGCATTCGCCGGAACGGCGCAGATGCCGGATACCGCGTCCCGGTCCGGGCGGATTCTGATTTTAAGCCGGATCCGTCCGGGCATCGTGAAGAACGGGACGAACGGATAGTACTTGAGGTACATTCCATTCGCCCCGTTCGAGAGATGTGCGGAAATATCCGCTTATAAATGGGAATCCGTTACATCATGCCGCCCATACCGCCTGCGGGCATCGCCGGCACGGCGGGAGCGTCGGACTTCTTCTCGGCCAGCACGCACTCCGTGGTGAGGAACATCGAGGCGATCGACGCGGCGTTCTCCAGCGCTACGCGCGACACCTTCGTCGGGTCGATGATACCGGCTTTCAGCAGGTCCTCGTACTTGTCGTCGCGGGCGTTGTAACCGAAGGCGTCCTTGCCCTCCTTCACCTTGTTGACGACCACCGAGCCTTCGCCGCCGGCGTTCTCGACGATCTGGCGGAGCGGCTCCTCGATGGCGCGTTTCACGATCTGGATACCCGTCGTCTGGTCCTCGTTCTGGCCCTTCAGGCCTTCGAGAGCCGCCGTGGCACGGATGTAAGCCACGCCGCCGCCCGGAACGATACCTTCCTCGACAGCTGCGCGCGTTGCGGCCAGCGCGTCGTCGACACGGTCCTTCTTCTCCTTCATCTCGACCTCCGTGGCGGCTCCGACGTAGAGCACGGCGACACCGCCGGCCAGCTTGGCCAGACGCTCCTGCAACTTCTCCTTGTCATAGTCCGACGTAGCCTTGTCGATCGACGAGCGGATCTGGGCCACACGGGCTGCGATCTCCTCCTTCTTGCCGGCGCCGTCGACGATGGTGGTGTTCTCCTTGTTGAGCGTCACCTTGTCGGCCGAACCCAGCATCTCCAGCGTCGTATCCTCGATCTTCATGCCCTTGTCGGCCGAGATCACGGTCGCACCCGTCAGGACGGCGATGTCTTCGAGCATCTCCTTGCGGCGGTCACCGAAGCCCGGAGCCTTGCAGGCGGCGATCTTCAGCGTGCCGCGGAGTTTGTTGACAACCAGCGCCGAAAGGGCCTCGCCGTCGACATCCTCGGCGATGATCAGCAGCGCACGGCCGCTCTGGGCCACCGGCTCCAGCACGCCCATCAGCTCCTTCATCGTCGAAACCTTCTTGTCCGTGATCAGGATATAGGGCTTTTCGAGCTGGGCCTCCATCTTTTCCGTGTCGGTGATGAAGTAAGCCGAAATGTAACCGCGGTCGAACTGCATGCCCTCGACCACCTCGACATGGGTCTCGGTTCCCTTGGCCTCCTCGACGGTGATGACACCCTCGTTGTTGACCTTGGCCATCGCCTCGGCGATCAGCTTACCGATCGTCTCGTCGTTGTTGGCCGAAATGGTGGCCACCTGCTCGATCTTGGCGAAATCCGAGCCGACCTCCTGGCTCTGCTTCCGCAGCGACTCCACGACCGTCGCAACGGCCTTGTCGATACCGCGTTTCAGGTCCATCGGGTTGGCTCCGGCCGTCACGTTCTTCAGACCGACGCCGATGATCGACTGCGCCAGCACGGTTGCGGTGGTCGTACCGTCGCCCGCATCGTCGTTGGTCTTCGAAGCGACCTCGCGGACCATCTGGGCGCCCATGTTGGCGAAAGCGTCCTCCAGTTCCACCTCCTTGGCCACCGTCACACCGTCCTTGGTGATCTGCGGAGCGCCGAATTTCTTGTCGATGATCACGTTGCGGCCTTTGGGACCGAGCGTTACCTTAACGGCGTTCGACAGCGCGTCGACACCCTCCTTGAGCAGTTCGCGCGCCTCTACGTTATATTTAATATCCTTTGCCATGACTATTTATCGAATTTAGATGATTGCCAAAATATCGTTCTGTTTCATAATGAGGTAGTCCACGCCGTCGACCTGGATTTCCTGACCGGCATACTTGCCGTAGAGCACCTGGTCGCCCTCCTTGACCTCCATCTTGACCTCCGAGGTTCCGGGACCTACTGCAACGACTTTGCCTGCCAGCGGTTTCTCCTTTGCCGTGTCGGGGATGATCAATCCGCCGGCCGTCTTCTCCTCCGCGGGATTCGGGAGAATCAGCACGCGGTCCGATAATGGTTTTACGTTCATAGCTTTGTGTTTTAAATTTGTTTGATATAATATGTTTCATTCGCTTTCGCAACCTCTATCCCATCAATAGATGTGCCAACCGTTTTTTGGCAGATTTTGCGTGACAAACGAGCAGAGGCGACTGCCATTTTGTCATTTCCGCCATTTCCGGACGATTTTTCAGCCGTTTTTTTTGCACGGACCGAAAAATCGTATTACATTTGCATCCCGATACGACGAACTCGTATCACACGGTGGATGTAGCTCAGTCGGTTAGAGCGTCGGATTGTGGTTCCGAAGGTCGAGGGTTCGAGCCCCTTCTTCCACCCCAGGGCGCAGGAAAGGGAAGCGCATAAACAAGCAAAAAGCCTTATGTATCAATGATATGTAAGGCTTTTTCATTTTTTACGGTTCCTGAAAATGCATTTGCAGGCAACGAGTCCGAGACCAAATCGTGACCTGTTTTGCCTCGGGCCGAAAATAGGTCACGATTTACGCACAATGCATTGTTTTACACCGATTTGCGTCGCAATATCTCCCCTGCTGCAAACGTTTGTTTAACCCCTTAAAAAAACATGCAGCCATGCGTCGAACAACCTTCTCCGTGGTCTTCTTCTGCAAGAAGGCCAGAATCTCCAAAAAGGGCAAAGCGCCTATCTATGCCCGAATCACCACCTCCGGCCTCTCAACCGAGATCTACACCCGCTGCCAAATTGAGCCCGAGCGCTGGAACCAACGGCTGGAACGCTCCCTGCATCGGGACAAGGTGGCCCTGCAGATCAACGGCATCGTGGACAGCTATCGGGCCAATATCCTGGCGGCCTACGACGCTCTGATTCGGGAGGGCAGGATACCAGACTGCTTCACCATCAAGGAGCGGCTCGAGAATCCGGGCGGCACCACCCGACTCTTCCTTGCCGAATTCTCGAAATACTGCGAAAAACGGCAGCAAGAGGTCGGTAGCCGCATCACACAGGTCACAGCCAACAAATACCACCGCCTGCTGCGTTATATGACCGAATACACCCAAGTTCAATATCAAAAAGAGGACCTGCCGCTGGACAGGATCTCCTACGAGTATATAGACGGGCTGAACACCCATATGCAGACGAGGCACAAATGCAGAAACAACGGAGCGGTCAATCTACTCTGCTGCCTGAAGAACTTCATTCTCTATGCCATCCGGAACGAGTGGATTGAGAAGAATCCCTTCCGTTTCTACAAGATGAAGATCGACAAGACGAATGTCAAAGTCCCGTTGACAAAGGCGGAACTGGACCTGCTGCTGAAACGCCCGATGCCCAACAAACGGCTGGAGCGGATTCGGGATGTTTTCTGCTTCTGTGCGCTGACAGGACTGGCCTTCACGGATGTTGACCACCTGCGGCCCGAGCATATCACGGCCGACGAAAACGGTACCCTGTGGATCCACAAACCACGGGAGAAAACCGCTGTCGTAAGTCGGATTCCGCTGCTGCCGCATCCGATTCGGATTCTGCAAAAATACGAGCGGGATCCCGAGTTACGACTCAAAGGAAAGTTGCTGCCCGTTCCGAGCAATCAGAAGATGAATGCCTATCTGAAGGAGATTGCCGATATTTGCCTGATCAACAAAAATCTGACAGTCCACCTGGCCCGACATACGTTCGCAACCCTGGCAATCGAATACGGGATGCCAATTGATATAATCGCCAAGATCCTCGGCCACTCGAATACCAACATGACCCGTCATTATGCCAAAATATCCGAGGCGAATATCAGCCGGGAGATGCAAAAAATCGGGAAAATCCTAACGAACTGATGCAGGCAAACGACCGGACGACGAGGAACCATTCCAGTTCCTTGCGGCCGGTCGTTTATGGAAGAACTGTTTACTTCTGGCTCAACTCGACCAATGTACTTCGCAACATATCGAGGAAATGTGTCAGGCGGTTCTTGCGGTTCAGGATGGCCCAGCGGCAATTATCCGGATTCTTGAAACTTGTATTGCAGAGTGTCTCGAACTCGCGCGTAATCTGCATGAAGGTGGCTGGGGAGTCGTCCTGCTGGCAGAAGAACCCCACAGCCGACAAGGCGGCGATTACCTCCATCAAATCGGAATTGGTGAATCGCCCTGAAATTTTAAGCGACGAATGAGAACGTGATGTATGCATATTCCGGGTCCCCGGATATTTGAGTTGCAGACAGATCATTTGTTTCTCAAAACTGATCAGCGAGAGCGAGGAGCGAATCAGTTGATAGCTGAGAGACTCTGAATCCTTATAGTGAGTCTGCAAACGGAAAAGTATTTCCCTTGTTCTCGCCAATGCTTGCAGAGCCTCCAGTCTGGAACAGGAATCCAGTTTGGAGACAGTCTGAATACGATTGATAAAGCGCGTATAGGCCAAACTAAGACGCTTATTATCTATGTTATTCGGATTCATGTCCGTTGTATGGAGTAGTTTGATAAATTCGCTACGACCGAATCTTTTGACCATATTATTCATAGCATATTCCTTTAGGATTACACACAAAAAATGGGCGCTGATTTCAGGCCCATTCTAACACAATTCTCTAATTTTCACAATAAGAAGATGCTGATGCTACAGCCCACGGCTCGTTTGAAAGAGTTGAGATAACGAAGGTGTTTAGAGACATCGCCTATCTGGAGAACATTAAGTCCTTATTTAATGCTCCTTTTGTTTGAATTAAAAGAATAAATCATTGCTGTCCCATTAAAATCTAAAAGAGTTCTTTGAAATATTTGAAATTTAGTTAGTTACAGCGATTTTCCGAGCGAACGGACTTGAATTTGTAGCTTTGCATCAGATTAATCCGATGGCATATGTTCCAAGACAAATACGTTTTCGCTCAATTGACTTCATTTCTGAATCGAAGTAAGTTTAACCGCATAGTCACCAAGTATGATGGTGATCAATATGTGAAGCACTTCACCTGCTGGAATCAACTACTTGCTTTGATGTTTGGTCAACTTTCTAATCGTGAAAGTCTGCGAGATTTGATAGTTGCTCTTGAAGCTCATCATTCCAAATGTTATCATTTAGGAATGGGTAAAAATGTATCAAAGTCATCGCTGGCAAGAGCAAATCAAGATAGAGACTATCACATCTTTGAAGAATATGCTTACTACCTGGTTAGCGAAGCACGACAAAAGTGTGCTAATCATATTTTCAAACTTGGCGGTAACGTTTATGCTTTCGATTCGACAACTATTGACCTGTGCCTTTCAGTCTTTTGGTGGGCAAAATTCCGCAAAAAGAAAGGTGGTATCAAAGTGCATACATTATATGATGTGGAAACACAGATTCCTGCATTCTTTCATATCACGGAAGCATCCGTACACGATTCTAAAGTTATGATTGAAATTCCTTATGAACCAAGCTCTTATTACATCTTTGACCGCGGTTATAACAACTTCAAAATGCTGTATAAAATTCATCAAATTGAAGCCTACTTTGTTGTCAGAGCAAAAAAGAATCTCGGGTACAAATCCATCCAATGGAAACGTAGGCTGCCTAAGAATGTGCTTTCAGACGCAAGTGTACTTCTGACAGGATTCTATCCTAAACAATATTACCCAGAGCCACTTAGACTGGTTAAATATTGGGATGAAGAACAAGAACGAGAATTTACATTCATAACCAATGCGATGCATATATCTGCGCTTCAAATTGCTGAACTTTATAAAAATCGCTGGCAGGTAGAGCTATTTTTCAAATGGCTCAAGCAGCACCTTAAAATCAAAAGATTTTGGGGAACTACAGAGAATGCTGTTCGAATACAGATATATGCTGCTATATGCGCTTACTGTTTGGTGGCAATCATTCAACACGATATGCAACTGGACAGAAGTACATATGAAGTGTTACAAATACTGAGCATCTCATTGACTGATAAGACTCATCTGAGAGACCTCTTTGATAAAACTAAATTTCAAAATGACAAAGAACGATTCGGACCAAATGGACCAAGTTTATTTAATTTTTAATTCGTCCCAATTTTAATGGGACACTAATGAGAATAAATAATAGATAAATGTATGTGGGTTCTGCGGATTTGAAGATAATCATTAAATCGATGAATATCCTTTTTTTACAGAATATGTCTTTTAGCCTTTTGGGTGAGTTAATTCTTTTGTTTCTCGCCCCCGAAGTGATTGCGATATTCGAGCGGAAACATACCCAGATCGCGACGAAACATATTCGAAAAGTAGCAGGCATCTCCATAATCTTTGATACTCATGGCTGTACCCAGTAACAAACGACAAGCATCCTGCAAACGGAACTGTTGCATGTAACGGGCCGGGGAGATATTCGTATAGTGAGGGAGCTGAATCCATTCAGCAACACTCAATATATCAATATACTAATGTTCTCACCTGACTGAAATACACCAAACAGGCCACAACGTATTTGCGGCTATTTCCCTCCAAATCCTATTGATTATCAAAAATTTACGAATATTTTTCGAGATCTGCAACTAAAGGCAGTTTCACAGATGGATTGTTGGACGTTTGCCCGCAAGATAATACGGTTCTTAAGGATTGGTCCCCAATGTCCTCCGAGAGCCTTGCATGGCCGCCAACAACGCTTTTTAATTCCTGAAGATCCTCGTAATATTTCGGTGGAGAGTCCGTCCGTGATTTTTCGTTTCGGAACTCTACCCGTCGCCTGACGGGAGCGAGGTGTACCTTTGTCCGACAAACTTTCGACTGTCGGACAAAGGTCCTCGCTTTGCGAGGCGGACGGGGTTCTCCCAAGTCGAACCCCAAATTTTCTATCGAATGGTCCGTCAACGAGGATCCAACGACAAGCTAATCCACGAGTCATAAATACTCGTCCTGGTCCAGAAACGAGGACAAGAGAGCGACTATTATACGGTGTTGCTGAATCTGTGCAATCTGGAACGAGTGGATCAAGAAGAGCCCCACGGCCGACAATCTCCATCTCCAACCAGGCTCCCAGCCGGTCTGAAACCATCACGCTGTTTTCGATTTCAGGCCCAGTAGCTCCGGACTGGAACCCTCATCAAGGTATCATTCCGCAACCAGGGCATAAGCGCACCAAAGAACCGGAGCCTGTCCGTGCACATCGCCCGTCAGCCGTTTTTTGCTGCGGTAATGGTCGCTGGTCGTACCGAGCATGGTCCCTTCACAAACGTCCTCAACATAACCATCTGCCGTAATGCGATCACAGAGAGCCAGCCATCCCCTGCGGGCCGCCCGGGCATAGGCCGGATCGGTCAGCCAGCCCCGCTTCACGCCGACGATCATCGCGTAAGTGAACATCGCCGTACCCGACGACTCCTCCCACATCGTCGGATCGTCGACCACCTGCAGCCACATACCGCTTTTGCTCTGACAATCGAGTAACGTCCGCATCATTTTCAGATAGCCCGTCATGATGCGTTCGCGATGGGGATTGTCTTCGGGAAGGATCCGCAGCATCTCGGCCATACCCACGGCCATCCATCCGTTTCCGCGGCTCCATGCGAACGGCGCCCCCGGAGCATGATCGAAAAGTCCCGACGGCCGCTGGATCGAATCCAGATAGAGCTCCATCTCCCGGGCTGCTCGATCAATGTATTTTTCATCTCCCGTCACACGATAGGCCTGCGACTGAACGGTCGTGATCATGAACATGTCGTCGAGCCAGAACCTCGTCTGCCACGAGTAGCCCCGGTCGGCCCACTCTTTCTGCGGTGCCAGGAAAAGCCCGGCATCGATGAAATCGCCATACATCGGGCTCTTCTGAACATGCATCGAATCGAGCGACCACCCCTCCGGCAGAGTCCACTGACTGTCGGCATACATCATACCCAGTTTCAGGCAACGGGGGTCATGCTTCTGCATGTAAATTTCCAGGGGGACAGCGCCGAATACGTTATTGTCCACATGGTTCGGTTTGGGAAGCAGACAGGAGTCGTTCGCAAACAACGGCTCAAACTTGGCAACCAGGCCGGCTTTCAGCTCCTTGTCCCCGGTTTCGTGAGCGAACCAAAGCCCCCCGAGCCAGGCACAGACATCCGGATAGGTAACCTGCGTCCGCGGCTCGTGAATCCGGAGCGGGCTCCCGTATTGCGAATAGGGATCGGCAATGAACCGGCGGGTAAGCAGTTTCCCGATCTCGACCGGATCGGCCTTCGCCGGAAAAGATCCAGTAGAAAGGTCCGCACACGCCCGGTCATTGCATCCTGCGTCGAGAATACCGATCAGAAGAAAGATCCATGCGGAGATTGATGTCATCGTGTTTCGAAAATTCATATCGGTAGTATTAATGTTGTTTTCAATCCGGATAGTAGCAGTCCGGCTCTTCGCCGACAGGCACATAGGGCGCCATCCAGAAGGCAGAGCGGCGTTTGAAGCGCAATTCCGTATCGGGATACCAGTTGGCCCAGGAGCCGAGGTTCGTATCGACAGTCGCGGATGATTCGCTCCGCCCCCGACCGTTGACAGCCACTACCCGATATTGGTAAAAGGAGCGATCATCACGCACCGGATCATCCGACGGATACCGGTCGCAGGGTCTGACGCCGACCAGATCCGTATCCGTATAGGTACAATCCTTCCCCTCGTAGACGGGACGGAACTGTTGCGATGCCGGATCCCTGCGATAGAGGATATAGCGCTCCACGCCCCGGACCTTGCCCCAGGAAAGCATCACGCGGTCTTCGTCAAGTCGCAGCCGCAGCCCCTCGGGACAATGCGGTCGGTTCCCGTCGACATAAACGGGGTATTCGGGGGCCGAATCGGCCCGTTTGTCCCCGTTGAGCGATACGGCCCGGACGTGGTATTTGCCGGGACGAAGATGTTTCAATGCGAAAGTATTGCCGTCGCACCGGCCAACCTCCCGCCACTGTTTACCGCCGTCGTCCGACAGTTCGATGACTACCTCCCGAGCCGACGGGGCCTTCCCGATCACCAGTTCGGCCCCGCGCGGCGTATACTCCGCCGAGGCGACAAGCGACGGCATCGGGACGGCCTCTTCCCGCGTATATTCGATCACATGTTCGCCGACAGGCAGATCGATTTCCTGCCCGGAAAGCGTAGCCGGAACGCCGTCGATATGAAGCCTACCGCCCTTGAGCCCTCGGATCCGCAACGTTGCCGCGCCATAACTCTTGTAGCGGCCGATGGCCAACGAAGGATTCCGGAACGTCATCGCCACGGCACAATCCCCCTGCGCCTCGAGTTCCATGGCCAGCGGACCGTATGCGATCCTCGAGCCGCGGAAGAGCGCCATCTGAATCTCTCCGGACTTCATTCGGCGGATCAGGCCCGCCTCGCCCTCAAAGGCATAATTGGGCTCCTGGCAATGCAGGCCCCGGCCGTTGCGGAAGATGATGTCCCGGCTGCGGGGTGTCGAGATCTCATAGATTCCTTCGTATTCGAGGCCTTTACGGTCGCTGCGGTGTTCGTAAACCTCTTCGGAAGCCAGCAGCGCGGGTTTTTGGAGTCGTCCGCCCAGCGGCGTCACCCCCTCCTTGTACGTAACCAGCGTCAGCAGCGATCCGTAGTTGTCACGGTAAAAGCCCCGCGAATTCTCCGTTTGGGCCGTATACCAGTGGTCTCTGCGGGCCGGAGTGCCGAAAAAGAAGATCCGGGGCAGTTGGTCCTTCTTGTGGACGAACCACGAAAAACGGTGGTAGGCCCGCCAGTTCGTGCCGGTCTGGTCGTAGATCAGGAAATAATCGGTACCGACGAGCAGGATGCTCCGCGACAGGTACTCCGGCCACGAATAGCCATCCTTCTCCGACGAGCGGACCTCGGCATATTGAGCAATGTCCAAATCATAGAGCGGAGCCGTAAGTTCATTGTATCCCACCGTCCGGAAGGTTCCGTCCTTCATGACCCCGAAGTTCGTCACGCCGTCCGTATCGTTCTGCGTATGGTCGCCGGCCGCTTCGTTCTCGTGTCCGCAGTAGATCTTCCCGCCGGCATAGAAGTAGAGTCCGCCGGAGTGGCCGCCGCCCTGGTTGCCCCATCGGTAATTCGGCCCCTTGTCCACCTGGTCGAGATGAATCGAGAGCTCCTCCGGAGTCCCCACTCCGGCACGCAGAACAATGCCGTGCCCCGTATATTTCACACTCTTCAGATGCGGGTCGGTTCCGTTGTTCGAGGTCTCGGAGCAGGCGGCAAAGACATCGTCCCAACAACTGTCGTTGGGTTTACCTTCGGGGGCCCGACCCATGTCACGCCCCCAATAGAGGTGTTCGGCCTGCATCGGATCGTAATTTTCCAGAAAACGGGCCAACTGGTAGACGTAGGAGTACTGCTCGACGAAACGGCCGCCCGAATGGGCTCCGTGAGCCGTATAGACCCGCTGCAAGCGCTCGGTCGAATCTGCCGAGGTGCGGACCTTCACCGGAGCCGTCAGCATATCGGTCATCCAACGCCCCCGCCGGGCCATCTGCGGCCCGGGGAAACGGTTCTCGCCCCGTGTGGACCAAAGGGCCAGGTTGGCGGCAACCGTCGGCTTGAAATAGGCCCAGTTGTAGATGCCGAGGCTTTCGACCCAGCGCCCTCCGAACGACTCGTAGCGCGCCACGTCGGGCCGAGTATAGAAGATTCCGTAAAGTTCGAGGCTCTTGGCGAAGAAATCGGCCCATGTACGGGCCATTTCGTGTTCGGGGAAGAGTGCCGAGAGCACACCCGTGACGGCCCACCCGTCGGCAGCCATGTTCGCCGTACCGGCCAGACAGGTCCGGATGGCATTCATCGCCTCGGTCATGTTGACATATCCGGCCAGCAGAAGCAGTGCCTCAACCTGGCGACGTTGCGTATTGTCCAGCAACTGATAATTGTCCAGATACCCTTGAGTCAGACGCCCGTAGAAGTTGCGATGTTCGATCGAATGCACGCCGGGATAACCGTTCAACCCCATCATATAGTAGGCCATACACGAACGCTTCACCTCTTTGAGGAACTCTTCGGGCGAACTCTTCGGAAGCGGTCTTTGGAAGGGGATCTTCCCCCGGGCGCCCTCTTTGGGATATTCCAACTGCCAGTTCTTGACCCGATCGAGATTCAACAGCGCATACTGACTGTGAAGCAGCGTTGCATACCGGTAAGCCGTATTTTTCCCGGTCATCGACCCTCCGATCGCATCCAACGCCCGGTCGAACATCTCGCAGGCCCGTTCCCCTTCATCCACCCCGTAGAGAGCGATAGCCGTAGAGCGGGTGCCGCTCACCAGTGGATAGAGAAATCCGAGCTGCTTGTCCCGGTACCGGAAGCCCACCGACAGATCGGGGCCTTGTTGCCAAATACCATATTGTCCATCATCCCATCGTTCATGGTCGTAGACAAATATGCCGAGTTCATCGCCCTTCTCCTCCCAAAAAGAGATCAACGGCACCTGTTCGCGCACGGAGTTCCCGCCGAAGGGGGTCAGTCGGAACAACATCCGTTCGGCTACGTTTTCAAGCGTACCGCGCCCCGTCCAGGCGGGATCTTCGCGGCAATAGTTCGTATAGACCGGCTCATCGATCCGATACCACGGGAAGCGACTGTCGAAGGTCCGATCCCATTGCAAGGGATAGCGGTAGACCGGGGCAAAATCCGCCCACGTCAACTCCATTCGGACGCTGTCCTGCACCGTCAGGCCCTCGATCCGCTCGTCGAGGATAACGAACGGATAACCGCTCACCACCTTAATATCGAGCCGATAAGCCGCATCGTTTCCGAATCTGTAGGTCACGGCATACTGTGCAAACAGAGGACCGCTCTCCACCTCGGAAACATCTACGGAACGGATCCGCGGCCCCTTCGAAACGATTTGCCCCACACTGCGGGCTCCCGTCGCGGCATCCTTGGCAAAAACCGGAGCCTCGGCACGGTCAGCATCGAGCGAAACCGAGACCGGGAGGGTAACCCGCAGTATTCCATTGGAGACCGTATGCCGACCACCGACGTTCTGCGAAATCACGGGCCGAGTTTCTACAACGGGGCCCGCGGCCTCACGCTTCAACGTAAAGGAGTAGTCTCCTCCGGAGGGAAGCGACGCGAAGAAATGAAGATCCGCCGTCACAATCCGTTCTCCGGACTTCACCACCCGAGCCAATTGGAAAGGAACGGGGCGGGAGGTGCTGTTGTCGATCAGCGTCAGCTCCGCAGCGCTCCGGATTCCACCCTCAAAATCGACCGGATAGCACAGCAATGTCCTCGGCCAATTGTAAGTCGGCAGGGCAAGATTGTCTTTTCGGGTAAAATCCAAATGCCCGTTCTTTTCGAGCACAAGGGCGTTTGCCCGGACCGGACTCAGCGCTCCAAATCCGAACGCCAAAACCAGAGCGGCAAGAAACAGTCTCTTCATTTTCCTTCTGTCACTTGAATTTCATGTGTTGTTTCCGGAGTAAGATGAACCCGTAATAGTATTACGGGTTCATCGGAGTGTAGGGTCCGCAGGCTATTTTACCTTGACAATCTTGAAGTCATCGAACCAAACTTTCGCCTCGGGAGCCGATATGATATTGTCGACACGAGCCTGCAAATAACCGATCTTGACTGCATCTTTGGGGGCCGTCACTGTTCCGGTAAGCTCCACCCAGTCATGGGTTCCTTTCGTCTTGTCGATCCACAGCGAGGTACGGTGATCGATGCTGTTCTTCTCGGGAGATCCCGGAATCCAGCCCGTCAGCCACTTGTTGTCTTCACTCTTGAAACCGAAACCCAGATAGACGTTGGCCGTCTTGGGCATATCGGCCGTCTTGACCCATACGCTGATGGCATACGTGGCCCCCGGCTCGATCAGGATGTCACGGTGGCGCCACGCCTGCCACGGTTTGAACCCATTCTTGAGATCGATATTCCCGATTTTGAGTGACCCCGACCAATCGGAGCCGTGTGACTCGTTCGCATCATAAGCGAGAATCTGCTCCTTGACATAGTTGTTCTCCGGTTTGTCGGCTACCCCGACGATGACCCATTCGGTGAGCCCGTCGATCTGTCCGTTTTCCAGGATGTTGATCTGCCCGGCATCCGAAGTCTCCTGTGCCAGGGCATGCGTCGAGCAAAGAACGAGAGCCGTCAGTACGGCCGGAATCAAAAATATCTTTTTCATAGCTGCTGTCTTCAAATTTTTGTTATTCAAAATAAATTATTCGCTGATTTTGACCATCTGGATATCATCGAACCAGACATAGGCATCGGGAGCCGTGATGACATTGTCAAGACGAACCTGAAGATTGCCCATCTTGACGGCCCCTTCCGGAACCGTCTCTTCGGCCGTCAGCGTGATCCAGTCGTGCGTGCCCTTTTCCTTGTCCACCCAGGGTGAGGTCACATGATTATAAGCCGTCAAGTTATCATTTCCCTCAATCCAACCCTTCATCCACTGGTTGTTGGCGTCCTTGTAGCCCAACCCCAGATAGACATTGGCCGTTGCCGGCATATTCTCGGTCTTGATGCAGACGCTGATTCTATAAGTGGCACCAGCCTCCACCTCGATGTCTTGGTAAGCCCACGACTGCCAGGGTTTCCAGTTGTTGAGACAATTGACACCCCCAATTCGAAGCGAGCCCGTGCCATCGTCGACATGAGACACTTCCGGATCAATTACCAACACCTTCTCCTGATCGTAATTGTTGTCCGGGCTGCTTGACGTTCCATAGCGCCTCCAACCGCTCTCAAAGCCGTTCGGAATGACACTGGCCAGATCGAACGTGCAGGATTTCTCCTCATGGACAAGAGTCATCGAACGGACATAGGTCGGAACCCCTTCCACGCCTTTGGCAATCCGGAACTGCCCGATAGCGGAAACGTTCTTCTTGGGAATCTCGAATTCGATGTATCCGCCGTTCTGCAAGGCCGTCTCCAGGCTGACGCTCTTATCCGTACCGTCGATCTTGTCCCAGCTCTCGCCGTTGAACGTCTCCAACCAAAGAGCATGTGCCGCCATCTCCGTGCGGGTATCCAACGACAGCACGATACGCGTTACCTGCCGGCCATCGATATTGGGAATGGAGAGGGTGCCCGGCGTGGCCATATCCCCCTTCATGAAGAGGCCCGTTTCCGCATCGAGGCTGCACTGCGGGGCATTGAAGCGGTAAAGCGTCTCACCGGTGCTTCCCTGCAGGGAGAAGGCGCCATCCTCAAGCGTTGCGGCAGGCGTACCGTCGCTTTTCAGGAAATCGAACGTCAGCGCTTTTTCCGATGTCGCCTGGCTCAGGTCAGCCGATGCCGAGAGTTTGCCGCTTCCGGAGAAGGTGACGGTTCCCGCAGCGATCTTCACCAGACGGCTGTCGGTGATGATGAGCACATCGGGAGAGACGAGTCCGGTGGAGGCCGTCAGCAGATGGACCGTCGCAGCAGCAAGGCCTTCGGGGTAGATGGCCGTCAGGCTGTTCCAGGAGCGGTCGACCGCAAATCCCGAGATGGCAAGCGGCTCCTGCTCCCAGTCGACAAGCGCAAAACCCGAAAGGGCAGCCGAGCCGGAGAGCCCTACCGAACGGATCTTCTCCCCGTCGTCCAGTCCCTGAATCGAGAGATCGGCAGAGGTGGCTACCGAGGTCAGTTCAACGGTTGTCGGCCCGTCATCAAGGGTGACCAGAGCCGCCAGCACATCCGCATCCGCATCACAGGCCTCGGCGGCGGGCTGCTGAACCGTCGGGATCATCTGACCGAAAGAGTGCTGCTCGTCCAGCAGTTCGAGATCCGAATTGCAGGGCGCAATCACCAGCATGCGGTCCACCGTCTTTGCCGAATTGACCTCCGCCTCGAAGCCATAGGCCCCGGACTCTTCGGAATCCGGTTCGGCCTGGATCAATGTCTCATTGACCCGCGTACCGTCTTCATAGAACAACAGGACACCGAGATTCCCCGCGCCCAGAGCCGACGGGTCGCTCACCGTAAAGGTAAACGGCACGGTCTCCTCTGTCGGAGTCGACGGCGTATTGTCACCGGGTTCCTGCGGCGTATTGCCGTTCGGTTCCTCGGTCTGTTCGTCCTGACAGGCGGCGCCCAGCAGCAACATGCCCAGCGCGCCCGCTGCAAAAAACAATTTTCTGAGATTCATATGTCAAACATTTAGGTAAGTAATATATGTCTTCACACCGAACAAAATTAAGATCGTATCCCGGAGAATTCCGGTCGAAAAATCTCAATTCCCGGTCGGATCGTCTCATTGCGCGACGGTCATGTCGTTGACTACGGGGGCCCCGTCACGGCGCAGCACGATCTTGTCGGCCTTGTCCGCGGGCGAAGGCAGGTAGAGAAGATACCCCTCGTCGACGACCTCGCATTCGATGTTGTCGAGGAAGGCGCCGATGCTCTCCTTCTTTTTGACCGGAACGATGAGTGCCAGCAGCTCGGCCGTCTCTCCCGGTTGAAGCGGCTCGGTCGATTCCAGCACCAGAATCCGGGTCTTGCCCTGCTCGAAACTCGAACACAGGTCATCGGTCTCGACCCGCATCCGCGTCGAAGTGGCGGTCTGCGGGAAGTAGAAGGCAGCCGGGATCTCCGCAACGGCCGGCGCCGAAACCGTAGTCGGCACATGGCCGGTCTGCATCACCCACCGCTCGCCCTGCTGCTCGATCGAAGGCCAGAGGTTGTAGGTCACGGCCGCATTCAGCGGCATCCCGCTGCGGTTCTCGAGGCGGTCGAAGACGATGGCCATGCCGTTGTTCAGCAGGACAACCTGCCGGCGCGCACTGACCCCCTCATACTCGAATTTGGTATAGGCAATATCGCAACAGGCCGCATAGGAGCAGATCGCCGCGGCACGGTAACTGTCGATCGTATAGTCGGTCTTTTCGTCGTAGCCCATCACCGCCTTGTAGGCCGACGAGGGCCAGACATCGCCCTGCGCGACTTTCAGCACGGGGAAATCGGCCACCGAAACGGGTGCAACCATCGGACGGTTGATCCGGAACGGCTCGCCCGGACGCCCCAGCACGGTCGCCATATGCGCCGACATGAACTGATAGGTGGTAATGCCGATCCGATGGTCGTAGGCCGCCTTCGACTGCGTGTAACTCATATCAATCAGCATACTCGGGGAATTCGGGTGGCGGCCCGTCGAGAGGATGATCTTGTCCTGCACGGTCTTGTAGTTGGCATCGCCACGTCCCAGCATCACGCCGTTCTGCGAGGTGATCCGATCCGTGACATGAACCGTCCCGAAATCCGATGTCGGAAGGGCCGTCTGCCCTTCGCAGTTGATCCCTTCGGGCCACAGGTCATAGATGCTCCCCTTCCAGCGGGAGACATTCCGCGAATTGAAGCGCAGATCCTCGTATTTGCGGGCGATATAGAGGTAATTCGGATCGTTGTAGAGGCGGTAACCCACCTTCAGATCCCACGCCAGGGACCGTCCCCCGTCGATGGCCAGCTCCTTGTTCGAGGAGTAGAGATTCTCCATCGACTTGCCGAACTTGCCGCTCTGACCCGAGTTCATTACCGTCTTCGCCATCCGGTCCATGATCCGCCGGATGTGGGGCGATGCCGCCAGATCATACTCCCGGCCCAGGAGCAGACCCCAGCGCAGAATCAGATAGAAACCCGTAGTCGAATCGTAGTGCGGCGAATTGTCGCCGTCGTAGGAGGTGACAGTCACGTTCGTCCAGACATTCTCAAAGGTCTTCACCGTCAGCGGATAGGGCTGATCGCCGTAGAGCATCTTGACCCAGAAGGCGATATCCACGGCGAAAATCTCCTTGTTGTAACCGCTCGTCAGGTAGGTTCCGTCGAAGTAGTAGGCCCGGTTCTCGACACAATCCTCGATCAGCTGCTTAACCAACGCTTCTGATTCTGCATCGTAACTGTCGAGCAGTTTCAGCGCATAGGCGCTCTCCAACGCATAACGCACCGGATGGACCGTATTGAGATCACGCGGATAGCCGTCGTAGCCCGCCGCACGGTCCTTGGCAGCCTCCGTCTCGTAGACTTCGATGTTGTGCGGGATATTCGCCCGGAGCAGGTCGACCAGCGCCGGTTTGAGCGCCGGGGTGTACTCCGGCATCCGCGGCAGAAGCTGCGCCAGCACCGTATAGGGCTCTGCGGCATCGGTCTCCGACGTGAACTCCTTGTGATAGGTCGAAAGCCACTGGCTCAACGTCCCGTTGGCAATGGCGTTGTCGAGATTGGCAAAAAAGGTCGTCTTCCGGGCGACGAGCCGGCTCTCCCGGGCCGCAATATCGGACGAAGGCTCGTCTGACGGCACCTCGTCCATCGAAAAAACCGCATTGGTATAGATGTATTTGTCGGGATAGGTTTCTGCCGGGGCCGGGGTCTCGGGCTCCTCCTCCGGAGCTTTGGTACACGAAATCTGTCCGACAAGGGCGCACAGCCCAAAAACGGCAAAAAGCCGGAAACGCAGGTTCTGCATGACGGTAGTAGTTTGGATTCCGGGACAAAACTACGCAATCGGATGCACCGGAATCCTTGAATTCATATCAAATCCGGGTAATTCCGTCTCAATCGACCGGTCTGGCGTATTTTCAGGCGTGTTTGTGCAGGTAATCCGACGGCGAGATGCCATACGTTCCCTTGAAGACCTTGCTGAAATAGGAGGGATCGGTATATCCGAGTTTATAGGCCACCTCCGAAACGGAGAGCCGCCCCTCACGCAACATGTCGGCGGCAATATTCATCTTGATATTCACGATCAGCCGGTTCGGCGAAAGGTCCGAAATGGCCTTCACCTTGCGAAAGAACTGCGCCCGGCTGATCCCCATCTCCGGATAGAGATCGTTGACCGAAAGATCCGTAACCTCCACCCGCGACTTGATGAGTTCGACCAGTTTCCGGAAGAAGGGATCCTCGCTTTTGGTCTCGGCCCTGACGGGATCCGTCTGTTTGAGGCTTGCCGAAAGAAGTTCCCGCAGCCGCACCCGATTGGCGATCAGGCTCTCGATCTTCACCTTGAGGATCTTGCTGCTGAACGGTTTGAGCACATAGTCGTCGGCCAAGGCCTGGTAACCCTCCTCGATCTGCTCCTTTTCCGATTTGGCGGTCAGCAGGATCACCGGGATGTGGGCCGTCGCCAGGTCCTCCTTGATCCGCCGGCAAAGTTCGATGCCGTCCATATTGGGCATCATCACGTCGCTCAGAATCAGATCCGGGATGTGGGTCCGCGCCAGTTCGAAGGCCTCCACGCCGTCGGCCGCCTCCAGAATCCGGTAGCATTTCTCGAATTTGCGGCGGATGTAGTTCCGCAACTCCTCGTCGTCCTCCACGATGAGCAGGATGGGAGTCCCTTTCTCCTCACCCTCTTCGGTCTCCTCCGCCGGAACGGTTTGAAGGCTCTCCCGCAACTGGGGATTCTGAACCGTCTCCCGCAAATCGGTGTCCGGTACGGGGTACAACAGCTCTTCGGGACGATAGTGCGCATATCCCAACGGGAACTCCAACACAAACCGGCTGCCCTCGCCCGTCCGGCTCTCGACCCAGACCCGGCCCTTGTGAAGCGTTACCACATACTTGACAAGCGTCAGTCCGATTCCGCTGCCGAAACTCCGCAAACGTTTCCGGGTCGGGACCTGATAGAACGGTTCGAAAATCTTCTCCCGGTCGGTCTCGGCAATTCCCTCGCCGTGGTCCTGGACATAAATACGCAACAGCCCCTCCTCGGAACGGCTGGTCCCGATCACGATCCGGGCATTGTCCGGAGAATGTTTGATTGCATTGGAAAGCAGATTCGCAACCACCCGGTCCAGCAGATCCGCATCGGCCCAGAAGTCATCCGGAAGATACCCCTCCTCCAGATCCAAACCAATACCGCGCTTATCGGCGGCCGTACGGAAATTCTCGAGCTCTTCGGTGAGAAACCGCCGGCAATCGATCTTCGTCAACCGCAGTTTCATGTTGCCGTTTTCGATCTTCCGGAAATCGAGCAGCTGATTGACAAGCAGGAGTATCCGATTCGCATTTTTATCGATCTGCCGGATCGGATAGACGAACTTCTCGGGCAGCGATTCGTCGCGGAGCAGATCCTCCGTGGGAGCCGTAATCAGCGTCAGAGGCGTCCGCAACTCGTGAGAGAACTGCGTAAAAAGATCAATGCGGAGTTTGTAGGCCTTTTCAATGTTCTCCTTTTCGAGTTGGTCGATCAGCCGCTTGTATTTCGACGCGCGGCGGTCATTCAGATATTTGAAGATGAAGAACAACAGTGTCAAACTCAAAAATCCGTAAAAGATCCGGGCCCCCGTACAGAGCCAGAAAGGCGGCACAATGACGAAAACCTGTTCGGTAACGACGTCACTCCAATTGCCATACTCGTCCGAGGCCTTGATCTTCAACAGATGACGCCCGTAGGGAAGATTCGACAGAATCAGATCGTTCCGGTCCGTATAGTTCCAGTCGTCATCCACATCTTCTACCCGATAGGCATAACGGTAAGCCGACTGAAACAGGTAGTTCAGCGTCGAAATCTTGATTCGGATCGAGGTATTGGCATGCCGGAAGCGCACCTTGCGAAGCTGCTCCGGGCTGTCGTAGGTTGCCCGGTTCCGATCTCCGACCCCCTTCAACGACTCGACGGTCGACACAAAGACCCGGGGAGAATGCCCCTTGTAAGCGGTCAGTTCCCGGGGCGAAAATACGGCAAGTCCGCCGTTTCCCCCGACATACATGTTGCCGTCGGAGGCCATCAGAATCGCATGGTTCGAATTCTCTCGAAGCGGATAGCCGTTGGCCAGGGTATAGGAGACCACCGAAAGCCGCTCCGCATCGATGAACGACAACCCTTTGAGCGTCGAGACCCAGACGCGGCCGTCGCCATCCTCCGCAATCCCGTACACGGTATTGTGCGGCAGACCGCTCTCCTCGTCAAAGTGCCGCACCCTACGGCTTTGCCCGTCATACATATAGAGGCCGGAATCATAGGTCCCGATCCAGATGCGCCCCCGCCCGTCCACGGCAATCTTGCTGATATTGGCATCGTCGGGAATCGACGGATCGACCCGTTCCGTTTCGAAATAGACGGGAACGGAACCCCGTCGGCGGGGATACCGCCAAAGTCCGTTGTTCCGGGTTCCCACCAGCATGTCGCCATTCTTTTCCCGGCAGATATCCTGCGTGAGCATGTAGCGCGTATATCCGTTGTAATTCGTCGACAGGTCGCGGGACACTGTTCCCGAACGGCGGTCGACCCGGCACAGTTCGTCGGCAGCAAGCCACAGATTACCCTCCGCATCCTCCTCAATGGTCCGGATCTGGGAGGTCGACGAGAGCCCCTCATAGACCGGCACAAGCGTCTGCCGGTCGGGATCGAACGAGAAGATCCCGACATTGAGGATGTAAATCAGAATGGTCCCGTCGGACAATCCCGCGAGGTGGAACAACTCGCTTTCGGAACTCTCCTTGCGGATGAGCCGGGTCAGGTCGAGGTCCGAGATCCGCCCGTCGGAAAGATCGACGATCGAAATCCCCCGGCGATAGCCGGTAATGAGTTTGCGGTTCACCTCCACGAGATCCGAAATAACCCGGACCGGGCTGTCGGCCTCGCCTCCTCCCAGGCGAATCAACCCGATCGAATAGAGACGGGGATTGTAGAACGAAACCCCGTCCTCAAAGGTCCCGACCCACAACGAGCCCTCGCGATCCCGGAACGTCGACATGATACGTCCCCGGGTATCGGGTTCGTACCGATCCCCCCGAGGGTTGCGTTCGGAATAGTAGGTGACGAGGCTGTCCCGCGTATTGAAGACCATCACCCCGGCATCGGCGGCCAACAGCAGCGAGTCGCGATTGAGTTTGATCGCAGCATGCACCTGGTTGTTCCCGGACCAGCGCTTCTCCGGGATCTTCACCTGCACTTTCCGGGTCTTCCCGTCACGAAGGTCATAACGGAGCACATGCCCCGCCTCGACAAAGAGCCAGGTGGTCGCATCTCCGTCGTACAGGCAGCAGTTCACGGGATCGCGGCGCGCCCCGCGCCCCTGTTCGGAGATCGGCCGCACCTCCCCCGATTCGGTGTCGTACAACAACAGGCCTTCGCCAATGACGTCGAGGATGATATCGCATCCTCCGCAATGGGACATCGAATTGATATAGAGATTCCGGAACCGTTCGACCGGTTCACAGCGCTCTTTGCCGAAGCGGAAGAGGCCCCGTTTGGTCGCCACCCAGACCTCGTCATTCCCGGAAATCCAGATTCCCACGACCACGCCCACCGGCAGTTCGCCCGCGTATTGGCTCCGCAGGTCGATGAAAGCCCCCCGGTAGGGATTGAAGAGCGTGATGCCGTTGAAGGTCCCGATCCACATACGGCCCAGCCGGTCGGCCTGGATGCTGACGATGTCGTTCTTCTGACGCTCCCCCTCCTGCCGGTAGTGATAGGTTCTGAATTCGTATCCGTCAAACCGATTGAGCCCGTTTTTGGTCCCGAACCACATGTAACCGATCGAGTCCTGGTAGATGGCCTTGACCGAACTGTTCGAAAGTCCGTCGCTGACCGAATAGTTCGTGCTGCCACAAACCGGGACTGCGATCAAAAAGGTCAAAAGCAGGGCAAAAAAGGGTCTCATCATCTCGAACGGAGGCTTTTCACGGTTCTAATCTATGACAATTATTTTAAATTCCACCACTTTTTCCTCCGTTTCATTCCGATTCTGGTTGTTAAGAACGAACGTCACCGTATAAAGTCCCTTGTCCAGGAATGTATGGCTGAAATTCCAGACCATGCTCATCGACTTGATCTTCACGTAACTGGAAACCTCATCGCGGCTTACCTGCCGGACATGATGGCGCCGAGAGACCAGCCACGACTCGCTGGGCTGTTTTTTCATCGCTTCGGTGGGCGTCGTGCCGATGACACCGTTTCCGAGGTCGATATTCTTGTTGGGCTCCCAGACTTCGGTGTCATACGTGCATTTGATATCCTGCCCCACGGCATTGGTCCGAACCCAGGGGTAACCGGATCCTTCGCCGTATTTCAGCCCCATCTCCGCTACGTTCCACCGGTAGAGCTGCGAATTGGGAACCACCTCCGAGGTCCCTTCGGGAACAGTGGTCGAAGGGGTATACGAGGCCCAGCAGGCCGGAGTTTCATCGTTGGTGACCTTGAAACTGGAATCGAACGGCGACAACGCCTCGAAGATCGGGTGTGAGAGGCTCTTCTTGACCACGACTTCAGTGCCGTCGAGTGTAAAACTGTAATCGCGAGTCTCCACGTTCGAAACATCAAACTGGCGCAATTTCAAACGGTTATATTGAGCCTCATTGCTCTTGGCCTGGATTCCGTAGACAACATACTCACCGGAGAGCCACTCCGTATAGTCATCCGTCAGCCCGCTTTCATTCTGAATGCCGAGTGTCGGATAATAATACTGCGTCACATCGGACGAGGTTCTGTTTCCGTCCCGCAGATCGAGTTCTCCCACATCGAGCCACGTTGCCTGCGAAACCGCCCGATCGGAATACTCTTCCAAATCGTGGGAGACCAAAAAGCGGAAGCATGCACTCTTTTCAGCCTGTGGAGACGAAAGTCCCGTCCGGATGAGGATCGTAGGCTTCAGATCACATTGCGGATCGGCATACACACGATTCCGATAGCGGTACTCGTGTCCGATCTCACCGGAATAGAAAAGAATATTATCGACCAGATCGCCCCGGAACGTGAAAGAGACAGGATCGTTCAGATGAGTGACATAAGCCTGATTTATCTCATCAAAGCGCAGGTCATTGTCAACCGAGATATCCAGATTGACTGCCGATATGGGATCGACATTGTATTCGTCACTGCACGAGCAGCAGACGATGCCGGCCACTCCGGCACACAGAATATGGATCAGTGTTTTCATGGTTGCTTTTGCGTGATTTTGGATTACCATCCGGGATTCTGATAGAAAGTATCGGCCGCCAGCCCCATTTCATCCGAAGGGATGGGCAGGATGCTGTATTTGGCGTAATCGCTGCCCAACTTGTCGATTGCATAGTTGATATAGGAGTGGTTGGGATTGCTCTCAATCACCCGTCCGACGGCATTGTAGGACCCAACGTAGGCATCCCAGCGGATCAGGTCCATTCGTCGGGTTCCCTCGAAACACAACTCCCGGGAGCGTTCGTCCATCAACGTTTCCAGATCATAGGTTGCAAAGTCGACCTCGGAATTCGGCGTATTCACGTCCACCCCGTAGGCGCGGCGACGGACCTGGTTCAGGTATTCGAGGCCCTTGGCCGGATTGCCCTCGCTGCCCATCAGATGGGCCTCGGCCGCCATCAGCAACACATCGGCAAAACGCAGTACGGGCAGATGGCATGCCGTCACCCACTGTTCGCGGATCGGCGGCAGATCGGTTTCGTATTCGCGGCGCCACTTTCCGATTCCCCGCTCGGTGACCATGGCAAAACCCGTTCCCAGGTTGGCGGCCGACGGGTTGAGCCGCGTAACTGAAGTGACAACTCCGTCCACAACTTCGATCCGCACGCCGTTATTCTGATTGCAGGCGTTGACCTTCTGCATGCCGGTCGTCGCATCGAGCGAATTGCCCGCCTTGTAGCCGATGATGCCGCCCACGGCCTTATTGAAGCTTGCCATGGTCTGCGGGCGCGAGATGCGGGGAATCTCGATCGTAAAGGTCGTCTGCCCGGCGGCATTGGTGTATCCGCGGCCTCCGTCCTCGAGTTGGATGGTCTTCAGGTTACCCGAACCGTAGGTCCAGGTTTCGCGGTCGATGACCGGCAGGAAAACGGCCTCCCGCTCGCAGGTGATCCCCTCCGGCATATAGACCTTGAAATAGGCGTAACGGGTCGTGGCCGAGTAGCCGTCGGCCAGCTGCTCACCACTGACATTCTTGTAACAGAAAGTCGGGATGTTCCAGTCGCGGCGCAGGTCGCCGGCCGGATAGGGTTTCGCATCCGTTCCGACGTATTTGTCATAGAGATTGTTCAGCGCCCGGTAGGTCAGGTCGGCATAGCCGATCGGTGAATTGGCCGTACGGTCGGGGCAGGGAACGCCCATCTGGCTTCCAAGACGCTGGGCCGTCTTGTAGCGGCCGCCCTGGTACTCGCCCGAATTGATGGACTTGGCAAAAAACAGGATCGACCAGATTCCCTCGGGATTCTCGCTGTTCCAGGTGGCATCGCTGCGCATGTTGTTCACGAACAGACGCGCATAGGCCGGAAGCGTCTCGTTGTTCACCGTGAGCGTAGCCGTATTCAATCGGTTGGGACCATGCTGGATGAACTCGTCGGCCCACTTGATGACGTCGTTGTACTTGTCCGTATCCTGAATATCGGGGTGCGAGGCCATATAGAGCGCTATGCGATACGAGAGCGCCTCGGCCGCCGACTTGGTGATTACACCGGCACTGCCGGTCTGGTCGATGGATTTGAGCAGCGGGATGGCATCCCGGCACAGATCGAGCGCATACTGGCAGACATCCTTGACAGGCTCCCGTTCCAGCGCGGTATCGAGTCCCATTTCATAGGAGGCCACGCTCTTGATGGGCACCGGGCCGTAGTTGACCGCCAGCGTGAAATGGCTGAACGCCTTGAGGACCATGGCCTGTCCGCAGACATCGTCCTTTTCGGCCTGGGTCATGTCCGAGGCTGTTTCGGCCATCATGATGGCCGTGTTGCAGAACTCGTTGATCTTGTAGAGATTCTTCCAGAATTCCCGCACGGAGGTCGACGAGGGGACAATGTTGTGGGCATTCGGGATATTGTTCTGGTTGCTGACATTGTAACGGAAGGATTCATCGGTATCCATGCCGCCGATCTGCCCCCAATAATATTCGCCCATGACCTCGGCGTAGAGCAGCATGCTGTATGCGGCCGTAAGGTTTCCCTCGACCGTACCTTTCATGCCCTGGTCGGCATAGACGGGCTTGCCGGGCTCCATGTTCAGGTCCCACAGGGCATCACAACCGGTCGCAAGTCCGGTCAGCAGAATCAGTATTTTCTTCAAAACAGGTTTCATTGCGGTAGTTTATCGTGGTTAGAAAGTGATGTTGGCTCCGAAACTGATGACAATGGCCTTCGGGTACTGGGCATTGTCGAGTCCTGCCGAGAGGCTCGTATAGGGCGACGAGTTGGTGATCGTATTGTATCCGAGTCCCTTGTAGTCGGCGGCACTGCCTCCGCCGTAGAAGGAGTTGACCTCGGGGTCCTGACCTGTATATTTGGTCCAGACACAGAGGTTCTGGGCCGAGAGGTTCAACGCGATGCTCTGGATCCGCAGTTTGTTGAGCCACTTCTTCGGCAGCCGGTAGCTCAACACCACGTTTTTCAGGCGGACGAACGATCCGTCCTCGATCAGACGGGTCGAAAGACGGGCATAGCTGATATTGCCCACATCGCCCTTGGCCGTCGGGCGCAGAAGGCGCGGGATGTCCGTATCGGGATTCTCCGGCGTCCAGTAGTTCGCATAGCCCGCATACTGGTTCGAGTACCGATTGTAACTTCCCGTCGATTCATAGACTGCCTTGTTGTAATTGATGAGTTTGTTGCCGACACTGTATTGCAGGAAGACATTCAGCGACCAGTTTCCGTAGGTGAACGTATTGGAGAGGCCTCCGGTGAGCACCGGCAGCGGCGAACCCAGAATCGTCCGGTCGTTGTCGTCGATCACGCCGTCGCCGTTCAGGTCACGGTACTTCGGATCGCCCGGCTGCACCCGGTAGCCGCCCGTTACGGTCTTGAAGCCCACAACGTCGGGTTTGAGCAGGTAATTGCCGTGCGCGTCCTGTTCGAAATCACCGAGCTGGTAGAGCCCGTCAAATACGAATCCGTAAAACTGCGACGAGGAGGCTCCGGCCTGCGCCAGCCAGATCTGGTTGGGACTGAATCCGTTGTATATATAGGTCATCAGATCGGCGCCGCGCTCGAAGCTCTTGATGCGGCTCTTCACGTAACTCAACGTAAAGTCCGTCTTCCAGGTGAAACGCCCCTTTCTGACGTTGAGCGTATTGAGCGTAATCTCCAAACCCCTGATGCTCATGGATCCGGCATTCTCGACCCGCGTATTCGCACCATTCATGTAGCCCATGTAATAGGGCAGCGACTTGGGAATCAACATGTCGGTCACATTCCGCTCATAGGCGTCGACACTCAGATAGATCCGATCCTGGAAAAAGGCCAGATCGAGGCCGGCATTGAACTCCCGGGTCTTTTCCCACGTAAGCTCCTTGTTGGCGTAGAAGAACGGGACGACGCCGTATCCGGTCTGCTGCGAAAGCGCATCGGTCGGATACTCGTACATGTTGTCTCCGGCGTTGAACTCGATGGCATAGGCGTAGTCCATGACGTTGCGGTTGTTACCGACGGATCCATACGTCAGGCGGAGTTTTCCGTAGGACATCACCGGCGTGATCCATTGCATGAAGGGCTCTTCGGTAAAACGCCACGCAAAGGCTCCCGAAGGGAAGATACCCCACTGGTGCCCCTTGGCAAATTTCGAGGAGCCGTCGTCGCGGATCGACGCCGTAAGCAGATATTTGTCCCTGAACGTATAGTTGACACGTCCGAGCAGCGAGACCAGCTGATTGGCCGATTTCTGGGAGGTAATCTTGCCGTAGGGTGTCCCCAGATCGAGTCGGTCCATTTTCAGGTGCTCGAACGCCTGCGGGATGTTCGACACGCTGAAAGCATACGGATTCCACTCGCTGTACTGATAGGTGAAACCGCCCATGACCTCCAGTTTGTGATCGCGGTTGAAGGTCCGGTTGTAACGGAGAATATTCTCGTTGAGGATGCTCTTCACGTCATTGATGCTCCGGTTGGCGTTGATTCCCTTGGAGTTGACCATCACGCCGTTGTAACGTTTGAAGATCATGCCCTGCCGCGTCTGGCTGTTGTAGAACTGATCGCGGCGCGTCGAGGTCATCGTCAGACCGACAGAAGGGGTAAAGGTCAGATGATCGGTAATCTTCCAGTCGACTTTGGCATTGATCATCGTCTGCCGCTGGATCCGCTTGTCGTACTCGTTCTCGGCCTGTTGGAGCGGGGTGATGAGGGCTCCGTAATCGATACCCGACTCATTGAGCGTTCCCTCGGCCAGCATCTGCTCCATCTCGTCGATGAAGCTGTTCACGTCGAGGAATCCCGTCGTGGGGAAGAACTGCCGCGCCTGGTTGAAGGCCGTATTGCTGCGCGTAACGGTCGAGGAGTGGTTGGCCATAAGCATCGCCTTGACCCGCCGGCCGAACTGCTGTTCGAGCGAGACCTTGGCCGTATAGCGCTCCATTCCGGTATTGATTACCAGACCGTTCTGATCCGTATATCCGAGAACGGCATTGTATCTCGTGCCGGCATTCCCTCCGGAAATGTTGATGTTGTGGCTGTGGGAAACGGCGTTGTGGGTGATGGCCCGCTGCCAGTCGATTCCCTCTTCGTTCTTGTAGTAGTCCAGCGTCCGGGGACGCACGCCGTTCTCATCGGGTGTGCCCAGATAGCGGTCCCGCATGTAGGTGCGGTTCTCCTCAAGGGATTCCAGATCGAGCTGGAGCTTCACATACTCGTAAGGCGACATCATCTCGATGAAGTCGGGACGCAGCGAGACATTCACATTGAAATTGTACGACACGCGGGGTTGTCCGGCACGGGCCTGTTTCGTATTGATGATCACCACACCGTTCGCGCCGCGCGAACCGTAGATGGCGATCGACGAGGCATCCTTGAGGACGTCGATGCTTTCGATGCTCTGTGGATCAAGCGTATTGAGACTGAAATTCTCGATCGGGAATCCGTCGATGATGAAGAGCGGGGCAGAGTCCTGCGAGAAGCCGCCGCTGCGGATCGAGATGGAGGCCTCGGACCCCGGGGCGCCATCCGTAGCCATGATATTGAGACCGGCGATCCGGCCGCCGAGCACCTCCGAGAGATTTGCGGCATCGGTCTTCTGAATGGCTTCGACATCGGCCCGGCCCACAGCACCGGTCAGATCCCGTTTGGTTACGGTTCCGTAGCCGACAACAACAACCTCGTCAACGGCCTTCACATCCTCCTCCAGCACGGCATCGACCGTCGTGCGGGAGTTGACGGCAATATTCACCGTTTCGTAGCCCAGGCAGGAGAAGACCAGAATACTCTTGCCCGTTACCGGCAAGGTGTATTTCCCGTCCTTGTCGGTAGCGACGCCGTTCGCCGGCCGGTTCTTGTCGTAGACGGTCGCACCCACGATCGGATTTCCCGAAGGATCACGAACCACGCCGTTCACCTTCCAGGAATTTTGAGCTACTGCGGATTGAAGGACAAAAGAGGCCACGAAAACCCCTATTGCAATTTTGAGTAGTTTTAAAGTCATAGGTTAGATATTTGAGTTAATAATCCGAAGTCGTGGAACAAAGTTAGAGGAAGAGGCGGGCCCATACGGGTAAAAAAATCGCAGATCCGACCATTTTCGTATCAATGTTCGCAAGCTTCGGGCGAGGAGAGCTCCCCGGCAATCGGAGAGCTCTCCATCGTATCTCAGAACGGACAAAGGGTAAAGGCAACCCGGCAGGGTTCCGCTTTGAGCAGGTATTTGTCCAACGGGGGCGGGCCGCAACTGCGGTTCCCGATCGGATAGATCCGGCTGTCGATCCGCCACTCGATGTCGGCAATCCGTTCCAACTGGCTCCCGTCCACGGCCAGTGTGAGATTCTCCTGGGTGTAGTGCATGGCCGAAGTCTGGATGAGCCCCTCTTTCGAATAGGCTCCGATACCGTTTCTCTCTTCCGTGAGCTGCGCCCAGCGACAGCCGTACTTGTTGCCATTGTCCTGCGGATAGACGTAGTTGACAAACTGCTCCTCAACCGGTCCGGAATAAATACCCAGTTTCACACCGTCGTGACGATCCACATAAGCCTCCTCGGGGCCGTAGCCATACCAGCTCATCGTCTTATAGCGTCCGTCGATGGTCAGCAGGTAACCCACGCGGGCGAACGAGACCCAGTCGTCTCCCTCCGGAGTCAGATCGGCGGAAAGGTCCACCGTCCCGTTGCGATGAATCGTATAGGTCTCGACATAATCCACCCAATTGTCATTGCCCGGCGCCTGGGCGCGTTTGTGCATCGTCACGACCACTGCACCGTCCTGTTCGGCGGTCGTCAGATCCAGCAACCGGTATTCAAGCGAGTCCAACCCGACCCTGGCCCACTGCTTGACGATCGGGCGCCGCATGCGGGGCAGGTAGTCGCCGTCGTTGTTCAGCGGAGCCCGCCACAGATTCAACCGCGGAGCCGATTTCAGCAACTCCTTGCCGCCGACACGCCAGGAGGCCATCGTTCCCTGCGCGGCATCGAAGCCGATCGAGAAGCCGCTGCCGGAGACGTTGATCCGCGCCGCAGAGCGGTCGACGGAGAGTTTGCCTTTCGTCCGAAGCCCCTCGGCGAAGGGCGGCACGCTCCGTTCTTCACGCAGCAGGAACTCTTCGAATGCCACCTCAAACCCGGCCGGCGCCCAGATCCGGTCGAATCGGGTTTTGGCCGAGAGGCGAAGCAGCAGTTCTCCCCTGTAACGGTTCCGGTCAATCGGCAGATCCACCACAATCGACGCCTGCGGCAGGCATGCAGCGGCAGACAGCACCCCCTGATCCACCGTCCGCCCGTCCGACAGCAGTTCCCAATCAAACGTGAATTCGGAGAGGTCCGTATAGTTATAGTCGTTCTTCAACGTAACCTTGCCCGATTCGGCATCGTAGGTAAAGACGATGTTCTGGCACACTTTCTTGCATTCGAGCACCGAAGGCTTGGGGCGTTGGTCGGCCCACGCCAGTCCGTTCGTTGCCGTCAGGGCCGTAAAATAGGGCCTCCCGCAGCTGTCATGGCGGATCATGCTCTGGTCCTTCCAGTCCCAGATGTAACCTCCGATCAGACGGGGGTATTTGCGGATGGCATCCCAATACTCCTGGAAGTTCCCCACCGAGTTGCCTTTGGCATGGGCATATTCACACATGATGACGGGCCGGGTCTCAAAGGTCTGTGTCGCCAGTTCGATCACCCCGTCGACCGAGGGGTACATCGTACTGATCAGATCGACGGCCATCGGCTCGCGCGGGTTGACCTCCGGACGGTTCGTCAGCATGAAATCGCGTCCGTATCCGTACTGTTTCGAGCCGCCGTTGGCCAGATAGGCTTCGAAATGGATGAAGCGTGTCGGATCGTAGTCCTTGACCCAGGCGGCACGCGCTGCGTGGTTGGGGCCGAATCCCGACTCGTTGCCCAGCGACCAGAAGATAATCGACGGATGATTCTTGTCACGGAGGACCATACCGGCGACACGCTCCATCTGGGAGTGAAGCCAGACGGGATTGTTCGACAACTCGGCATCGGCACCGCAGGTCTCGACATTGGCCTCGTCCATGACATAGAGCCCGAAGCGGTCACACAGATCGTAGAGAAGCGGATCGTTCGGATAGTGCGACGTGCGAATCGAATTGAAATTATGCTGTTTGATAAGCGTCAGATCCCGGATTATCTCCTCCTTCGAGACGGTTTTGCCGTTCCAGGCGCTGTGTTCGTGGCGGTTGACCCCCTTGATGAATTCGCGTTTGCCGTTGACGTAGAGTTCGCCGCCAATGAACTCGACCTTGCGGAACCCGACGTTGCAACTGCGCGACTCGACCGTCGAACCGTCGGGAGCAAGCATCGTCAACGTCAGTTTGTAGAGATTCGGCATCTCGGCGCTCCACAGTTCCGGCGCCGTGATCGGCATCTCCATGTATTTGGCCAGATAATAGTTGTGTTGGTACTTCTCGGCGGCATGGCGGAACACCTCGTCGGTCATTTCGGCCACAAGCTGTTCCTTGTTGTCGTAAAGGCGGGCGCGGAGCGTGTATCCGTCGAGCGACATCCGGCCGGTGGAGGCCACGACGGGACGAATGCGCAATACGGCATCCCGGCAAGCCGAATCCAACCGGGTTTCGACGCCAAAGTCGCGCAGGAACAGCGCCGGGCTCATTTCGAGGTAGACTCCGCGGTAGATGCCGTGGAACCGCCAGTGGTCCTGATCCTCCAGATAGGAGCCGTCGCTCCACCGCAACACCTGAACCGACAGGTCGTTTTCACCCGTGGATTTCACATAAGGAGTAATATCGAAGACCGAAGGCAGTGCCCCGTCCTCGTTGTAACCGATCTGCGTCCCGTTCAGATAGACGAAATGGGCTCCGCGGATTCCCTTGAAATGGATCAGGATCCGATTGCCCTCCCACCCGTCGGGAAGCGTAAAGCGGGTCTTGTAGAGCCCCATGTTGTTCTTTTCACGGGGAACGAACGGCGGGTTGACGGGCCGAAACTCATAACCTCCGCCGCAATAGACCTGCTCGCCGTACCCGAGCGCCTCCCAGGTCGAGGGAACCCGGATACGGTCCCAATCCGCTCCGGCAGGCCGCCGAAAGAAGGTGCTGTCGTACCGGCTCCAGGATTCCAGAAACTTGAAGTCCCATTCTCCGTCGAGACTTCTGTACCGCGGAGAGGACTCAATGTCGATTCCGAGCGCACTTTGTTCATCCGGGAAAGAGATGGAGGTCGCCGCGTAGGGCTCCCGCCCCAGTGAGGTGATCAACGGATTCTCATAAACGGGTTGAACGGCGGTCAAAGGAGGCGTGTAATAGTTCTCCTGACCATCGAACGGCACCTGGGCCTGCGCAGACAAGACCATGGCCGTCAGCAGGATTGCGCCCAAAAGGGGTCTCTTCATAATCGGTTGATTTTAGGTTTTCGTCGCAAAAATAGCCATCCAAAACCAGACACAAAGGTAGAAAAATCTCAAAAAAACGAGATTCGGGCCCTCCGAAGAGGGATTTCCACACGCGGGAATTCCATACTCCTCCGGATTATTTTACCCGCTTATGAGACAAAAATAGGCTCCGGGACAACCGCTTCGAACTACCTTTGTGAAACAAAATAGAAGAAAACCTGCCTTTTCGAACCATGAAACGTCTGCTGCCTTTTTGGGGGTTGCTGTTTTTAAGCGCCTGCTCCACGCCCCGGGCCGAACAATTGGTCCTGGAGAATCCGCTTCCGCTCGCACGGGAAGATGAACCCTTCGCAATCGCCCTTTCCCGATTGGGAGCAGGCCGCAAAGCCTTGCCGCTGCTGAAAAACGAACGGGGAGAGATCATCCCCTGTCAATTCGACGACCTCGACGCGGACGGATACCCCGACGAGGTGGCATTCCTCTGTTCGTTTGCCCCGCAGCAACGGATGAAGATCGACCTCGAATGGATCAACCCGTCCGAATACCCCCGTTTTGCACCCCGCACGAACATCCGCTACGGAAAGGTCGGGGAAGACGGACATATCCACGAACGGACAAGCGACACACACGGGATGTACGACCTGCCGCGCGACGCCGCAACCTATCCCTATCAGATGGACGGTCCGGCCTGGGAGAACGACAAAATGGGATTCCGCCACTATTTCGACGGCCGCAACTGCCGCGATCTGTTCGGCAAGCGGACTGCGGAGATGGTTTTGGACAGCGTTGGAATCAAACCCGACGGGAAACCCGGAGACAACTATCATGTCTGGGCCGACTGGGGGCGCGACATCCTGAGTGCGGCCCAGTCGTTCGGTCTGGGCGGCGTAGCCCTGCGCTCCGACGAAGGGTTGACGCTGTTGGGGGTCCCGGCCGAGTGTACGACCGACAATGTCGACTCCACCCGTTTCACGCTTCTCTTCGAGGGGCCTGTCCGTTCGCGTTTTGCCCTCGATTTCTACGGTTGGCACGCCGCAGGGACGACAATCGGACACCTGCATCAGGAGGTGACCGTATGGGGCGGATACTACGGTTATGAACAGACGATGACGGTCTCGGAACTTCCCGCCGGAAGTTCGCTGGTAACGGGGATCGTCGCCAGCCGGAACAGCCAGCCCTGTGTCGAACGCACACACGAAGGCCGGCTGGTCACGATGGCGACCCACGATCTGCAAAGCTACAACAGGGAGTACTACATCGGCATGGGACTGATTCTGCCCACGGAAAATGCAGCCGGATCGTTCCACAGTCCCGAAGAGGAGGGCGATCTGCGCAAAACATGGTGCATGGCGCTGCGTCCCGATGCGAACGGATGCTATCGATACCGGGTCTGCGCCGCTTGGGAGCATCGCGATCCCCGATTCCGGGACCGGTCCTACTTCCTGGATATGATCGACCGCTATGCGCAGGCCATCAACCACCCGATTCTCATACATATCCAATAAACCCACATGATGAAAACCATGAACACAAAACTCATTTCGACACTCTCCGCACTTGCGCTCTGTGCGGGTGCCCTGCAGGTGGATGCCCAGGTGCAGATTGCATCCATTTTCAAGGACAACATGGTGCTGCAACAGCAGACCGAAGCTCCGATCTGGGGCCGCGCCCTGCCCGGGCACACGATCTCCGTAACGGTCAGTTGGCAGGAGCGTCCCTTCGAGACGAAGGTCGGCAGGGACAGCACCTGGCGCGTGGCTGTGCCCACGCCCGACGCCTCGTACGACCCGCAACAGATCACGGTCAGCGCCGACGGCCGGAGCCGGACTTTCAACAATGTCCTGATCGGTGAAGTATGGCTTTGCAGCGGACAGTCCAACATGGAGATGCCCATGAAGGGCTACTCCTCGCAGCCGATTCTCGGCGGACAGGATGCCATCGTCCACTCGAAGAACGACTTCCTGCGCTGCTTCACGGTAGGCAAGGCCATGACCCTTCAGGAGCAGGAGAGCTGCACGGGCCGCTGGGAGTCAGCCTCGCCCAATACGACCGCCGAATTCACAGCCACGGGATACTACTTCGCGCGTCTGTTGCAGGAGGTGCTCGACGTTCCGGTCGGCATCATCCACAGCAGCGCGGGCGGATCGGCCATCGAGGCCTGGATCCCGCGTGATACCTTCACCCGGGAGTTCCCGGAGATCGCCATTCCGGACGACATTTCCCAAGAAAAGAAAAAAGTTCTTGTTCCGACCGTCCTCTACAATGCCATGATCCATCCCATCGCCGGATATGCCATCCGGGGCGCCGTATGGTATCAGGGAGAGGCCAACGTAGGGCGATACCAGGAGTATCCCCGGATGTTTGCCGCCATGCACGACGCCTGGACCAAGCGTTGGGGAGGCAAACGGTTCCCGATCTATCTGTGTCAGATCGCCCCGTTCCGATTCAGCGATCAGGCCGGGAATGCCTTCCTGCGGGAGGCACAAATGAAAATTGCCCAAACCCAGTCCGACACGGGTATCGCTATTCTGATGGATACAGGCGAACAGAACTGCATCCACCCCGCCAACAAACAGGTGGCAGGCGAACGTCTCGCCTATATCGCACTGGCCCGTAACTACGGATTCCCGAATCTGCCCTACCGTGCCCCGGAATTCCGCCGTGCGGAGTACGTCGACGGCAAAGCCACCCTCATCTTCGATCATACGGGAACCGGTTTCACCTCATTCGGGCAACCGTTGACCGGATTCGAACTTGCCGGCGCCGATCGGGTTTTCCATCCGGCAACGGCCTCGATCGTCAACGGAAAGATCGTCGTGGAATCGCAGCAGGTGCCGAATCCCATCGCTGTCCGATACGCCTTCAAGGGATACATCAAAGGTTCGCTCTACGGGTCCAACGGACTTCCTGTCTCTTCGTTCCGTTCGGACGACTGGGATGACGTTCGATAAATTCCTCCTCCCATGAAGCGTTTTGTCCGAAACAGTCTGGCCGGGGTTCTGCTGTCGTTTCTCCTGCTGACCGCCCGGGAAGGGGTTGCAGCCAACCGCTACACACCGCTCTTCCGCGAGCGGGCCGACCGGGCCATTGCCGCCTTCGAACAGGGGAAAACCGGCCGCGACCGCCGCGAATCGCCCTGGGGCGGCGACGTGAGCATGATCAACCTCGGCTATCTGTGTTACGTGGTCGGTCTTGCGAACGAAGAGGAGCGATACGTGGAGGCCGCCTTACGGATGTACGACTGCTACCTCGGTCAGGTGGACGGGAAGCGGCTTACGGCCGATTTCCACGCCTATCGTCCCTTTGCTCTCATGACGCGGCGGCTCGATGCGGCAGGCCGGCTGACCGGAGAGCGCCGCATGCGGGCCCGGGAACTGGCACAGGATTTCCTGCATTGGTTCACACCCCGGCACCGTATCGAGAAGGTCTTCCTTGAAGAGGCCTGGGAACACAATATCCACATGGCCACCTATGTAACGGCCCGGGCACTATCGCTGACATTCCCCGAACTGGACGGCGGAACCCAGGCTGAGACGCTCTGCAACGAAGTCGTCGACCGCATCGTCCGGAAATGCGACCTCAACGAGAATGCCAGCAACTACTCGACGCTCGGAGCCGCCTATTTCTACGATCTGCTGCTTCTGGACAATCGGATGGAGCTGCTCTCCACGCCCGGATTCCGCGACTACTTCCTGCGGTGGCGCGACATCATGAGCCCGGGCATCTTGATGCCGGAATTCGGCGACAGCTACTTCTACCACAACCAGCTGCCGCTCGATCTGGTCTTGATGATGGAGGTAGCTGCGGGTCGGTTCGACGATGCATCATTCTCCGACGAGGCGCAAAGAATCATGTCGTCATACGGGCACCCGGCCGTCATCAGCGACGACCAGATGTTTCGGTCGCTGCTGCTCGCCGAACTGGATCTCGCCACCCCCTCGCATGCCTCGGACAGAAAGCTGTCGTTCGTCTCGACACGACAGCTCGATGATGGGAGTTCGACCTATGACAAACTGGTTCTGAAAACGGGGAACCGTCCCGGAGATGCCATGATCGCCATGGATCTCTACTGCCGGGGGAGCCATTCGCACGAGTTCCGGGAATCGGCCATTCTCTACTACGAGACCGGAGGGGTCCCGCTTTTCCACAGTCTGGGACGCCGGGGCACCTCGGGGGCCAACTTCGCCAATCTCTTCTGGATGACGCCGCCGAAGAACTTCCCGGGACATCCGACCCAACGCGTCTGGAACACCATGACAATTCCCGTAGATCGGCTCCAATCCAAAGGAGAAAGATACGTTTTCGGCGGCCGCAAGCTCGATTTCAGAACCTTTCCGCAAAAGGATCTGAACCATATCGTTTTCGACAATCTCCGGCTGGTCGGGCCCAGGAACACGTTGCTGATCGACGGATTCGAGACGGCGGAACTCTGGGACCGCAATCTGCTGCAACACAACCCAACCGTAAGGATCGAAAGCATCGAAGACCGCACCGAAGGCGACAGGGCACAAAAGGTCCAGTGGAATCTGTTTACGAACGAGGTGGTGAGCCGGCTTCTCCCCGAGTCGTTCATGGAGATGGAGATCGATCCGAAGCGGTATGACCGGATCTGTCTGGACTACAAGTACGAGGGGCCGCTTCCCTGTTTTCACTTCCGGGGCTGGTGCGCCCGGCAGTTGGACATGGGTTGCGCGGTATTGACGTGCAAGGTCCGGGAGGCGGTCGTCGAACAACTGGGGCAGGATGCCTGCGCACGGATCGAATACGACGACTATATGGAACCGGGAGCCAAACTGATCCGGGAGCTTGTCCTGACCCGGGAAGGCGTTCTTGTCATCCGGGACACGTTCCAGCCTGTGGAACGCTGTATCGGAATGGATGTCGGCCAGTTGTGGCAGCTCTACACGCTCCGGGAGCGGGGCAAGGATTATTTCGTGGCCTTCGATGACGGGCGGTTTCCGCAACCGGACGGCCGGGTACGCGAGAAACGCTGCATGCTGGTAAAGTATCTCTCGCCGACCGACATGGAGTGCGGGCACAAACAGTTCGTTCCGGGCTACATGCACGCCTATCGGCTCGAAGCGGAACGGCGCGTCAATTATCGATCGTTCCATACAACCTACTCGACAACCCGCGTGAAGGATCTGAAACCATTGTCTCTGCTGCAAGTGATCTATCCGCTGGCCGAATCGGAATACCGGGATGCGGCCCGGATCGCCTCGGAAACACGGCTTGAACCGTCCCGAAGCGAATCATCCATCCGTATTCCGACTCCCGACGGTCCATACATCCAGATCTCCTTTACCAAAACTCGTCCGATTGTAATACGACAAATGGAATGAAAAGCGACGGTCGCTCCCAACCTCATATCTGCAATACTCCTCGCTGAGCCGGAACGAGTATTTGTAACTCGGGGTTGGGGATTGTGTGTTGCATTTTCGCTGACGGGTCATTCGATAGAAGTTTTGGGGTTCGACCTGGGAGAACCTCGCCCGCCTCGCAGAGCGAGCGTTTTTGTCAGACAAACCGCCGGTTGTCGGACAAAAACACAGCTCGCTCCCGTCAGGCGACGGGTACAGTTCCGGCATTCGCAGAGGATAATTCTTCTCCCGAAAAAGCATCTCCGAAACGAAAAATCGCGGGCGGATTCTCCGCTGCAATATTACGAGGATCTTCAGGAATTGAAAAGCGCTGTTGGCGGCCATGCGAGGCCTCCGGAGGACACCGGGGACCAATCCTCAAAAAACGCATTACCTGGCGGACAGATGGATTCAAACCGAAACATGACAGCATGGATATTCGATTGAAAAGAGATTTCTCCAAATAAATATTTCCGGATTTACAGATTTCCGGAATTCTGGGAATATCCATCCGAAAAGAGATTCATGCACATTCATGGATATAGTGCTGAAAATCCAACCCGACAAATCATCGACCCCTCAAATCATCAAACGATGAAAACTTCCGACCAACAAGCATCCGGTTCCTGGAACATCTCCATCTGCAATCAGAAGGAAGGTGTCGGCAAATCCGCTCTTACGACGCTTCTTGCCAGCTATCTGCGCTACATCTGCAAACGCAAAGTGCTGGTCGTCGGCTGCGACTGCCCCAATGGTCGATCTACACGCAACGCTCCCGCGAATTAGAAATCAAATTTATTGGATCTTATTTTGAGATGAGAAACATATAACGTATCTTTGCTTTGTAGCAAGGGAAAGTATTGGGACGTAAAATTACTCCAACAAATCAGTGACCCAACAACGAAAAATCAGCTACAACACATTGATATATAGAGGCAAATAATCATAGGTTCGAGCCCCTTCTTCCACCCTGGAGGCGCAGGAGAGGAAAGCGCACAAAAGAGCAAAAGCCTTATATATCGTTGATATATAAGGCTTTTTCGTTTTTAAGCCGCACAGCGAATGTTCCTCGCCGAGTTTTCGAAATACTGCGACAAACGGCAGCAGGAGGTCGGAACACGTATCACACAAGTAACTTGTAACAAATACCACCGTCTACTCCGATACTTGACCGAATATACCAGGCAACGGTATCGGAAAGACGACCTGCCGCTGAACGTCGTCGATAGCCTGCACCTGCCCGGTCAGACGGATGTCTGCGGCTCCGACATTCCCTTTCAGCCGGCATACATGGCGCATTCCGGCCGATTCGGTGCGTTTCGCTTCGGGACGGGCGTGCCGGCGACAGCCGCTATACCGTCTTTATCAGCGAGCGTCCCAGCCACACGAGTACCAGCCCCAGAACGAAACTCAGACCGACGTAAAGACCGAAATAGAGCCAGTGTTTCTGTTGCAGGAGCAGATACATGTCGTCGGCAAACGACGAAAAGGTGGTGAAACCGCCGCAGAAGCCGGTGATCAGGAAGACGTTCATCGACGGTGAGATGACATGGGTCTTTTCGGCCAATCCGAAGAAAATACCGATCACGAAACTGCCGATAACATTGACGGCGAACGTACCCCACGGAAAAGCAGAAACCGTAATGACATGGGCCAGTTTTCCCGTCAGAAAGCGCAGGCATGTGCCGA
>ERZ857757.313-NODE-313-length-54414-cov-17.391711_pt1 | contig 54414 bp, 51 predicted proteins | sample MGYA00519764_ERZ857757 | MGnify/ENA primary metagenome ERZ857757 (study PRJEB31778, sample SAMEA3449359) | human gut metagenome | biome: human gut; feature: human-associated habitat; material: faeces | place: United Kingdom | collected 2010/2012 ...
CATAGGGCTTCGCCCGCATAAGAAATACCCCCGGCTAAGCCGGGGGATATTTATTGCCCTCAGAACGGTATCCCCGCCAGCGCGGACACATCTCCCCTCGGCGTGAACAGCGCCCCGCCCGGCCTCACGATGGTCAGCAGGATATATGCCGCCGCCAGCGCTATCGCCGCCGCGAACCACCCGCCCCGCTCCTTCAGCCACCGCAGCACCCCGCCGTACAGCGCCACCGCCGCCGCCATCGCCCCGCCGGCCGCTATGGCCGGCGCTGCCCCTGCCAGCGCCAGCACCGTCGCCGCCCCGCCGCCTGCCATGGCCATGGCACACAGCCCGCTCCGGCTTCCGCCTCCCGCCAGATGCCATATCACCGGCCCGGCGGCCAGCAGCGGGAAAAACGCCGCCTTGCCCTGCTCCCACGGGCTGTCCCACGCCGGCGACAGCGCCGCCGTCAGCGGATCGCCGAACCGTGCCTGCAGCGCCCATAGCAGTGCCGCCGCCGCCAGCGCCGCGTGCAGCCCCACGATGCATGGAAAGATCGGAACGCGCTTCATACCCTCACCTCACGGCAGTATATGCGTCTCCCAAAAAAATTTTCCCCGAAAAAAGAGGATTTCCCCATTTTTTTTGGTATAGTTAAGGTAAGACCCCGGAAAGGAGGGACGCAGATGACCTTCACCCAGAGCTTTATGGACGAGCTTATGGCCCGCAGCGATATTGTGGACGTGGTCTCCGGCTACGTTACCCTGACCCGTCACGGCAGCAATCTGTTCGGGCTGTGTCCCTTCCACAGCGAAAAGACGCCGTCCTTCTCCGTCGCACCGGACAAGCAGATGTACCACTGCTTCGGCTGCAAAAAAGGCGGCGACGTGATCAATTTCATCATGGACATCGAGGGCCTTACCTTTCCCGAGGCCGTCCGCTTCCTGGCCAAGCGTGCCAATATCCCCATGCCGGAGGAGAACGAGGGCGCTTCCGCCGCGGAGAAGCTCCGCCGCCGCGTGCTGGAGCTGAACCGCACCGCCGCCCGCTGGTATTACGACCAGCTCCAAGGGCCGCAGGGCCAGGCGGTCCAGGCGTATCTGGACAAGCGGCAGATCCGCCGGGGCGTGGCCGTCCGCTTCGGCATGGGCGCGTCCCTGGACCAGTGGGACGCCCTGCTCCGGGCCATGACCGCCCAGGGCTTCACCAAGTCCGAGCTGCTGGCCGCCGGCCTGGCGGTCCAGGGCAAAAGCGGCAATCTGTACGATAAGTTCCGCAACCGCCTCATGCTGCCGGTCATCGACATCCGGGGCGACGTGGTGGGCTTCGGCAGCCGTGTCATCGACAACTCTGAGCCTAAATACATGAACACCACCGAAACGGTGGCGTACAGCAAGCGTCGCGTGCTCTACGGCCTGAATTTGGCCAAAAAGACGAAGCGCCCCAATATCATCCTCTGCGAGGGCAACCTGGACGTGGTCACGCTCCACCAGGCCGGCTTCGACAACGCCGTGGCCTGCATGGGCACGGCCCTGACCCAGGAGCAGATACGGCTTCTCAGCCGCTTTACCAAGGAGCTGATCCTCTGCTATGACAACGACAGCGCCGGCTCGATGGCCACGGATCGGGCGCTGGAGCTGCTGCGGAACACCGACTTCACCGTCCGCGTCCTGCGCCTGCCCCAGCGGCTGGCGGACGGCAAATACGTCAAGCAGGACGCCGACGATTTCATCAAGTATCAGGGCCGGGACGCCTTCGAGCGACTGCTGTCGGACAGCGCCAACGGGATTGAGTTCAGCGTGTCCGAGGTGGCCGCCAAATATGACCTGAAGGACGATCAGGGCCGCATCGGCTACGCCCAGGAGATCAGCCAGCTGCTGTGCAAGCTGGAAAACCCTGTGGAGCGGGACATCTATACCACCCGCGCCGCCGAGTCGGCCGGCCTGCCGCCGGACGTGATGCGGCAGGAGGTGCAGCGCGCCGCCCGGCAGCGCCGTGCCAAGGCCCGGAGCAAGCAGCTCCGCCGGGATCTGAATCCGGTGGCCTCACTCCAGCCCGGCGACCGCGCCATGCGCTATGCCGTTCCCCGCAGCGCCATGGCGGAGGAGGGGCTTCTGCGATTGCTGGTGCAGGACGAGAGCCTGTTTCCCGCTGAGATGCCCCTGCGGCCGGAGGAGTTCTCCTCTCCGCTGCTGGGCCGCATTTACGGTGAGCTGTGGCGTCGCCGGGGCAGCGGCATGACCGCGCTGTCCGCCGTGCTGTCGCCGGAGGAGATGAGCCACCTGACCGCCATCCTGCAAAAGCCGGTGTCCGCGACCAACCGGCAGCAGGAGCTGGACAGCTACATCCGCATCATTCGTGAGGAGTACATGAAGCGCAGCGGCTACGGCGGGCAGGACCCGCTGGCTGCGGCGCAGGAAATATACAAAGATAAAAAAGGCTACGGAGGAAAGCGAACATGAGTGAAGAGAAGTACACCGCAGAGCAGCTCGAGCGGATGGCGGATCAGCTGCTGGCCGGGGACAGCGCCCCCACCGGGGACACGAAGCACGAGGACAGACCCGCACCCCAGGACAAGCCCGGCAAGGGGATGCTGGACGAGAAGACGCTGGCGTCCCTGCCCGCCGCCGCGCTGGTGGCAAAAAACGAGAAGCTGAAGGAGCTGCTCGTCAAGGGCAGAAAAAAGGGCAGGCTGGACGCCGGCGAGCTGTCCGAGGTGCTGGACGCGATGGATCTTGAGGGCGAGCAGATGGACTCCATCTACGACTCGCTGGAGACGCTGGGCATCGAGGTGGGCGCGGAGGACTTTTTGACTGACCTGCCCGTCGAGGACAGTGAACCGGCAATGGAGGAGATCGCCGAGATCGAGGAGGAAGAGCTGGTCGACCCCAACGCGCTGGTGGACAGCTTCAACATCGACGACCCGGTGCGTATGTACCTCAAGGAGATCGGCAAGGTCCCTCTGCTCACCGCCGATCAGGAGGTGGAGCTGGCCACCGTCATGTCCGCCGGGCGCGAGGCGCAGGAGCGTCTGGCGCAGGCGGAGCAGGAGGGCGCTGACCCCATCCCGGAGGACGAGCTGGCGGAGCTGAAAAAGCAGGTCAAGGCCGGTGAAAAGGCCAAGCAGCAGCTGGCTGAGGCCAACCTCCGTTTGGTGGTGTCCATCGCCAAGCGCTACGTGGGCCGCGGTATGCTGTTCCTGGACCTGATCCAGGAGGGCAACCTGGGCCTGATCAAGGCTGTGGAGAAGTTTGACTACACCAAGGGCTACAAGTTCTCCACCTATGCCACCTGGTGGATACGCCAGGCCATCACCCGCGCCATTGCCGACCAGGCCCGCACCATCCGCATCCCCGTCCACATGGTGGAGACCATCAACAAGGTCATCCGCGTCTCCCGCCAGCTGCTCCAGGAGCTGGGCCACGACCCCAGTCCCGAGGAGATCAGCGAGGAGATGAATATGCCCGTGGACAAGGTGCGGGAGATTTTGAAGATCGCGCAGGAGCCCGTGTCCCTGGAGACGCCCATCGGCGAGGAGGAGGACTCCCATCTGGGCGACTTCATCCCCGACGAGGCCGCATCCGAGCCCAGCGAGGCCGCCAGCTTCACCCTGCTGAAGGAGCAGCTGGTGGACGTGCTGGGTACCCTGACGCCCCGAGAGGAGAAGGTGTTGAAGCTGCGCTTCGGTATCGAGGACGGCCGTACCCGCACGCTGGAAGAGGTAGGCAAGGAGTTCAACGTCACCCGTGAGCGTATCCGCCAGATCGAGGCCAAGGCCCTGCGTAAGCTGCGGCACCCCTCCCGCAGCAAGAAGCTCAAGGACTTCCTGAACTGAGGCGGACCATGAAGCGGGTAGTTCTGGCGCTGCTGGCGGTGCTGCTGCTGGCGCCGTCCCTGGCCTGGGGCGACGACAGCCGGCACTATGAATTCCGCCTTGCCGCCAACGGAGAGGCGACGTACCATGCCGCCGCCGGCGATACCGTAACGGTATCGCTTACCATGTGCCGGACCACCGGCACGGGGCCGATGTTCGCCATGCAGGACGAGATATGCTTCGATCCTGCCTTCTTCGCCTATCAGCCTGATGGCACCCTGCTCCGCGAGGGCGTCAAGACGACGCTGATCACGCTGCGTGATGGCCGCCAGGCGGTCTACATGAATTGCGTAGACTTTGGCGGCGGCGCGGACTGGGCGGATGAGACGGTCGTCGGCTCCTTTCAGCTGAAGGTTCTGGCCGACGGCGGTGCGTCCGCCATAACCGGCAGCCATTACCTGGTGTCCACCGAGGACGGCATGGGCCGCTATGCCGCCGCTGCCCGGGACGTCACGGTGGTGGTGTCGGAGCAGTGCCGTGTGACCTTCCAAAGTAACGGCGGCAGCGGCGTAGCGCCGGCGGAGGTGCTCCGTGGAACGCCCCTGGCGCCGCCGCAGGCGCCCACCCGCTCGGGCTATCGCTTCACCGGCTGGTACAGTGACTACGACCTGACCCGCCCCTGGGATTTCAATGCGCCGGTCACGGCGGATATGACGCTGTATGCCGCCTGGCAGCCTCTGTCGGCCGCCGCGCCCTCCGCCGGTCCGTGGGCATGGCTTATTATTGGTGTTTCCATTTCGGCGCTGACCGTTTTAGCTCTTCGCCGACGCCGCCGCAGTTAGATCGCAAAAAGGCAAAACAAAACCGCCCGTCCGGGCGGTTTTATTTTGCCCTGTGCGGGTCAGGGCCGTTCACCGACAGCGCACCCCGGCGCGCCGCCTGCAAAACAGGCGAAAAATTCGGCGTTTCAGGGGAAAGCCGTTGCAATACGGCAGTAAGATGCTATAATAAGGCTGGTATGATAGGAACGGAGGTCTCAGCCATGATCGAGAAGGAAGCCTTTATCGCGGCGCTGCTGCCGATCTGCGACACCGTATGTGAATATGACAGGACCCGGGGAAAGCTGCGGGTCCGGAAAACCGACCTGGCCAGTGGGCTGGAGGATAAATGGTACACCGTAGAGGAGCTGCGTGACATCTTTCGGGATAACGGCGGTGTGTCGGCGGAAAAAAGCGTGTGGATGCGCTATCTCAGCAGCGAAAACCTGCGGAGCTTTTTCTACGAAAAGGAGCGAAACGAGAGCTTTCGCCTGCGGTTCCGGCAGGGCGGTGTGGGCTGCCGGCAGTATGACGTCCGCATCGACCGGATCAGCGACTATGTGCTGGTCATCTCCGGGCGGGACACCCAGGAGCAGGAGATAGACGCGCTGACCGGCGCGCTGAGCCGCAACCATTACCAGCGGGATATGAGCAATGAGATATACCGCGGCGGTGTAGCGCTCATCGATATGGACGATCTGAAGCTGTATAACGACATAAATGGCCATCAGGTGGGCGACAACGCGCTGCGGGTGCTGGCGGATACCATCTATGAGGTAGTGGGCCGCAGCGGCTCGCTGGTGCGCTACGGCGGCGATGAGTTTTTGCTGCTGCTGCCGGGCGTGGAGCAGGCGGCCTTTGCCACCGTGCTGGGAGACATTCAGCGGCGGCTGCGGACAGTGAGCATACCGGGCTGCGAGGGCTGCCAGCATATCACCATCAGCGTGGGCTGCGTCATGGCGCAGCAGGAGACGATCGCCAGGCGGTGCAGCGGGCGGACCGGCTGATGTACCGGGCCAAGCGAAGAAAGGACGCCGTGGTCACCGAGGATACCCCCGTGGAGGAGGGAGAGGAGATCAAGCCGCATATTCTTGTGGTGGACGATGCGGCTATGAACCGCGCGATACTGCGGGAGATGCTGGCGGAGGATTTCGACGTGCTGGAGGCGGAGGACGGCCGGGAGTGTATGGCGCAGCTGGAGACCTACGGCGCGGATATCTCACTGGTGCTGCTGGACATGGTCATGCCGGAGCTGGACGGCCTGCAGGTGCTGGAGGAGATGAATAAGCGGGGGTTTATCGAGGATATCCCGGTCATTATCATCACGGCGGACGGCTCAGAAGAAAAGGTGCGGCAGGCCTACGACATGGGCGTGGCGGACTACATAGAACGGCCCTTTGATATCCGTATCGTGCGGCAGCGGGTGATAAACACCGTGAAGCTGTACGCGCGGCAGCGGCGGCTGGCGGCGGTGATGACGCAGCAGCTGCGGCGGCAGGAGCACACGATGGGTATCGCGGCGGATATCCTGTCGCGGGTGATGGGCTACCACAACGGCGAGGGCGCGGACCATGGGCGGCACGTGGAGAAGATCACGCAGCGGCTGCTGCAGAGAATGCTGGAACGCACGGATAAATACGGCCTGACCCTGCAGGACTGCCGGCGGGCCGCCGCGGCGGCTATGTTCCACGACATTGGAAAGATAGGCGTGCCGGATGCCCTGCTGCGAAAGCCCGGCCCCCTGACGCCGGAGGAGTTTGACGAGATCAAGAAGCATACCCTGATCGGCGAGGAACTGATGCGGGGCATGAAGGAGATGGAAAGCGAGCCATTGGTGGAGGCTGCGGCGGAGATCTGCCGCTGGCACCACGAACGGGTGGATGGCAGAGGCTATCCCGACGGGCTGAAGGGCGACGAGATACCGATGACCGTGCAGGCGGTGGGTCTGGTGGACGCCTATGACTCGCTGGTGAGCCAGCGGGTGTACAAGCCGGCGTATACCCATACGGAGGCGTTGGCTATGATACGGCGCGGCGAGTGCGGCGCGTTCGATCCGCTGCTGGTGGACTGCCTGGAGGACATACAGGGTGCGCTGTGCCGTGAGGTATACGGCCTGAGAGGTAAGGAATGAGCAGGACAAAAAGATTGCTGGCGGTGCTGCTGGCGCTGTGCGGCGCGGTGCTGTGCGGCTGCGGACAGCGGGAGACGGAAACGGAAGAACTGCCGGTGCTGGTCATTGGCAGCGACAACTATGAGCCGTATTTCTATTTGGATGAAGATGGCGCCTATGCGGGTATCGACGTGGAGATGGCCAGGGCGGCCTGCGAGCGCTTGGGGTGGACGCCGGATTTCCGGCAGATCTTCTGGCAGGAGAAGGACCAGCTGCTTGCGGACGGAGAGGTGGACTGCCTGTGGGGCAGCTTCTCCATGACCGGGCGGGAGGATCGCTACAACTGGGCGGGGCCGTATATGTACAGCCGGCAGGTGGTCATCGTGCAGGCCGACAGCGATATCTGCACACTGGCCGACCTGAATGATAAGCGTATTGCCGTGCAGATATCCACTAAGCCGGAGGAGCTGCTGCTGACACACCAGGTACCCGGCGTAGAGCAGGTGAAAAATGTATACAGCCTTGCCAATGTGAATGACGTGTTCTCCGCGCTGGATAAGGGCTATGTGGACGCCTGCGCCGGCCACGAGACGGCATACCGCAGCTTTATGGGCGGGCGTGCCGGGCAGTATCGTGTGCTGGACCAGGAGCTGCTGCGAGTGGGCCTGGGTGTGGCGTTCTATAAGGAGGACGATACCGGCCGCGCTGAGGCATTGAGCGATGTGCTGCGGGAACTGAAGGAGGACGGCACCGCTGCCGGGATACTGGAACGGTACGGCGTGGACGCGCAGGCGGCGCTGACGGAGTGACGGCAATGAGGAAAAAGAGGCGAACCAACAAGACCATCTACATCGGCATAGCCATCGCCATCGCCGGGCTGCTGTCGCTGCTGGGTGTGGCGCTGATCGGAGCGAACAGCGCCATACATACCGCGGAGCGCACCGCGGAGCGCACGCTGCAATACCTGCGGGACCAGTGCATCAGCTATCAGGATATCATCGCCGCGGACCGGGTGAAGAGCCTGGTGCGCCTGACAGAGCAGGCGCAGGAGCTGACGGAGCGCGACAGACTGAAGGGGCGGGCGCGCAGCAATGAGGAGCTGGCTGAATATGCACAGCGGCAGCGTATAAGCTGCGTGCTGGTGCTGAACGATGCGCTGGAGCCGGTGTATTCCTGCGGTGTGGACATGGACTGGAGCGACCTGTATACCAATGAGTCGGTCAGCAACATCATGCAGTATCCGGAGAAGATATTTGCCCGGCGTTTGACGCGGGACGGCGTGGTGTACGATGTAGCTGCCGCTGCGCGGACGGTGGAGCCGGGCATGGTGTTCTGTGTGCGGCGGCAGAGCAGCGCGGTTATCGCGTCCTACCACGCATCCATCGAGAGCCTGCTGGCGGGATATGAGACGCTGCTCAACGAGAAGATCTATACCTATATCACGGATGGGGAAAAGGTCATCGGCAGCAGTGACAACGGCCAGTGGAACCTGCCGGTGGACAGTGTGCCGCTGATCACGGCGCTGGAGCAGGCGGACAGCGACAGCTGCTTGACGAGGTTAGACTGTGGCGGTACGTTTTTCGGTATGCGTAGGATGTACCAGGAGTACAGCCTGTATGTGTTCCTGCCGGCAGACTTTGTGTTCACGCAGACAAAGAATATGCTGATCTCCGCCTTCGGCGTGTACGCGGCGGCGGCGGTGGTGGTGGTACTGCTGTTGGTCAGGCTCGGCCGGGACCGCAAACGGCGGGAGCTTGCGTACCAGAAGCAGTTGGAAAAGGAAGTAGAGCGTGCCACAGCGGCGGACCAGGCCAAGACGCACTTCCTTCGCAGCATGAGCCACGATATACGCACACCCATCAACATCATTATGGGTATGCTGGAGATCATCGGGCGGAACCCGGAGGATGTGACGCTGGTGCAGTCCTGCCGGGAGAAGGCGCAGACCGCGGCGCGGTATCTGCTGGCGCTGGTAAACGACGTACTGACACTGAATCGCCCGAAGCAGGAGACGCTGGGAAAGACCCCCTATTGTTTGACAAGCGAGCTGCACGAGATGCTGGATATTTCGCGCGCCCAGGCGGAGATCGCAGGCGTTGCGCTGACGGTGATGGACCTGACGCTGGAGCATGAACGATTCACAGGCGACCCGCTGTATCTGCGGCAGATCTGCCAGAACATCATCGGCAACGCCATCAAATACAACCACCCCGGCGGATGGGTGCGCTGCAGCTTCCGCGAGTCCCGTGATGCGGATGGCGTGTGCCGGCTGAAATTTGTATGCGAGGACAACGGCGCGGGTATGAGCGAGACGTTCCAGCGCCATATGTTCGAGGCGTTTGCCCAGGAAAACAGCGATAAGGGCAGCCTTTTCGGCGGCGTGGGCCTGGGTTTGGCCGTGGTGAAGAAGCTAGTGGACGAAAGAGGCGGTACCATTCAGGTGGACAGTGCGCTCGGACAGGGAACGCGCTTCCGCGTGGTGCTGCCCATGATGCCCAGTGAGGCCGAACCGGAAGCCGCGCTCCCCGGTGCGGCGGCCTCCATTGCCGGACGGCGCTTGCTGGTGGCGGAGGACAACGAGCTGAACCGGGAGATCGCGGTCTACCTGCTGCAGGAGGCCGGCGCCGTGGTGGACCAGGCCGCCGACGGCAAGGAGGCGGTGGAGATGTTCGCCGCGTCGGCGCCCGGTACCTACGACGCGGTGCTGATGGACGTGATGATGCCGGAGCTGGACGGCCATGCCGCCGCCCGCGCCATCCGTGGCATGGACAGGTCGGACGCGCAGCTGCCGATCATCGCCATGACCGCCAACCTGTTTGACGAGGACGTGGAGGCCTGCCTGGCAGCGGGCATGGACGCGCATATCCCCAAGCCGTTGGAGGCCGGGCGGATGATAAAAACGATCGCCGAGTGGCTGGAGAGGAAGAAACAATGAATTTAGAGAAGCTTTATCAAGAGACGGGCGGCGACATGGCGGGCGCCGTGCGCCGGCTGGGCAGCGCGTCCGCGGTGGAGCGCTTTCTGCGGATGTTCGCCGGAGACGACACCTTCGCCATGCTGCAGGCGGCCATAAGTGCCGGAGACGGCCAACGGGCCTTCCGCGCGGCGCACACGCTGAAGGGCCTGGCAGCCAACCTGGGGCTGGTGCAGCTGGGGCAGGCAGCCTCAGCCCTGACGGAGGCCCTGCGCGGCAGCGATATGCAGCGCGCGTCGGCGCTGTATCCGGAGACGGCCGCGGCATACCGTGAGGCGTGCGCGGCGATCGGAGATTTAGAGACGGACGCGTAGAAAACACGGATTTTTGTCGAAAAAGACTTGACGAAACGGAACGAAAGTGATACACTACAGATACAATAATGTTCTGTTGGCAAATCGGCTGAAAGGCCGAGACGCAAAGCTACGGTGTCTAAACGGCATTTGACCGCATGATCGACCGGCTGCAAGTGGGATGCACTTCAAAAGTGCATACATTGCAGCCGGTTTTTTATTTACCCTGCCCGGCAGGGCCCATATTGCAGTACGGGTCGCGGAGGTCTAACCCCTACCTCGGCGGCATCGAAACCCCCATCTGTCACATGGCAGATGGGGGTTTCGGCGTTGCGGAAGCGGTGCTCACGGCAAAAAAACACCCCCGGCACTGCCGGGGGTGTTCGCTTATGCCTTGCGGCCGTAGAGCGCGGTCATGCGGTCGATCCTGACAGAGAGCGCATCGCTCAGCTCGCCGGGCAGCAGCCGCCAGGTCCAGTTGCCGCCCTGGGTGCCGGGGATGTTCATGCGGTTTCCCTCGCCCAGGCCCAGATAGTCCTGCATCTGCGCCACGAACAGCTCCGCCACGCTGGACATACCGCCGCGGATAATACCCCAGTGGAAGCCCTCCTGCTCAGTCAGCGCCAGGTATTCCACCGCGTGGGCCACATCCTCCGGCGCGGCCTCCTGCCGCCACAGTGCCAGGGGGCTGTTGTCGTGGGTGCCGGTATAGCAGATGCAGTGCGGCGTATAGGCGTGGGGCAGATACCCGCTGGAATCCCGGGAGTCAAAGGCGAATTCCAGCACCTTCATACCGGGCCAGCCGGACTCGCGGAGCAGCTGCGCCACCTCCGGGGTGGGGTAGCCCAGATCCTCGGCGATGAACTCCAGCTGCGGGAACCAGCCGTTGAGCCGTTCGATCAGGTCCATGCCGGGACCGGCGATCCAGCGGCCGTTTTTGGCGGTGGGCTGACCGTAGGGCACGGCCCAGTAGTTGGCAAAGCCGCGGAAGTGGTCGATGCGGATCACATCATACAGCTTGCCGGCGCCGTCGATCCGGCGGATCCACCAGCCGAAGCCGTCGTCACGCATGGCGTCCCAGTCGTAGAGGGGGTTGCCCCACAGCTGCCCGTCGGCGGTGAAGTAATCCGGCGGGACGCCGGCCACAGCCTTGGGCACCAGATCGTCGTCCAGCTGGAAGAACTGCGGCTCAGCCCAGACGTCGGCGGAGTCCATGGCCACATAGATGGGCAGATCGCCGATGATGCGGATGCCCTGCTGGTGGACGTAGTCGCGCAGAGCGGTCCATTGCCGGAAAAACAGAAATTGCAGATAGGTGAAGAACTGCACATCCTCCCGCAGAAGTGTGCGGTACTTGTCCAGCACGGCCTCGTTCTTACGCAGGCGAAGGTCGTCGTCGGGCCACTCCGTCCATGCCTTCATGCCGAAGTGCCGCTTGCAGGCCATGTACAGGGTATAGTCCGGCAGCCACCGCGCATTGTCCTGCGCAAAGGCCGCTACGGCCTCCGCATCGCGCTCCCAGCCCCGCTGATAGGCCTTGTGCAGCAGGGTAAAGCGGCTCTCGTAGATCTTTCCGTAGTCCACATGGCGCGGATCGCTGCCCCAGTCGGGGGCGGCGCACTCGGCGGCCGTCAGCAGTCCGTCAGCCGCCAGCATATCCGGGTCGATAAAATAGGGGTTGCCGGCGTAGGCGGAAAAGCTCTGGTAGGGGGAGTCGCCATAGCTGGTGGGGCCCAGGGGGAGCATTTGCCAGTAGGACTGGCCGGCGTCTTTCAGGAAATCGGCGAAATCATAGGCCGCCTTGCCCAGGGTACCGATGCCATAGGGGGAGGGCAGGGAGGACACCGCCATTAAAATACCGCTGCTTCGTTTCATAACTCAACTTCTCTCTTGGATAGGATTTGACTTTCAGCCGGACGGTCCCGGCCAAAATATACGGGGGCGGGCGATCAGCCCGCCCCCGGCGTGTTGTAAGTTTAGCCCTTGACGGCGCCTGCCGCCACGCCCTTGATGATGTGCTTCTGGCAGCAGAGATAGAAGATGATGACCGGGACGATGCTCAGCAGGATCAGCGCCATGGTGGCGCCCATATCCACCTGTCCGTAGCTGCCCTTCAGATACTGGATGACGATGGGGATGGTGCGGTATTTGTTCAGATCCAGCACCAGGTACGGCAGCAGAAAGTCATTCCACACCCACATGATCTCCAGCACGCCCACGGAGATAAACGTGGGCTTCAGCATGGGCAGCACCACCAGGAAGAAGGTACGCACAGGCCCACAGCCGTCAATGGCGGCAGCCTCCTCGATCTCCAGCGGGATCGTCTTGACAAACCCGGAGAACATGAATACCGCCAGTCCCGCGCCGAAGCCCAGGTACACGATAGGTATTGTCCACGGTGTGTTCAATCCGATCTTGGCAAAAGCCATAGAGGTGAGGCTAAAGTAGGGGAGCTTGACCTGCTCGGCGGTGCGGGACAGGGTGAACATCACCATCTGGAACGGCACCACCATGGAGAACACGCACAGGTAGTACACGATCTTGCTGAACAGACTGCCCACACGGGCCACATACCACGCGGCCATAGAGGTGCAGATCAGGATCAGCGCCGAGGAGACCAGGGTGATGAACAGACTGTAGAACACCGCCTTGATAAACGGATAGTTGCCGAAGGTCATGCCCTTGATATAGTTCTGCCAGCCCACGAAGGTGTCCTCATTGGGCAGGGCGAACGTATCGGTATTGACAGCGGCATTGGTCTTGAAGGAGTTGATCAGAACGATGACGATGGGCAGCACATACACGATGCAGATCACCGTGAACGCTATGGTCAACACCATTTTGCTGCGGTCATGCTTTTTGGCAAGGCTCGTCTGCATTACTGCTGCACCTCCTTTTTACGGGTAGCCCGAAGTTGGATCAGTCCGATAGCCGCCACTAGTATGAAGAACAGCACGGCTTTGGCCTGGGCCACGCCGCGGTTGTTGCCGCTGCCGGAGTAGAAGGAGTTGTAGATGTTCAGGGCCAGCATTTCCGTGGTCTTGATAACGCTGCCGTCCGCCTGCTGCAGGAAGGGGCGGCCGCCGGTCAGGGCCAGGTTCTGGTCAAACAGCTTGAAGCCGTTGGTCAGCGTCAGGAAAATGCAGATGGTGAAGGAGCTCATCATGTTGGGGATAGTGACCTTCCACAGGGTCTGCCAGTTGGTGGCGCCGTCGATGCGGGCCGCCTCCAGCATATCCTCCGGCACGGATTGCAGTCCGGCGATGTAGATGATCATCATGTAGCCCACCTGCTGCCAGCAGATCAGGATGATGAGACCCCAGAAGCCGAAGTGGCTGTTCAGCACCACGGACTTGCCGTAAGCGACCAGAAAGCCGTCGAAGATCATGGACCAGATATAGCCCAGCACGATGCCGCCGATCAGGTTCGGCATGAAGAACACAGTCCGGAACAGATTGGAGCCCTTGATGCCCCGCGTCAGCGCATAGGCCACCGCGAAGGCCAGCGCGTTGATGAACAGCACCGACACAAAGGCAAACAGCGCCGTGAACAAGAAGGCATGGCGGAAGCTGCTGTCGGCAAAGGCCTTCAGATAGTTGTCAAAGCCTACCCATGTCCACTTGCTGGTCAGCTTGAATTTGCAGAAGGACAGGAACGCGCCCTTCAGGAACGGGTAGATGAACCCGATGCAGAAGGCGGCAAAGGTGGGCAGCAGAAACAGCCACACCATGCGCTGAATTGGCCGTCGGACCAGTCGGCTGTTCAGCGCAGCCGCGTCCCGTTTCGCTTGAAATCGTTTCATTAGACCACTCCTGTTCTCCGTAGTTTTGTCACAGCGAAAGCTCTCCTCCGAAGTGCGTTCGAAGGACAGCGCACGCCGTCACAGAGTAAGAAAGAGGGGGCGGGCGAAAAGCCCGCCCCCTGTGCGTATGTGGTTGAAACCGTAGCTTAGCCGTTGGCGATATCGTTGTTGTACTGGGTAGCCCAGCCTTCCACGAAGGCGGTCTTCACATCGTCCCAGCTGCCGCCGTCGGCGGTATACTTGCCCAGAGCGTCGACCACAGCGGCACGCCAGTCATTGACAGCGGGGGTGTAGTTGAAGGCCCAGGTGACAGGATAGCAGCCATTGGCAACATACTCGTTGGCCAGAGCGCTGAACGGATTGGAGGGAGCCTTGGAGGCCTGGAACGGGCAGGCGCCGAACTGCTCAGCCATCATGGTAGTGCCTTCCTCGGAGGTAACGACCCAGTTCAGGAAGTCCAGAGTGGCCTTGATGTCCTCCTCGGAGGCGTTCTTGTTGACGGACCAGTAGTTCTCGGTACCGGTGCACAGGCCGGCCTTCTCCTCGCCCTCAATACCGCAGTAGATGGGGATCATGGTCAGGTCGTCAGCGTTCATGCCGAACTTCTCGCCGGTCAGGTTGCTGTACTCCCAAGTGCCGTTCTGATAGAACACAGCCTTGCCCTCGCCGAACTCGGCCTCAGCCTGGTCGCCGGTGGCGGTCAGCAGGGCGGCACCGGTGGTGGCGGAGTCAGTGGTGTACAGGTCCCAAATGGCCTTGTAGTTGTCCAGATAAGTACCCTTGATGGTGGCGGGCTTGCTGGTCACGCCGTCATCGCGGAACTCGTAGAACAGGGGCATATTGGCCAGGTGGCCGGAGAAACGCCAGGCGGAGGTGCCGTCCAGACCGGCGGAGGTGAAGGCGTCGAAGCCCAGCTCGGCAGCGCGGCTGTGGATGTCGTCAGCGATCTTCTTCAGGGACTCGAAGTTGGTGATGTCGGTGACCTCATAGCCGGCTTCCTTCAGCAGCGCCTTGTTCACGATGATACCGTAGGTCTCCAGGCAGTAGCCGATGGAGATGACCTCACCGTCGGCGTTCTTCAGGGCATAATCCTTGGAGGTCAGCTGGTTGTACACGTCGCTGCTGCTCAGGTCGTAGCAGAACTCACCCCAGGTAGCCACGCCGCCCTCGTTGCACTGGAACAGGGTGGGCGCGTCTTCCTTGTCCATCTCGGACACCAGGGTGGACTCATACTCGCCGGAGGCGGCGGTGAGGATCTTGACGGGCACGCCGGTCTTCTCGGTGTAGGTGGCGGCCAGAGCCTTCCACGCGTCGTCAGACTCGGGCTTAAAGTTCAGGTAGTACACGCTGCCGGTGGCAGTGTCGCCGCCCTCGGTCTTGGTGTCGTCCTTCTTCTCACCGCAGGCCACCAGAGACAGGGCCATCACGAGAGCAAGAAGCATTGCAAGAAACTTCTTCATGGTAATTACTCCTTTTTTGTTTTTATTTTCACATCACAAGGATGTAAAAAACAGATCATTAGGGTACAAAAAACAAATTATTGGGATGCAGGAAACGGATCCTTAGGATACACAAAATAGATCACAAAGATATACAAAAGTATCATCCGGGCGCGGCCACGCTGCGGCCCTGGCGCAGGGTGGTGGGAAGCAGCTCACAGGCGTGGGAGCCCTTGTGCCGCACCATGTCCAGCAAAATCTCGGCGCTGCGCCGGCCCATTTCCTCCATAGGCTGGCACAGGGTAGTCAGCGGCGGCTCAATATAGGCAGACAATTCTAACCCATCTATCGCTATAACGGAACAGTCCTCGGGGATACGCCTGCCGGCGTCCATCAAAGCCCGCATGGCACCAATGGCCATAGAGTCCGCGATGGCAAATAGAGCAGTAAAATCCGCGCCCCGTTCCAGGGCAGCCTTTACGGCGGAATAGGCATCGCGGACATCGAAGCCGCCGGTGGAGATCACCAGCTCCGGGTCCACGGGGATGCCGTGACTCTCCAGCGCCTGCACATAGCCCTCATAGCGCAGCTGGCTGATGGACTGATCGTTGGGACGGGAGATCAGCGCGGCGATGCGCCGGTGCCCGTGGCGGTACAACTCCTCCACCGCCTGCTGTGCGGTGTCACCGTCGGCGATGGACACAGAGGAATACTCGCCCTCGATCAGCGTGCCATAGCGGTTGGAGTAGGAACAGCACACAAAGGGAACGTTCAGCATCGCCAGATCAGCGGGGGTGTAATCAAACCGACCGCCCAGGAACACGATGCCCTGCAGGCGCTTTTCGCGCTCCATGACCGCACCGCATTTGACCTCGTCGTCGCAAGTACCGATCTGCTGCATGACCATTGTAAAACCGGCATCGGTGATGGTGCGTTCAATGGCGCGGATAATGTCGGTGTAGAACGGATTGGACACACCGCGGACTACCAGACCCACAGCGTCGGACTTGGTGCGTACCAGATCGCGGGCACTGTTGTTGGGAATGTAGTTGCTATTCTTGATAGCGGAAAGCACCTTACGCCGGACATCCTCACTGACATCCGGCCGGTCATTCAGCACACGGGAGACGGTACTGACACTGACGCTGCATTGCCTCGCTATATCCTTGATCGTCATGTCCCGGTGTGCCTCCTACTATACCAAATGGAACGGACGCAACCGCCCGGAATTTGTCGGTAACATTTCCGGTAACGTTTCCGTCGCTGAGAATATGGTATCAGCATTGGGGGAGAATGTCAATCGTTTGGGCGCATTTTTGCCGAAACGCACAGAAAAGGCGGTGGTTTTCTTGTGAAAATCACAAGAAAACCACCGCCCGACTGAACGGGCGGCGGCGAAGTATCGAATGTACGGCGCAAAATGGCGGAATTACCGGCGAAGGAGGGCGCGGCGCGCCCTCCAGTCGGGCAGATAGGCTTCCACCTCGCGGTAGAAGGCGGGGGAGTGGTCGTGGTGGCGAATGTGCGCCAGCTCATGGACCACCACGTATTCAATGGCGGCTTCGGGATAGGCCATCAGGTAGAGGGAGAAGCTGAGACGGTTTTTGCCGGAGCAGCTGCCGAAGCGGGTGCGGGCGGCGGTGACAGTGATGCCGGCGGGCTGCACGCCCATGCGCTGGGCCCAGTGGGCCACCAGGGGCGGCAGTGTCTCTTTTGCCTGCTGCCGCCATGCATCCGTCTGTGCCGCAGACGGCTCCGGGTGGGCGGCCAGAAAGGCCTGCCTTGCGGCAAGGTGCTTTTCCAGCCAGCCGCGGTGACTGTCCACAAAGCGGGCGATGTCCGCATCGGTGGCCCGCAGAGGTGCCCGGACCAGGGCTGCTCCTTGTCGCGTGACCTCCAGCGCCAGGGTGCGGCGGCGGGAGCGTATCACAGTATAGTCGATCATTGGCCGTCCTCCGGGATGAAACGCGGGCCGCGGTAACCGTCGCGGTCCACGATCTCGGACCACATGGCGGCGGGGCGCACCCACAGACCGCCATTATCATACAGGGCACGGTAGACCACCAGTTCCTCCAGTGTTTCAGAGTGGCGGGCGGTGCCGATGACCTCATATTCATTACCCTTAAAGTGGCGGTAGCGGCCTGGTTTTATAGTTGACATACTATATACTCTCCTGACAGGTAACAGTTGTGTTGATGATACAAATAGTATATACTACTGGCAGTGATTTGTAAATCGGAGGTGCAAAGATGAAAAACACCACGCTGTGCTATATCGAAAACGAACGGGGCGAATACCTGATGCTGCATCGGGTGAAGAAGCAGAACGACCTGAACCACGACAAGTGGATCGGCGTGGGCGGCAAGTGCGAGGAGGGCGAGAGCCCGGAGGAGTGCGTTTGCCGCGAGACGCTGGAGGAGACGGGCCTGACCCTGACCGACTATCGGTACCGGGGCGTCATTACCTTCGTGTCGGATATCTGGGAGGGGGAATATATGCACCTGTTTACCGCCACCGGCTGGACAGGGACGCTGCGGGAATGCGATGAAGGTGTGCTGGAATGGCTGCACAAGGATGCGCTGGCGGCGCTGCCCCAATGGGAGGGGGACAAGCTGTTTCTGGCGCTGATCCACGAGCCGGACACGCCGTTTTTCTCCATGAAGCTGCAATACGCGGGCGATACGCTGGTGTATGCCGCTCTGAACGGAAAGGAGCTGGCGGTATGATCCTGGTGAGCGCGTGCCTGCTGGGCTGTGCCTGTCGCTACGACGGACAGAGTAAGCCCCACCCGCTGGCACAGGAGCTGGCCCGGCGTGGACTGGCGGTGCCGGTGTGCCCGGAGCAGCTGGGCGGGCTGCCTACGCCCCGAAACCCCTCCGAGCGGCGGGGCGATCGGGTGGTGATGAACGATGGACGGGACGTGACGGCGGAGTACCGCCGGGGCGCGGAGGAAGCGCTGCGCCTGGCGCGGCTGTACGGCTGTACCGCCGCCGTGCTGAAGGAGCGAAGCCCCTCCTGCGGCTGCGGGCGCATCTATGACGGAACGTTCACCGGAACGCTGACGGACGGCGACGGCGTCACGGCGGCGCTGCTGAAGGAAAACGGCATAAAAGTGTACGGCGAGAGCGAATTGGAAAAGCTGCTGTGAGCCGCCTCTCCCATTTTATTTTCCGCCAAAGGCGCACAAATTTTGGATTTACATTTGGCGGAAAAGCAGGTATACTATGACCAACAGCGTTGATATGTGCGGCGACGGGAGCTCCCGTCATTCCGTGGGTACCCACGGAATGATGCCGCCTGTATGCTATGGGAGAATAAAAGGAGGAGTGTACAATGAAGAAGCGCGTAGTGGGTCTATTTTTTGCATTGGTGCTGTGTTTGGCGATGGTGCCCATTTCTGCTTTTGCGGCGGGAAAGACAGCCATTAGAACGGTTGATGATCTTTTGCAATTTGCAAAAGCTGTGGACAATGGCGAATATGACGATGAAACAGATGCTGTTGTATCGCTTGAAAAAGATTTGGATTTAACAGATATTGCGTGGACACCAATTGGCAGCGTATTTGCCGCCGATGGAACTCTGCTGCATTACTTCAGCGGCAAATTTTATGGAAACGGGCATACGATCTCCAATTTAGATTTTTCCGAAAACTATGGAAAGACAGAGTATCCGTCTTTCGGATTTTTCAGTGAGGTTTATGACGCTGAAATTTCCGGTTTGACAATTCAAGGCAAGCTGGATGTGTCCAATTCAGAGTATGTCTATTTTGGAACGGTAGCGGGCGTTGCAGCAGGCAGTAAAATTACTGACTGCGTCTCAGATGTGTCGTTCACGGATACAGACAAATATATTAACGGTACTGTGGCCTTGTGCGGATATGCGATAGATAGCACAATTGAATACTGCCAAAACGAGGGGAATTTTTCAGTAATGAAGGACACCTCCCGATTTTGGATGGGCGGTATCGTGGGTCTTGCGGAAAACAGTACCGTACAGTATTGCGCCAATACGGGCGATATGACCTCTTGGACACCCCACACCGGAGGAATTGTTGGGGAGTTGTATCAAGACTCAAAGATCGTCAATTGTTATTCCACAGGGAAAATGGTTCCTCTTGGCAATGGAACTACAGATTTCGGCGGCATTGCAGGTACTGTTTGGGCAGGCACAGAAATCAGACATTGTTATTTCGCTGGTGAAATGGATCTATCTCAATATACTGCCACTACACCTTATAAGCGTTTAGGCGGACTTGTTGGCAAGGTTGAATCCGGCACACCTGTTTTTGAGAACAACTACTATACCGCAACGGAAAATGTTGCTTCCTGTGGCACTTCCACTTTTGCCGCTGGCACCGCAGAAGCCATTGATTCCATGAAAACCCAGGAATTTTACGACAAGCTCACCCAGAACGACGGCGACTACCGCTTCAACCCGAACGGTACGCCGCTTCTGCCGGAGCACAAGTATCCGACAGTAGAGGAAACGCCACGTTACTACTACAACTCTACGACTACCGTGAAGGACGAGGGCAAGACCGGCTCCCCCAAGACCATAGATACGGGCGTGGGAATGTACGCCGTGAGTGTGGTGTTGTCTCTGGCCGGGATGGTCTACGTGGGTAAGAAGAAATCTTGAAAACGCAAAAAAGAAATCCCGAAAGGGATTTCTTTTTTGTCGGGGGACGGATCGCCACGCCAGCGTGAGCGCTGGCTCGCAATGACAGGGGAGGGACGTCGTACCCCAAGGGCATTTGTTCCGCTGCGCTCCACAGCAGGACGCCGGCCCCTACAAACAAAAGGACAGCGCCCCATGCGGGGCGCTGTCCTTCTATATGAGGGTGTTACCACTCCAGATTCTTTTCCGTCTCCTTGCTGAACACATGAGCCACATTGCCGCCGAAGATCATGTTGACCTCGCTGCCCATGGGGAAGTGGGCGGCGTTGCCGTTGGTGGGGACGATGACCACCACGTCATGGCCGTGGGTGGAGATATGCAGATGCACAGAGGAGCCCATCAGCTCACTGACATCCACGGTACCCTTGACGCCGTCGGCGCAGAGCATGATGTGATCGGGGCGAACGCCCAGCGTCACGTCCTGTTCCGGTACATTTTTAGCGCTGAGCCGGGCCTGCTTATCCTCGGACAGCTCCACGTTGATGCCGTCGATAGCCACGGCGTATTTGCCGTCGCTGTTCTTCACCAGCTTCGCGTCAAAGAGGTTCATCTGGGGCGTGCCGATAAAGCCGGCCACGAACAGATTGGCCGGGTGGTCAAAGACCTCCTGGGGCGTGCCGATCTGCTGGATGAAGCCATCCTTCATGATGACGATGCGGTCGCCCAGGGTCATGGCCTCGGTCTGGTCATGGGTGACGTAGATAAACGTGGTGTTGATCCGCTGGCGCAGCTTGATGATCTCGGCGCGCATCTGGTTGCGGAGCTTGGCGTCCAGGTTGGACAGGGGCTCGTCCATCAGGAACACAGCGGGGTCGCGGACAATGGCGCGGCCGATGGCCACACGCTGGCGCTGGCCGCCGGACAGGGCCTTGGGTTTGCGGTCCAGATACTGGGTGATGTCCAGAATTTCTGCCGCCTGACGGACCTTCTTATCGATCTCGTCCTTGGGGACTTTCTTCAGCTTCAGGGAAAAGGCCATGTTCTCATACACGGTCATGTGGGGGTACAGGGCGTAGTTCTGGAATACCATGGCGATGTCCCGGTCCTTGGGCTCCACGTCGTTCATCAGCTTGTCGCCGATCCACAGTTCGCCGGAGGTGATGTCCTCCAAACCGGCGATCATACGCAGGGTGGTGGACTTGCCGCAGCCGGAGGGGCCTACCAGCACGATGAATTCCTTGTCGGCAATCTCCAGGCTGAACTGCTGGACAGCCACAACGCCCTCATCGGTGATCTGAAGATTGCTCTTCTTCTCCTGGGGATCTTCGCCCTTCTTTGCTTTCTTTTTCTTTTCGGTGTTGGGGTAGACCTTCTTCAGGTCCTTCAGAATGACCTTTGCCATACGTCTTGGCTGTAACCGTCCTGCCTCCGCAAAAGACGGCCTCGCACGGGCATTGCCCTCAGTGCCTTACGACAGGTCTCCACACTGCCGCACCGCCAGCCACAGCGGGTATTCCTCCTTATCTTTTGCCGTCCGGCGGCATGAAGTGGAGTGCCGCCGGACGGTGGGAATACGGTAAGTATAACCGAAAACGTTTCCAAGCGCAAGTGCTTTTTGTGATATATATGAAAAAAATACTGCCTGCCGGGGAGGGCAGGCAGTATTTCTCACAAATCAACGATAACAGGCGTGTGGCCGGTGTGGGGCAGCAGCTTTTCCAGCACGTCGGCGGTCTTCAGCTTCAGTGTACTGGTGCAGATGCACGGGTGGCAGGAGAAAAAGGGCGCGTCATAGACCTCGCGGTCGATGAGCAGCCGGACACGGTGCTCCGTATCGTTGGCCAGTCCCAGAATGGTGGCGGAGCCCGGGTGGCAGCGCAGCAGCTCCCACAGGCTCTCCTCCGGGGCGAAGCTCAGGCGAGAGGAGCCGATCTGCGCGCTGAGGTCCTTAGTGTGGAAGGGCTTGTCCGGCGGCATGCACAGCAGATAGAACGCGGTTTTCTGCCGGTTGCACAGAAACAGGTTCTTGCATACGGACACGTCCAGTACGCGGCTGACCTCGGCGCACAGCTCCATGTTGAAGGCGGCGTCATGGCTGACGCGGTCGTATTCGATGCCCAGCTTGTCCAGCAGGTCGAAGGCTGCGGCCTCCTGTGGCAGCAGCTGGCTCTCCGGACGGGTGTTATGGGATACGGGGGAGATGGTCACTGTGCGTCACCTCGTTTCAGCAGCAGCTCTCCGGCGCGGTAGATGTCGCCTGCGCCCACGGTGATGATCATATCGCCGGGCTGGGCCAGCTTTTCCAGCTCGTCCGCCGTCTGCTCCAGCGTGGCGCAGTAGACGGCGCCGGGGATGCGGGCGGCCAGGTCCCGGGAGGAGATGCCGATGTCGTTCTTTTCCCGGGCGGCATAGATCTCCGCCAGCACTACGCGGTCCGGCAGGCGCAGTACCTCCACAAAGTCGTCGAACAGCGCGGCGGTGCGGGTGTAGGTGTGGGGCTGGAAGGCCAGGATGAGCCGTTTGTGGGGCAGCGCCTGCGCGGCACTCAGCAGCGCCCGCACCTCGTCGGGATGATGGGCATAGTCGTCATAGACCTCCGCGCCGCGGAAGGTGCCCTTGTGCTCGAAGCGCCGTCCGGCGCCGGTGAAGGACGCCAGGCCCGCCGTTACCGCCTCGCCGGGAAGGCCGAGAACATAGGCGGCGCTGGCCGCCGCCAGGGCGTTGGAAATATTGTGGGCGCCGGGGACGTGCAGGGACACATGGGCGTAGGTCAGGCCGTTGATGACCACGTCGAAGTCGCCGTAGCCGTCAAAGAAGGAGACGTTGTCGGCATAGCAGTCGGCGCTGCGATCCCTGACGCTGAAGGTGAACACCGGATGTGTCAGGCCCTTGACGGCCTCGCGGGCACCCTCGTCATCGGCGTTGGCGATGATAAAGCCGCGCTCCGGCACCAGAGCGGCAAAGTCGTGGAAGGAGTGCTCGATATCGGCCAGGTCCTTGAAGAAGTCCAGATGATCGGCGTGGACGTTAAGGATCACCGCCACGGTGGGAAAGAAGTTCAGGAAGGAATTGCAGTACTCACAGCTCTCCAGAATAATGGTGTCGCCCCTGCCCACCCGATAGCCGGAGTGCAGCAGCGGCAGCGTGCCGCCGATCATCACCGTGGGGTCTGCCTGGGCCGCCATGAAGATGTGGGTGGCCATGGAGGTGGTGGTGGTCTTCCCGTGGGTTCCGGAGACGCACAGGGCGTTGCGATAGCCCTGCATGATGGCGCCCCAGGCCTGGGCACGCTCATAGACCGGGATGCCCCGTGCCACGGCGCCGGCGATCTCGGGATTGCTGTCGTGAATGGCGGCGGTGCGGATGACCGCGTCGCAGTTTTTCAGGTTCTCCGCCGAGTGGCCGATGGCCACGGGGATCCCCACAGAGCGCAGGTGCTTCACGGTGTCGCTGTCCGTCATGTCGGAGCCCTGCACCGTCACGCCCATGCCCTGCAATACCTCCGCCAGCGCGCACATACTGACGCCGCCGATGCCGGCAAGGTGTACGCGCTTGCCGGGGTGGATATACTTGTGAAAGTCCTCAGTAGGATGAAACATATTTGCTGCCTCCTTGACAGGAACAGAAAAATTACTGTACTATTATAATACAACGTTTCCGCCCATGCAACCGGCTTTTTTGCCGGTATTTGGCGGCGGAGGATGAAAAAACGTGAAGGGAGGCGAAGCCATGCTGCCGCAGGCGGTGCAATATGTGCTGGAACGGCTGGAGGATGCGGGCTTCGCCGCCTATGCCGTGGGCGGCTGCGTGCGGGACACGCTGCTGGGCCGCACACCGGGAGATTGGGACGTGACCACCGCCGCGCGGCCGGAGCAGGTGCTTGCACTGTTTGACGGCTATGCCATCCCAACCGGGCTGAAGCACGGGACGGTCACGGTCCGGGCGGGGGAGATGCACATTGAGGTGACCACCTTCCGGGCGGACGGGACCTATACGGACCACCGCCGGCCGGATCAGGTGTTTTTCTCCGACAGGCTGGAGGAGGATCTCTGCCGCCGTGACCTGACGGTGAATGCCATGGCGATGGACCTGCGCGGCCATATCACCGATCTGTATGGCGGGCGGGAGGACCTGGAGGCGGGTATCCTGCGGTGTGTAGGAGAGCCGGAACGACGCTTTGAGGAGGATGCGCTGCGTATCCTGCGGACGCTGCGCTTTGCCGCCGTACTGGGATTTTCGGTCGAGCCGCGGACCGATGCGGCGCTGCGGGTGAAGGCGCCGCTGCTGCGCTGTATCGCGCCGGAGCGTATCCTGACAGAGATGGATAAACTGCTGTGCGGCAGTCACGTGCTGCCGGTGCTGTTGAACTGGCCGGACGTGCTGGCGATGTTCCTGCCGGAGATCGCGCCCTGCGTGGGCTTCGAGCAGCACAATCGCCATCATATCTACGACGTGTGGGGGCACAGCGCCCACGCAGTGGCCGCCGTCCCGGCGGAGGTGGTCCTGCGCTGGACTATGCTGCTCCATGATATCGGCAAGCCGGCGTGCTTTACCCGGGATGAACAGGGCGTGGGGCATTTTTATGGTCACCCGGCCATCTCGGCGGACCTGGCGGAGGATATCTGCCGCCGCCTGCGGATGGACAACCGCACGGCCGAACGCATCGTGACACTGGTGCGCTGGCACGACCGGGATATTGCCCAGACGGAGAAGGCTATTGCCCGCGCCGTGTCGCAGCTGGGAGAGGAGACGTTTCGGCAGCTGCTGGAGGTGAAGCGGGCCGACAACGCCGCCCAAAGCCCGGAGGATCGCTGCCGTCTGGCGGATATACAGCAGGCGGAGGATCTTCTGAACACGCTGCTGGCGAAGCGGCAGTGCTTTTCACTGAAGGACCTGACGGTGAAGGGCGGCGACCTGATGGCGCTGGGGCTGCGGGGGCGAGAGGTCGGTGATGCGCTGCAGTATCTGCTGAACGCCGTGCTGGACGGAACGCCTAACGATAAAGAGACCCTGCTGAAGCTGACGGCGGAGAGAAAATAGTCCCAGGCGCTTTCTGCGGGAAGGAGGTATAAGCTTCGACTTCCCGGAGGCAAGACAGCAAAATAGGAAGATACCAAAAGGTATCTTCCTATTTTGTGATTGCCCACCGGTTTTGTTCCCTCACCCCTGCCTATCGCAAGGAAGGGGGAGTGTGAGGGGGGAACCTTAGCGGGTTCCCCCGCTCGCGTTCAGTCACCCGCCCGCAGGCGACCACTTTTGCGAAGCAAAAGTGCTGCACCAGAAACAAAGCCACCCCTTAGGGATGGCTTTGTTTCTGGTGCCTCGTCGGGGATTTACCCCGCAAGGGGGTATAAACTTCGACTCCCCGGAGGCAAGACAGCAAAAGAGGAAGATACCAAAAGGTATCTTCCTCTTTTGGTGCCTCGTCGGGGATTCGAACCCCGGACACCCTGCTTAAAAGGCAGGTGCTCTACCTACTGAGCTAACGAAGCGTATGCAGTTATCGTAAGGACGGTGTCGTCCGGAAAGAGCTGGCAGGGATGGCTGGACTCGAACCAGCGGATGAGGGAGTCAAAGTCCCTTGCCTTACCACTTGGCGACACCCCTGTGTGGAAAGGGATGAGGGACCGGGACACTCCCGATCCCTCATTTCTTTTTGTGGGGTGGGTAAAGGGACTCGAACCCTCGACACCCGGAACCACAATCCGGTGCTCTAACCAACTGAGCTACACCCACCATATACATCCGCACGGGAAGCGCTGACGCCCGTAAGGGGAAATGGCACGCCAGAAGGGACTCGAACCCCTGGCCTACTGCTTAGAAGGCAGTTGCTCTATCCAACTGAGCTACTGGCGCGTATCTGTCAAGTTGGAGCGGGTGACGGGAATCGAACCCGCATCCCCAGCTTGGAAGGCTGGTGCCCTGGCCATTGTGCTACACCCGCGTGCGCCCTCCACTCAAATCGTCAGCTTGTACATATTACCATAGGCCACCGTCCGTGTCAAGAAAAAAATCGGAGAACGGGGCACTTTTCCGTGGAAGCAGCCTTGTCTACGCTCCGTAGACAAAGTCAGCGGGCGGGGGATGGACAAAAATCCGCTATATGCTATACTGGGAACAACAAGAAAAAAGGAGGCCGCGACAATGGATATGGAAAAGACAGGCACCTATCTGGCATCACTCCGCAGGGGGCGGGACATGACACAGCAGCAGGTGGCGGATATATTAGGTGTGTCCAACAAAACCGTCAGCAAATGGGAGTCCGGCGCGGGGCTGCCGGACATTGCCGCCCTGCCGGCGCTGGCGGCACTGTACGGCGTGACGGCGGACGACATCCTGGCCGGTGAGACGCGCCCCCGGGCCTGTGCCGATACACCGGCGGAGGTAGAGGCCTATCTGGAGCGCCGGGGAAGCCTGCGCTTCCGCATCGGGTACAGTCTGGCAGTAATGGCGTTGGCAGTGTGGGTGGCATTCCCTTATAACGACTGGTCGTGGCTGTGCCTGCTGGCGTCGCCCCTGTGCCTGTGGCTGGGCTGGGGCGTGTGCCGCAGCCGAGAGACGCTGCGCCGCCGCATCCTGCTGCTGATACCGCTGTGCGCACTGTGGCTGTTCGCGGCCATACAGCTGCTGGGGGTGTGGCGCCTACTGGTGTCCGCCTATGCGCTGCACGGCGGTGTGGTGCGACAGTTTTCCTGGGCAGCGCTGACTGTACGGCAGGAGGCGGTATGGCTGCTGCTGCCGCTGCTGCTGGCGGCGGCGCTGGTAGTCGGCGGCGCGGTGCTGAAAGAGCCGCTGGTGCGGGATAGGGGATTCCGTTTTGCACTGTATGGCGGCTGCGGACTGCTCTTTGCCGTGGAGATCGTGCGGATCATGGTGTGCTGGAAGCCGGCCGCTGCCTATGCGGCCACGGTCAGTACGGCGGAAAGCGTTATGATCAGCCGCTATGCAGACCTGTCCGCGGTGGCCTGGCCCTTGGAGACGGTGCGTTGGATCGTCCTGGCGGCGGTGGTAGCGGCCTGGCTGGTGTGGGGCATGCAGGCATATCGACACGCAAAGAAAAATTAAACTTGCCTAACCTACGGGATTGGTGGTATACTATACACGGGTCATCTTATGGCCCGTGTATTTTCTGACAGGAGGAAGACCTATGATCTCCACGAAAGGTCGCTATTCCATCCGCGTTCTGCTGGATCTGGCGGAGCACCGCAGCGGGGACTTTATACCCATGAAGGAGGTGGCCGCCCGGCAGGACATCTCCCTGAAATACATCGAACGGCTTATGCCTGCGCTGAAGTCCGCCGGCCTGGTGGAGAGCGTCCACGGCATCGGCGGAGGCTACCGTCTGACGCGAGAGCCGGAGGACTACACCCTCTGGGAGATACTGGAGCTGGCGGAGGGCGATCTGGCACCGGTCACCTGCCTGCAGCCGGACGCGCCGGTGTGCCAGCGGGCCGGGGAGTGCCGGACGCTGGGCGTGTGGCAGGGATACTACAAGCTGACGCGGGACTACTTCGCCCACATCACGCTGGCGGATCTGATGAACGCCCCGGCGGGGGACAACTACGTGATATGAGCAAAAAAAGAGACCGCAGGGCGGTCTCTTTTTTGCGTTTCGCGGTCAGGGCTGGTAGGTGAGGGTGAAGGTGTCGTCAGCGGCGCTATCGGTGTGCTGGTGTCCCTCCAGCGTGACGGAGGCCACGGCGTCCACGTCCACCAGACGGTCAAACACGTAGGTGTTGTCGGCGAAGGGGACGTCGTCGCTGCCGCGCATACAGCCCACCACCCAGTTCATCAGGCTGCGGCTGCTGCTCTCCACGGTGAACTCACTGCCGTCCTGATAGCGGATGGACAGCTCGTCCACAAGGGGCTCGCGGTCGGGATGGGCGTTGCGGATGCTCATGCCCAGCGGGGAGAGAGTCAGGGTCTCGCTGCCGGAGGTCAGGGTGGCGACGGGCACGTAGGTGCGGGGCTGCACGGCGATGGAGTAGGGCTGCCCCAGCTCATCCTGCATAGTGACGTACAGCAGGTCGCCCTGCCGGAAGGACGTGCCGGCGGCGAAGTACAGCACCACGTTCAGGCAGGTGTCGGTGCTGGTCCCCTTGTCCACGTAGCACTTGGCGAACAGGGCATTGTCCTCGTCGGGGCTGCGGAAGTGCAGGGTGGGCTGGAGGGGCAGGTCGATACCCTCGCCGTAGCCCACGTCTGTGTAGCCGACGCCGGAGGGATTCTCCACGGAGTAGGTCAGCAGGCCCAGGCCGTTCTCATCGATCAGGAAGGTACCCAGTTTGATGGTATTGCCGTCCACGGTCATCTCCGCGTCCAGCTTGCTGAGGTACTGGCCCACCAGACGCTGGGTGGTCTGGACGTCACCGGGGATGCGCTCCATATCCGGGACGGGGACAAGGCCGCCCTTGCCGTCGTCCACCACAGGGGTGGCAGCGTCGATGTCATCAGTGAAGGCGTGGTGGGTGGCGTCGTCCACATGGTCGGCGGGGGTGACATTGGCCTTGATCAAGGTCACGACACCGGCGGCCACAGCCACGGTCAGCGTCAGCGCGGCGGCAATGGCGATCACAGCGCCCTTGCCCAGTGCGCGGCGGGTCTTTTTCTCGTTCTGCATGGTTTTTCTTACCTCCGTCAGTGTGTCCGGGGAGGCGTGCAGCGCGGAAAACGTCTTTTCAAATAATTCTCTGTCATGCATACTGCGGCACCTCCGATAAAATATGTTTCAGTTTGTCTCTGGCGCGGGAAAGGCGGGTGCGAACCGTCTCCTCCGGCACGTCCAGCAGCGCGGCGATCTCCCTCTGGCGGTAGCCCTCGTAGTAGTACAGCAGCACCGGCAGGCGGTAGCGCCTGTCCAGCGACATCACCGCATCGAACAGCTCCCAGTATTGGGGCTGCTCGAACACCAGCGTGTTCTCGTAGTCGGCGATGTCCTCCGCCTTGTGCCACGGGGCGCGGAGCACGTTCTTGCAGCGATTGACCGTGACGCGAATGAGCCAATTCTTGACGTGGGCGTCGCTTTCGAACGCCTTATCCTCTTTGTACAGCTGTATCAGCACGTCCTGGGTCACATCGTCGGCGTCGTCCCGGCAGCGCAGATAGCTGTACGCCACCCGGAACACCGTGTCCATATACCGCTCCGCCAGCGGGGTGAACTGTTCGTCCGTCATAGGGGTTCTCCTTTTGTTGAGGTGAAAGGCCTTTCATCTATCATACACCTGCGGAACGAAAAATGTTTCAAAGAAAACAGAAAAAAGCAGAAAGAAAATGAAAAGGTGAGAAGGGAAAACAGAACAAAAGCGGAACATGACGAACGGACCTCAAAAAAGATCCGTTCGTCATGTTTGTGAGGGGAAAATGGAAGGAAGAAAAACGCAGTATCAGTCCGCAAACAGCGGGGTGGAGAGATAGCGGTCGCCGGTGTCGGGCAGCAGGACCACGATGGTCTTGCCGGCGTTCTCCGGACGCTTGGCCAGCTCGATGGCGGCCCACAGTGCTGCGCCGGAGGAGATACCCACCAGCACGCCCTCGCGGTGACCCATTTCCTTGCCTACGGCAAAGGCGTCGTCATTGTCCACAGGGATGATCTCGTCGTAGATCTTAGTGTCCAGCACATCGGGGACGAAGCCCGCGCCGATGCCCTGAATCTTGTGGGAGCCGGCGATGCCGGTGGACAGCACGGCGGAGGTCTTGGGCTCCACGGCGACTACCTTGACGGCGGGGTTCTTTTCCTTCAGGAATTTACCGGTGCCGGTGATGGTACCGCCGGTGCCCACGCCGGCCACGAAGAAGTCCACCTTGCCGTCGGTGTCGGCCCAGATCTCGGGACCGGTGGTCTCGTAGTGCGCCTTGGGGTTGGCGGGATTCACGAACTGGCCTGCCACGAAGCTGTTGGGGATCTCCTTGGCCAGCTCGTCGGCCTTGGCAATGGCACCTTTCATGCCCTTGGCACCCTCGGTGAGCACCAGCTCGGCGCCGTAAGCCTTCATCAGCTGGCGGCGCTCCACGGACATGGTCTCGGGCATAACGATGATGATGCGGTAGCCCCGGGCGGCGGCCACGGAGGCCAGGCCGATGCCGGTGTTGCCGGAGGTGGGCTCGATGATGACAGAGCCGGGCTTCAGCAGTCCCTTGGCCTCGGCGTCATCCACCATGGCCTTGGCGATACGGTCCTTTACGCTGCCGGCGGGGTTGAAGTATTCCAGCTTGGCCAGGATCTTAGCCTTCAGGCCGTGGGCCTTTTCAATGTGGGTCAGCTCCAGCAGGGGGGTGTGGCCGACCAGCTGATCGGCGGAAGTATAGATAGCAGACATGATGTGTTCTCCTTTTTTATGGTAAGTATAGTGTATGTGGGTTGGGTGAAAAAAGGAGAGTCAACATCGGCCTGCCAGGGAAAACAGGTGCAGGGCGTTCATATCCTTCGCCTCGTTTCTGAGATTTAACACCACCAACTCGGTAGGTTGGTGTAGTTATAGCACGGGAGGGCGGAATTGTCAAGGGGGAATTTCAAAAAAATTCCCGGGGTTGCGGCAGGGCCGGCAGAATGGTATAGTAAAGGAGAAAGGGAAAGAAAGAGGGAGGCACACGTATGTATCGCATTTTTGTGGTGGAGGATGACCGCACCATCGCCCGGGAGGTCTGCCGTCTGGCGGAGAGCTGGGGTATGGAGGCCAAGAGCGCCGAGGGTCTCCGGGCTGTGACGGAGGAGGCGGCGGCCTACGAGCCGCATCTGATCATCATGGACATCGGCCTGCCGTTTTTTGACGGGTATCACTGGTGCAGGGAGCTGCGGAAGCAGACGGCTGCGCCCATCCTGTTTTTGTCGTCGGCGGCGGACAACATGAGCGTCATCATGGCGGTGAACATGGGCGGCGACGATTTCGTGGCCAAGCCCTTCGACGGCGGCGTGCTGATGGCCAAGGTGCGTTCCCTGCTGCGGCGGTGCTACGACATGGCGGCAGAGCCGGTGCTGGAGTGCCGGGGCGCACGGCTGCGCAGCGGCGACCAGAAGCTGGACTACAACGGCCAGGCGGTGGAGCTGACGAAGAACGAGTACCGCATCCTCAGCTGTCTCATGGAGAGCAGCGGCAGGGTGGTGAGCCGGGAAAAGCTGATGGAGCGGCTGTGGGAGACGGACAGCTTTGTGGACGAGAACACGCTGACGGTGAACGTAAACCGGCTGCGGCGGAAGCTGGCCGCGGCAGGGCTGGAGGACATGATCGCCACGCGCCACGGCGTGGGCTACATCATCGAGTGAGGGGAGAGGTATGAGAGCGTATCTGCGGGAGCATTGGCGGGTCATCGCGGCATTTTTCGCGTTCGCGGCGGTGTTCGGCGTTACGTTTGCGCTGTACGGCCTGCCGCTGGAGGCGGTGGCGTACCCGGCGGGGCTTTGCTTGCTGCTGGGAGGGCTGCTGGCGCTGGAGGACATCCTGCGCAGCCGGCGCAAGCACCGGGAGCTGGTGCGGCTGCGGGAGGCCGGCGCGGCGCTGCTGGACCAGCTGCCGTCCATGCGGACGGCGGAGGGCGCGGACTGCGCCGCTATCATCGCTACCCTGCGGCGGGAGCTGGCCCGGCGGGAGACGGAAAATCAGGCGCAGCGCCGGGAGCTGACGGCGTACTACACCGCGTGGGTGCATCAGATCAAGACCCCCATTGCCGCCATGAAGCTGACGCTGCAGGGACAGGACGACCCCGCGGCCCGGCGGCTGCGCTCGGAGCTGGGCCGGGTGGAGCAGTACGTGGACATGGTCTTGACGTACCTGCGGCTGCACGAGGGCGGCAGCGACTATGTGATACGGAGGTACGAGGTGGACGACATCGTGCGCCCAGCCGTGCGGCGGTTCGCCGGGGAGTTCATCGACCGGCGGATCGCGCTGGACTATGTGCCCGTCGGGCGCGCGGTGGTGACAGACGAGAAGTGGCTGCGCTTCGTGGTGGAGCAGGTGCTGAGCAATGCGCTGAAATACACGCCGGAGGGCGGGCGCATCGCCATCACCTGGCAGGAGGACGGGCTGTGCATCACCGACACGGGCATCGGCATCGCGCCGGAGGATCTGCCCCGTGTGTTCGAAATGGGCTACACCGGCGCGAACGGCCGCATCGACCGCCACGCCAGCGGCATCGGGCTGTATCTGTGCCGCCGTATCTGCCAGAATCTGGGACACACCATCACCGCCCGGTCGGCGATGGGGCAGGGGACGACGGTATACATCGGCCTGAAGCGCCGGGAGGGCGCGCCGGAGTGAAAATGTGACAGAATTGTTCGTTTTGGGGCGGGGAATGTAAGCCAAAGAAATGGCGGCGCGTTCCCCGCTCTGCTACAATAGCACCGTAAACCGAAAAGGAGGTCAATGCCATGAGCATTTTGGAAGTGAGCGGGCTGCGGAAGGTGTATACCACCCGCTTCGGCGGCAGCCGGGTAGAGGCGCTGCGGAATGTACAGTTTACGGTGGAGCAGGGTGAATATGTGGCCATCATGGGCGAGTCCGGCAGCGGCAAGACCACGCTGCTGAACATTTTGGCGGCGCTGGACGAGCCCACGGCGGGCACGGTGCGGCTGGACGGCCGCGAGCTGGGCAAGATCCGGGAAAAGGACGCGGCGGCCTTCCGCCGGGACAACCTGGGGTTCGTGTTCCAGGAGTTCAACCTGCTGGACACATTTACGCTGGAGGATAACATCTATCTGCCTCTGGTGCTGGCGGGGATGGGCTATGAGGAGATGCGGGAGCGTCTGAAGCCCATCGCCCGGGAGCTGGGGCTGACGGAGCTGCTGAAGAAGTACCCCTACGAGGTATCCGGCGGACAGAAGCAGCGGGCCGCCGTGGCCCGGGCTGTCATCACCCAGCCCAAGCTGCTGCTGGCCGACGAGCCCACCGGCGCGCTGGACAGCGGCTCTACCGACGAGCTGCTGCGGCTGTTCGCCGAGATCAACCGGGCGGGGCAGACCATATTGATGGTGACCCACTCCGTGAAGGCCGCCAGCCGCGCCGGCCGGGTGCTGTTCATCAAGGACGGTCAGGTGTTCCACCAGCTCTACCGGGGCGAGGACAGCGACACCCGGTTCTATCAGCGCATCTCCGACACGCTGACCATGCTCCAGTCAGGCGGTGAGCAGGCATGAAAACAGGACTGTACGCCCGCCTCGCCTGGACGGGCATGGTGAAAAACAGGCGGCTGTACCTGCCGTATCTGCTGAGCTGCACCGGCATGGTGCTGATGTTTTACATTCTGCTGGGGCTGTCCGGCTCGCCCATGCTGTCGCATATGTCCGGCGGCGGCAGCAGCGCCATCATCCTGAGGCTGGGCACGGTGGTCATCGCCGTGTTCTCCCTGCTGTTTCTGTTCTACACCCATTCGTTCCTCATCCGGCGGCGTGAGCGGGAGTTCGGATTGTATAACGTGCTGGGCATGGGCAAGGGCAACATCGCCCGCATATTGCTGTGGGAGACGGCCATCACCTACGGCGTGACCGCCGGGGCGGGGCTTATCCTGGGCGTGGTGCTGTATAAGCTGGCGGAGCTGGGGCTGGTGCGGCTGCTGCGTGATACGGTGACGTACACGCTGTCGGTGTCCGTCAGCTCCCTGCTGGTGACGGCGGCGCTGTTCGCGGTCATCCAGGCGCTGATCCTGCTGAACAGCCTGCGGCAGCTGCATACGGTGAATGCCATCGCGCTGCTGCGCAGCGAGAGCGTGGGCGAAAGGCCGCCCAAGGCCAAGTGGGCGCTGACGCTGGCGGGTGTCGTGCTGCTGGGCGGCGCGTACTGGCTGGCGGTGTCCATCAGGGAGCCGCTGGCGGCGCTGCTGTGGTTCTTCGCGGCGGTCATCATGGTCATTATTGCCACGTATCTATTGTTCATCAGCGGATCGGTGACGCTGTGCAAGGGCTTGCAGAACAACAAGCACTATTACTACGACACCCGCCACTTCGTGTCCGTGTCCTCTATGGCCTACCGCATGAAGCGCAACGGCGCGGGGCTGGCCTCGGTGTGCATTTTGGCCACCATGGTGCTGGTGATGCTCTCCTCCACAACCTGCCTGTACGTGGGACAGGAGGACGCGGTAAACGCCCGCTATCCCCACGACCTCGCCGTGACGGTGTACGACAAGGCGGATCACCCGCTGGACGAGGCGGAGGCGGAGGTGCTGCGGCAGGGGGTGGAGGACACTGTCTTCAATTTTGGCGGAAAAGCCCTCCACATGGTATCGTACCGGACGATCAGCATCAGCGGCGTGATGGACGGCTCGCATATACGGATGAACACCTCCGGTGCGATCACATCGGACACCACCCATATCACACAGGTGCATTTCCTGCCGCTGGAGGACTACAACGCCTCCACGGGACAGAGCCTGCCGCTGGAGGACGGGCAGGTGTACGTGGCGGCTCTGCGGACGGATTTCCCCTACGACACGCTGAGCATCGACGGAGATCGGACATACCGCGTCATGGAGCAGGACATTCTCCCGCTGAGCGAGTCTTCCGCGGCGGATGTCACGCCCACCCTGACGGTGATCGTGCCGGACTTCACCCGGTTCGTGGAGGAATTGCAGAGCGCACTCAGCGAGGAATACGGCTGGTATCCCGTCGGCTACTGGAGCTGCGGCTTCGATACCGACCTGCCGGAAAACCAACAGGCGGATCTGGATGGCGTAACGCCAAACCTGGAGGACGCACTGAGAGAGTATCTCAGCGGCGTCAGCAGCGAGCGGGGCGTAAGGGTCAGCGTGGAGTCCAAGGCGGGCAACCGGGCGGATTTCTACGGCACGTATGGCGGGCTGTTCTTCCTGGGCATCATGCTGAGTATCGTGTTCATCTTCGCAGCGGTGGCTATCCTGTACTACAAGCAGCTTTCGGAGGGCTATGAGGATCAGAGCCGGTTCGACATAATGCAGAAGGTGGGCATGACCAAGGGCGACATCCGGCGGAGCATCAACAGCCAGCTGCTGACGGTGTTCTATCTGCCGCTGCTGATGGCGGGCGTGCATCTGTGCTTCGCGTTCCCGTTCATCCACAAGCTGCTGATGCTGTTCAATCTGGACAACAGGGGGCTGCTGATCGGCACAACGGCGGTGAGCTTCGCGGTGTTCGCGCTGCTGTACGCCCTGGTGTATAAGCTGACGGGCAACGCCTACTATCACATCGTGGCCGACGGCCAGCGGGAATGACGCAAACAACGCAAATAGGAAAATCTCCGGCTTCCCTTCAGGAGGCCGGAGATTTTGCGTTGGCAATATACTGTTCGTAGTGGGCCTGCAGCCAATCCTTCAGCTGGGCCACGCCCGGCTCATCCCAGGTGAAGTCCTGCTCCGCCCTGTCCTGGGCCAGCTCATAGCAGACGCTGGAATAGACGGCGGCGTGGATGAGGTGCTCCTTTTCATCGCAGCTGAAGCGGTAGCGGAACTCACCGATAGAACCGGTGTAGATATAGGCCCGACGAAACCAGGTGACGGTCAGCTCGGAAAATTGAGGGTGCATGGGGATCGCTCCTTTCGGCCATGATACTTACTACGGCATATCATAGCACACATCGCGGCGGCTGTATAGCAGGTTTTTTGCGCCTGCGTCTTGAAAACAGACCAAACGTATGGTACAATAACCGCAGAGCGGTTATGGTATAAATCACCGTTTTTCTCGCCCGCAGGAGGCGGGCAGCCGAAAAAGACGGCGAATTGTACCATAATGCGAGACATTATGGTACAATAACAGCAACAGAGAACCAAAAGGGAAACTTCCCGTTATAAAGTGAGGTCTTGGAATATGGAAAATGCAGTGAAACGTATCGGCGTACTGACCAGCGGCGGCGACGCGCCGGGCATGAACGCCTGCATCCGCGCCGTGGTCCGCAGTGCGCTGGCCCGGGGCATCGAGTGCGTGGGCATCCGCCGCGGCTATCAGGGCCTGATCTCCGGCGACATTCTGGAGATGGACAACGCCAGCGTCAGCCGTATCATCAACCGGGGCGGCACGATCCTCTACAGCGCCCGCTGCGACGAGTTCCGCACCAAGGAGGGCCAGGAGAAGGCCTACGCCACCTGTAAGCTGCTGGGGCTGGACGGCCTGGTGGCCATCGGCGGCGACGGCACGTTCCGCGGTGCGCAGGATCTGTCCAAATTCGGCGTTTCCGTGGTGGGCATTCCCGGCACGATCGACAACGACATTGTCTGTACGGACTACACCATCGGCTTCGATACCGCTGCCAACACGGCGGTGGAGTGCATCGACAAGCTGCGGGATACCATGCAGTCCCACGAGCGCTGCTCCGTGGTGGAGGTCATGGGCCACCGGGCCGGCTATCTGGCACTGTACGTAGGTTTGGCCGTGGGTGCCACGGCGGTGCTGGTGCCGGAGCGTCCCTTCGACTTCGAGCGGCATGTGGCGGAGAAGATCCGCCGCGCCCGTCTCAGCGGCAAGACGAACTACATGATCGTGGTGGCCGAGGGCGCGGCCAGCGGAATAGCCGTTGGTGAGCAGATCCAAAAGGAGCTGGGCCTTGATCCCCGTGTCACCATTCTGGGCCACATCCAGCGGGGCGGCAGCCCCTCGGCCAAGGACCGCGTCACCGCCACCCGCATGGGCTACGAAGCGGTGCGCCTGCTGGCGGAGGGCCAGACGAATCGTATCGTCTGCGCCGCCGGGGAGCAGATCGTCAACGTGGACATCGACGAGGGCCTTGCCATGACCAAGACACTGAACCCGGAGGAATTCGAGGTTATGACCGCCATGACCGGCCGGTAAGCAAAAAAATGAGAGGCACGCGGAAGCGTGCCTCTCATTTTTTATGCGTCGTACAAGCCCAGGATCACGATGCCGGCCACCACCAGCAGGATCATGGCGTAGTGCTTCCAGCTCAGCTTCTCCTTCAGGAACAGCCTGCTCCACAGCACGGAGGCCACGCAGTAGGCGGAGATGATGGGGGCGGCCAGCGCCACGTGCTCCGTGTCGGCCAGTGCGTAGATATAGGCAAACTGGCCCGCCGTCTCGCACAGCGCACCCGCGTACTTCGGCCCTTCCCGTTTGGGAACGAGGCGGCTCTTTTTGATGAGCACCACATAGACAAAGCAGACGATGGCCGCCAGCAGGAACGTCAGCTCATAGGCGCAGTTGGCGCTGTCCTCGTCCAGCCTCTCCAGCACGCGGCTGTCGGCAAACGTGCCCAGCGCGTCCAGCAAACAGTAGATGATGGGCAGCACCAGGGCCAGGGCGGACTTGGCGTAGCGGTGATTGCTGGCCTGCTGGCGGGCGGCGCGGAGGTCGTCGTCCTCCCGGGCCTCCACGATGCCCAGGCCGATCACGCCCACGCACACCAGCGCCGTGGCCATGAGCTGGGCGGGAACAAGCTCGCCCATACCCCCGGTGGCCAGGGCCAGCACGGCCACCAGCGCGCCGGAGGAGTTGCAGATGGGGGAGGAGATGGACAGCTCGATATACCGCAGACCAATATAGCCGATGGTCATGGAGCTGATATACAGCAGGGACACGGGGAGGTAGGTCAGGAGGATGCTGCCGCTGATCTCCGTGCCGCCAATGAAGATCTCATAGGCGGCGTGAAGGCCCATGACCACACCAACGGCCATGACCATCTTCAGATGACTGTATTTGTCGTCCGCATCCTGGCAGCCGATCTTGCTGAACAGGTCAGACCCGCTCCAGCAGATGAGGGCGATGAGAGAAAACCAAAACCACATAATGACTCCTTTATAAGTTTACATAAAATTTTAGAGAAAGGGGAGTGGGTTTCGGTGGCGGACGGCGGCGGAACGGGTGGTTGGGAAGAAGCATATTTAACTCCGTTATTTACATAATTACAAATCAATAAGCCCAGCCTCCAGCATTTTCTGCAGGCTCATCAGAATACCCAGCTTGGCGTGATACCAGGTCAGGCCGCCCTGAAAATAGACGGCATAGGGCGGGCGCGTCGGTCCGTCGGCGGACAGCTCGATGGAGCTGCCCTGTACGAACGCACCGGCGGCCATGATCACATCGCTGTCATAGCCGGGCATGGGGGACGGCTCGGGAGTAACGTAGCTGTCCACCGGGGCGGCAGCCTGTATGCCCTTGCAGAAGGCCACCATGCCCTCCCGGCTGCCCAGCTCCACGGCCTGGATGATGTCGTGGCGCACCTCGTCAGCGGAGGGGACGACGCGGAAGCCCAGCTTTTCATAGCAGGCGGCGGCGAACACCGCGCCCTTGACGGCGGAGGCCACCACGGTGGGGGCGAGGAAGAAGCCCTGATAGAGCTGGGTCAGCAGACCCAGGTTCGCGCCCACCTCCCGGCCCAGACCGGGGGCGGTAAGGCGGCGGGCGCAGCGCTCAATGAGATCGGCCCGGCCGCAGATATAGCCGCCGGTGGGGGCAAGGCCGCCGCCGGGGTTCTTGATCAGGCTGCCCACCATCATGTCCGCACCCACGTTCACCGGCTCTGTCAGCTCGGTGAATTCGCCGTAGCAGTTGTCCACCATGCAGATCACGTCCGGCTTGCACCGCTTGCAAAAGGCGATGAGCTCGCCGATCTGCGCCACGGAGAAGCTGGGGCGGGTGGCGTAGCCCTTGGAGCGCTGGATGGTGATGAGCTTCGTCTTTTCACAGATGGCATCGCGGATGGCGTCGTAGTCGAAGCTGCCGTCGGGCAGCAGGTCGGCCTGCCGGTAGGTGACGCCGTACTCCTTCAGCGACCCCACGGAGGGGCGGATGCCGATGACCTCCTCCAGCGTGTCGTAGGGTGCGCCTACAGGACTGAGCAGCTCGTCACCGGGCAGCAGGTTCGCCCCCAGCGCCAGCGCCAGCGCGTGGGTGCCGCAGGTGATCTGCGGCCGCACCAGGGCTGCCTCCGCGCCGAAGCAGTCGGCGTAGACCCGTTCCAGGGTATCCCGGCCCTCGTCGTCGTAGCCGTAGCCGGTGGACAGGTTAAAGTGGTTGGCGGCCACGCGGTTCTTCTGCATGGCGGCGATGACCTTCAGCTGGTTGGCCTCGGCGATACCATCGATGTCCGCAAAGCGGTCCTTCAGTCCCGCTAAAATATCCTCACTGAACGCCAGCACCTTGTCGCTGACGCCCAGGGCGGTGTATCGTTCGTTCATAGCGTATACCTCAGTCGGGGAATTGTACGCCGTTCAGGCGCATGATGATCCGGATAGGGTAGTCCCGGTCCAGATAGTTCTTCTCATACCACTCGAAGGTGGCGGCGGGGACGTGTACCAGCTCCGGCGCTTCGCAGCGCAGGGCCTCGAAGGTCTTCCGGTCGCCGCTGAGCAGGGCCGCCACCACATCCAGACGCTCCTCCTCCGCCAGCCGCAGCAGCGCGGCGTCCATCAAGGCGGCGCAGCCCTGTTCCTCCTCGCCGGCGTAGTCCTGCCGGTGGGCCAGCCAGTAGAGAAACTCCTCCGGGTCAAGGTCTAATTTGGTGGTGATCTGGCTGAGCTTGAAGAACTCCTTGCGATCCATCCGCTTCAGCACGTCGATCAGATATTGTACCAGCCCGTCGTCCATGGCGATGCAGTCCAGCAGCACCTCAAAGGCGTGCTTGTCCGCATCCCGGTCCGGTTCGGGTGCAATCTCAGGTTCGGGCGCACCCGCTCCATCGTCCATGTTCCGGAGAAACGCCTCAAAGCCGCCCAGATCGCCGCTCTCGGTGAACAGCTCCTCCGGCAGCTCCGTGCCGTCCTGGGCGGCGCAGGCCCGGACAAAACTGGCCATGCCCATGGTTTGCAGCTGCTGGCCCAGGGCCTGGATGCGGGCGCTTTCGTCGCCGCCCTCCGGCAGCGTCACACCCTCCGGTGCAGGGCGCTTGCCCTCCCACAGCTCGGTCATGTATTGCAGATAGTAGTCAAAAAGGGTCATAGACACTCCCTCACTTTCCAAACCAATATCTTATCATACAGAGGTTGCCAATGCAAGAAATATCGGGTATGATGGGAAAAGAAAGGAGGCGGCGCTGTTGTACTATGTCTATGTGCTGGAATGTCAGGACGGCAGTCTGTACGCCGGGATGACCAATGACCTGCGCCGCCGCATGACGCTGCATACCGCCGGCAGGGGCGCAAAGTATACCCGCTCCCACCCGCCCCGGGCGCTGGCGGGCCTGTGGCGCTGTGATGACAAAGCGGCGGCGGCCCGGCTGGAGTACGCCTTCAAGACGCTGCCCCGGGCGAAAAAACTGGCCCTGCTGGCCGCACCGGAGCAAACGGCGGAGGTATTCCCTGCGCTGGCGGAATATGCCTGCGAGCCGGTGCGGAATGTGACACTGGAGGAATTGCTGAATGGTTGACATAAAACTGTACGCCGCGCCGATGGAGGGTCTGACCACCTGCTGGTGGCGGCAGGCCCACCGGGAGCTGTTCGGCGGTGCGGATAAATACTTCACCCCGTTCCTGTCGCCCAACGCCAACCTGCGCTTCCAGCAGAGGGAGCTGGACGAGATACAGGGTGAACCGGACACCGTGCCCCAGCTGCTGACCAACCGGGGCGACCACTTCCTTTGGGCCGCCCGGGAGCTGTACGAAAGGGGCTACCGGGAGGTGAACTTCAACCTGGGCTGCCCCTCCGGGACGGTAACAGCCAAGCACAAGGGCGCGGGACTGCTGGCCCACCCGGAGGAGCTGGACCGCTGCCTCGGCCAGATATTTGAGGGCCTGCCGGATCTGCGGGTGTCCGTCAAGACCCGTATCGGCAAGAACGAACCGGCGGAGTGGGACGCCCTGCTGGCACTGTACGGAAAGTACCCTATTTCGGAGCTGATCGTCCACCCACGGGTGCAGAAGGAGTTCTACAAGGGTACGGTCCACCGGGATGCCTTTGACCGGGCGCTGGAGGCCTACCCCGGCACGCTGGTCTACAACGGCGACCTGTTCACTCCCTCGGATATAGGGATGTTCTGCCGTCAGTATCCCCAGGTGACGGCGGTGATGACAGGCCGTGGGCTGATGACCGATCCATCCCTGCTGCGGCAGACGCGGGGCGGGCGGCCTGCCTCCCGGCAGGAGCTGACCGCGTTCCATGACCGCCTGCTGGCACTGTATACAGCCCGCCTCAGCGGCGATACGCCGGTGCTGCACCGGATGCGGGAGCTGTGGAACTATCTCTCCGGCAGCTTTGAGGACACCGACCGTCCGCTGAAAGCCATCCGCAAGGCCAAAGACCTGCCTGCCTACGAAGCGGCGGCACAGGAGATCCTGCGGAGCTGCCCTCTGAAAGATGCCAAATAACAGAAGGACCGCTTGCGCGGTCCTTCTGTTATTTAGTATTCTCAGTGGAGCTTTCTGATCAATCTCACACCGGCGGAAGCGGCGGGAACGCCGTCCTCGCCCTGGTACTTGCCGTCGCGGACCAGGAACTCACCGCGGCGGATGGTGTGTACCACTCGGCCGCCGGCCACGTGGTCGCCGTAGAGAGCGTATTCCAGACCGGCCTTGCCCACGCCGTCCTGACCGTACACAGGGTAGTGCAGGTTGTCCAGCGTCAGCTTGTAGCTGTTGTCGCTGAGGTTTACCACCGTCACGTCGGCATCGCTGCCCACCTGCAGGCATCCCTTGCGGGGATAGCAGCCGAAAACCTTGGCCGGGTTCTCGCACAGCACCTCCGCCACCTTCTCCAGCGTAAAGCCCTTGTGTCGGCCCACCTCGTGGAGCATCAGGCCGAAGCGCTCCTCAATGCCGGACACGCCGCTGATGACCTTGGTGAAGTCCTGCACCACCTTGCCGTCCGCGCCGCGGTCCAGGCTCTCCTCCTTCATCCAGCGGGGGAAGGAGCAGTTGTCCGAGGTGACAAGACTCAGTGTACCATCGACCAGTCCCTCCCACAGGGCGTCCTGATCCTCCTGACTGCGCAGCGGAGGGCTCATGAGATAGAGAATGCCGTCCTCGCCCGCGTTTTTCTCCTGGGTCAGCGTCAGATAGTGGGAGCAGGTCTCGGCGATAACGTCCACACCCCGCTTCTTGGCCTCGCGGATGGCCTCCACGGCGCCCTTGGTGGAGATGTGGAAGAAGTAGATGGGGGCTTTCAGCATCTCCGCATAGTAGAGCACACGGCGCACGGCCTCCTCCTCGCACACGGCGGGCTTGCAGCGGGGAAAATCCTCCCAGCGCAGGGTGTTGTTCCGGCAGAACAGCTCCTCGTTGTACTCAGCGATGGCGTTGCACTCGGCGTGGAAGCCGCAGCGGCCGCCTGCATCCCGGGCAGCGGCCAGGACCTGCAGCATATACACGTCGTCGATCATCACGTTGGCCTTGCGATAGGTCATGAACAGCTTGAAGGTGGGGATGCCGTCGGCGATCATCTGGGGGATCTCGTCCAGATGGGACTGGACCTCACCGTCCACCACGGCCTGGGCCCGCTCGACCTTGGCCTGCGCGGCGGCCTTGTCCGCCGGGGCGGCCTGCTGCAGCGCCATCTCGGCGTCCATCAGAGCGGTCATGGACTCCTTGCTCACCAGGTTTACCACCTTGCAGTGGACGGAGTAGTCCAAAACGTTGTCCTTCATCTCCTCCAGGCGGTCACGCACGGCATCCTTCAGCGCCATACCGGGCAGCGTGGAAGAGAAATCCATAAAGGTGGTAATACCGCCGAAAGCGGCGCATTTGGCGGCGGAGTCAAAGTCCATAATGTCCGTGATGCCGCCCAGAGGGGCTTTGATGTGCATATGCGGCTCTATCAGACCGGGGAAGACGTGGCAGCCCGCCGCGTCTACCACCTCCGCACCGTCGCAGCCCGCAAAGGCCGCGGCATCGCCCAGGGCGGCGACCTTGCCGTCCCGGAGCAGGACGTCCTGCTTCTTCACGCCGTCCGGAGAGACTACCATGCCATTTTTAATCAAGATATTATTCATTCGATGGGACTTCCTTTCTTAAAACAGCACAGGAGAGGGCCGGCGATCGGCCCTCTCCGGTTTTTTATACCGATCGGTAGGATGTAATTGTACCGTTCTGCGGCGCTCAGGCGTACAGACCGGCGCGGGAGATTTTGAAACCGCCCCGCAGCATGGCCAAAAGAGACTCGACGCCGGCTTTGATGGGGTCAATGGCGGGGATGTCCGTCAGACCATCCAGCACATCGCTGATCATGGTCATGCCGGCACAGCCCAGCAGAAGAACCTCCGCACCTTTGGCGGACGCAGAGTCCGCTGTTTCATTCACCTTGCGGCACAGGAGATCACGGTCCTTCATAAAGTCCTCAATGGGGAGATCAAACGTTTCCACAGAGGCCATGCGGTCATTCATGCCGTACTGCTGGACCATGGACTCCATCATCGGCTTTGCCTTGGCAGAGGAGGCGAGAATGGAGAACTTGGCACCGCAGAGCGTCGCCATGGCGATACCCGCCTCGGCAATGCCCACCAGGGGTACGGGGCACGCTTCTTTTACGCCGTACAGGCACGGGTCGCCCATGCAGGCCAGCAACACACCATCATAGGGGAAGGGACTCTGGCCCTTCAGCCCGTTGAGATAGCTGATAACCTGCGCACCGGCCATCGTATAGTCGCTGAAGCACTCCAGAACGAAAGGACTCTTCTCCATGCGGACGACGTCAATGGAAACACGGTCGCTTTGGGCATAGGACACGGTATGACGAATATCGTCGGTCATCTGCTGGGAGCTGTTGGGATTGATGATCAGAATTTTTTTCATAAGAGCACCCTGCTTCCGATCTTATCAGACGTCCTTGGGATCATACGCAGCACCCCAGGTCTTGGGCACACGGGAACGCTTGACCATGATGGCCAGGGCGATGACAGTGACCACATAGGGGAACATCTGCAGGAACTGATAGGGGAAGTTGGACAGTGTTTGGATACGGATCTGGGCCGCATCGGCAGCGCCGAAGGCCAGGCAGACCAGAGAAGTGCGGATGGGATCCCAGCCGCCGACCACGCAGGCCGCCATGACGATGAAGCCGCGGCCATTGGCCATGCCGCCGGCGGAGAAGTAACCGACCTCGGCCAGCGTCAGTGCGCAGCCGCCCAGGGCAGCAAAGATGCCGCTGAGGATCACGGTCTGATACTTGATCTTGATAACGTCCAGACCGGCAGTAGCGGCAGCCTTGGGGTTATCACCCACGGCGCGGACATTCAGACCCCAGCGGGTCTTGTACATGAAGTACGCGGCAAATATGGGCAGGACAAACGCGATCCAGGTGCTGATGGGCTGGCAGAACAGGATCTTGCCGATCACCGGGATATTCTGCATGAATTCCGGGAAAATGATGGGGAAAGTCTCGCAGCGGTTGGTGCGTGTCTCTGACATCATGGAAAACAGCATATCTGTCGCACCCAGGCACAGCATATTGATCATCAGACCGGTGACCACCTGGTTCGTGCGGCGGGAGACTGTAAGATAGGAGACGACCAGACCCATGAGCGCGCCGACGATGATGGTGATCAGAACGGCCAGGACCAGGCTTTTGAGGTAATACGCACCGGCAACACCGGCCAGGGCACCGACCAGCATAATGCCCTCGACACCCATATTGATCACGCCGCTGCGCTCGGCGAACACTTCACCCACAGCGACCAGCAGCAGAGGCGCTGCATAACGCAGAGCAGCTTGAAGCCAATCAACAAGAATAGTACCCATTACTGTTCCTCCTTTGTTTCGGTTTCAATCGCTGCGGCGGGCTCTTCACCGGCATCGTCCTTGTCCGTGTCAACGATCTTCTTCATTCTGCGGGCGTCCGCAACGCCTACGCCGATAACGAACAGCATACACAGCGCAATGATGATGGAGTTCATGGAGGAGGAAACGCCTGTTTCAATGGACATGGTCGCACCGCCGGCCTTCAAAATGGCGAAGAACAGTGCGGAGATGATCACGCCCAGGGGGTTGCCGCCGGCCAGCAGGGCCACGGCTACGCTCTCGTAGCCGACGCCGGTAACGAACTCCATGTATACGCGGTGCTTCAGGCCCAGGACCTCAATAGCGCCGGACAGACCGCCGATCACAGCGCCGATGATGATGACGATCATGATCTGACGCTTGGCATTCACGCCGGAATACTGGGCGGCAAAGGGGTTGGAGCCCAGCATCTTGGTGCGGAAGCCGAAGGAGGTGTAGTTCAGCAGGAAGTGGAACAGCAGGCACAGCACGATGCCGATAAACGGACCGGGGTGCAGGCTGGAGCCGCGCAGCAGGATGGGCAGGGATGTGGTCTCTGCAAAGGATTTGGACATGGGATAGAACGCGCTGGTGTCCGCCACATGGGCAAAGCTGGAGACCACCCAGTTGGTCAGATAGATGGCGATATAGTTCATCATGATGGTGCAGGTGACCTCGTTGACGTTCATATACGCCTTCAGGAAACCGGGGATGGCACCCCACACACCTGCGAAGAACATGGCCACCAGCATACACAGAAGGATGTGTACGATAGGGGACAGACCCAGATCCATGACGCCGAACATGGCGGCGCCGATAGCGCCCAGGTACATATAGCCCTCGATACCGGTGTTCCACACGCCGGCCTTGATGCCCAGCGCCACACCGATGCCGCCCAGCAGCAGCGGGGAGGAACGTACCAGCACGTTACTGATAGCGTACTTGCTGCCGAAAGCACCCTTGATCAGAGCGCCATACGCCGTGAAGGGGTTGACACCGGAGATGGCGATCAGAATGCCGCTGGCCACCAGACCCAACGCAATGCCGATGAGGGTGCGGTAGAGCGATACGACCATGTCGCCGAGAAGCGGAATACGAATGGTTTTTCCCTTTTTCATATTCATTCTTTCACCTCAACATTCTGACCCAGCATCATCTGACCGATCACATTCTGGTCCGCGGTTTCGCCGTCCAGATCGCCCATAATCTGACCGCTGTAAAGCACGATGATACGATCGCTGAGCGCCATGACCTCCTGCAGCTCGGCGCTGATGAACAGCACAGCTGCGCCGCGGTTGCGTTCCTTGAGAAGAATGTCGTGGACGTTGACCACTGCACCCAGGTCCAGACCGCGGGTGGGGTGCGCCGCGATGTCGAGAACGGGCTCGGGGTCCAGCTCGCGGGCGATGACCACCTTCTGCTGGTTGCCGCCGGAGAGGTTGCGCACGCGGACATCCTCGTTGGGCGTCTTGACGTTGTATTTTTTGATAAGGTTGCGGGCGCTGGACTTGATATTCTTGTAGTTCAGAACACCGTTCTTGGCAAAGGGCTCGTTGGTATAGTCCTTGATGATCATGTTGTCAGCGATGCTGAAATCCATCACCAGACCGGTCTTCTGACGGTCCTCCGGGATAAAGCCCACGAAAGAGGGGTCGGCGATGACCTTGGTCACGAGCTTGTCCTTAATGGTGACGGTACCGGAGGTGGGCTTGCGAAGGCCCACGATGCACTCCGCCAGCTCCCGCTGTCCGTTGCCGTCCACGCCGGCCACACCGACGATCTCACCGGAATGAACGGTGAGGTTGAAGTTCTTCAGCGCCTGGATGCCGCGGTCATCGTTGGCATTGACATCCTTCATCACCAGAATGGGCTCTTTCTTTTCGAAAACAGGGCGCGCCTTGCGCTCAATGGTGACGGGGCGGCCCACCATCATCTCAGCCAGGGTCACCTGGGTGGCATCCTTGGTGTCCACCGTGCCGATGTAGTTGCCGTCACGCAGGACGGTAACGCGATCCGTGATCTCGATCACCTCGCGCAGCTTGTGGCTGATGAAAATGACCGCACGACCGGACTCGGTGATCTTGTGGATCGCCTTGCAGAGCTGGTCACTCTCGGAGGGAGTAAGGACGGCGGTAGGCTCGTCCAGGATCAGCAGCTTGCAGTCGCGGTAGAGAGCCTTGAGGATCTCGACCCACTGCTGCTTACCAACGGGCAGTCTCCAGACCACCTCATCGGGATCAACATACAGCTCATACTCCTCGCAGAGCTCCAGCAGCCGCTTCTTAGCGGACTCAAGGTCCAGTCGCTGTTTATCATCTTTAATACCGAGAATTACATTCTCGATAACAGAAAGCGTATCCACCAGTTTAAAGTGCTGGTGCACCATGCCAATACCGTTTTTAATGGCCTCCAGAGGGGAAGTGATATGTACTTCCTTGCCATCCAAAAAGACTTTGCCTGTGGTAGGCTCATACAGACCGTAAAGGACGTTCATCAACGTCGTCTTGCCCGCGCCGTTCTCTCCGAGAAGGCCCAGGACTTCGCCTTTTTTGCAATCGATGCTCACGTGATTGTTGGCAAGAACACCGGGAAATTCCACGGTTATATCTTGCATTTGCAGGGCGTAATTGGAATTGTCCAAAGGAATACCTCCCTCAGCGATATTAAGGAATGTCCGTAAGGATTCATAGAATCCTATGATCCTTACGGACATTCTTTTATGAATTTCTTAAACGATCAAAATACGATCAGAAGGTGATGCTGCCGTTAGCCAGACCATTGATGGCGGCATCATAAGCAGCCTGCTGCTCCTCAGTCAGAGTGGTGTTGATGACAGCCTTGACGCCGCCGTCAGCCACACCGATGACGTGAGCCTGACCATCGCAGATGTCACCCAGAGCCTCGGCATAGCCCAGAGCATCCCAAGCGAACACGGCGGAAGCGGCGGTGACATCAGGAGCACTGTAGTCAACAGCGTAGTCAGCCACAGTACCGACGACCACGACGCCCTCAGAGTCCTGAGCAGCGGCAGCCACACCGGCGCCGGCAGCATCCAGGCAGGGAATCAGAACGTCACAGCCGGAGGAGATAGCGGACAGAGCGCACTCGCGGGCCTTAACGGTATCAGCCCAGTCGCCGGTCAGGACCTCAACGACCTCGATGTCGGGGTTGATCTGCTGCAGACCGGCAACGATGCCTCTGTACATAGCACGGTGAGTCTCATAGTACTCGCCCAGGATGAAAGCGACCTTGTTGCTCTTGGTATACATGGCAGCCAGAACGCCAGCCACGAAACCAGCGTGACCGTAGTCGATGGTAGCAGCGGTCATGTTGGGCAGACCATAGGTATCCGTACCGACGGAGAACACGAACTTGGTGTCGGGGAACTCCTTGGCAACGGTGGCCACGGCATCGCCGAACTGGCCACCCTGGCCGATGACGATCTCATAGCCGGCCTGAGCAAACTGACGCAGAACCTCGACCTGCTCATCCTGAGAAACGTTCTCCTTGTAGGCAGTCTTAATGCCCTTCTCCTGAGCGGCCTTCATCATACCCTCGTAGGTGAACTGATTGAAAGCCTTGTCGGTCACCAGACCGGGCAGAACCATGGCCACGCTGCCGGCCATATCGTTGGTGTCGTTGCCGTCCTTCTCGGTGTCATCGTCCTTCTTGCCGCAGGCCACCAGGCTCAGAGCCATGACCAACGCAAGAAGCAGTGCCAGAAACTTTTTCATGTGTGTTTTCCTCCTTTGAATTTGTGCGAGGTATACGGTCTTGTTCATATAGCCATATCCAGCTGCACTATAGCGACATTATACCGACTGATTTCGACAATTTCAAGATACAGAGTCACGAAATATCTAAAAAAAATTTTGCGATTTACACAAAAATTATGTTTGGTCATTATTATTTGTACTGTCAGCAATCAGTACATGTGATATAACGGCCTTCGCGGCAGCGAAAATGCGGGCCGCCGGTGTTATCCGTCAGTACAGCCGCAGAAAGTTTTCCAATAACTGGATGCCATCCCGATGATACCCGTCAGTCAATTCCGGATGAAACTGCGTGCCGAACAGGGGGCGGGATGCGTGAGCGATCATCTGGCCGCGGCACAGGTCCGAGCTGAGCAGCAGGGAAAAGCCCTCCGGCACGTGGTCTATTTCGCACCGGTGCAGCTCCAGACAGTGCAGCGGCTCTGCGACGCCCTCCAGCAGGGGATGGGCTGTCTGCCGGTACAGCGGCTTGAAGCCGAATTCGCCCTCCCCGGGAAGTCTCCGGATGCCCACGCCGAAGGCGGCGCAGATCAGCTGCAGGCCGAGACAGATGCCGAAGGTGGGAACGTCCGCCGTGCGAAGCCAGGAGATGACTCCCTCGTACTCGCGCAGCACCGTGTCATAGGGCAGCGCCCTGTCTGTGAAAATGCCGGACAGAAGGACTGCGTCCGGGGCAAGCCGGCCGACCTCACCGATCTGCTTGTGATAGAGGACGACCACCTCGTATGCCCCCAGACTCCTCACGACACTCTGCAGGTTGGGAACGTTGCACAGCCCCTGGGGCAATCCATAGCGCACCGCATCGGTGATCAGACCGGGACTTTCGGCGCTCTCCTCGTTGGACAGGATCAGAACTCTTTTCATGAGCGGCACTCCTTACAATATACCATCGATTGACAAGAGCAAATACGGTTTTGACGGGCAGAAATGCGCCCATACTGCGTCAAGCCCCTTGGCAATACGGCAAGTATTACCTGTGGGTCTTTTCTTGTCTGGACACATTTCTGCTCCGACAAAACTGCTCGCACCTGCCAGCGATGTATTTTCGAGTGATTTTTGGTTTTTGAGACGCGGGCTTGCTGGCGCAAGCCAAGGCGAAAAGGGCAAAAAGCGCCGGAAAGACACGCTGTCAGGCGTGTTTGCCCTTGTTAATCGATGGTAACAATATAATAAATAGTAGGCGTTTGCCTGTTATGATACAGAAAACGGCGTCGTTTTGCAAGTATAAGAAAAGAGACGCCAAAGACGTCTCCTTTCTTATACGCTTTATGCCTTCTTATCCAGGATATAGACCGTCACGTTCCGCCGTCCCCAGCGCGCGCAGTCGGCGTAGGTGGGAAACCACAGATCGACGATGTTGCCCTTGATCGCGCCGCCGCAGTCCAGCGCCGTGCCCATGCCGTACACGCGACTGCCGGTGGGCGTCTGGATGAACATATTGGTGTAATAGGGAATGACCTTCGGATCGACGGCGATCGTCCCCAGCCCCACGCTGGCACCCACCGCCGTGGTCCACGCAGCGCCGTGCTCGCCGCCGCTGTAATAGGCGGTGGAATTGCACAGCATGGCCTTGGAGTACGTCATGGTGTCACCGGACTTAAAGAGCAGATAGCCGCCCTCGCCGTTTTCGTTGGGATGATCCTCCGCGATGGTGTCGTCCCGCGCCACCTCATAGACCCGCGTGCCGTACAGCACGATCTCCGCGTGGGACGTATCGTGGCTCGCGCCCACGTATCTGGTGGACACCACCTCACCGCTGACCACCGTGTCCTCATACGTCTCGACGACCTGGCCCTTTACGCCCTTGCGCAGCACCTGCTCCGTCCCCTTGTCCATCAGGGGATCGGCGATGCGCCGCACCTGATAATCCGTCTCCACCACCACATAGTGCTGGTACGTCAGCGTGTGGCTGATGTGCAGCGCCAGCTGGTCGCCGGTGGTGTTCAGCTCCACCATCTCGTCCTCACCCAAAGCGATGCCGGTCCGGTGCAGAAAAGCACCCAGCCGCTCGGCGCGGGTGGTATAGGTATTGACCTGCCCGGCATGGTTCACGGTGACGGTGCGCCCCGGCTGTAAAACAAGCTGGAGCGCGTTGTCGCCCACGCTCCGGCGCAGCAGCAGGTCGCGGTAGTCACGGGTCTCACTGCGCTGATCCAGTACGTGGGGGCCGTCGCCGTCCACCACGATGCAGATGGCGTCCACCGTCCGGGGCGGATCGTAGCTCACCGCACCCACGAACACCAGCGCCGTCACGGCGATCATGGTCATGAGCCGCACCAGCGGGTTAGCGCGCAGCGCGTCGGCAAACCCGTTGAGCGTCGGCGAGCGGCGCAGAGCGCGCCAAGCTCGCACCGGAGCGGAGCGGAAAAACCAGCGGCGCAGCGCCAGAGCGTCACGGCGGCACTCGCAGACCACCGCGTCCCACGTCCAGGCAAAGCAGCGGCCCACGCTGCGGACGGCCCGGATGAGCCAGCCCGCCGCGTGATACGGTACGTTGTGTATGGCCTGGCACACGGTGACCGGGGTGACGTGCCGGTGTATTGTTGCTTCCATTCTTTCCATAGTACCTCGAAGTATAGCCGCGCCATTGGCGTTCCAAACAGGGCACGGCAATAGAATTGAAACTATTTGTAACTTTTGTTACCAAACAGAAAGACTTTTGGAGTATAGCACTTCCCACCATTTTTGTCAAGTTTTGCAGGAGGACGGCGGCAAAAGTGGAACTTTTGCGCCGGATTTCGTTGCATGCGGCAGGCAAACGTGGTAATATGGGGAAAACAGAGGAGGCGGCGTCATGGCGCAGTTGTGGGAATTGCTGGAAATAGAAAAGGGGCTGACGGCGGTGATGGGCAGCGGCGGCAAGACCGGCCTGCTGTATGAGCTGGCGGAGGAGCTGCGGCCTTACGGCACGGTGCTGCTGGCCACCACCACCCACATCATGAGGCCGCCCCAGTACCCCTTCGCGGCCACGGCGGCGGAGCTGGCGTCGGCATTGACCTCTCACGGCGCGGCCTGCGCAGGCAACTTCACGGCGGAGGGCAAGCTCACCGCACCGGACTTCCCCGGCTGGGAGACGGCGGCAGACTTTGTGCTGGTGGAGGCGGACGGCTCAAAGCGCCTGCCGGCCAAGGCCCATGCAGCCTGGGAGCCGGTGCTGCCGCCCCAACGGCGGCGGACGGTGTGCGTGCTGGGTGCGTCCGCCTTCGGGCAGGCCATCCGTCAAGCGGCTCACCGCCCTGCGCTGTACGCCGCTTTGGCGGGGGTGACGGAGGACACGGTCATCACCCCGGAGCTGGCGGCCCGGGTGCTGATGGCCGAGGGCAGTTTTAATGTGATTTATGTAAACCAAATCGACGACCCGGGATTCTTCCCGGCACTGACCGAGCCCTTTACCTGCGCGGTAAGCTGCCCCGTTGTAGTCGGCTCACTGCACCGTCGCCGCTGGAAAAAACTGCGCTGACAGAACCCTGCCCCCACACCATACCGAAAACCCACGCATCATGAAATAACACCCGCGGCATTGCCGCGGGTGTTATTATGTAAACATTCTATTTCGCGGCCTCATACAGCGCATCCGCCAGCCGAGCGTATTCCTCCAGTCCCAGCCGCTCGCCCCGAACGCCGGACTCAAGACCGCAGGCGGTGACGATGGCGGTGAGCTGCTCCTTGGGCAGCTGCCAGCCGGTCTGCAAGCTGTTCACCAGCGTTTTCCGCCGCAGGGCGAATCCCGCCCGGACGGTGCGCCAGAAAGCGTCCACGGATTTGACCTGCACCGGCGGCGTTTTCCGGGTGATGCACCGCACCACGGCGGACGTGACCTTGGGCGGCGGCAAAAAACAGGTGTTGGGCACGGTGAACAGCAGCTCCGGCTGGGTGTAATACTGCATCAGCACCGTGAACGCGCCGTAATCCGCTGTGCCGGGGGCGGCGCAGATGCGCTGGGCCACCTCCTTCTGTATGAGGACGGTCAGGCTCTCAAAGCAGCCTGCCTCCACGCAGGCGGTGAGGAACGGCGTGGTGATGTTGTAGGGAAGGTTGGCGCACAGCACCGGCCGCAGACCGGAGAAATGCCGCCGCACCAGGGCGGACAGATCCTGCTGCATCACGTCGCCCTCCACCAATGTGAAGTTGGCGAAGTCGGCCATGGTCTCCGCCAGCACCGGCGGCAGCCGGCGGTCCAGCTCCACGGACACCACCTTTTCCGCGCGGCGGGCCAGCTGCACCGTCAGCGCGCCGATGCCTGGGCCGACCTCCAGCACGCCGCAGCCCTCCGGGCATCCGGCGGCGGCGATGTCCTCCGCCACCCAGCCCTCGATGAGGAAGTTCTGCCCCAGGGACTTGGCGAAGCGGAAGCCGTGGCGGGCCAGCAGAGCCTGTATATCGTTGCGGTCACATAGGTTCATGAGCGTACTCCTTATGCGTTTCTGTATGCCAGTATAGCACGAAAACTGCCCCTTGACAATCCGTCGGTTCAGGTATAAAATGCAGAAAAGTAAGAAAAGTTATACCAATCATACCAAAAGGAGGGGCTGTATGGACAGGAAGGAACGGTATTATATGAGCAGCGTCAGGCTCGGACCGAAGGGGCAGATCGTCATCCCCAAGGAGGCGCGGGATATGTTCGGTCTCCAGCCCGGAGACACACTGGTGCTGCTGGCGGACAAGAAAAAGGGGCTGGCCCTGCAGACGGCGGAGAAGCTGAACCCCATGCTGCGCAAGGTGTTTGCCGCGCTGCCGGACGGCGAAGACGAGGAGGCTGAGGACGAATGAATGTGCTGGAGGTACAGGGCCTGACGAAGCGCTACCCGGCCTTTACCCTGGATCACGTGTCCTTTACCGTGCCCCAGGGGGCGGTGATGGGCTTCATCGGGCGCAACGGCGCGGGCAAGTCCACCACGCTGAAGTCCATTCTGGGCATGGTCCACCCCGACGAGGGCGCGGTGCGGGTGTTCGGCATGGACTACGCCGCCAATGAGGCGGCCATCCGCCGGGAGCTGGGCGTGGTGCTGGGCGGCATCGATTTCTATCCCAAGAAGAAGGTGGGCACGATCACCGACGTGACCCGGCGGTTTTACGACAACTGGGACGAGGAGAAGTACCGCCACTATTTGCAGCTGTTCGCGCTGGACGAGAGCAAGCGGGTGGATCAGCTGTCCAGCGGCATGAAGGTGAAGTACATGATCGCCCTGGCGTTGAGCCACAGCGCAAGACTGCTGATCCTGGACGAGCCCACCAGCGGCCTTGACCCGGTGTCCCGGGACGAGCTGACGGAGCTGCTGGGCCGCATCGTGGCCGACGGCACGCGGAGCGTGCTGTTCTCCACCCACATCACGTCGGATCTGGAGAAATGCGCCACCCACATCGCGTTCATCAAGGACGGTGTTATGCAGTACAGCGGCGCCATCGGCGATTTCCGGGTGCAGTACCGGGATATGGGCGATACGCTGGAGGACATCATCGTTAAGGTGGAAAGGAGGCCGCTGGATGAAAGCGCTATTATATAAGGAGTTCAGGCTGGTGTGCCACCCCATGACGCCCATCTTCTGCCTGTTCGGCATTATGGTGCTCATCCCCAACTATCCGTACACCGTGATCTTTTTCTACGTGATGCTGGGCCTTTTCTTCACTTTCCTGAATATCCGGGAACAAAAGGACATCTATTACTCCGCGCTGCTGCCTGTGCCAAAGCGGGACACGGTGAAGGCCGGCTGTGCGTTCGTGGTCATCATCCAGGTGCTGTCCCTGGTGTTGCTGATTCCCTGCTCCCTGCTGGCGGCCCATTTGCAGCCGGGGAAGGACAACTTGGTGGGGCTTGACCCCAATGCGGCGCTGCTGACGGCGGGATTCCTGCTGTATGCCGTGTTCAACGCCGTGTTCCTGCCGTCCTTCTATGCAAACGGCTACAAGGTGGGGATAGCCTTCCTCAAGGCCGTCATCCCCACCACGCTGGTGATGATGGTGCTGGAGGCGCTGCCCCATTTCCCGGCGCTGACCTGGCTGGACGACATGGACGCGGCCACACAGGTGCGGCTGCTGCCGTATTTCGTCGCCGCCGTGCTGCTCTACGGCATCGGCACGGTGCTTACGTTCCAGAGGGCGGCGGCGCAGTATGAAAAAGTGGATCTGTGACAGCAACGACCGGCGTGAGCCGGTCATTGCTTTATTAGATCATCCAGTAGGGAGGCTGAGGAGTTTGCCCCTCGGGTAGGG
>ERZ857757.320-NODE-320-length-53554-cov-7.298660_pt1 | contig 53554 bp, 38 predicted proteins | sample MGYA00519764_ERZ857757 | MGnify/ENA primary metagenome ERZ857757 (study PRJEB31778, sample SAMEA3449359) | human gut metagenome | biome: human gut; feature: human-associated habitat; material: faeces | place: United Kingdom | collected 2010/2012 ...
ACGAAAAAGTAACCAAAAAGTACCCCAGAGGTCTGCTGACCTCTGGACTCCGGGGTGCGGTTCAAAATTCCGAGCGATGAATTACTTGCTAAATCGCAAATTATGTACTATCAAGATATTTTAGCAAAAATTACAACCTTGTGCCATACAGCTCGGAGTATTTTGAACCGGTGCGAAAGGGGTGTTTTACTACGCAAGGATATGTGGTTTTTTATAAAAAGGCAGAATTCGATTTGGGTGGACAGCAGGTTATGTGTTTCATGGAATGGGTGGTTTTGGTGGGATACTGTTTTCTAAACAACAGATAACAGTTTTTCAAAAAAAGGAAAGTTTGGTGAGAGTTGCTTTTTTGCAGACAGTACGCTATGTTTTGAGGAAACGAAAAGTTTCAAAAATACCAAAATTCCATTTTTCCCGCGCACAAATAAGTAGGAATAAATCTTAAAATTTCAGCCAGCCCACACACCTTTTGTGTCATGCCAAGCCACAGTATTACGCTAAGTTTTCTAACATCCCACGCCAATTTCTCTTTCCCACTGCAACAAAGATAACGTGCAATTTTTCTTTTCATCAACTGCTTGCGGCGTCAAGCACGCACTACAACTTCGATTTTTCACAAAACCCGATTCTGCGTTTCCACTGCAATCGCCCTTTTCCACCGGTTCAAAACATGGCCGTGCGTATCGCGGCACTAATAAATTTTTGTAAAAAATCTTAATGCGCCGAGCGTTTCAATTTTTACCTAAAACCACACCGCACGGGTTTTGAACCGAGGTCGCAGGCCGGAGCCGACTCCTTGAAACATGGTCGTCTTGTTCGCGTCCGCTCACTGTTTCGGCGGTCTCCGACACGCCAAAACTTGCCACCGGCAACTTTTGACGCGTCCGAGTAGCTGCTTTTTGGTTCTTTTTGCACGCCGCAAAAAGTAACGTAAAACCGTCCTTTTTGTTACTTTTCCGAAAAGTAACAGCGGCTCCCCAGCCGCCCCTTTCAGGACGGCAAACTCACGCTTCGCGTGAGAACAGGTAGGCGGCAATGCCGCCATCGTATAAGGACACCGTCTGTCTCAGATATTCCGTAAAACCGTCCTTTACACTCTGCGGCCAGATGATCTTGGCGTCTGTGCCAAAAGAAAACAGCCACCCGTAAAACTGCGGACTGACCACAATTTCTGTTTCAAATGTAAAAAAGCCCTCGCCAGCCGGCGAAAGAAAGATATCCTTTCCGAAACGGTCGAACACCACACCGGCAAGCGCCTCGGCAAACTCCAAGCGCACTTTGACGCTTTCGCCGCCGAACATGGAAAAGACTTTGCGCGAATACGCCGAAACGTCCACTTTTTGAAAAGCTTCCCTACCCTCTCGATGCAAGGACGTTTCTTCCAGACTGCTCATCTTATCGACTCTGTAATGCCGGATAGCCTGATGTGAGCTGTCAAACGCCACCAAATAGTAGTTTTCGTCGTCCCAGCACAAGGCGAACGGGCTGACTTCATAAAGTGCGCCGCCATGCCGGTAAACCTTTTCCTTTTTGACGTTATAATCAAAATAACGGAATGTGATACGCGTATTATCCCGAATTGCCGTGTGAATCTTATCAACGTTGTAATAAATGCTCTCGTTCATGGATTTGATACGCCCGGCCACCGTCAGTTGCCGGTCAAGCGCATAGGCGTCATAACGGCTGCATAAACTTTCCAGTTTGCGGATAAGCTCGTCCGACTTACGCTCGGTGATAAAGCGTGAACCCAGCACTGCGTCTACGAGGAGTTTTAATTCGGAAAGCTCAAATTCGCGCGACACCACATGATACCACATGTTCCGGTCGCGCTTTTCGGAAACAATATCCAAGCCACTTTCGGCCAGAACCGCCATATCGTCGTACAAACTTTTGCGTTCGGCCTTGATTCCGCAGCTTGCCAGGTATTCTTCCATGTCCTTCACGGTCACGGCATGCGTTTCGTCGGTGTTTTTTAGAAGGTATTCCTTTAAATAAAGCAGTTTTAATTTCTGTCGGGAAGTGCGCGGCATGGTTTCACGTCCTTATGCGAATACTTTTTCTCATTATACAGGTTTTTGAGAAAAATTGCAAGTCCCGTTCAACCGAAAAACTTTTCTTCTAACACAGCACAGATATAATGATATACCGGCAAATGCAGTTCTTGAATCTTATAAGTCTCTGTTTCAGGGACTTTGATAACAACATCGCTCACTTTATCTAACGCCGCCGCCTTTTCCCCCGTCATCGACACTACCGCCATTCCGCGTGCCTTTGCGGCAAGAGCGGCATTCACGACATTGACGGAATTGCCCGAGGTCGATAAGCAAAACGCCGTATCGCGTTGTGTACCGTAGCCATACATAAGCTGCGCAAAAACGGCGTCCGGCCGGACATCGTTGGCAAACGCCGTAAGCACGGCGCTGTGTGCACAAAGCGAAATGGCCGGGATCGCGTATTGCAATGCGTCGGCTATCTCCTTTCCCCGTTCGGCAAACACGCCGGATGCAAAACGCGCCTTATCCGCCTCTTGAAGCGGCCGGCGAGAGAGAAATCCTTTCATCAATTCGCCGACAATGTGGTCACAGTCGGCAGCACTTCCGCCATTGCCGCAAAGCAGAATTTTTCCGCCCGAAACGGTTCTCGTATAGAGTAACTCCACCGCTTTTTCAATCGAATCCGCACACACGTCAAGCGACGGATACCGTGCAGTCAAATCGTTTATTCTCATAATCATTCTCACTTTCCTAATATTATTATGCCTCCGGCGCCGCCGCAAGCGCGGCATAATCGCCGATCTGCTCGCCAAGCTTTGCCGGAACGACCTTACAAACTTCTGCGCTTTGGCTCAACGCTTCGGCACAAATGACATTCTGCGCGTGTTTCCACAGCAGATCCTGACATCTTGCAAAAATACTGCCAATGACAATGACTTCCGGATTAAAGAGGTCGATGAGTACCGAAAGTCCCTCTCCGAGTTTTTCACCGCAGAGTCGGAATGTTTCAAGCGCCACCCGATCGCCCTCACGCGCGGCTTGCGCCACACTTTTGGCCGTGATAGCTGTATTTTTCAAGTCGTTTCCCGGCACAAACGATACCGTCTCTCCGCGCTGTAAAGCTTCTCTTGCTAGTCCTCTGGCCAATTCCGCTAAACCTCCGCCACTGCAAAAGCCCTCGAATGAGCCGCATTTGCCATAGCCGGACGGTCCGAACGGTGCAAGGCGCATATGGCCGACCTCGCCTGCCATGCCGTTTGTTCCTTCATACAAGGCGCCGTTTAAAATTAAACCTGCCCCAAGCCCGGTGCCGAACGTTAAAAAGATCATGTTCTTGGTCCCGACGCCTGCACCGTATTTCCATTCAGCAAGCGCCGAGGCGTTTGCGTCGTTGATCAGGCGCGCCGGAACGCCGAAACGCTCTGTAAAATGTTTTGTGATTTCGATATTATCCCAGCCCGGCAGGTTCGGCGGAGACAGGATCACGCCTTTTTCACTGTCAAGCGGTCCGCCGCAACTGATGCCGATGGCTTTACACGGCTCATATTGTTCCGTAAAACGACAAATAAGGCCGTCAAAACGTTCCAACACCTCGTCCGGCGTATTTCCGGCGGTTTCAAAGGCTTCACGCGCTAAAATTTCCACGCCGTTTTCCTTTTGGCTTGCCGCAATACAAGCGCACTTTGTTCCGCCGATATCCACTCCGATAAGCATACTACGACTTCCTTTCTTCCTTTTCAAGCTTACATTCTTTCCTTATAAGAGTACAATAAATGAAAGGAAAAGTCAAGAAAAAAGGAATTTTCGCAAAAAAATCTTAGCCAAAGCCCAAATTTTCACAACTCACAGTGGCAACTTTCACACCGCGTGCATATACTACACCGAGAGTGAAATCCTTTGACCGATTTTTTACAAAAGGCAGGCGAAGTACATGAAAAAATTCACAGCGCTATCCGCACTTATCGGCGTCGGCGTTCTCTGCATCGGACTTGGAATCCTTGTCGCCTGTTTCCTGCCGCCGGTCCTATTGGTCTGTATAGAGGCAATTCTCTTGATTCTTGCCGGATTTCTCGCCTTAAAATGCAAATAAAGGCAATGTTCTTGCGCAACGAAAGGAAGATTGTATGAAAATCGTATTATTGAAACCGCCGCGTTTTTTGAAACCTTTTTTACGTTTATTCCTACGCGACAAAAAAAGATAGCCCGGAAAGCTGTGCCCAGTCATACCCTTAAACTCCTTTGCATATGTTTTATTAAAGAAAACACAGGCAAAGGAGTTTTATTTATGGAACCGTACACTTTCCCCTTATGCAGCGTCACGTTCAACGACAAAGCGGAAATTCCGCTGGAATTTGAAGCGGCGCTCCCCGAATATCTCCCCGGAATCGGAAAGATCATCCGTACCGATGCGGATGTTTATGCACTTTCTTCAACGCTCTCTGACGGACATATCACCGTAAAGGGAAAAACAAACACGCGCTTACTATATAACGACGAAAAGCAGGGATTTCTCAAATGCGCGGTGTTTCCGAATGAATTTGAGCACACCTTTGACGCGTCCAAAATGCCGGAAACCGTCGGAACGCCGGTCATCGAAGAAAGCGGCTGTATTCTCTCGGCCGCCGCAAAGCCAAAAAATCCGCGTTCCGTGAGCATAACCTTAGGACTTGCTTTATGTGTGAGCGTGACCGATATCGGGGAAATTTCGCTGCTTTCGCCGGAGGAAGGCGAAACGGAACTTCGTCCCTGCACCGCCCTCTGCACCGTACACAAAAAAATGCAAAGTGAACCGGAAGAACTGAAAGAGGACATCGTCCTTGACGGGGGGCTTGCGCCGATTGCTGACATTGTCGATTATACAGCTGCTTTTTCGTTGGACGACATTGCTCCGACAGACGAAAATATCCGGTATAACGGCCGGGTTCTGTTCAAGTGCACCTACCGTGCTGAAAGTGCGCCCGATGCGCAGAATGCGGAATATGTCTATCTCACCAAGGAACTGCCGTTTGAGGGAGAGATTCCCTCGCCGGACGCGCATCACGGTCAGACCGTAATCGGAAAAATCCGCCCTGAGGGCATGGAAGCCGGTTCTTCTTTTGATGCCTACGGCGAAAACCGCGTCATTCATGTTTCTCTCGGCTATAAAGTCTTTGCCGACCTGTTCGATCAGACGGAAATCACCTATTTCGACGATGGTTTTTCGCCGGCCTATGAATGCGATTTTGGAAAAAACACGTATTCCTTTGACAGCTCCGGTCAGACCGTGAGCGAACATGGCCGCTTGGAGCAGTCCTTGCGTGCCGACCGAGAGGGCTTTACCGAAATCACCGATGCCGGAATCCGCCTCGAACCCCTGACGCCGGAACTGTCCGACGGGAAACTCACCATGACCGGCCGCGCTTTCGCATGGGTTCTTGGCGCCAACGAAAAAGCAGAAACCGTCGGTACTTCCGCTGTTTTCAATATTCATCTGCCCTTGGAAAGTGTGCGTGACATGACTCCGGAAAAGCGGTATCTTTTGAATACCGAGTGCAAAAACTGCAATGCAGTCCTGCGCGACGGCGAAATTCTTCTCACAGCCGACACCGAAACGACCGGCATTTGCTTAAACCGTGAAAAAATCACAGCCATTGACCGCGCGGACATTCACTACGACGAGCCGAAACCGCTCTGCAAAGCTGAATATATCATCTATTATCCTGAAAAAGAGGAGAACCTGTGGGATATCGCCAAGAAGTACGAGATTCCGCAGGAGACTCTGCGCCGCACCAACGGGTTTGGGGGCGATTCACTGCCGCCAAACCGCAAAACGGTCGTGATTCCGTGCGGCGATACACCGCAAACGACGGATTGACCGGTACAAAGCGCGGCGTAAAACTTTGTTTTGCGCCGCGCCTATGTTTTCCCTCCGGAAAAACCGATTTTTGATTTTTCCGGAGGCTTTTTTTGCCTATTTTTCAAAAGTCTTGCAAAATAGTCTCTGATGTGGTATACTGATACTGTATAATAATAAAAATGGAGATTTTTGTCCAAAATGATTCAAAAAGGGGTGTCCTATTTGCAAGACCAACCGGGAACCATGCCGCATGCGGGCGAAAAGCCGCCGTATATCAGCTGTCTTTTGGCCTGTGTCGCGCTCTTATATGTAACGCATCTGTCGCTTTTTCCGTTATTGGATCTACCGGGGCTTTTTGTTCTTACCGCCTTTTGCGCGCTGTATGCGCTCCTTCTTGCGACCAACGACGTCCGCTTTACGCCGGTGCCTCCGGTCGTATGTGCGATAAGTCTTTTGGCACGCGCTTTTTTTGCCGACGGTTTTACGTTGAATACGGTACAAAGCTTCACAAATTTAATTTTTGCTTTGCTCACGGGGCTTGCGCTTTACGTCTGCCTCCGTCAGGGTTCGACCAAAAGCGTGGCTTTTGCCGTGCTTTGCGCGGTATATACGCTTTTTCTTGCCTCGCATGTCGTTTTTCTCTTAATTCAACTTTATGGGGCATTCAACCTTGAAGTTTTAGAAAAGGGCGTCAACGATTTAGCCGCTTATGTCGGGAAATTCTATTCGGCCATATTAGAAAACACGAGTTCACAAGGAACGCTTACGGCAAGATCTGCTCAAAGTGCCGAGACCATACAGGCCATGAAAGATTTTGAGCCAACCTTGGTCGTGTCGGTTCGGCTGTCGTTGCCGTCGTTCGCGGTATGTTTCAGCATGATTGCCGCCGCTTTGACACTTCTTTTCTATAAGCCCACAGCACACGCCCTGCATGCCGAAAAGAAGCTTGATTTTGCCGGCAACGGGCGTTTTTCCCTGTCAAGCGGCAGTGTTGTGATGTTTTACGTTTCATACGGCATCTATTTGATTACCAGTTTCACCGCGTCCGACAGCGCCTTATTTGTCGCGTTCATGAATCTTTCGGCTATCTTAACCTATCCGTTTGCGTGGATCGGCATTCGCTTTTTGTATACTTTTTTATGCAAAAAATTAAAAAGCCGTGCCGGCAGTATCGCTCTTTTAGCTGTTGCATTTCCGCTTTTGGGCATGCTTCTCGGGCTTGGCGGTCTGATTTTTACCTTTCTTGCCTTTGTCGGTGCGTCCTCGCAGCTAAGCGCGAATCTTCGCGACAAGTTAAGCGGCGGCGACATCTGAAAGCAACACTCTCTAAGGAGGTTTTATCATGGTTTCTTTCAAGGACTATATAAAGAAGCTGTGTTCCCATAAAAGCCTGTTTGCAGGACTTGTTCTTCTCATCCTGTACACGCTCGCCTGCTTTGCGCGCCAAGAAAAAACGCTTGGTGCGGCAGGTCTTGTCTTTACGGGAATCTATTTGATCATTCACTTGGTTTTCGTATGGCGCGAAATCAAAAAAAGCGGCATGACCAAGGACGGCCCGATGTTGTCCGGCTTAACGCTCAATTTTGTCACATCGTTTGCCTCGCCGGTGGTCATTGTCGGTGAGACGGGTGAGATCGTCTGGTACAACAAAGCTTTTTTGGCGGCGGCCGGCGAAAAAACAACGCTGTACGGCAAAAAGCTGTCGGAACATTTCAGTCCGTCGCTCAGCGCAGCGCGGCTGTTCCGCGACACGGGCGAACCGATTCCGGTTTCTTTCCGCGGTGTAAATTACAATGTCAGCTGTTACAAGACGCAGAGCGTCGGAAAGGGACACTGTATTACCGTCTGGGAGGACACGACCGAATTAACCGCTTTGAAGAAAGAGTTGGAAATGAAATCAGTCATGGTTGCGTTCGTCGTAATCGACAACTTTTCCGAGGCCGTTCAGTTCATTCAGGATAAACAGCGCACCGCGCTTGCCCTCATCGGCAGTACGCTTGACGCATGGACTGCCTCCTTAGGCGGCATTTTAAAGGAATACGACAAGGACAAGTTTATCATCATCTTTGAACAGCGGCATTTTGAAAAACTTGACGAGAGTCGTTTTGATATTCTCGATAAGATCCGCGAAATTGAGATCGACAACATCACCATGCCCTTTACGGCCTCAATCGGCGTATCCAAGATCAGCGGCACGCTTGCTGAAAAAGAGAGCGCGGCGCGCAGCGCTCTTGACCTTGCTTTACAGCGCGGCGGCGACCAGGCGGTCGTGAAAAGCGAAAGCAGTGTCGAATATTATGGCGGCCGCTCCAAATCGGTACAGAAGAAAACCAAGGTCCGTTCACGCGTGATTGCCAATGAATTGGTCGGCCTTATCAAAAAAAGCGGAAACGTCATCGTCATGGGGCACAAATACGCCGACCATGACTCGATCGCCTCATGCGTAGCCGTTTCGCGCATGGCAAAATTTCTCGGAACGCCGGTCAATGTCGTTGTCAACATTCACGATTTCAACTTGAAGAAAATATTTGAAAGCATGCGTTTTCAGGCAGGCGAATATGATGAATTGTTCATCGACCGCGAAATGGCGCATGAGCTGATTCGTTCGGACACGCTGTTGGTTGTTTGCGACGTGAACAATCCGCCGTTCTTTGAGCTTCCCGAACTGTATGAATCGGCAAGCTCCTTTGTAGTCATCGACCACCACCGCAAGACCGGCGAATTCATCAATCCCCCGAAAATCGCCTACATTGAACCGGCCGCGTCCTCGGTTTCGGAACTGATGTGCGAGATTCTCGAACAGGCTACCCCTCCCGGAACCCTCACCCGCCCCGAAGCCAATCTGCTCTTTGCCGGCATCATTCTCGATACCAAACAGTTTACCAAAAACACCGGTGTGAAAACGTTCGGCGCGGCGCTGTACTTACGAAGTGAGGGCGCTGAACCCTATGCTGCCACAAAGCTTTTCGACACTTCGGTCGGCGATTTCATGCGCGAAACAGTGTTTGAAAACAACATCCATATCTATAAAGACAAAATCGCCATTTCGGTCAGTGAAAAGGATTCTGATTTAAAGGATAAGATTGCCGCCTCCAAGGCGGCCGACCGTTTGCTCACGGTGGAAAACGTGTGCGCGTCGTTCGTTTTATGCCGTATCGATGGCAATGTACACATTTCTGCGCGCTCAGACGGGACGGTCAACGTTCAGCTTATCACCGAAGCCCTCGGCGGCGGCGGTCATTATGACGCGGCCGGCGTCCAATTAAACGACACCACACTTCCCGACGCCTTGAAACAATTAAAGCAAGCCATTGACAACCATTATAACGAAGCTTGCAACAAAAACTAAACGGAGAATGCCTATGACTTCAACCCCCTGCACGGTTCTCGCCTTTGCCAACCAAAAAGGCGGCGTCGGAAAAACAACCTCCGCCGTAAACTTAGCCGCGTCTCTCGGCATACTCGGGCACAAAGTATTGCTTGTGGATTTTGACCCTCAGGGCAATGCCACCAGCGGCGTGGGAGCCGAAAAAACCGAGGACAACTCGGCCTATGACTTGATCATGGGCGCCAATCCCTACGGCTGTATCGTCAAGACGGCTTTTGATAACCTTGATGTACTGCCGTCGGAAATATCGCTGGCCGGTGCGGAATTGGAACTTGTCGATGTCAAGGATCGCCAATACAAGCTCAAAAATGCACTCGACACGCTGCGTGCCGACTACGATTATATTCTGATCGACTGCCCCCCCTCGCTCGGACTTCTCACCATTAACGCTTTAAGCGCCGCCGACGGCGTGGTCGTTCCCATGCAGTGCGAATACTTCGCGCTTGAAGGGTTGAGCCAGCTGACGCTCACCATTTCGCAGATAAAAAGGCTATACAATCCGCGCTTGGATTTGGTCGGCGTAGTCATTGCCATGTTCGACGGCAGACTGAACTTATCGGTACAGGTGCTTGAAGAAATCAAAAAACACTTTCCCGGGAAACTTTTCACAACGCCCGTACCGCGCAACGTGCGCCTTTCGGAAGCGCCCAGTTTCGGAATGCCGGCCGTCTATTTCGACAAACATTCCAAAGGAGCGGCAGCTTACTTAGAAATTGCCAAAGAACTTGCAAAACGTTGCGGAACAAAATAAGTACATAATGCGTCTAACAGTTGAACGCAAACCGGTAAAAAGTTGAAAGTGAGGAATTCTTATGAAACGTTTCCGATTTTTCCCGATTTCCGTCTGTATCTGTTTTTGGCTTGTATGTTTCGCTCTTACGGCAAGTGCGGCTTGGTCTTATCAGTGGCTCATTGAGCCGAATTCCGACTATCGCTCCTTAAATCCTGCCTCGGAAGACGTTGCCGTTTTCTTCGGCGGAGGGTCGTTCCTGTATAAGCGCGGTCTTGTACGCCTTTCGGACGGAAAGATCGTCGTTCCTGCCGAATATGACGATATCCGCACGCTTGCGGACGGCTATTTCGCTCTCGGAAAGAACATCTCCCCCGGCAGAGTGCAAGGAGCCGGCGAATGGGGCGTGTGCGATACAGACGGCCGTATAGTCGTTCCGTTCGGATATATCTACGGTTTTACCGCGCTTGGCGACAAGTATCTCATTGCTGAAAACAAGTCCGGTAAATTCGGCGTTATCGATTATGCCGGAAACACGGTTCTGCCGTTTGATTATGACGCCCTAAACCCAAAATTCGATACACGCGCCGATTCCGCTCTGTATGAAACCAAAAACGATTCGCCGCTGTTTGCCAAGAAAGACGGAAGATACGGGCTTATCGATCTTTCCGGAAAAGCTCTCATTCCGTTTGAATACGAGTCTCTTTCCCAGGATTTCAGTTCCCCCAAAAGAGAGCTTATCTATGCGACAAACGAGAGTGAAAACGGCTATGTATGCGGTTTTCTCGATTACGCCGGAAATGTCGTTGTTCCTCTCGCCTATTCGCACCTCTTCTTCATCTCGGAAAATGTCCTTGTCGTTTACAATTCGGATGCGTCCGGCGCACGGTACGGCATGATCGATGTTTCCGGGAACCTGCTTCTGCCGCTCGAATACGACAATCTGTCGCTTCTCTGCTCCGCTATCCCGACAAACACTCTCTCACAAAGCGAACTCGTTCAAGCCGTTTCACACGGCTTAACCGGCGCATTCGACCTTGCCGGAAAGCCGGTTGTTCCGATCGAATACGGGGCTGTAAACTATTTCGATAACGACCGGATCCTCGTCGAAAAGGACGGCAAATGGGGGATGATCGACCGCGCCGGAAATATACTTCTTCCCTTTGACTATGACTATTTGGAACGGCTATCCAACACAGCTTTGCAGGCAAAGAAAGGCGAGCTTCTTGCCGTCATCCGTCCGGATGGGACAGAAGTTACCCCGTATGAATTCACGAATTTCCGGAATTCCTATCAACAAGGCTATATTATCGGCTGCAAAGGCGAATCCATGTGCGGCGTTTTGGACGCCGACGGCAACACCTGTGTTCCGTTTGTCTATGACGACATTTACGCCGCCGATTCCGTAATGTTTCAAGTTTCCGCCTTGTGGCGTGCACGTCAGGGTGAAAACTGGTTGCTTCTCGACGCAAACGGCCAAGCAATCTTCCGCCAAGCCTCTTGCGTGGATTTACAGTATAATGCCAAACTCGGTCTTTGCAGTGTGATTTTCCCAAGCGGAGCCGGTGTTCTCCGTTTTTCGTATGAGAAGCCCGTTGTGTACCGCAAGCTTGTGACCGTTGCAACCGACACGACCGAGATCCGGCTGACGCTTGGCAATACGACCGCTTTTGTCAATGCGGAAGAAAAGGTGCTCGATACGCCGCCGTTTTTGCGAGACGACCGCACCTATGTGCCGGTACGTTTTCTTGCGGAATCGCTTGGCGCAGAGGTTTCATGGGAGGATGAAACAAAAACGGCAGTCTTTGTCAAAGAGAGCACGACAGTTCGGCTCACTATCGGCACAAACATCGCCTATGTAAACGGCGCACCGCGCACGCTTGACGCAACGGTGTTTCTCGAAAACGACCGCACGTATGCGCCTGTCCGATTTGTTGCGGAGGCACTCGGCGCGGCGGTAACATACCAAGAAGAAGCCTTAACCGAATAAGTAAAACCGCGGATTTCTTTGCGCGTGTCGCAAAACTTCGTTTTACGACACGAACCAGATTCGTCCGCTCGCGCCTTATGCCAAAAATTCTCCGCTTTTTGACACTCGCGAATCTATCTGAGAAAAAATCGCGGCACATGTCCCCGATTTTTTCAAATTTAAATTTAAATCGGGCTTCGCCCGATATGTCACGGAGACTTTTGCAACAGACAGACCGCAGATTTCCAAAAGAAATCTGCGGTCTGTTTCCGTAAAAGTACTATAAATTTTCCACTCTTGTAAGCCAATCGGCGGCAGACGCGTCACTCGGCATACGCCAATCGCCGCGCGGCGACAGGCAGACGCTTCCGACCTTGACGCCGTCCGGCAGGCAGCTGCGTTTGAACTGTTGCGTAAAGAACCGGCGATAAAACGTTTTTAACCACTTTTTGATCGTGTCCGCGTCGAAATCCTCACAAAATGCGCGGCGCGCCAAAAAATAGATCTTTTCCGGAGTAAAACCGAAGCGAAGCACATAATAAAGGAAAAAGTCATGCAGAGCGTAGGGGCCTACGGTATCCTCGGTTTTTTGCGCGATTTTTCCGCTCGCGTCGGGCGGCAGAAGTTCGGGGCTGATCGGCGTATCCGCCACATCCATTAAAATATCGGCACACCCCGGGAACACTTCTCCCTCGGCAAGGCTCTCGATCATCCAACGAATGAGCGTTTTCGGAATGCTGGCATTCACGCCGTACATACTCATGTGGTCGGCATTATAGGTACACCAGCCAAGCGCTAATTCGCTGAGATCGCCCGTGCCGCACACAAGCGCATTATCGCCGTTCGCCACATCCATTAAAACCTGGGTGCGTTCTCTTGCCTGCACATTTTCGTAGGTGATATCGCGCACGTTTTCGTCGTGTCCGATGTCTTTGAAATGTTGCAGGCAAGCGTCTTTAATGTTGATCTCGCGCAGCGTCACGCCAAGCGCTTTCATGAGCGCTACCGAATTGTTGTAGGTGCGCGAAGTCGTTCCGAAACACGGCATCGTTACGCCGATAACGTTTGTCACCGGACGGTGCAGTTTTTTCATGGCCTGCACGCACACCAACAAGGCAAGCGTCGAATCCAAGCCGCCCGATACGCCGACCACCACTTTCTGCGCGGCGACCGACAAGCGTCCGACAAGACCAGCCACCTGCATCTCAAAGATTCCTAAGCAACGTTCGGTTCGCTTGGCTTTGGTCTGCGGCACGAACGGCAGCTTACGAAGCGGATACAGTGCGCCCTCGTCGTCGCGCTTCTCTCGGTGCGTGACCGGTGCATACAGTTTGATGCGGCGAATTGTTTCACGTTCGGTATCTGCCGCCGCACAATCGGAAAAACTGCGAATCTTGCGACGGTCGGCATGAATTTTGCCTAAATCCACGTCGGTGCAGAGAAGATAATCGTCGTCGATCAACGTTTCATTTTCGCAAATCACCGAGCCGTTCTCGCAGACCAACGAATGACCCGAAAAAATGAGATCGGTAGTCGATTCGCCGCTGCCGGCCGACACATAGGCATAGACGCATAAGGCGCTGGCCGACTCGGCGCGCACAATGTCGCGGCGATAGGCACGCTTGCCAATGGTTTCATTGCTTGCAGAAAGGTTGAAGAGCATTTCCGCACCGGACAAAGCCAAATGCGTTCCGGGGGAAAGCGGCGTCCACAAGTCTTCGCAGACCTCGACGCCAAACGTCTCGCCGCCGCGCCCGACAAAGACAAGCCGGTTTGAGACCGGGACGGGATAAGAGGTTTTTTGCCCGAGTTCCAGTGAATCCACCGTATCGCGGTTCAGATCACGTGCTGAGGCAAACCACCTTTTTTCATAGAATTCATTGTAGTTGGGCAAAAATGTTTTGGGAACAAGACCGCAAATTCTGCCGCCGGAAAGGACAACCGCACAGTTATACAAGGCCGAGTCGATACGAATCGGCGCGCCGACCAAGACCGTGATATCCAGCTGTTCGGTAAGACGCGCGATTTTTGCAAGCGCATCCAGCGTTTCCTCTAAAAGCGGTTGTGCAAAAAACAAATCGGCACAGGTATAGCCGGTCAATGCAAGTTCCGGAAAAATCACGTACTGTGCGCCCGTTTTATCGGCTTTTTCAATTTTATTCAAAATACTTTCGGTATTTTTTCTCACCGCGCCGACCGCCGTATGCGGCACAGCCATGGCAAGTCTTACAAAATCAAACATGTTCATGCCTCGCTTTTTTCGTTTGTCGTTTCTTCGTTTTCCGGCTCCCCCTCCGGTATCAGCGACTTATCGACTGTTCCGACAAGGCGGTTAATGGAAAAGCCCTTGGCGGAAAAATTGTCCTCGTATTCGGTATGGATATTATCCGCTTCATAGACGCTGTTATGCAAATCGTTTGTAACGTCGGAAAGCGGAATGTGCGCCAAGTTGAACTGTTCAAGGGAAAAATCAAATAACGGACGGTTATCGGTTTTAAAGAAGATTTTTCCGCCGTCTTTCAGAACCGTGCGATACTTTTCGAGAAAACGGATGTAGGTAAGCCGGCGCTTAGCATGCTTTTTCTTCGGCCATGGGTCGGAAAAGTTGAGATACAGTCCGTCCAATTCGCTCTTTTCAAAAATATCGGTCAAAGCCTCTGCATCGCCGCAGACAAACACGACATTGGAAAGTTCTGCCTGTTTGATCTTTTCCATGGCCATGACGATAACATCCGGCACTTTTTCAAAGCCGACATAGAAATTTTCCGGATGACGGCGCGCAAGCTCGGTAATAAAACCGCCTTTGCCGCAGCCGATTTCGGCATACAAAGCCTTTTCGCCGGCAAGCGTGCGCCATTTGCCTTTGAAAGCCGTCGGCTCGGTGATATGGATATCCGCGCAGGCAAGCATACGCTTTGAGCCGTTTTTCTTTTTTCTCATTCGCATAAAAGGTATTTTCCTTTCGGGTTTCCATTTATTTGTTTTTTAGCGTCACAGCGTGCATAAAAAACAAACAGTCGGGTATACTGTAAGCAAAATGAGAATGAAAAACTCATTTTGCCTATTTTAAAAGAGCTGTTAAAGGAGATAAAACCAATGCTTGACAGAATTGCGCTAATCTTAACGATTATCGGTGCGCTCAACTGGGGCAGCATCGGACTGTTTCAGTTTGACTGCGTCGCATGGCTGTTCGGCGGCCAGGGAGGCGTCATCAGCCGCATTATATATGTGTTAGTGGGTCTTGCCGGACTGTGGTGCATTTCGCTTCTTTTCCGCGAACGCAACATCATTACGGACGGCGAAGACAAGATTTAACCAAAGAGAATCCGGAATCTTAATGTTTCCCTTTGCGGAAATCTTGGGGATTTGCCGGGTTCTTTTGGCCGGCGGTACGTTTGGTGCCGCCGCTTTTTTGTGCGTTTGCGCCGGACTTTTTCCCGGTTTCATAGCGGTTCCTGCCGTCATACGGTTTTCCGTTTCTGCCGGCATTCTTTTCAGAATTTTTTCCGAGATTCCTGCCGGAATTTTTCCCGTCTCTTTTTCCCATATTTTTTGCGGCATTCGCTTTTCCTGTGTCCTTCTGACGAAAATCCGGCCTGTGTCCCAACAACTGCCAGGCATCTTCCCGTCCCGAAAGCATAATGGCTTTTCGGACAAGTTCTGCATTTTCCGGGCGTGTGGATTGCAGCAGCGCGCGCTGCATACGCTTTTCCTCGTAGTCGCGCGTCACTTTCACCGGAAGCAAGGTAAACGGATCCAAACCGGTATAATACATGGTTGTCGCCGCGGTTCCCGGCGTCGGATAAAAGTCCTGCACCTGTTCGGGACGGATCTTGTGCTTTTTCAGATACAGCGCAAGGTCAATCGCGTCGTCTAACGTACTTCCCGGGTGGGAGGACATGAGATACGGCACGATATACTGTTCAAGGCCGGCACGCTTGCAGGCGGCAAAATATTTATCACAGAATTTTTCGTAAACCGAAATTTCGGGTTTTCCCATATAGCGAAGCACGTTGTTGGAAATATGCTCCGGGGCGGTTTTCAACTGGCCGCTGACATGCTTTTTGGCAAGAACATCGATAAAAGTTTCATCTTTATCGTAAACGGCATAGTCGAAGCGCACACCGCTCCGCACGAACACTTTCTTGATTTTCGGCACAGCCGCCACTTTTTCCAAAAGCTCCACGTATTCGCTTTGGTCGCAGATGAGATTCTTGCAGGGCTTTGGCGCCAGACAACGGCGCTCCTTACAGATTCCCTTTTTGCCGTCGCGAACGGCTTGGCACGGTCCATAGCGGAAATTGGCGGTCGGTCCGCCCACATCGTGAATATAGCCTTTGAAACCGGGCAGTGTCGTTAAAAGCTTTGCTTCTTCCACCACCGATTCGATACTGCGCGAAACAACATTTCGTCCTTGATGGAAGGCAATCGAGCAAAAAGCACAGCCGCCGAAACAACCGCGGTTATGCGTGATGGAAAAACCGACCTCAGAAAGCGCGGCAATGCCGCCGTACTTATCGTAGCTCGGGTGCCAGGTGCGCGTATACGGCAAGGCATAGACCTTGTCCATATCCTCACGGGTCAATAGCGGCGGCGGTGGATTCTGCACGACTTTTTTTCCATCGTAATACTCCACGATTGCCTTTCCGTCCACCGGGCTTTGGTTATTGTATTGAATTTTGAACGCACGCGCATACTTTTCCTTGTCGGTTTTCAGTTCGTCGTATTTATAGGTATCGACATAGTCAAATTCCGGCTTATAATCCGGTTCGGCGGCAAAAACCGTTCCGCGTATTCCTCGTATCTTTTTTACCGGCACGCCTTTATCCAACATTTTGGCAACAGCCGGCGTGTTGTATTCGCCCATACCGTAAAGCAGGATATCTGCACCGGAATCGATTAAGATGCTGCGGCGCACCTTATCGTCCCAATAATCGTAATGGGCAAACCGGCGAAGCGACGCTTCCACGCCGCCGATTAAGATCGGAACATCGCCATAAGCCTCGCGGATACGGTTGCAGTAGACAATGACGGCGCGGTCAGGACGCAAGCCAATTTTCATTTCGGGCGAATAATAATCTTCACTGCGGCGCTTTTTGGAGGCCGTATAATGCGCCACCATGGAATCCATGTTTCCCGAACAGACCATAAAACCAAGTCTTGGTCTGCCGAACACGCAAACGCCCTTTCCGCTGCCGTCCTTGTAGCGGTTTTTATAGTCGGGTTGGGCGATAATACCGACCGTATAGCCGGCGTCCTCCAAAACCCGTCCGATAATGGCCGTAACAAAGCTGGGGTGATCGACATACGCGTCGCCGGTCACAAAAACAAAATCGACAACCGTTCCTTCGGGCAATTCTTCGGGCGACATGGGTAACGGCTTTGTGCCAAGTTTCGGTAAATACTTCAAAGTTTCTCCTGATGGCTTAATAGCCGGCAGCGCGCACATCTTTCATCATATCGTCGATCTGCGCTTCAAAACTGGAATCTTCTTTCATGCGGTCCTTGACCTTGTTGACTGACGCGACCACCGTGGAATGATCGCGGTTAAAGACCTTTCCGATGTTGGCAAAGGACATATCGGTTAACTCGCGGAGTAAGTAAATGGCCACTTGTCTTGCCGAAGCAATGGCGTCGGTTTTCCGTTTTCCGATGATGTCCTCGGTCGGAATGCCGTATTTCTGGGACACAAACGTCAGAATCTTTTCCGGAGTGACAGCCGAAGCCTTGGCAGTTAAAATATCGGCAACGGCGGTTTTGGCGTGCTCCATGCAGATATCCGTGCCTTGGATAAAGGCAAGCGCACGCATTTTTTTGAGCGCTCCCTCGATCTGACGGATATTGTCCTTGATGTTTTCGCCTAAGTACATTAAGACGTCGTTCGGCACATTCATGCCAAGCGCCTCTGCCTTGCGTTTGAAGATTGCCACGCGAAGCTCCAAATCCGGCGGTTGGATATCGACGATAATTCCATGTTCAAAGCGCGAAAGCAGACGGCTGGCAAGGGTTTTGATGTCCTTGGGCAAGCGGTCGGAGGTAACGATAATCTGTTTGCCTGCCTCGAAAAGCGCCTCATAGGTATGGAAAAATTCTTCCTGTATGGTTTCCTTGCCGGCAATAAACTGGATATCGTCGATGAGAAGCACATCGGCACTGCGGTATTTTTCACGGAACAGAATCGGCGTTTTATTGGACAGCGATTCAATCAGTTCATTGGTGAAATCTTCGCCTTTGGCGTAAATAATCTTGAATTCCGGATGATTCTGATTCAACAAGTGCGTAATAGCATACAGCAAATGCGTTTTTCCGAGTCCCGGCGAACCGTACAGATATAAGGGATTTGCCACAACGGCCGGTTGATTGGCAACCGACCACGCCATTTTATAGGCAAGGTCATTAGAACGTCCGACGACGAAATTTTCAAAGGTATATTCCGGCGAATATTCCGGCAAAAGCGATGAGGAGACCATGATTCCCGATGAATCCTTTCCGAAGTGCGCCGCCGTCTGACGCATTCCGACAGCGTCCTCGGCATCCAGTTTTTCGGCAACTTCCTCCAACTGTTCGGAGCGCAAGCGGTTCTGCAAGGCATCCAACTGGCTCTCGAACGACCCATGCTCGGTAGACACAAGAACGATTTCCACATCAAATCCCAAAACGTGTTTCAGTTCTTCTTTCAGAATATCGGCATACTTGGATTCAATAATTTGCTTTTTCAAATCGTTATCCGTGCGGAAATAGGCGGTAGACAGAGTCAGCTTTTCCATGGACATGCTGTCAAACCAAAGATTCACGGTCATCTCTGACAAATTATAATTTTCCTTTAATCCGGTAAGCACAAGATTCCATATATCTTTTTCGTTCATTTGCCTGTTTCCTTTCGGTTTTTGTATTTTTCCGGCATAAATGCCGCGCCTGACTATTCCAAACGAGCCGCACTGGCCGCTACGACGGCCCGATATAATATCCGTACATTATATTGTAGCAGATTTTTGCTCACAAGTCAAGCAAAAGCAGAAAAAAGAAATCCCTTTTCATTGGTATGAAAAGGGATTTCCTGTTTCGGTATATTTATTTAGTTTTGTGCGTCATCGGACGGCGTTTCCGGCTCTGTTACGGTATCAGCGTTTGCGCCGTCGGTGTTTTCGCCGTCTCCGGTATTTTCATTTGCTGCATTTTCTGCCGCAATTTCCGCGTCGAGCGCCGCTTCTGCTTGGGCTTCTTTTGCGGCGGCTTCATCGGCTTTTGCCTGTTCTTCGGCCGCTTTTTCTTCGGCGATTTCCTCAGCCGACTTATAAACGTTGTTGTAATTAGCCGCTTCATCGGAAATCACAAAATACGAAGTGTTCTTTTCGGCAGAAGTCTTTTGCTGCGATGCAAGTTTACCAAACACACCCAACAGAGTCGAACCGCTGGAATCCCATTGAGCACCGAGAGCATTCAACTCACGGCCGGCAATATTAAAGACCTCGTCAACTGTCATTTCGCCTTTCTGAACACGGTCAAGCGCTTCGGTGGAGAACGTCTTGACGCATTCGTAGATCGACTGCGAAGCGACGTCGTCAAATTTCAGATTAAAGCCGAAATAAGCGCTGGGGGCGGTGGAAAGGTTGGTCGCCTTAGCCTGCTCGACATAATCGGCGTTGTCTTCCGTTGCATATTTGATATAGGTGTTTCCGGTGATAAAGTTATCCATGCGGTAAACGTTTTCCGCATCGGTATCGATATAGCTTACAATGCCGTTTTCTTCGCGGTAATGTTTGCCGCTAATGCCGTATTGAAGCATATTGGCAAGCTCGGAATCGGTATTGAACAGTTCAATCAGTTCCGCCGCCTTGCTCTTATGAATCGAGTAAGCGCTGACACACATAGCCGACTTGAACGCATCCTTGGCGGTAACGCGCGGAATGTCATACAGGTAAGCCTGATAGGTCGTGCCATTCTCATCGGTCCATTCGCGGTCGATGAGGTGATCGGAAGTTACATATTCAACCGCATATTTTGCGTTTTTCACGCCGTTTGCCGCGGCAACATAGCCATTCTGACGATAGGAAGCAGTCTTTTTGAGGTAGTCCGCATAGGCGGAGTTATTCAAATAGACAGGATAGCTGGACGTAGAAATCTGCGTAAGCTGTGAAAGCGAGAACAGAATGCCGTCGTAGATTTCCGCGCCGGACATTTCAGGCAGATCGGAGATCGGATAATACCCCGGTTCGTTGTTTTTGATAAGCGAAAGGTACGGTCCCATATCCTCGATCTTGCGCAGATCGTGAACCGTATAGTTATACTTGTCAAGAAGATTCTTGTTGAATACCAGGAATTCATACTTGCCGTTCATCTTGAAGTTGACCGGAACGCCATAGGTTTTGCCGTCGATAGAAGTCGTGGACAAAATCGTGGGATGTATGTATTTGGTGAGCACCTTGCGGTCGTATTTGATATCAATATCAGCCAAACGTCCGTCATCGGCAAGCTGTAAGAACTTATCGTAGTCGTCTACGACAAATACGTCGATCTGCGGTTCGGGAAGCTCGATATCGTCAATGTCGAACACATAGTCGATTGCTTCATTGAAGGACATTTCCGAAATGTCCTTGACTGAATTATTTTTATTCAATTCCGCAAGAGCCTTATCCGCTTCGGAAAGAGCGCTGTCCGCTCCGGTTGCCGCATTGTCATCGGTTGCGGCAGCATCCGTTGCAACTTGTTCCCCGGCGGCTGCCGAAAGGTCAACACCGGCCTCTTCAAGCTGTGCAATCTCGTCGGATACATAGTTGATTGTCGCATCTTCGGCGGCGTCAACGGCATCCCAGTATTCATCGGCTTTCAGATAATTGATCTTTACGAGAATTTTATATTTCGGGACGGTGATTTCGTTAATTGCCATCTGCACTTCGCGCGCGGCCGACGGACTCGTTTCATCCTCAGTCAGAATGAACATATTGAGCGCGACAATGCCGCTTTTTTCACTCTCGTCGTTATTGCCCTTTTTGGAACAGCCGGTTGCCGCAAAAGCGGTAAAGACCATAACGGCGGCGAGCAGAAAGGCTAATACTCTCTTTGATTTCATGTGCTTACGGTTCCTCTCTGAATTAAGTTATATGCAAAAAAAATAAACTTCTCACATATAGGTATACTGTCGATATCTTATATTTTACACCAAGGAAGTACAGATGTCAAGAACCAACTATTTTTTTGTGGAATCTTTCCAAATACGTCCCATAAAAACTATACATATTGCCTAAATAAAAAATCACAGGGTGAAGTGCCGGGGAATTCCGCGGCAGTAGACCGTTTCGCATTCCCCCTCAATGAGCGGTAACAGATAGTGAATACAAGCGCGTGTGACGCCTTTTCCGTCGGCAGCGATGAATTCGGCCGGAACGGCTTTGACGCGGTTGGCCGAAGCGGTAACATCCACATCGGTCACAGTGATCTCATAGGGCGCGGCATAATCTGCATTTTTGCGTTCAAACGCCATCATGCGGCCGGTCTTTCCGGAAACCGCCGTATCAGCCGCCGCGCGTCCGATCGCAAAGGACTCGTCGATATCGGTCTTGGAGGCCAGATGCGACGCGCATCTCTGCAATACGCTTAGTTCTACCGAACGGCATTTGCAGCCGATCTCGTCGCGTATCAGATTTTCCAGATATTTGCCCGTTCCGGAAAGATAGGCATGCCCGAAATTGTCCACCACGCCGCTCATAGCCGCGCGCGCCACATATTCGCCATCCTTGTTCCGGATTCCTTCGGAAACCGCCACAAGAACAAAATTCTTACCGGGAACATTCAACTGATTCATGACATCGCTCAAAAAGCGTTCCACATCAAACGGAACTTCCGGCAGATAGATAAGATCCGCGCCGATGCCGGCAATTTCCTTGGTGAGAGCGGCCGACGCCGTCAACCATCCTGCGTCGCGTCCCATGAGTTCCACCACCGTGACAGCTTTCTGACGGTATACCGCGCAGTCGCGTGCGATTTCCGCAAGGCTGGACGCAATGAACTTAGCGGCCGAGCCGAAACCCGGCGTATGGTCGGTAAGGCATAAGTCGTTATCAATCGTTTTGGGTACGCCGATAAAGCGCGTGCCGATTGGGTTTAATGAGGGGTGTTTATCGCGGTAGTTCTCCAATTTCGCCACCGCATCCATGCTGTCGTTGCCGCCGATATAGAAAAAATAGCCGATTTCGTATTTTTCAAGAACCGAAAAAATGCGCTCAAACTGTTCTTCCTCTTTGAGCTTGACACGACACGAACCAAGCAAGGCCGCCGGCGTCAGCGACAGAAGCCGCAGACACTCCTCGGTATTTTCTGCAAACCGGTCATTTAATTCGACAAGTTCCTCTTTCATAAAGCCTTCAATACCGTGACGCATTCCGTAAATCCGGTCAATGTGATCTCCTTTTGCAAGACACCCTGCAATCACACCGGCCAACGTCGCGTTGATCGCGGCAGTCGGGCCTCCCGACTGTCCGATAACGGCATTCCGTTTTTTTGTCATGTTTCTCTCTCCGAAATATTTATTATATCCTATCCGTCACACAGACAGATCTAATACCGAACTTCATAGCCTTTGCGCCGTATCCATTTTTTGTAAACAAAGCTAACCGCCAAATACACAAGAAACGTTGCCAATACATTGACACAAAGCTCCGGGACTAAAATTTTCTTTACCACATAACCGAAATCCGCGCCTTTTGCGTCCGAAAGAAGAAAAAGTCCCCCTGTGACACTGCGCGCTAACCAAAACGGCAGTGACGCAACCGTCGCCGTAAGTACATTGACCGAGGTAAACGCATTCACCGTCACCGACGAAAAATAGGCGCCCAAGAAAAAGAGGATCGGCGACAGATGTGTCGGCGGCGTCAGGAAAAAGTCGGACAACGCTCCGAAAATAAGCGCGAGCAACGAGATATAATGCCGGTCATCGTCCAGAATTCCGCTTACTAAGCAAAGTGCAAGCAAAACATCCGGCACAGTGCGTATATTCTCCTTGTCCGTGTAGCCGGTATAGGGAAAAATCGACGCAGACGCCAAAAAAACAAGCAAAAACAGCACACTGAAAAAGACGCGTTCCCTGACTCGGGAAGAGGCAAAACTCTCTCTTATTTTTTTCATTCCGGCCTGTCCCCTTTCACCTGTCTTTTCAAGCAGATTTTATTTCGATTGGTTCAATTCTATCCGATTGACCGGTATCCGTCAATACGTGTATTCCGGCACGATCGCCACATTCAAAAGCGCCATTTTTTCTTCGTTTACACTTACTTTATCAGCATATTCGGCAAGCCGTTTATCAAAATCCGCCGAAATCAGCTTGCTTTTGATGTTGTTATAGACCGTTTTATCGCTGTTATACAGATTTTCGTCCATGGGCAGCTTATAGAGAATATGAAGTCCGGGCGTGCCGCTGCCGCCGGTTTCGGTAAGACGGTATTCGCCGACGTTCATTTCTATGGCCGCCGAAGTAAATTCCGTCGGGAAAGTCGTGTCGTTTGTGACAAAAAAGCCGTTGGGGTAGTATTCGCTCTCATAGCTGTCCTCGCTGTATTCAGCTTTGAGCGTATAGAAATCCTCGCCGGCCAGAATGCGATTATAAACTTCTTCTGCAAGCGCGCGTTTTGCTGCAATTTCTTCTTCGGAAAGCGACACAAGCGTGCCATCCTCTTTGACTTTAGAGGCAAGATTGAAATAGATGTGTGTGACAATATGGTAGTTTTCCTTGAAATCCGCCTTGATGGCAGACTCATCGATGGCATAAATGCCGTTTTCCCCATAAAAATAGTTGTAGAGATTGGCTTGCTTGACGGTGAGCTCCAAATACCGGCGCATGGTCTTTGTGTCGGCGCTGTACTTGGAAAGTTCATCCTCCAAGGCTTTTTGTGAACCGGCTTTTTCGGCAAGAGCCGTCATCTGTTTGTCGATTACCTGCTTTTGTTCATCGGTAAGCACAAGCTTATAGACCTTATCGTGCAGATATTCGCAGATAAGCGAGCTTCTTGCAGCCTTCACGGTCACATCATACAAAAGATCGGAAAGCGTCGTCCCCTTTTCCTCGTTGACCACCATATTCCAGTTGCCGCCGTTTGCCGCGGCAACATCCGCATACATATTTTTTTGAATTGAGGCAAGCAAATACATAAAACTAACCGACACGCTGCCGCCGTTTTCCATGGAAACAGCCGCATTTTTCGCGTCGCCGGCACAACCGGCAAACGTCATAAGGCACAAAGCAAGCGTAAGTACCCCTGAAAGGATTCTCTTGAATGAGGACATGAGTTCGCTTCCTTTCCCATTTGTTATTAAATTATTATACCACGCTATCCGGCTTGTTTGGTGAATAAATCTTGAATATTTCCTCTAACACGGTGCCAATCCCCTCGACCGACTCCGCCTTGATGTTATAGCACGGATTTTTGCCGAGCGAAGTCAGCACTTTTCCGGGGAATTTCATGGCAAGTGCCACCGACTGTTCTTTCGTGGGCGGTGTGCCCGGATAGACGGCAAGCTTGCCGTTTTTATACTCGATCCGGAGAATGCCGAGTGCGGAGGCGCGTGCGCGTATCGACGCAATCGTAAGAAGATTTTTGGTTTCTTTCGGGATCTCGCCATACCGGTCGCTCAATTCATCCGCCACATCGTCCGCATCCGCCTTGGTTTTGATTTCGGAAATCCGCTTATACATTTCGATCCGGCCGGACGGGCGCTTGATATAGCGTTCGGGGATAAAGGCACTGATACCGAGATCGACCGTGCATTCCGGCGTTTCTTTCACCGCCTCGCCTTTTTCCTCCAATACAGCCTGTTCCAAAAGCCGCACAAACATATCGTAGCCGACCGCCTCCATGTGTCCCGACTGCTCCGCGCCCAAGAGATTGCCTGCGCCGCGGATTTCAAGGTCTCGCATAGCAATTTTAAAGCCGGAACCGAATTCCGTAAACTCCTTGATAGCCATAAGCCGCTTTTGCGCGATTTCGTTCAGCATGCTTTCCGGTTTATAGGTTAAATAGGCGAAAGCACGGCGATTGGAGCGTCCGACGCGGCCGCGGATCTGATGAAGCTGGGCAAGTCCCATGTGGTCGGCGTCCTCGATGATGAGCGTGTTGGCATTTGGCACATCCACGCCGGTTTCGATGATAGTCGTACACACAAGAACATCGATTTTCCCCTCGGTCATGTCGTACCAGATCGAAGAGATCTCTTCTTTATCCATCTGGCCGTGCGCCACCGCGACATTGGCCTCCGGAACGGCTTCTTTGATACGGGAAGCCACCGTCATGATGTCCTCCACTTTATTATGCAGATAAAACACCTGACCGCCGCGTCTCAATTCTTTTTTGACCGCCTCCATAAGAATGGTACGGTCATATTCCAAGACATACGTCTGCACCGGATATCGGTCAACCGGCGCTTCTTCGAGCACCGACATATCGCGGATTCCCACAAGCGCCATATTGAAAGTGCGCGGAATGGGGGTGGCGGTAAGCGTCAGCACATCAACCTGTTTGGACATTTCTTTAAGCCGTTCTTTGTGCGCTACGCCGAAGCGCTGCTCTTCATCGACAATAAGAAGTCCGAGATTCTTGAATTTGACGTTTTTTCCAAGCAGTTTGTGCGTCCCGACCACGATATCCGCCTCGCCGTTTTCCAACTTCTGCAAAACAAGTTTGGCGTTTTTGGGAGTGACGTACCGCGACAGCATTTCGATACGGAGCGGAAAACCATGCATACGCGAACAGAACGTGCGGAAATGCTGAAACGCTAAAATAGTCGTCGGCACAAGCACCGCCACCTGCTTGCCGTCCATGACGGCCTTGAATGCAGCGCGTAAAGCCACTTCCGTTTTGCCGAATCCCACATCACCGCACAGGAGTCTGTCCATCGGACACGGCTTTTCCATGTCCCGTTTGATCTCGCGCACAGCCTGCAATTGGCCGTCGGTCTCTTCATACTCAAAGCCGGCTTCAAATTCGCGCTGCCATTCGCTGTCCGGCGAAAAGGCATAGCCGGGACGGCGTGTACGTTCGGCATACAGCGCGATCAGTTCTTTTGCCATATCCTTGGCCGCTTTTTTGGCACGTGTTTTCTTTTTGATCCATTCACTGCCGCCCATTTTGGAAAGCGTTACATTTTCGCCTTTTCCGGAATACTTGGACACCTTGTCAAGGCCGTCGCACGGCACATATAACTGATCTTTTCCGGCGTATTTGATGGTGATATAATCGCGCGTCACCCCAGCCACGGTCAAGGTCTTGATGCCAAGATACTGACCAACGCCATGCAGTTCGTGCACCACATAATCGCCCTCGGTGAGCTCCAGATAAGAAAGAATCTTCTTTTTGGCGGACTTTTTCGCCTTTTCGTTGCTTCTTACGGCACGCGCAGTGGATTCTTGGGTAGCATTGCTTTCACATAAAAACGCAAACTTGGTTGCGGTCAATTCAAAGCCGACATATTCGTCGCCCGGATCGTCTTTCGGCATGATATACACGTGATTCCTGGCAAGATCTGCAAGCGGTGCACCTCCCGAAACGACTGCCCCGATTCCGCGTTCGCCTAACATATCGTACAGCTCGGACGCATGCGCTTTTCCGCGCACGCACAACACCGTCCGGCATCCGCTTTTCAAATAACCGGTCAGATCATCGCACAGAATATCCGCGCTGGATTCGATACTCACCGTCTGCCGCGAAGCAAATTCAAACAGTCCCGAAATTTCAAAATCCGGTGTGCCGGTAAACGGGTCGGTCACAGCCGACGGGCGTTTGGTAAGAAAATATTTTAAATCCTCATAGCCCTTGCACCAGACGCCGCCAGCTATCGACATCTCACCCGAAGCCGCAAGGTCCGTCAGCGTTTCATGAAGCTGCCACAAGAACGAATTCAGGCGTTCCTTGACGCGCGGATAGTCGCACACAACGCAAATGCCGTCTGCATAATCAAATAGCGTCGTAAAGGAATCGTACAGATACGGCAAATATTTGTCGGCGGCGGGAAAATCGGCATTCATAAATTCCGTGCGTTCTTTGGAGAGCTTTTCGGCAAGCGTCTGGTTTTTCTTGCGCAGAGCCGACGCAATCAGTGTATCGATCTTTCCTTCAATCAATTCACGTTTTTGAGGCGATATGACGGTTTCCCGTACCGGCGTTACCGTGAATTCCGTCACATTTTCGGTGCGTCTTTGCGTCATGGTGTCAAAGAAACCGGCCGCGTCCAATTCATCACCGAAGAATTCCAATCGGAGCGGATATTCGTTATCCGGCACAAACACATCCAAAATATCGCCGCGAAGCGAATACTGCCCAGCCCCTTCAACCGTATCGACACGCACATAGCCATAGCCGTCAAGCGTTTTAATAAGTTCGGCAACCGACACCGTATCGCCAAGTTTCAACGTATCGCCCTTGGCAAGATATTCTTTCGGCGGAAGTAAAGAAAGCGTCGCCTCCGGCACAGCCAACACCGCGCCGCACTCGCCGGCAAGCAATAGCCGGAGCGTCTTTAAGCGCTCATATTCCCAATCCTTGGACAGAGCGCCGACATTGTGAAAGTTAAAATCGCGCGCCGGAAATACGCAGACATTTGCCACAAAAGCGGAAAGCTTGGTGCGCATGGAATAAGCGGTTTTTTCGTCAGGAACCAGAATGAGCGGCGTTTTTTTTGCGTTCTCCCCTTGCAGAAACGCTTCTTCTGCGGCAAGAGAGGCACAGAGCACATTGCGCGCGCCGTCGGAAAGCCCGGTAATGAGCGCCGGTCCTTGTGAAAACCGACTGCCGCCGGAAATAAATTTATAAAGGGTGTTATAGAGCTGTTTATATTCGTTTTCCGAGCGAATCACATCTCTTAACATGTCCGAAATACGGATTGCCATTTGTCCTGCCTCCCGCGATAACAATAATTTAAAAGAAAAATTCCGTTTTTTGGTTGACGAACCGCAAGAAAAACGGGTATACTATATTTTAAGAAAGGAAGTGTCCGAATATTTATGAAAAAAATCGCATTTTTTGATACAAAACCGTATGATAAAACGTATTTTGACCAATACGGAAAAAACTATGAGATCACCTATTTTGAAGAAAAGCTCAACCATCACACCGCCAAGATCACCGAGGGATTTGACGGCGTTTGCGCCTTTGTCAATTCCAACATAAACAAAATGGCAATCGACCGCATGGTTGAGCGCGGTGTAAAGATTCTTGCCATGCGCTGTGCCGGTTTCAGCAATGTGGATATCACAGCCGCCAAAGATAAACTAGCGATCGTCCGCGTACCGGCCTATTCGCCGCACGCCGTAGCCGAACACGCGCTTGCACTTCTTTTGGCGCTCAACCGCCGCATTTACCGCGCCTATATCCGCACGCGCGACTTCAATTTCAACATCAATGGGCTGACCGGTATCGACCTGTATGGCAAGACCGCCGGCATTATCGGAACGGGAAAGATCGGCCGCACCTTTATCGACCTGTGCAAAGGGCTTGGCATGAAAGTTATCGCCTACGACCCGTATCCGGCCGGGGGAAGCGGCATTGAATACGTGCCGCTTGAAAAGCTGCTGCGCGAAAGCGATGTCATTTCCCTGCACTGCCCCCTTACGGAATCCAGCTACCACATCATTGACCGGGCGGCGCTTGATCTTATGAAACCGGGCGCCTTTCTGCTCAACACCTCACGCGGTGCGCTGGTAGACAGCGAGGCGCTTTTGGAAGTGCTCACCGCCGGAAAACTGCGCGGCGCGGCGCTCGACGTATACGAAGAAGAAGCCAATCTTTTCTATGAGGACATGTCCGACAAAATCATACGGGACGATACCCTGGCGCTTCTTGTCAGCCGTCCGAATGTTCTTATCACGTCACATCAGGCTTTTTTAACCGAAGAAGCGCTTGACAACATTGCGAGCGTCACAATTCAGAATTTTGATGAGTTTTTCGCCGGAAAGCCGCTGACCAATGAAATAAAAATAAAATAGTTTCTCTATAACGCTTTATGGGGCTGCCCAAGCGGCAGTCCCTCCGAAAAATATATCCATTCGATAACTCGATTAAAAAAGGGGCTTTTGCAAAGCAAAGCCCCTTTTTTCGTGTCTGTCACGCAAGCTGAAAAGCTCTATGAACAACCGGACAAAGCCGGTAAAAATCAAACCGCTCTGGTTACTTTGTTGGAACGGAGGCAGCGAGAGCATACGTTGACCGTCTTGTGCGTACCGTTGTCAACAATCTTGACACGTCTGATGTTGGGCTTCCATGCCCGATTGGTCTTTCTGTGAGAGTGCGATACGTTGCAGCCGAAAGTAACGCCCTTTCCGCAGATTTCACATTTTGCCATTGTTTACACCTCCTAAGTGGTTGATTGAACTTGATTATCACTTTAAATCAAAATTCCTGTCATCATACAGGACAGCAAGGATTATTATAACACCGCATAGCGCAAATTGCAAGTGTTTTTTTGAATTTTTCCCGATTTTTTTCGGCGTTTCAAAAAAGTTTACATTTTACGGTGTTTGCCCTGCGTTTTTTCTTTGTCACACGCGGACCTCGCCGACAAGTCCGTTTTCCGGCTCGACAATCTTCTTGTCCTTTATCACAAAATGACGGTTGCACACGGCAAGAGCCGCTTTTTTGTGGGTTACAATAATACAGGTGCGGTTATCCAGCGCTTTGAGATTGGTTAACAATTTCGCCTCGGTGGCTTCATCTAACGCGCTGGTCGCTTCATCCAAAAGCAAGATTGGAGCCTCCGAAAGCAAGGCTCTTGCAAACGAGAGTCTCTGGATCTGTCCCTCAGAAAGCCCGACGCCGTTTTCACCGATAACAGTGTCCAGTTTTTCCGGCAGCGCGTCCACAAATTCCGCGGCACAAGCGCATTCCAACGCTTTCCGTATCTGCTCATCCGACACGTTTTCATGCGCCATGAACAACAGATTATCTCTTAACGAGCCGGAAAACAGCATATTTCCCTGCGGTACATACGCAAACAGTGTACGTGTACTGCCCGTTAAAGGCAACCGCCCCTCCGATGTGCAAAGCACAGCCTCCCCTGCCTCGAATGGGTAGATATCGAGAAGCACTTTGAACAAGGTGCTTTTTCCGATTCCCGACATGCCGGTAATCGATACAAAATCGCCCTTCTGAATCACGCAAGAGCAATTCTCCAAAACCGTTTTGTCTTCGTCGTACCGGAACGTGATGTCCTGCACATCGATATTCTGCATCTTACGGTAGGTTTCTGCCGCATTCACCGGCGTACCGACCGTGTCCTCTGGCAGGTTTTCGATCTCCATAAGCCGTTCAGCCGACGAAAGCGCCGAGTAGTAGCGCGGCATAATGCCGGTCATGTTGGCAAACGGCTGTTGAACCTGACCGACCAATTGGTTAAGCGCCGTCAGCGTTCCGAAATCCATTGTTCCGGAAAGTAAGCAATACGCGCCGTAACCGATGGCAAACAAATGTCCCATGCGCACGACCACCCGCGTTCCGACCATGGAAAACGTGCCGATAAGCGAACGCTTCATGCGGAGTTTATAGTGCTCGTTCATCAAAGCCGACGCCTTCTCTTCGGCCTTTTGCTCTCCGGCAAAGGATTTGACGACCATCAGGTTTTCAAAAATTTCCTGCCAGAACGAACGCGTTCTTCCGTCCGCCTGCTGCATAGCCTTGTGGTATTCCTGCACCATGCCTTTAAACAGTCGTGCAAACAAAAAAATCAAAACGCCGCCGATACTGAACACCAACGCGAAACGCCAATTTAAGCGTATTAACACAATCATGGCGCAGATAAGGCGCACACTCATCATGACGACATTCGGAATAATGGTCGCCGCCGCATCCGAAATGACCCCCACGTCTCCCGACAGGCGGTTGACAAGGTCGCCGGTGTGATGTTCGCGAAGCTCGGCATAGCGTCTTGAAAGCATTTTGTCAAACACGCGCGAACGGAACAGGATTTCCAGCCGTCCTTTGCAGCGTTCGGTAGTATAGTTCATGATACCGTGGACAGCGAGAAGCGACAAAGCAACCACTAAATAAATAATAAGGAAAAGAAACATGTGATCCCGGTCGCCGCGCGTCGCGCCATTGATAATCTCACGGGAGAACAACGCCGTGACCGTTCCGAACACTGCCCAAAGTCCTTCGCCAAAGATAATAAACAGCACAGTGGGAATTTCCGGGCGTGCGACGGACAGAATCCATTTTAACGTTTTCCGTTCGGTCCGTTTGTCGCGCTTTTTATGAATATCGGACGGCGATACATTGCTTTCCGATGCGCCGAAATCTTTCATACACCCGTTTCTCCGTCTGCACGATCTTCTGTATCTGCCGCATTTTCTGCCGTTTCATCGGCAATCACGACCTCCGACACGGCTTTGCCCTCTTTTTTGTTTTTGCCGAACAGGCCTTTTATCTTTTCGAGAATGTCCGGCGCTTTATCAAGAGCGCTGTCCAATCCGTTGACCGCACCCAGAATGGCACTGCTTACATAGCCGGAGTTTTCGCCAATGTTGAGAAGCTTGGTCTCCCCGTCCGCCGTCACGACCAAAAACGCTACCGGCGTCACCGTAATTCCCGTTCCGCCGCCACCGCCGAAATTGTCGGTTACGATCTTTTCGATATCTGCTTTTTTCCGGTCTTTCTTGTTGCCGTATTCACCGCCGCCGAGAGCCGCGGCAATCGAAACGCGCGATACCGGTATAATGGTCACGCCCTCAATCAACGTCATCGGCTCACCGATGACCGTTTTGGTATCAGCAATGCTTTTGACTTTATCAATGGTTTCCTTGATGACTTCACTCATCGGTTGTCTTTCTTCCATGATACTTGTCCTTTCTATTATAAGAATCTTTATATGTGTTTTTTGACAGCCAAATACGTTTGTAAAGCGCTCCATGCGACACGCGCAAGTACAAGAAAGCTGAAATTCAGCTCAATATCCGCGTCCGCACGCGGCACCTGCGCGGAAAAGTCCGAATAAACGCCGATTCTGGCTTTTTTCGTATCCAACCTTTTGAATTGGGAGCTGACGTGTAACAGAGACGCCGCCGCGGTATTCATATGTCCGAATAAAGCCGCCGTATCAGCCGCCTCCGGCGCCGCCGCGACAAGCACTAACCGCCGCACGCGGATAACTCCGTCTCCCGAAAGCCGGTCATACGCCTCGGACAAGAAGTCGGTGATCTGCCCGATCAGCGCTAACACATCCGGTTTCGCTTTTTCTTTCGGCTTTTTGTCAACCGCTTTTTTATGGGCGGATCGATTGGTTTTCTTTTTCTTTTGGGCTTGGCCTTCTTCCGGCATTTCACCGAACAGACCAAAATTCTCCGTGTACTTGATAAGCGCCGGCGGCTTTTGTTTCCGGTGCGCTTCACGCCATGCGGCAAAACGCGTCACAGAAAGCTGAAAAATGCCAAGCCGTGCAATCCATTCAAGCGAGCCGTCCTCTTTTAACCGGACGCGGACGCCGAGTCGCGAAAGGCACAAAAGCAAGACAAGGACAAGCACGGCAAGCAGGACAAAAAGCAAAGCTTTCAGGATAAAAACCAAGATGCCCGCTATTATGTGAAGCATTTTGCCGCACTCCTCCCCCATATTTTACTTTTATAGTATATTGTATCACATCCGGCTCCACCTTGCAAGACCTTTTGTCGGTTTTTTACGGAATTTGGGTATTTTGAAGTAATCTATTGTAAAGCACACTCAAAAATGGATAATAAATGTACAAAAACGCAAAACCTGTTCTTTTACTGTTGACTATTCGTCATTTTTGTGATATACTTATCATGATATACGGGACACTTATGCCTTTTGTGTACCCTTTCCATTCAACAGGAGATGAATCCATGGCCAATCTCAACGATTTCACGGCAAAAAACTACGCAAGACAGGTCTTAGGACTTACCTGTACGGTAAACGTCAAAAAATCCTACCGCGCCTTTTTGGAGGGCCGTTTCGCCGGTTTTCTCAATTTCGGCTATACAACGCTCGGCAAACACGGCGTCAAGGAAGTGATCTTAATCGGAGAAAACTTCCCGGTCAACAAATTCAACGCCCAGATCATTGCTCTTGCGCACGATAAAGCCGGAGAAAAAGACGATATTCTCATCGCTGCCCGCGAAAACAGCATTTTCTACGAACCCAACATCGCAAAACTTACCGAAAAATTCATTCCCAAAGATTCAGCGGAATTTATCTGCTACTACGAAAAAAGCTGCGGCGCGGTTCTTTACACCGAGGACGAGGGTGTCCGCAAATACATTCTCATCACCAACATTTCCGGTCATATCGGGTTCCCGAAAGGACATATCGAATACGGCGAAACCGAAAAACAGACGGCGCTTCGCGAAATTTACGAGGAAACCGGCGTTCATACTGCCATTATTGACGGATTCCGCGAATTTTACAACTATCGGATCAACAATTTCATCCGAAAAAAGGCCATTTATTTTCTCGCCTCCTTTCATCCGAAAGACGTGCGCATGAGCATCATGGAGATTTCGGAATACCGCTTGCTCCCTTACGAGGAGGCCTTGGAGGCCTTAAACTTCCGGCATGACAAGAGAATTCTCGAAAAAGCCGAGGAGTTTATCAACTGCCGCTTATCCGGCGCAAAATAGAGCACTTTCCGTTTTGTACTTTCAAAATCAAAGAAGGAGCCGTCACACCCATGAATTCCAAAATGAGATCCGTTTATATCATCATTCTTGACTATTTCACGTTACTCATCAGTCTGTTTGCCAGCCGCCTGGTTCTTCCGGCAGACGTAGCAGGTGTTTCCGCGCACGACACGGCACGCGTGCTTGTCGCTATGGCGACTTTGCTTGTCGTATATCCGATCGTTTTCAAGTTGTTCGGCGTTTACCGCGTCATTCACCGCTACGCCCAATATGACGAATATCTGCGCTTTTTTGCGGCATTTTTATCGGCCGGCGTCGTTTTCTCCGCGATAAACCTTTTAGAGGGCGCACTTTTTGACTGCCTTGCGTATCACGTTGATTTTCTGATTTTCAATCTGCTTCTTTCAGCAATCGGGCTTTTACTTTCACGCTTGATCTACCGCGTTTTTGTCAATCGCGTGGAGACCGACAGTGATAAAAAGCCGCGCAATACGCTGATCGTCGGCTGCGGTCACGCCTGTCTGATGCTGCTTTCCGAATTAAGATACCATCCGGAATATCGCATCAAACCGGTGGTTGCCGTTGATAGCGACCCGGCCAAGTTCGGCCGTTCAATTGCCGGCGTTCCCATTAAAGGAACGGATGAAGACATTCCGGCGCTCTGCCAGAAATACAATATCCGTCTGATCATTGTCGCCATTCCCTCGGCCGACAACAGACAGCGTGCCCGTATTCTGGAAAACTGCAAGGATATCGACGTTGAAACCAAAATGCTTCCGCGTCTTGCCGATTTCAAGGATTCACGCAGCGGCGTTGTCGAAAAACTGCGCGACTTCACCATGGATGAACTTCTCGGACGCGACCCGATTGAAGTCAATCATGAGGTCGTCAGCAACTTCATCAAGGGGAAAACGGTACTTGTCACGGGCGGCGGCGGTTCAATAGGCTCTGAGCTTTGCCGTCAGGTTGCCTCCAATTCCCCCAAAAAGCTCATCATTGTGGATATTTACGAAAACAACGCCTATGATATCCAACAGGAACTGGCGTTCAAATACGGCGCCGACCTTGACTTTTCCACCATAATCGCATCGGTACGCGACTATGAGCGCATTTGCAGTATCATGGAGGAATTCAAGCCGGATATCGTGATCCATGCCGCCGCGCACAAGCATGTTCCGCTTATGGAGGTCTCCCCCCAGGAAGCCATCAAGAATAACGTTTTCGGTACATACAACACAGCGCGCGCGGCTATCAAAAGCGGCGTTTCCAAGTTTATTCTCATTTCAACCGACAAGGCCGTCAATCCGACCAATATCATGGGTGCCAGCAAGAGAATGTGCGAAATGGTCATTCAGTCCATGAACGGCAAGGGCACGATCTTCTCGGCTGTCCGTTTCGGAAATGTGCTCGGTTCAAACGGCTCGGTCATTCCGCTCTTTAAGAAGCAGATTGCGTCGGGCGGCCCGGTCACAGTCACCCACCCCGACATCATCCGTTTCTTCATGACCATTCCCGAGGCCGTACAGCTTGTACTTATGGCGAGCGCCAAAGCTAAGGGCGGCGAGATCTTCGTTCTCAATATGGGCAAACCGGTGCGGATTGCCGACCTTGCCAAGAGAATCATCCTCTTATCCGGAAAAAAACCGGATGTGGATATCAAAATCGAGTATACGGGTCTTCGTCCCGGCGAAAAGCTGTATGAAGAGCTGATGATGCAGGACGAAAATCTGGAAAAAACCGAAAATGACAAGATTTTTGTCGGTCACTTTGTGGACTTCGACAAAGATGTTCTTCACAGCGAATTAGACGATTTGAAACGCAACGCAAACGACAATTCGTTAAGCCGTGCGCAGATGCTCTCATCGCTGGAAAAGAAAATTTCCGAATTGGTTCCGACATTCCACCGCACGGAATCGGAAGAACAGACCAAGGAACATGTTGCCGGGCATGCGCAAGCCTATGCGCAAACCTCTGTCAACTAATACAGCATTCGGGTGTGCCGAACGGTACGCCCGAATTTACTCTATACCGCATTTTTAACAAAGAGGATTTGCCATGACCTTAAACGAACGGCTCATCAAAGCCAAACGCGCCCTGTTCGACAGAGCCTACGCCTTTCTCAACGACCGTCAGCGTGAAGCTGTCTTTACGGCGCACGGACCGTTATTGGTCCTTGCCGGTGCAGGAAGCGGAAAAACCACCGTGCTTGTACAGCGTATCGCTTATCTTGTCCGCTACGGCGACGCTTATTTTGCCAAGGAAACGCCGGGAAGCATGCTGTTTGAGCCATACATCGAAAAATTGGAAGCCTTGGTCGGTACGCCTGACCTTTCGGCAGAGCTTTTGGACAGCGCTTTGACCACCTTTGCCGTCAATCCGCCGCGTCCTTATCAGATTCTCGCTATTACCTTTACCAACAAGGCAGCCGGCGAAATCAAGGAACGTCTCGAAAAAACGCTCGGCGAACAAGCGCTCGACGTATGGGCCGGCACTTTCCATTCAGTCTGTGCCAAGCTTTTGCGCATGTATATTGACCGTCTCGGTTTTGAAAGAAGTTTCACAATCTATGACACCGACGATCAAAAGCGTCTCATGACCTCCATCATCAAAGAATTTGAAGTGAGCGACAAGACTTTTCCGCCCAAAACCGTTTTAAATGAGATCTCACGCGCCAAGGAAAAACTCCTTCTTCCGGACGATTACGAAGCGACCATAAGCACGCATGACCTGCGCCGCCGTACGATTCTCCGTTTATATAAGGAATATGAAAAGCGCAAGCACGCCGCCAACGCGCTCGATTTCGACGATCTGATTTTACTGACCGTCAAACTGTTTGAAGAGGATGAAGAACTGCTTGCCCGGTACCGGGATAAGTTCCGCTATATCTTGGTGGACGAGTATCAGGACACCAACAAGGCGCAGTTCAAGCTTACCAAGCTTCTCTGCAACGCCGAAAACAATATTATGGTTGTCGGCGACGACGACCAGAGCATTTACAAATTCCGCGGCGCCACCATTGACAATATTCTGAATTTCGACCAGATTTTCCCGAACACCAAAATCATCAAGTTAGAACAGAACTACCGTTCCACCGGCATGATCGTATCCGCCGCCAACGGCGTTATTTCGCACAACCGCACACGTAAAGGAAAAACGCTCTGGACCGGCAACACGGACGGTGAAAAAATCACGGTGCGCGAATGCTTCAACCAAAGCAGCGAGGCGCAGTATATTGTCAACAAAATCGCTGAATTAGTAGCGTCCGGCAAATATACGTTTTCGGATTTTGCCGTGTTATACCGTATGAACGCCCAATCGAACGCCCTTGAATCCATGTTCGCCAAAAGCGGTATTCCCTACCGTATCATCGGGGGACTTCGCTTCTACGAACGCAAGGAGATCAAGGACGTCATCGCTTATCTTTGCGTACTCGCCAACCCCGGCGACAATCTGCGTCTCAAACGCATTATCAATGTTCCCAAACGCGGGATCGGCGATACGACGGTGAACGAATTGGAGCAGATCGCACTTGCCGAAAACAAGGACATGCTCGAAGTCGCCCTTCACGCCGCCTCGTATCCGTCGCTTGGACGCGTTTCCTCAAAGCTCACGCAGTTTGCCGAAATGATGTATGCCCTGCGTGAAGGCATTCACACATTGCCGATTGGTGTTTTTGTGGAAAAGACGTTGGAAAAGACCGGTTATCTTGCGGCACTTGCGGAATTGGACAAGGCCGAAGCCAAGGACCGCACGGCAAACGTCAAGGAATTGGTCTCCAATGCCGTAAACTACACCAACAACACGCCGGATGCGACGTTGGAGGCGTTTTTGGAAGAAGTGGCTTTGGTTGCCGACATTGATAACTACGACAGCAACGCGCCTGCCGCCGTCATGATGACCGTTCACAGCGCCAAGGGACTGGAATTCCCGGTTGTGTTTCTGTCCGGCATGGAGGAGGGTGTGTTCCCCGGCTCGCAGACCATCGGTTCTTCGGATGAGGAAATGGAAGAAGAACGGCGGCTTGCCTATGTGGCCATCACGCGTGCCAAAAAAGAGTTATACATCTTGCACTGCCAGAGCCGCATGGTATTCGGACGGACGGAATATCACCCTGTTTCGCGTTTTGTAGAGGAAATTCCCGAAGAATACTGCAACTATGAGGGCAGTGGCGCGGATTACACCTATGAAAAGGACGAGTATGCACCGCGCCCAAAAAGCTATACCTTTGATTCGGAAAATACGAAAGACCGGCCGGAAACAGCAGAACGTGCCGGAAACGCCGGGAAAAAGCGCACATACGGCGGGGCCTTTGCCTATGTCAAGGCGCACGAAGAATCCGAACGGCGCGCAAAATCAGAAGAAAACCGGAATGCTGTCCGTTTTGCCCTCGGCGAACGCGTGTCCCACCCTGTTTTCGGCAGCGGCACGGTGCTAGGCGTCAAGCCGCTTTCGGGCGATGTACTGTATGAAGTGGCTTTCGATTCCTACGGCACGAAAAAGATCATGGGAAACTATGCAAAAATGACGCAGGAAAAATAGCACGTTTACCGGTCTGTTAAAAAACGGACATGTTTGTGCAGAATGTATAATATGCCGTAAAAAGCTTGTCAAATTTCGTCATAATGCGGTATTGTATTTTTCGGAAAATTTTGTTAAAATAAGATAGGTACTTGAATTAAGGCAATCCTTATCCAAAGTGCCTATTTTATTTTTTACATGTTTTAGGAGGAAAACAAACATGAAGAAGTTACTTGCGATCCTTTTGGCAGTATGCTTTATCTTCTGCCTCGCAGCGTGCGGTAACAAGCCTGCCGACGACAATGTTGTTTCGGACAATCAGGGTGAAACCGATGTAACGACGCCCGATAACGGCGAAAAGACAGACGGTGAAACCAAGAACACCGAAAACGCTGACCTCAAAGTCGGTCTGATTCTTATCGGCGACGAAAACGAAGGCTACACCTACGCACACATCAAGGGCATCCAGGAAGCCGCCAAAGAACTCGGCATGTCCGACGACCAGCTTATCTGGAAGTACACCATTCCCGAGGACGCTACCTGCACCGAAACGGCTCTTGACCTCGTTGACCAAGGCTGCAACCTCATCATTTCCAACAGCTACGGTCATCAGTCCTTCATGGAAGAAGCCGCTTCCCAGCATCCGGAAGTCACCTTTGTTTCCATGACCGGCGACACGGCTGCCAAGAGCGGTCTTGATAACTTCTGCAATGCTTTTACCCATATTTTTGAATCCCGCTATGTTTCCGGCGTTGTTGCCGGCATGAAGGTTGCCGAACTCATTGCAGACGGCAAGCTCACCGACAAGAACTACGACGGCGAAAACGTTAAAATCGGTTATGTCGGCGCTTACCCCTACGCAGAGGTTGTTTCCGGCTACACCGCATTCTTCCTCGGCATTCAGTCGGTTGTTCCGAATGTAACCATGGAAGTTTCCTACACCAACAGCTGGTTTGACATCACCATGGAGGCTGCCGCCGCTGACGCTCTTATGGCTGACGGCTGCGTCATCATCGGTCAGCATGCTGACTCCACCGGTGCTCCGAGCGCCGTTCAGGCCGCTTATGAAAAGGGCAATGTCGCTTACTCCATCGGCTACAACGTGGATATGTTGAGCGTTGCTCCCGACGCGGCTCTCACCTCCGCTACCAACAACTGGGAAGTTTACTACAAATACGCATTCGGTACCATGCTGAAGGGCGAAAAGATCAAGACAGACTGGGCAGAAGGCTTCTCTTCCGGTGCCGTTGCCATCACCGACCTCGGCAAGAGCTGTGCAGAAGGCACCGCCGAAAAGGTTGCCGAAGTTGAAAAACAGCTTCACGACGGTACGCTTCATGTATTCGATACCTCCAAGTTTACCGTGAACGGCGAACATCTCGATTCTTATGACAAGAGCTACGGCTTTGAGGGCAATGAGTTGATCAAAGACGGCTACTTCCATGAATCCGAGCTCCGCAGTGCTCCGGCCTTCGATATCCGTATCGACGGCATCAAGGAACTTGCATAACCTTTAAGCGTTGAAACAAAAAGGGAAAACGGACTTCCGCTTTCCCTTTTTGCACTTATTTCTCTTGCTTGCCGTTCCAAAGGCAGAAAGCCGGCACATCCCTCCAAAACCGTTGTTTTGCGGTTTGTGTGCCGATTTTTCTGTTTTCGGAAAGCTAAGCAAAAGCTTTTTTTCAGGTTTCGGCTGCTTTGAGCCGATTCCGTCATCTTTCAGTTGTTTTATTTTAAGGAAGGGTAACACATGGACAACACGATCGCTGTGCGCATGGAAAATATCACGAAGACATTCGGATCGACCGTCGCCAACAAAAACGCTTGTCTTGACGTCCATAAAGGCGAAATTCTTTCGCTTTTAGGCGAAAACGGCAGCGGAAAAACCACGCTCATGAATATGCTTTCGGGCATCTATTTTCCCGACAGCGGCGACATCTACATCGGCGGCGAAAAGGTCACGATCGCGTCTCCGAAAGACGCATTCGACCTCGGAATCGGCATGATTCACCAGCATTTCAAACTGATTGATGTGCTCACAGCCGCAGAAAACGTGGTTCTCGGTCTGCATGAAAAAGGCAAGTACAGTTTGAAACAGATTTCCGTTCGTGTCGCCGACATTTGCAAGAAATACGGCTTTGCCATCGACCCAATGAAAAAAGTATACGATATGTCGGTTTCCGAAAAGCAAACGTTGGAGATCATCAAGGTTCTTTACCGTGGGGCAAACATTCTGATTCTCGATGAGCCGACCGCCGTGCTCACGCCCCAAGAGACCGAAAAGCTGTTTGAAGTCATCCGCAACATGAAAAAGGACGGCAAATCGGTCATCATCATCACGCATAAACTGTATGAGGTGCTTGCCGTATCCGATCGTGTAGCGGTTCTCCGCAAGGGAGAAACCATCGGTTCCGTTCCGACCGCGGAGGCGACTGAGCTGTCGCTTACCGAAATGATGGTCGGCAAAAAGGTGGAGTTGGACATCGACCGTCCCGAACCGCAGAACGTAAAGAAACGTTTGGAAGTCAAACACGTTTCCTGTTACAGCCGCGAAGGTGTGAAGTTACTTGACGATGTATCGTTTGAGGCTTACTCCGGTGAGATTCTCGGCATTGCCGGCATCGCCGGCAGCGGTCAGAAGGAATTGTTAGAAGCTATTTCCGGCTTACAGCCGGTTACCTCCGAAAGCGAAATTCTCTACTTTGATCCTCAGACGGACGCGCCGATGTCGTTAATCGGAAAATCGGTCAAGGCAATCCGGAATCTCGGCGTTTCCCTCTCGTTTGTGCCTGAGGACAGACTCGGCATGGGGCTTGTCGGCAGTATGGGCATGACCGAAAACATGATGTTGAAGAGCTATACCGACGGTTTTCCGTTCTTTACGGACAAGCGTTCCCCCAAACAACTTGCCGAAAAGATCATGAAAGACTTGGAAGTCGTTACCCCCGGCGTTTCAACGCCGGTCCGCCGTCTTTCCGGCGGCAATGTGCAGAAAGTGCTTGTCGGACGTGAAATCGCCGCCGCGCCTACCCTGCTTATGACGGCTTATGCCGTGCGCGGTCTTGACATCAACACCTCCTACACCATCTATCACCTGCTCAATAAACAAAAAGAAAGCGGCGTCGCCGTTATTTATGTCGGCGAGGATCTTGACGTGCTTTTGGAACTGTGCGACCGCATTTTAGTGCTCTGCGCCGGAAAAAACAACGGCATTGTGGACGCACGCACGGCTACCAAGGAACAGGTCGGCTTACTGATGACCAACTTAACGCGCGAAAATCAAACGGAGGTATCCGACCATGACTAATGCAAAACACAATCCGGTAAAAACACCGTTTGTCCGCTTGGCGAAACGAAGCGCCGTTTCCGCGCCGCGCGCATGGTTGATTCGGATTATCGCCGTGTTTTTAGCGCTTGTAATCAATGCGCTCCTTATCTATTCGATTACGAAAATGAATCCTTTGCAGGTTTATGTGTCCATGTTCAAGGGTGCGTTCGGTTCTTCCCGCCGCATATGGAGTTTTATCCGTGAGGGCTGCATGCTGCTATGCATTTCGGTCGCTCTCGCACCGGCTTTCAAAATGCGTTTCTGGAACATCGGCGCGGAGGGACAGGTACTTGCCGGAGGCATTGCAACAGCCGCCTGCATGATTTATCTCGGCAACAAACTTCCTACACCGGTTTTATTTCTTGTTATGATTCTCGCAAGCGTTGCCGCCGGAGCACTTTGGGGCTTTATCCCGGCGCTTTTCAAAGCCAAATGGGCGACCAATGAAACACTGTTCACGCTGATGATGAACTACATCGCCATTCAGATCACCTCCTATTGTGTGGCTTTATGGGAAAATCCCTACGGCTCGAACAAAGTTGGTATTATCAATCCGCAGACCAAGGCCGGATGGCTGCCGAAATTATTCGGGCAGCAATACGCCTGGAATGTCCTTATTGTTTTAGCACTCACCTTACTTGTTTTCCTGTACTTGAAATTCAGCAAACAAGGTTATGAGATTGCAGTTGTCGGCGAATCGGAAAATACGGCGCGCTATGCCGGAATCAACGTGCGGCACGTCATTCTGCGCACTATGTTAATCTCGGGCGCTGTCTGCGGTATTGCCGGTTTCATCGGCGTTGCCGGTGTTGACCATACCATTTCGACCAACACGGCCGGAGGACGCGGTTTCACGGCAATCATCATTGCATGGCTTGCCAAATTCAACACGATCACCATGATTGTCATTACATCGCTCATCGTATTTTTGAATCAGGGTGCTACACAGATCGTATCCGACTTTTCCAAGCTCGGCATCAACGACTATGTCGCCGAAATCATTAAGGGAATTATTCTCTTTTTCATCTTGGGCAGTGAATTTTTCGTCAACTACCGGCTGATTTTCCGCGGCAGTACGAAAAACAATTGACAGAACGTCGGAAAGGAGAAACATCATGACACAGTTAATATCCTTAATTCAAGTCGCCGTTGTTTTCGGCACGGTTATCTTATTCGGCTGTATCGGCGAAATCATCACCGAAAAAGCGGGAAATCTCAATCTCGGTGTGCCGGGAATCATGTATTTAGGCGGCATTTTCGGTTTGATCGGTGCGTTTTACTATGAAAACAGCTCGCCTAATCCCAATGGTGCGGTATCGCTGATTCTTTCGTTCATCTGCGCGTTTGCCGCGTCTGCCCTTGCCGGTTTGATTTACAGTTTTCTCACGATCACTCTGCGCGCTAACCAGAACGTCACCGGTCTTACGCTTACCATTTTCGGTTCGGGTGTCGCCAATTTCTACGGCGGCTATTTAAATAAGCTGGCCGGCGGTGTCGGACAGATTTCAGTTGCCACCACCAGTGCAGCTTACCGCACCATGCTCCCGTTTGCAACTTCGACCGGCGTTATCGGAAAAATCTTCTTTTCCTACGGTTTTTTGGTCTATCTTGCAATTCTGCTCGCCATTGCGGTACAATACTATTTCAACCGCACCCGTTCGGGTCTCGCCCTGCGCGCAGTCGGAGAAAGTCCGGCAACAGCTGATGCGGCCGGAATAAGCGTCACGCGCTACAAGTACCTTGCAACCTGTATGGGGGCAGGAATTTCTGGCCTTGGCGGCTTATACTATGTGATGGACTATATCAAAGGCACCTGGGCAAATGACGGAAAGTTAGAGTCATTAGGCTGGCTTGCGGTAGCACTCGTTATTTTTGCGACCTGGAAACCGATCAAATCCATCTGGGGCGCGTATTTATTCGGTATTCTGTACTGGATGTATTTATACATTCCAGGACTTACGCGTTCGTCTCAGGAACTGTTCAAGATGCTGCCGTATGTTGTGACATTGATCGTGCTCATTGTATCGAGCTTACGCAAAAAGCGCGAAAGTCAGCCGCCGGCAAGTCTCGGTCTTGCCTACTTCCGCGAAGAACGATAACCCCTTTCGTTTTCGTCTGTATACCAGTTTACCGTTCGGTGTTTTTTCACGCCGAACGGTATTTTTACGCGCTTTGCTGTTCATTTTATATTCATAATAGACCGTTTTTATGGAAAATCCTCCTTTCTTACGGAAAACGGAAACAAAAAGGCAAACCCGTTTCAAACGTCTTATCGGGGCAAAAAAACTGAAAATAGTTTACCTATTTATATAATTACTCCCATTGCAGGCAAAATTTCGCTTGAAATGCAAGAAATATTTACATTTCTTTCGCGGACGGCTCTTGCAAAGTGTGCTTTGTTGATTTATAATAAATAATGTATATTTATAATTTCGTTTGTAAAGAAGTGAACCCATGACACAGCAAGTTATCACCGGCTCTCCGGAGCTTCATATCGGAATTGATGTCGGTTCGACCACGGCCAAGATTGTTGTCGTGGACAACGGCAAAATTTTACATGAAAAATATGAGCGTCACTTTTCCCAAGTACGCGAAAAAATATTAGAACTGTTTGAAAACGCCTATCCTTTCATCGGATCGCGGCGTTTTCGCTGTGCGCTCAGCGGTTCGGCCGGGCTTGGCATTGCGAACGCCGCCGGGATTCCGTTTGTTCAAGAAGTTTTTGCCACAGCGGAAACCGTAAAGGCTTATGAACCGGATACAGATGTTGTCATTGAGCTTGGCGGCGAAGACGCAAAGATCATCTTTTTCGCCGGCGGGCTTGACGAGCGCATGAACGGTTCGTGTGCCGGCGGCACAGGCGCGTTTATCGATCAGATGGCGTCGCTTTTGGACGTGACGCCCGACGAGTTAGACGCCTTATCTTTAAAGAGCGAGCGCATTTACCCGATTGCTTCACGCTGCGGCGTGTTTGCCAAGACGGATATTCAGCCGTTATTAAACCAAGGCGCGCGAAAAGAAGACATTGCGGCAAGCATTTACCAAGCCGTTGTCAATCAGACCATCGCCGGTCTTGCCCAAGGACGCAAGATTACCGGCAAAGTCATGTTTTTGGGCGGTCCGTTAAGTTTCTGCATGGGACTGCGCCGCCGCTTTGTGGAAACCTTGAAATTAGATGAAGCACACGCCGTTTTTCCGGATTATGCCCGTTTTTCGGTTTCCTACGGCGCGGCTTTATATGCCTCTCACCAAAAAGAAACGTATGATTTTGACAGTTTCTGCCGTCTGTTAAAACAATCCCGTTCGTCTGGCGCCGGCATCGGCACAGAGCCGCCGCTGTTTGCCGACAACGCGGAACTGGATGCATTTCTTGCACGGCACACGCGCGCGGACGTAAAACGCACGGATATTGCCTCCTACACTGGCAAGGCGTATCTCGGCATTGACTGCGGAAGCACGACCACCAAACTTACGCTGACCGATGAAAACGACGGCCTTTTATACAGCTACTACGATTCCAACAAAGGAAACCCGGTCGAGATCGTGCGCGAACAGCTCACGAAGATCTATGAACTGTGCGGCGATCGCATAAAAATTGCGTCTGGTGCAGTCACCGGCTACGGCGAAGAACTGATCAAGCACGCCTTTGGCGTGGATATCGGCATTGTTGAAACGCTTGCACACTTAAAAGCCGCCAAATTTTTCAACCCGAAAGTCGATTTCATTCTAGATATCGGCGGTCAGGACATCAAATGTTTCAAGGTCCGGGGCGGCGCGATCGACAGCATTATGCTAAACGAGGCCTGCTCCTCCGGCTGTGGGTCGTTTATCGAGACCTTTGCCAAATCCATGGGCTACGATGTCGCTGAATTCAGCAAGCTCGGTCTTTTAGCCAAGCATCCCGTTTCTCTCGGTACACGCTGTACGGTCTTTATGAATTCCTCTGTCAAACAAGCGCAAAAGGACGGCGCAGGCGTATGCGACATTTCCGCCGGCCTTTCGCTCAGCGTTGTGCGCAATGCCATCTATAAGGTGATCCGCGCAAGCAGTGCCGCGGAGCTTGGCGAAAACATTGTCGTCCAGGGCGGAACCTTTTTAAACAACGCGGTCTTGCGCAGTTTTGAACGTGAGATCGGTCACAATGTCATCCGTCCGGAAATTTCGGGACTCATGGGTGCGTTCGGCGCGTCGCTGTACGCCAAGGCTCTCGAAAAGAAAGAGGGCTCGACCTTAATTTCGCGCGAAGCATTAAAAGAATTTACGCATAAGACGACAAACGCCGTCTGCCACGGCTGCACCAACAACTGCCGACTGACTGTCAACATTTTCTCCGGCGGTGTAAAATACATCTCCGGCAACAAATGTGAAAAAGGCGCCGGAATCAACGAAAAAGCAGACGCAACGCCGAATTTGCACGAATTTAAACGCGGTCTTATCGAAAAGATCGCCGCAGATGCCGCTCCTGCTCCCGAAAAGAAAAAACGCGGCACGGTCGGACTTCCGTTAGCGCTCGGCATGTATGAGTTACTGCCCTTATGGCACGGCATTTTCAAGGAGCTTGGTTTTACCGTAAAGGTATCTCCCATGTCCTCGCGCGACACCTATTTCAAAGGACAGCAAAGCATTCCGTCCGACACGGCCTGTTATCCGGCAAAACTGATGCACGGCCATGTCGAAACGCTGATTGAAGAAGGCGTAGACGCGATTTTTTACCCGTGTATCAGCTACAACGTCGATGAAAACGTTTCGGACAACCACTACAACTGCCCGGTGGTCGCCTACTATTCCGAACTGCTTCACGGCAACGTAGAAGATTTATCCAAGGTTCGTTTTCTGTATCCGTACTTAAACATCACCGACCACGGCGAATTGGTAAAGGAACTCCATAAATATCTGAATTCGTTCGGATACGATGTGAAAAAACATGAAGTAAAAGCCGCCGTCGCACATGGCTTTGCGGCTTACGACGCTTACATGGCCGCCGTCCGTGCCGAGGGCGAACGCGCTCTTGCCTATGCAAGGGAAAACGGTAAACGCGTGCTGATTCTTGCCGGACGTCCTTATCACACCGATCCGGAAATCGGCCACGGCATCGACAAATTGTGCCGGTCGCTCGGTTTTGCAGTCGTCAGTGAGGACAGCGTCTGGCATATGGCAAAGCAACGTCCCAAGGTAGGCGTGCTCAACCAATGGACTTATCATTCAAGACTGTACAATGCCGCGGAATTTGCCGTGGAAAACGACGATGTCGAACTGGTACAGCTTGTCTCGTTCGGATGCGGTCTTGACGCAATCACCACCGACGAGGTAAAGGACATTCTCGAATGCGGCGAAAAACTGTACACACAAATCAAAATCGATGAGATCACCAACTTAGGCGCAGTGAAAATACGGCTTCGCAGCCTGATTGGCGCTATTGAAGAAAGGAGTGCCGGAAAATGAGCGAAACCATGCAGAAAGAGCCTTGCACGGCAGGCGGCTGTGAAGTCAATACGGCTGACCATGTAGTATTCGACGAAAGCATGTTAGATTACACCATTTTAGTCCCGACCATGCTCCCGAACCATTTCAAGATCATGACCGGTATTCTGCGCTCGTTCGGCTACAACGCCGTCCTTTTGGAAAACTACGATTCAAGCGTAATCGAGTACGGTTTGAAATATGTACATAACGACACCTGCTATCCGGCGCTTTTGGTCATCGGACAGATGTTGTCTGCCATTGAGAGCGGCAAATACGATACGAACAAGTTAGCGCTCCTCATCACCCAGACCGGCGGCGGCTGCCGTGCCTCCAACTATATCTTTCTGCTCCGCAAAGCGTTAAAAAAAGCCGGTTACGGCCATATTCCGGTCATTTCCCTAAACTTTGCCGGTCTTGAAAAAGGCAGTGCGTTCAAAGTCACCGTGCCGCTTGCCATCCGGCTTTTGTATGCGGCCATGCTCGGCGACTTGATCATGTTGCTCAAAAACCAGTGTCTGCCGTATGAATTAAACGCCGGCGACACCGAGCGCGTCTGCGACAGATGGGTCGAAAAGCTGACGCACGACATGGCTAAAAACGGCAAGCTCGGCTATTCGGCCGTCAAGCAGTTCTATAAGGACATTTTAGCAGATTTTGCCGCTATTCCGCGTTCTTCCGAAAAGAAAGTGCGCGTCGGCATTGTCGGGGAAATTTTTGTCAAATTTTCTCCCTTAGGCAACAATGAATTAGAGAAATTTCTGCTTTCCGAAAACGCCGAAGTCGTCATGCCCGGACTGCTCGATTTCTGCATGTTTTCCTGTCACAACTCAGTCACCGACGCCAAACTTCTCGGCATGAAAAAAGGCAAAGGGCTTATTTTCGGTGCGGCACTGAAATTTTTTGAGAAAAAGCAGAAAGATATCATTGATTTAATGAAAAAGCAAGGCGTTTTCGAGCCTCCGACGCCGTTCGGCCGTGTAATCGATCTGGCTGACGGTCTCATCGGGCACGGCGCGAAAATGGGCGAGGGCTGGCTTCTCACTGCCGAAATGGCAGAACTGATTGAAGAGGGCGTCAACAACATTGTGTGCGCCCAGCCTTTCGGCTGTCTGCCCAACCATATCGTCGGAAAAGGCATGATGAAACCGTTAAAGGAAAAATACCCGAATGCCAACATTGTCGCCGTCGATTACGACGCGGGCGCCACCAAGATCAACCAAGAAAACCGCATAAAACTCATGCTGTCCAATGCAAAGGCAGAAAGCACACAAAAAGCGGAAACCTATGCTGTTAAATAGGCAGCCGGCAGTCCAAGCGGTATAATCACTTTACGTTTGGAAGAATATACATGATTTCACTCCTTAGCCGGATGTTCATCCGGAATTACCGCGATTACCGGTCTCCGGCCGTGCGCACGTCCTACGGCATTCTGTGCGGCGTTGTCGGTATTTTTCTCAACATTCTGCTGTTTGCTTTCAAACTTGCCGCCGGTATTCTTTCCGGTTCAGTCGCTGTGACGGCTGACGCGTTCAACAACCTGTCGGACGCAGGAAGCTCGGTCATCACGCTGATCGGCTTTAAGCTTGCCGCCGAAAAGCCGGATAAAGAGCACCCGTTCGGGCACGGTCGGTTTGAGTACATTTCCGGGCTCATTGTGTCGCTTGTCATCATGCTTATGGGCATTGAGTTAGCCAAAAGCTCGCTTGACAAGATACTCCATCCCGAAACTGTTGAAGCAAATGTGCTTACTTTTTCGGTTCTTGCCGTATCGATCGGCGTTAAGCTTTATATGAGCTTTTATAACCGCACGGTCGGCGAAAAAATCGATTCGGTTTCCATGAAAGCCACGGCCGCCGACAGCAAATCCGATGTGGTATCCACCGGCGTAGTTTTCCTTGTCACGCTGTTCAGTTCATTTTCCAATCTCAATTTAGACGGATATTGCGGACTTGCCGTGGCGCTGTTTATTCTGTACACCGGCTTCAACGCCGCGCGCGACACGATAAACCCTTTACTCGGACAACCGCCGAAAAAAGAATTTGTGGAGGAAATCCGGCATATTGTCATGTCTTATCCCGAAGTACGGGGCATTCATGATTTAATCGTTCACGACTACGGTCCGGGACGCATTATGGTTTCCTTACATGCCGAAGTTGACGAAAACGCAGATTTCAGCGAAACACATGACGTCATTGACAATATCGAAAAATATCTTGCCGAAAAATTAGGTTGCAGTGCAGTTATCCACATGGACCCCATCGCCACCGGGGATCACGAATCCGAAGATTTGAAGAAAAGCCTGACAGAGTTCGCACATGCCGCCCTGTCCCCTGAAATATCCTTGCACGATTTCCGGTTGGTTAAAGGACGAACGCACACCAACGTGATTTTTGATATTGTAATTCCTTATGACAGCAAGCTTTCCGACGAGCAGATAAAAAAGACGCTCCGGGACTATTTGGGTACTTTTGAAGATATCCGCTATTTTGCCGTCATCACGGTGGACCGCAGTTATATCTAAGTTTATCTGAAAGAAGAAAATGTATGAGTAAAGAACCCAAAAGCAAGCAACCTGCCACCAATTGTGATTTTTGCTTTTATTACCGCGAGGACGAGGACACCGGAATTTCCATGTGCAGTATGGCATTGGATGAAGACGAAATGCTGTACTATTTAAAGGGAAAGTTCCAGAACTGTCCGTATTTTAAGCTGTACGATGAATACAGCATTGTCAAAAAACAAATGTAGCTTTCAAAACATTCGCCCGACGGCTTGATAAACAAACCGCCGGGCGAAAAATCGGTTTTATTCGCTTTTTCTTGAAAAAGCAACTCTGTATCAGATTTCGACCAACTCGTAAGCCGTCTCACCGAAACCGAGAGCGGCCGCCGCGTCGATGGTGTGCGCACCGTTGCGCGATTCAATGCGTTCGATCAGATGATCTCTTCCCGGATCGTCCGACGCATACACAAGGTCGAGGCAGGCACGGTCAATCGCAATCGGGTCAACCGACGCCAACATGCCGATATCTTTCATGCACGGGTCCTCTGCAACTGCACAACAGTCGCAATCGACCGACATGTTCTTCATGACGTTGATATACACGGCCTTGCCGTCAAAATACTTCACCACCGACGAAGCCGCGTCCGCCATGGCTTCCAAAAAGCTGTCGTGGTCAGCTGTCCAAAGATTTTCCGGCTTACCTGCGCCATGGATATACGCTTTGCCGTGAGACGACGCAATGCCGATGGAAAGCTGTTTGAGCGCGCCGCCGTAACCGCCCATGGGATGTCCTTTGAAATGCGAAAGCACCAAAAGCGAATCGTATTTGGCAAGATCCTTGCCTACATAGTTTTTCTTGATAATCTTTCCGTTCGGAATTTCAAGAACGAGATCCGGTCCGGTCGCGTCCAGAAGATCCACGTCAAAATTTTTGCTCCAACCGTGTTTTTCCAGAGTGATCCGATGCTTTTCGGTCGTGTTGCGCATGCCGTCATATGCCGTGTTGCATTCGCACACCGTACCGCCGACATGTTCAATCACCGGTTTCCAGAAATCCGGCTTCAAAAAGTTCTGGTTGCCGACTTCTCCTGAATGCAGCTTGATTGCCGTTTTGCCGTCTAACTTTTTGCCGACCGCATCATATAATTTAAGCACATTTTCGGGACTTATTTCTTTTGTAAAATAAACTTTTGCTGCCATATCAAACACTCCTGTTCTTTCATTTTGCCGTTTTTTCACAAAAGCAGATATCTTTACGGTACTATTATAGTAAAAAAAGTCGAAAAATACAAGACTTGCCTGTAAATTTTAAAAAAAGCCTTGACAAACCCGGAAAACCATGCTATAATAGCCTCACTTCAACAAATTAAAGTATTAAAGGAGTAACGCAACAATGAAAAAGACACTTGCAATCGTATTAGCCCTGATGATGGCAGCCAGCCTCATCGCCTTCACCGCCTGCGGCAAAAAAGACACCGTCACCGACGATAAGGATGTTCAGAGCGAACAGCCAAATGCCGAAACCCCAAATGACACTGCCGATGACAACAAAGACGCCGAAACCAAAACAGACAGCGACCTTGCTTATGTCACCGAAAAGGGAACGCTCGTTGTCGGTATCACCGAATACGAACCGATGAACTACAAGGAAGACGGCAAATGGACCGGCTTTGATACCGAATTTGCTGAAGCCGTAGCTGAAAAGCTCGGTGTAACAGCAGAGTTCGTCGAAATCGACTGGGACAACAAGGTATTTGAATTGAATTCCAAAGCCATTGACTGTGTCTGGAACGGCATGACGCTGACAAACGAAGTATTGAACAGCATGAATTGCTCCAAAGCCTATGTTGTCAACGCACAGGTTCTTGTTATGAACAAAGACAAGATTGCCGACTACACCACCGTCGAATCCTTAAAGGATCTCACCTTTGTCGCCGAAGCAGGCTCTGCCGGAGCTGAGGCCATTGCAGACGCCGGATACACCGCAACCGAAGTCGGTACCCAGGCAGACGCGCTCATGGAAGTAGCCGCCGGCGCTGAGGACGCTTGCGTCATCGATATCACCATGGCAAACGCCATGACCGGCGAAGGCACGAACTATGCCGACCTTACCTACGGTCTCTCGCTCACTTCCGAAGAATACGGCATCGGTTTCCGCAAGGATTCTGATCTGACCGAAAAAGTCAACGGCATTATCGACGAGTTGAACAAAGACGGCACTCTTCCGGCTCTCGCTGAAAAGTACGACTTGACCCTCGCTCTCGACGCTGAATAAAAAAGCTTCGCCTTTACCGGCAGAAAGCTCGTCAGAAACGGGCTTTCTGCCTTTCTTGCGAGAGAAAATCTTTCGGATTTGTTTAAACCGTCAGGTTTTCTGCCGCAAGAAATTTGCTGTCTTACTATAAGAAATGACCGACGAACACCGGAAAGGATTTTAGAATACATGAATGCAGAATTTATCCGCGTAACGCTTTCCCTTTTGGAAGGCTTCGGAATGACCTTGAAGATTTTCGCACTGACGCTTGTTTTTTCCCTGCCGCTCGGCCTTATCGTCAGCTTTGGCTCTATGAGCCGGTTCAGACCGTTACGGTGGCTGATCCGCGTATTTGTCTGGATCATCCGCGGAACGCCGCTCATGTTACAGCTCATCGCCATCTTCTACATGCCCGGCTTTATCGGCAAATGGGCTTCCTCGCTCGGCGGCGGCGGAGCTCTTGTGAATGCGCTTGCAGGTCTTTCTGTTCCCGACCGTTTTACGGCGGTCATGGTAGCGTTCATCATCAATTATGCCTGCTACTTTTCCGAAATCTACCGCGGCGGGATTGAAAGCATGCCGCGCGGCCAATATGAGGCAGGCGCCGTGCTTGGCATGACCAAAATGCAGGTGTTTTTCAAGGTTATCCTGTTTCAGGTCATCAAAAAAATCGTTCCGCCCATGGGCAATGAAATCATTACGCTAGTCAAGGATACCTCCCTTGCGCGCGTGATTGCCGTATATGAGATCATTTGGTCGGCGCAGAAATTCGCCAAAATGGAGGGTCTTGTCTGGCCGCTCTTTTATACCGGCGCATACTATCTCATTTTCTGCGGTGTGTTGACGCTGTTATTCGGCTATATTGAAAAGAAACTCGATTATTATAAAGGATAAGGAAGGAGGAAGCCGAAATGTCTTTATTGGAAGTAAAAAATATCCGCAAAAGCTATGGAAAACTGGATGTCTTGAAAGGAATCGATTTTTCACTGGAAAAAGGCGAGGTTTTATCGATCTTGGGTTCCTCCGGCAGCGGTAAAACGACGCTCTTACGCTGTCTCAACTTTTTGGAAACACCGGATGCTGGCAGTATCACCATTAACGGAAAAGAGATTTATAACGCTTCGCAAAAGCGGCGTTTATCCGAAAAAGAATTACGGCAGAATCACCTGCATTTCGGGCTTGTCTTTCAGTCGTTCAATCTGTTTCCGCAATATACGGTACTCAAAAATCTGACGTTAGCCAGCGAGCTTCTTGAAAAGAAGAAACCGGACGGGCTTTCCAAAGAGCAGATTACCGAACGGGCCTATGATTTGCTCCGGGAAGTCGGCTTATATGAAAAGGCAAAGTCGTACCCCTGTGACCTTTCCGGCGGTCAACAGCAACGCGTTGCCATTGCACGTGCGCTTTCCATGAGTCCGGACGTATTGTGCTTTGACGAGCCGACCTCGGCGCTTGATCCGGAGTTGACGGGGGAAGTTTTGCGTGTTATCCGCGAATTAAAGGACACCGATACGACCATGATCATTGTAACGCACGAATTAGGGTTTGCACGCGGTGTTTCCGACCGGATCATATACATGGCGGACGGTCTGGTAGAGGAACAAGGCACGCCGGATGAGATTTTCGGCGAACCGAAAAGTGAAAAGTTAAAGTCGTTTCTCAGCAAATCCCTGGAAAATGCCGTCAATTAAAGGCGGCTTTGCCGCCTACCGATACTCACGCGCCAGCGTGAGTTTGCCGCCCTGAAAGGGTGGCTGGGAGCCGTCTTATTTTTTTGCAAAGGCTTAGGAAGAGGCTCTAAGGGAAGCTTTTCTTTTCTCGAAAAATTTCCCTTAGAGCCGTTTTTACGTTACTTTTTCGCCTGTACGAAAAAGTAATACAAAGAGACGATTTTTACGTTCTTTTTGCTTCTGCAAAAAGAACCAAAAAGCAGATGCTCGGACGCGTCAAAAGTTGCCGGTGGCAAGTT
>ERZ857757.323-NODE-323-length-53417-cov-19.103913_pt1 | contig 53417 bp, 53 predicted proteins | sample MGYA00519764_ERZ857757 | MGnify/ENA primary metagenome ERZ857757 (study PRJEB31778, sample SAMEA3449359) | human gut metagenome | biome: human gut; feature: human-associated habitat; material: faeces | place: United Kingdom | collected 2010/2012 ...
CGCCCACGATGCACAGCCAGCCCAGCGTCTCGCGGTCTAATACGCCCCGCAGGGCAAAGTACAGCCCCACCGCCGTACCCACAGCCAGCAGCGAGCAAATCAGCTGCCGCGCCGTCAGCCCAAAGTAGACGGTTTCCTTGTAGGCGCGAATCTCCTTGTTGATTTTGATCTCCATCTTAACCTCCCAAAAATATATTTTATCAAAGTTCTCCATCCCCACATCAGCTCTGAACGCAAATGCGTTCTGCGTGTAAACAGCACTCAGTCGGGTAAGCAACGCAGTTGGGCAGCTCGCTTAAAAAAATATTAAAAAAGTTGCACATAAGCATGCAACTTTTTAATAAAATAGCATAGACTATGTAGGGCCCAATTTATTGTATTGACTTTCTCAAAAAAAGTGATACAATGATAGTGACAAGTTGCACTAATTGTGCTATACTGTCACTCATCTCATCTACCATGTTGTAGAAGGAGACCAAGGTTGTCGCAATGCGGCAACCTTTTTTATTTTTTGTTAAAGTAAGACCAATGGTATGTCTTCGCATCTTTTTCAAATTTTATTCTGTCATTGTTGTAAAAAACAGGAAATGCTGATATCAATCGGTAGCAATGCTTCTCGGCAGAAAATATGAGAATATAATCTGCGCCGGCGTGATTATATCTAAGATATAGCTTCTCAGATTGTTTTCCATGTCCCGCTTTGAGCCAAACAGATACACTCGGATCATCCCTGCTCGCAAGTTTAATAATATCCACAATCCAAGGTAGACGACTTGCTCGCAATAAACAGATATTCCGTCGCTCGCTCTTATTTTTGATTGAAATTACATGATGGGAATCTATACAATTCTGTGCGCATAATGAAATGTTTTGGTCGTTTACGCAAGGCAGAACTTTAAACTGATGTTTTTCTTCAAGACTAATAACATGCCAAAAGCCTTGTGGCCGTCCATCGATTTGTTCATGTGCCTCGATGAAGACTTCTTTATCGAATAGGGTTGGACGCTTTTGTCGATTGTTTAATTCATTTTGAAAAAAATTATATGCTGTTTCGATGTCTTTATTAAAATCTCCTGTAAGAGCCAATGGTGAAGACAATACTCCGTACATTATTTATTTCACCAACTTCCACAAGAAAATATTCATCTTTGGTGTATTGCGAGTTGTCCCACTAACAATCGCCGTCTTATACTGTTCGAAAAGTCTATTCACAACGGCCACCTTAGCTTTACTGGCGCCTACTTTATCATAGTGTCCATTATGATAAAAACCAATTGCCCCCATAATCAAATCTGCCAGTTGCAAAATTTCAGACTCGTTCGATTTTACCTGCTCAATATCTTTAATAACCTCATGCTTAAAATCATACTTATTATTACAAAGAACCTCTTGCAATTTTCGCACCTTTGAGCCTCCGCAAGTATCCTTTATATCAATAAAAATGCGGTATTCTTCAGAATATCCGATCATCGCATCAAGAAGATAATAATATGCCTTATAATACCACAAGTCATGGCTTCCGGAATTGTATTTTGCGTGATTCAAATTCACCTTATCCTTTGCAACAACCGCCCGAAAAGACAATGATTTTTCCTGAAGAAAATAATCAACTAATGCCATATATAGCGCTTCCTTTGAAGGCGAAACCGCTGTCCATTTAATCTCAGCCCACGAAGAAACTCCATGCCGCTTCTTAATTGATCTAATTTCAGAGTAAACGCGGTCTTTTTCACTGGCCGGGCAGCTAATTGCACCCAAAAGCATGGCTCTAGCCTTGTCATGTTCGAGATGGCAACTCTCATCGCAATATATATTAATCATAAATGCTCCTTTTTGATAATTATCAAAGTATATAATCGCATTTTCCCATCTGCTTTTAGTATAGCACTAATAAATTGGAAAGACAACATAATGTCGCACAGAATATATACTGCACTAATAGCACCTCAGTCGAACAGAGCCGATTTTGCACATAGCCACTACACCTCACGGTTTCACCGCCCTAATGTTAAAACCCGTCTCAATTTGAGACGGGTTTCTTATTTGATACCAACTGCTTTTACTCAATAGCTATTCCAGCACCGCAAAGGCTATCTCTGCAGAGGCAAACCGTCCATCCTTCACCTATTGATTCCCTTATTCTTCACTCTGAACCCCAAAATCACATCCTGGCATAAACCACTCTCGGCAGCAGCTTTCAAAAATTCCGCTGTAATTCTTAATCATTTCACCTAGCCGCGAGACACTGGACACTTGTGCATAACGATAGGCGTTTATAGGTTCATCTGAAAACGGTTCGCGATAGAGTGTTCCCAGCTCCCAATCTTTTGAATAACCTAATACATGCTGTGTAAAGCGCACACTCTCATCCAAAAGGCATCCATTTTCGCTCATGGCTTGGAGCTGTTCTCTTATTTGTTGCAAACCGTCCCATAGCGGCTGTCCTTTAAGAGCATCATATGTCAAATAATGTTGAACAAATCTTCTTCCATGCTTCACCATATCATCATCGCTCATATACTTAGCATCTTCTATATCAGTTATCATTTCATGGAACATAGAATAGATTTTTGCCCTTTTACCATACCATTGTAATGCAGAAATATCATCCCTACTAATAGTATTGCTTAACGGAATGCTTATCGTAACACTTTTTTGCTTTTTGAAATTCGGATGATTAACATACAATACTTTCCGAATATAATCGTTTAGGCATATATGATATGCAGTTTTTCCGATAAGGTCTACCAGCACGAGCAGTACCGGGAAAGCACTCCCCATTCTTTCTGCTAGATTTAATTCAGCAACTTCTAATTGGAATTTAGCCACCGAAATACTCGTTCCTTTGAACTTGTATTCGCCTATGTGCAGGTGTTCAGTTCCCTTTACCTGTAAAAACAAATGCTCACCAAGGGTTACACAACTTCCGCCTTCATAATCAAACAACTCAATATCAAGGTCTATGCCATAATCTGGATACATCGGCCTGGAAATCCATTCATCTGGGATAATTTCATTTTGAATATATCGCACAGCTTTTTCTCCAATGATATGACTATTTGGCATTAGCTTTCCGTTTGGCATGTGTACCTCCTATCGTATCTGTTATAGTACAGTCAGAAGTAATGCTTTTTACACACCAAGTATACCATTCTTGATATTGGAGTTCAATTTTATTTTTGTATTATCCTCTTTACATCCCAAACATCTCTCTCACCACCCGGTCAGCTCCCTTCACCAGCCCTACCAGCACCAGCATATTGAAGATGACCTCGCCCAAGTAGCTCCACACCCGCGTCACTGCCGAGCCGCTGCCCAGGGCCGTGGTGCCGCTGGAGGCAAAGGCCGAGTACACGATGCACGCCAGCACGATCACCGTTCCCTCCAGGCACACGCCCACATAGCTTTTGAGAAAGGCACGGCCCATCTGCGAGGTTCCCTCACCCGCAAAGGACGCCAGGGCCACCGGCGACAGCGCGGCGTATAAGTAGAGCTTGAAAAACCGTGCGTACACCGTGAGGATCATCAAAAAGGCCAGCACCGTGATCAGCAGACACCCCAGCAGCGTCACCAGCCAAAGGGGGATGCTGGCAAGAAAGCCCACCCCCTCAATGGCCGTGACGATCTCCCCAGGCAGCGCCACCGCCGCGCCCTCTATGCCGCCCACGCTCCCAGCCGCCGCCGAGATGATCCCGGCGCAGACGGCAAAAATGTCCATCATCAGGTCGATGCCGTAGGTCACAGCCAGCTTCGCCATGACAAAATACAGAAAGTGCCGCAGCACATATTCGGGCCGTCGAAAGTCCCGAAAGCCGGCACTGCTGCGGAAGATGCCGATGGCCAGAAACAGCACCAGCAAACCGTAACCAATGCCCTGCATGGCTCCGTTGACGGTCTGGATCGTCTGCCAGATGGTGCCGCCCTTAAACGCCTGGGGCGATTGGGTCAGCAGCGACCACATCTCCGTCAGCTTGTCGTTCCACAGGGTAAAGGCATAGTTGAGGTTGTCAATGATCCAGTTGTTGTCCATGGCTTACACCGCGCCGATCAGCGTCAGAATTTCCTTGGCAAAGGCAATGAGCAGCCCGCCGAACAGGCACAGCAGGCCCTGGGTCCGCTGGCTGGCGTCGTGGCTCTGTATGCTCATGCCCACCTGCACAACGCCCCAGCCCAGGATGATGATGCCCACAGCCTTGATGATGGAAAAGATGAAGTCCGACAGGTTGTTGACGATAGCCAGCGGGTCGTCCCCGGCGGCGTAGGCGGTGGCCGCCGTCAGTGTGCCGACACACAGGCTCAAAAGAAAAACGCGGCCTACCCGCCGCACCATAGATTTTTTCATTCTGTAAATCCCTCCAATAAGATCAGTTCCTCCAGCGAGACGAACGCCCCACGCATATCCCCGCAGGCGTAGTCCGCCGCCTTATGCACATAAGGCGCAGCCCCGCCGTCCGCCGTGCGCCTCAGATTCGGATGCCGCAGCAAGTCGTATTTTTCGTCCATTACCGGCTTTTCTCCCCGGATGAACAGCAGTGCGCAGCGGTTATCCATACTCCGCACCTCGTCCGGCGTCATCATCTCCCGGGCCAACTGCTGGCGGCTGACGGAGTCGGAGCCGTTTCGTCCCCGGGTGGTGCTCCTGTGCCGCACATCCAAGGTCTCCTTGCCCAGCATCTCCGAGATGTATTTGTGGGTAGACTGCTCGTTGCCGCCCAAATACAGCAGCGTGTCCGCGTTTCCCAGCAATCCCTCCCAATCGTCCTTAAACAGCGCCTTTAGCCCTGAAATATTTTGCAGCACAATGGTGGACATGATGTTCCGAGAGCGCATGGTGCTCTGTATCTTGCCGAAGTCGCTGGGCAGAGCCACATTGCAAAACTCGTCCATCATCAGCCGCACTGGCACAGGCAGCGGCCCTTGATGCACCTTGTCCGCCTGGTAGTAAAGGGACTGAAACGCGCAGGTATAGAGCATCCCTACCAGGTAATTAAAGGTGCTGTCGCTGTCGGGGATCACGGCAAACACCGCCTGCTTCCGCTCTCCCATCCGGGAAAGCTCCATTTCGTCATGGGATGTAATGCTTCTGATTTCCGGAATGATAAAGGCCGACAGCCGTACTGCCGCGGTAATGAGGATAGACCGGGCCGTTTTGCCCGCTGCCTGCTGAAAAATATGGTATTCCCGCACGGCGATGTGGTCCGGCTCCTCGTCCTCCAGCGCCTCAAACAACAGGTCCAGCGGGGAGCGGTACGCCTCGTCCTCCTCGCTGGCCCCGCCGTTCTCCAGCATATACAGCACCGTTTCAAGGTTCTGCTCCTCCGGGGGCGCTTCGTACAGCAGATACAGCATCAGCGCCGTGTCCAGGGCCACCTCTGCCCGCTCCCAAAACGGATCACTCTGCTGGGCGTTCTTGGGCGTAGTGTTTTGAATGAGGTTGTTCACCAGCTTCATCACATCCTTGGCATCCCGGATATAGGCAAAGGGGTTAAAAGCGTCCGAGTGCCGGGGGTCAATGAGGTCAAACACCCGCAGCACATACCCCTCCTCCAGCAGCAGCGGCGCCAGGTCCCGAAGCATTTCGCCTTTGGGGTCCGTCACCAGGAAGCTGCCGTTTACCTGCATGATATTGGGCTTGCAGAAATACCTCGTCTTACCGGCACCGCTGCCGCCCACGATGATTTGCAGCAAATTCCGCCCGTGTTGCCGCCCGTTGAGACTCATAGCCACATGGCGGGTCAGCAGGGTGTTGTTGGCCGGGTCTTTGTCCGCGTATTTCCCATTGAGTTGCCGCGCACTGCCCCACCGGGCGGAGCCGTATTCCTCCCCCGGCCTGCGGTTTTCCCTGCCGGAGTAATACAAGACCACCACGCCCCCATAGAGCATAAGAAACACCAATACAAAGCGCGGTGTATACGCTGTCCAGCGAACCGAAAACAGATGCGCCGCCGCAGAAAGCCGTTCCAGCAGCTGGAATAGATTCATCCCGCTTTCATACACCCCCGCCGCCAAAACCGCCGTCCACAGCACCGGGACCGCCAGCGCCGCCCAAACCACCGGCGGCACAGATTTACTCCGCATAGCCATTCCTCCTAATCCGTCTCAAATTGAGACACATTTTGGCACGGCGCCTGCTGCGCCCTTTCGCAATACACCACCAGCCGCTGCCGTCCGCCGCTGGCGTAGGGGTGGCAGGTGATGAGCGTCAGCAGGTCACGCCCCGGCTGGATTTTGATTTTGTCCACCTGGTCCGGCTGGATGATCTTCATATCAACCACGGCATAGGTGAGTGTTTCCCATAGATTCGTAATCGTTACCATATCGCCCGCCTGCAAGCGGTCTATGTGCCGAAAATAATCTGAGCCATACCATCCTCTATGCCCGGCAATGACGCAGTTGGTATTTACGCCGCCAATGGGCGCCGAAGTGTTCCCCAGCACCGCCGCCCCTGCGGCAAGGTGCGAATCCGACGCGCCCAAGTAGACCGGCATGACCAGCTCCAGCGTGGGTATCTCCAATACACCTATGATCTCGTCCTCCACGCCGCAGTCTCTCAGCAATACAGCAGGCTCCTCACAGGCCAAAGCGTCGGCCAGTCCCGCCTGCCGCTCCGTATAAATGCGCTGGTTATATCCCTGCAAGTCCGTCAGCAACTCGGGGTATGACTGTCTCGCCTCCTCCAAAAAGCCCTGTGCCGCCGCGCTCATGTCCGCTTGCAGCCTATGCCCGGAAACCACCGGCCACAGCAGAATACAAAGCCCCGCCACGGCCAGCGCCACCGCCAACAAAGCAGCTTTTTTACCCACGGCGTTTCCTCCTTGCAAAGAAGCAGACCCCGCCAGCCGCAGCCAACACACCAAGGCCGATGCCCAAGCCCGTGAGATAGTGCTGCGTCCACGAAGACGCAGCCTTCGGAGTTTTTCCATTTTCTACCACCAGCTCCGGCACATACGGCACCCGATGTCCCCGCACCAGCAGCCGGTGGGTGTTCACTCCAAAGGGCATACAAGTGATTAAAGTTACATAGTCCTTGTCCTCCTCGATTTGCAGCAGCGATGTGTCCGAAGGCAGTACCGTGGCGATCTGGTCCACCTCGTAGGCCAGCACCTCACCCAGCACATGGATATAGAAAACATCGCCTTTCACCAACTGGTCAATGTCTGTAAACAGCTTCGCACTGGCCATCCCACTGTGAGCCGACAGCACCGCATGGGTGCCTGCCCCGCCCACAGGCAGAGAAGTCCCCACCACATGCCCCACGGCCCGCTCCAGCGTCTCCACTCCCGTGCCGTGCCGCACCGGGAGATACACGCCGATCTTCGGGATGTCGATAGTACACATGGCTCCGCCCACGGAGAGCTGCTCCGCATAGACCAAGGGAGAGGCCGAAGCCCCTCCCGTACTGACCGCCGCCTCGCCCCGCAGCAAGGCATTATACGCCTCCGCCGCCCGACGCTGCTCGGCCAGCTCCACATTGTCAGTGTCCGCAATAGCGGCGGTGTACACCGCCTCCACATCCGAGTGATACTTTTCACTTACCAGTTCACCCATAAGCGGGTAGAGCAGCAATCCCAGCGCCAGAAGCACACAGGCCACCGCCAGCAGTCGCCACTTCACTGGTCGTTCCTATTGTGCTTCCGCCCCCGGACCACAATAAACGCCGCCACGCCCAGCAGCATACAGCCGCCCACGGTGAACATCCAAGTGCCGTAGCCGCCTGTCTTAGGCAGGTCAAAGCCGGGGTTGTTGATGACCGTCAGCGGCACGATGGCATTGCCGTCCTCCATATCCACCGCGTCGCCGTTGACGCTGCCGCTGGCCGTCAGGAGCTTTGCACCGCAGGTCTCGTAGGCGCTCTCGCCCTCCGCAGCGGTAATGACAATTTCAATACCGTCCTTCAGCAGCGCATACCCCTTGTCCGTGGCGGTCTCTGTCAGCGTGTAGGTGTCGTCCTCCAAGCCCATGACCCGGATGTGCCCCTCCCCGTTGGGCACGAACGCCGTGGCCTTGCTCTCCTTCACCTGGTGGCCGGTGACATAGTACACGCCGTCCACCAGCATTGCCGTCACAAAATAGCCGTCCGTGTCGTTGTGCAGCAGGAAATGAACATTGGCCAGGTCGCCCTTGCCGTCCGAAAACTGCTTCAGCACATCCACGCCGTAGGTGTAAACATGGCAGCAGTCCTGGAGCGTATCAAAGTAACCGGTATTGGTGCGCTTCCAGGTCAGCACCACCTCGTTGGGGTTGTCGGTATCACCCAGCTGTGCGTCAGCGGTAAGGGTAGCGGCATAGGTGATCCGCATGGTGCAGTCGCTGTAACCACGCTTCACGCTATCGGTGTAGACACTTGCGGATTCATTGATGTCCGCCAGCCCGGTCTCTGTCATACCAATGGTCATGGTGTTCTGTGCGTCATCATAGCTGACGGCGAACTTGCCGGAATCCTCGTCCCATGCCGTAATCTGATCTGTGCATCCGGCATCCCGGAAGAACTCAATGACCACATCGCTTCTGTTGTAGCGGATTCCCTCGCTCAGCGTGTCCACAAAGGTATAAGTGGTGAGGCTGGTAGCCTTGGAGGTAATGGTGGGCAGTGTGCTGATGATCTGATAGTCCACCACATCCCCCACAGAAGCGGTGGCGGTGTGTGCATAGCCGTCCGCAATATTCGCCGTGCCGCCGTTCTTGCCGGTGCTGTTTTTATCCTCCCGGACGGCTTTTTCCAGCGTGGGTTTGCCGGTCTGATTCTTCGGGTACACAGTCACATCATAGTTCCAGTCTTTGCCGTCGATAGTGGTCATGGGCAGGGAAACAAAAAACGGGTTACAGGTGCTGATAACATTCTCCGGCACACGGGTCTCCACCACCAGATACAGCCCCTGCTTCAGCCCGCTGACCTTGCTGTGTCCGTTTGCGTCCGTCTCGGGCATGGCCTTGCCGCCGTTCCGGACGGCAATCTCCAGCGCATTTTTAACGGTAGTGGCATTGTCGGCCAAAGCGTCTGCCAGGGCCTTGTTCAGCTTGTCGGAGGTAAAGTAGAACACGCCGTTCCCTCTCTTGTAAGCGTCCGCCTTAGTCAGTCCAATGGCCTGGAGCACTGCGTCATCCGCAAATCCGTACAGCACACCCACCTTGTACTGACCGCTCTCCCGCTGACTGTAAGTGGAGATGGACGCCACCCGCAGATAGCTAAACTCCACGCCCTGGATGGCGTACTTTGCCAGCTTGTCGGCAACGGCATCGTCCTGCACACCGGTGCTGACATAGGACGCCGCATCCCACGCCCCGTCTGCGCTGGCTGCTGTGATGTCGTACTTGTAAAGGGAAAGGGACGCCTTTCGCCCGGAGTCAATGGTCGGCGCCGCGAACGCCGTGGTGATAAGCCCCAAGGCCATGACCATGACCAGGAGCAGCGCCCAAAGTCGTTTTGTTTTCTTCATCGTTCAGTTCTCCTTTTTCATCGTGGATTTTTTGCAAAAATAAACACCCATGCCAAGCATGAGCGTCGCAAACAGAATATAAATTGTGAATCCCGCCCCGCCCGTAAAGGGCAGCGCAAAGCCCGCATTGTTGCAGGCGGTAATGGTGATGTCCCGGTCGCTTGCATCCAGCGTCCCCAAAAACAAAGGCTCCGTCAGCAGCGTCATTCCCCCCGCCGCCTGCACCTCCGTCACCCGGTAGTAGGTGCCGCCGTCTGCTGTCAAATCTTCCCAGCAAACCGAGCCGCCCGCACCCGTTTCCACCGTGCTCACCTCCTGCCAGTTCACCTGGTCCGCAGAGGATTCCAGCAGAAACCGAATCCCCTGCAAAGGCGCACCCTCGGCGTCCACTTTCTTTACCGTGATCCTGCCGGGGATGGCAGCGGTCTTGATTTTGAGATAAGCCGTCACCGGGTCTCGAACGCTGGCGGAATAGGTGACCACATCCTGAATACCGGTAGCTGATCCCCACACGCCGTCGCCCCAGACTACCACGCCCGCATGGGTAGTGCCATTTTTGCTGCCCACCACGGTGGCAGCCTCCGGGATAGGCTTCTCCGTGGAAACCGCCAGCACATTCCCGCCCTTGCTGAAAGTCAAGTCTGCGTCCTCACAGCCGAAGCTGTACCTTTCCAGCATCTCATTTGCATCCGTGACGCTGCCCACAAACTTGCTTCCGTCCCAACTCAGTTCCAGCGTTTCCGCATTGGAAGGCAAAGACCCGCAAAAGCTGGGACGCTTGCTGTGGGTCTGCACAGAATCTACAATGGAATCATAGTAGCTGAGGATTTTACTCCGCAGGGGATGGGTGCTATCCACCCGTTCCAAGGCTTCGTTATAACCCATAGACTTCACATCAATATGGCGGAAGCTGCTGTCCCGTTCGCCTACCACCACCTCCCAAATGAGAATCTGCGTGGCATAGGCCCAGGCCATTTTCTCCGCCGTAGCTTCCACATCCGCCCACCAGCCCCCGCCGATAGAGCCGTGATAGCCGTAGCTCATAACCCGCCCGATCAGCCGCTGCACCTCGCGGGGCGTAAGAGGATGCCCGGCAGGCAGGGTCATGCGGTCCCACCATGTGTCGTCGTGGTCCGTAAGAGAATCATAGTTTTTCTGCGGCACACCCGGCTCAATGCAGTAGGCCACCTCACCCTGCCAGGAATCCAGGCACCGAAACTGCGTGTAGTTGCCAGCTGCCACATGATACCCAAACCGCAGGTTTAACGCCCCATGCCCCCACTTGCCGCTGGATTTTAGCGTATCATCCGACAGCGGAAAATTCCAAATATACACCTGCTTAGATGCCGCAAAAGCCGTAGTGGGCAGCAGGCATAAACACAGCACCAGCACCAGCAGAAACGCCGCTACGCACTTGATAATTTGTTTCAAAACAAACCTCCCATTCTCAAATTTGAATATAAGAAAAAGGCCCTCCACGAGAGCCTTTCTCCTATAAATTCTGCGTTACCCGCGACCGATGAACAGTTCGTACTGCCCATCTCCCACCTGTTCCGCCCATATCCACACAGCCGTACAGCCTTCCTCGTTCTTATAATATGTCAGATCATCCCGGATATAGGCGGCCAGAACATCCTCCGTCTTACTGCTGCACCGAATGGGCGTGTCCCAGCTATCCGCCGCATTTTCATCCAGCCGCAGACCAATGCCCACGGCGTAGTCCTTGGCATAGCCCAGCCAGTAGTCCATGTCAAAAACTTTCTCCTCCGGATGCGGCGCAGGTGTTTCCGCCGCATCCGTCCCACTCCCCGCAGGTGTAGATGGCTCATTCCCCGCAGGTACGGATGGACTATTCCCCGCAGGCTTGGAAGAACTACTCCCTGCCGAATCGGATGATTCACCCCCAGCAGGCCCCGCCTTAGACGGCGCACTCGCTCCATTTTCCCGCGCAGGAGTTTTCCCCACCGCAGGCTTTGTGGCTCCCGCAGAGGAATCCGTGTCCGTTTTCGTCTCCCCGCCCTGCTGGGTCGGTATGTCTTTCTCCGCGCCGGAATCTGTCTCCGCCTCCGAAGTCGTTCCGGGTGCAGCTTCCTCTTTCATATCCGTGGCGGCCTGTGTCTCGTCCTGCGCTCCTCCGCCCGCCGTTTTCTCTTGTCCCCCACAGCCTACAAGCAGCGCCGCCAGGCAGACCGACAGCAAAAATACAGTTGCTTTCTTCATAAGATCGCCTCCTATTTTCGTTCACCCTCATTTTACCGCAACGCATTTTTTATGTCAAAAAATCGAAGGAAAAACCCTTTTCAGCAAAAATTGCGTCTCAATTTGAGACACAATTCCCGCCCCGCGCACCGCGCTCCAGTCCATGCTGGCTCTATCCGCGCTCTGCGCGGATAGGAATGGTTTCCCCCTTCTCTGCCGCAAAATCCGCCGGGCGGCTCCGGTCAAGGCCCGTCCAGTGCGCACACTGGGCGGCTCGTGGGCGGCTGACGCAAGGCAGCCGCCCAGCCTTGACGGGTGCAGCGCGGCGGCTTACACTCCCGCAGACAGGGGAAACCTTACCGTCCGCTGTGCTGCATCGGGACCCGGCTCCGCTGGGGCGTGATGCTTTTCTCCACAGACGCGCCGATCTGCTTGCTCATTTTCTGTATCTGATCCAAAGCCTGCCGCCGCTCCTGGGTATCCCAGCCCTCATACAGGGCGGGCATCTCCGCCATGTCCGGCAATTCCCGCTTCACCCCAAACCGGCGGCACAGCAGGTACGACACGCTCTGCGCGTCCAGATCACACTCGGCATATTCATACTGCGTGTTGTACCCCTTCCCGTGAAGCCGCGAATGAGCCACCGCCGCAGCGATGGCGGCGAACATCTCCCCGTCCGGGTAGTCCGGGTTGATGGCCACCTCCATCCGCTGGGGAACATAGACAGCCGGGGTGTGCAGCTCCTTGTCAATGACCACCTGGCAGGCGGCATAGTTGAGCAGCATCGCCATAGCCGACTCCATCTCCCTGGTGTCATTTTCCAGCTTCACCTCCTTCATAGGCCGCCCCTGGGTCTGTCGCACATCGTAGGCATCCGCCAGCGTGTAGCCCTTGCCGAAGGTAGACCGGGCGAAGATATGTATGCCATTCCCATTCTCGCTGACCGGCACGAACCGCCCCAGCATTTTCCATTTCTCCTTGGTGCCGAACACCGTCACATCCCCATCCTGCACCATAGCCAGGGCGATGTTCCCCGCGCTGTACGCCAGGTTATCCCCCTGCAAGTCCAGGTAGTGGCTGTACGCCTCCGGACTGCTGGTAATCTCCATGACCGCCGCGTCCTGCAAGGCCATGAGATTTTCCCGGTCCGCCTGCTGCCGCGCCTTCCACTGGCTGTCGTTCTCCGTTTTCCTTGAAACGATCTCCTCCAAATTTGCCATTTCGCATAACCTCCTATTCCCGAATCTTTGGCGGCATCCGTCCACCCGGCAAATGCGGCTCCGTCTCTCCCGCCGCACGCCGTAGCGCCGCCAGTCGCCCCTTTACCGAGGACTTTCCCTCAGTAGTCATCTCCTCTTGCGTCAAGCCATTCCCGCGCTGTGGTGAGGAGCTGCCTTGTGCTGCGCGGGCATCTGCTTTTTTTGCTTTGCTGTCCTCCCGCTGGGGTGCGGCATAGCCGTGGCGCTCCAAAAACAGATTCACCTGTGCCGCAAAGTCCACATTGGTAATCAGATCCACCAGCCCATCCCGAGCGTTCTTGTCCTTGACCACCGCGTAGAGAACGCCCTTTTTGGCGTAGGCGTGGAACGCCGCCAGGTCGCTCTCCCGTAGCTGAAACACCCGCAGCTCCTTGCCCTCCCGCAGCAGGCGGCCCATGTTGGTCCTGCCGGACACCCGCTTGTTGTCTTTCGCCAGGGCGTAGATAAATGCCGCTAAATTTTTACTGCCTGCTGCCAGCAGCTTGATGCTTGCCTCTGTAATTTGCAAGCCCTCCCGCACCATCAGGTCAACGGCTTCGCTGCCTGCATCCATGTTCCGGTCCTCCTTGGTCTAAAATTTCCTGTTCCCGCTGTTGTTTGAATTGCTGCTCGATCCGCCGGGCATCCGCTTCAATGGCGCAACACTGCCTCCACTCCTTCCGCAGCCGACGCAGCCGCTCCGTGTGCGCCGCGATCTCCGCGTCCAGCCCCTCCACGCCCCTGCGCCGGGCCAGGTAAAGCTGTCGCCGCTGCTCCGTGTGCGCGTCCATCTCCCCTTGCAGGGCATCCCGCAGCATGGTAAGCTGTTGCCTGGTCTCAATACGGTTTTCCCGCAGATACCGAAACTGCACCTGGTATCGCTCCAGCTTCAGCATCTCCCGCCGTAGAGCCGGAGAAATGTTCCGCGCCCGCCGCGGCCCCCGCAGCAGGTACATATAATATAGGCACAGCCGCTGAAAATAGGGCAGCGGCTTCCTCTGCATTGGCATCCGCCGCACGCGATACATCTTGCGCTTAGCGGACTGCAAGGGTCTCTGCCATGCGCCTTTGATACGCGCCCGAATGTCCGCCTCTCCGTAGCCGTCCCCCAGGCTGTCCAGCCGGATAAACCGCCGCCCGCCCGACGGGCGTACAGCGGTGTGCTTCACATTGTCCCCGCTTTTCACCTGGTAGCCCATACGCCGCAGCTCCCGCAGGAACTCTCCATAGCTAAGCGCCCTGCGGATAGCCTCGTCCATGTCCCGGCGCACCACATCCCGCAGCGTAGTCTGACCCCGCTGCTGCGCCCGGTACTGCCCTTGGGGTGCGGCGTCCTCGCCCGGCTCAATGACGGACAGCCCCCGCTCCCGGCATAGGGCATCCGACATACCCCGGATGCCCTCATAGTAATCCCGAAAGCTATCCCGGTACATCTTCCCATCCACAAAGGACACCGCGTTAAACACCACATGGTTGTGCAGATGCGTCCGATCCAAATGGGTGGCAACCACCACCTCATACTGTCCGCCCAAGGCCCTCTGGGCCAGCTCCGCACCTATGGCATGGGCCTGCTCCGGCGTCACCTCCCCGGGTCGGAAGGACTGGATCACATGATACCCCTTGCGCACACGATTCTGCTTGCCCCAGCGCCGTGCCGTCTGGGTCATGTCCTCATAGGCCGTGTCCCATCCGCAGTTGATGGCCGTCTCAAAGCACACCCGCTCCGTCTTGTCCCGGTCCAGTGCGTAGTCCACCGCCGTCTCCAAATAGGTCTTTTCCTCGTTGGCCGCATAGCGCAGGCACTTATCCAGCCGCCCGCGGATCACAATGATCTTCGTATACGCCATTAAAAGCTGTCCTTCACCAGCCGCCACGCCCTTTGCACAAGGGCCACGGCCCGGTCCACCTGGCTGTCCGCCGCATACTTTTGTGCGTTGACGGTGTGGGCGATCTGATTGATGTTGTTGCCGATGGCGGACAGCTCCCGCAGCAGGGCGGCGTAGGTGTCGGGTGGCCGTGGCCGCAGCTCTACACCCAGGATGAGGCTGCGCAGAAATGGATCCATGCCCAGCCCCGCAGCCACCGCCTGCCTGCGCAGATGCCCCAGCTCCGCATCGTTCAGCCACACGCTCACATGCCGGTTTCGTTTTCTCGTATCTCTCACCTCCCACATAAAATGCGTCTCAATTTGAGACGCAATACGCACTTTCGGGGTCTTAGGGGCCGTACCCCTAACAAGCGGCATTTGTGCTACCAAATGCCATGCTTGCGTGGACAGTGCCGACCGGCGCTGTCCATCCCTACCGGGTCGGTACGGTGCCAAATGAAAAGTGCCACGGGAGTTTTCCCGTGACACTTTTGCTGCCATTTATTATAGACTGGTTAAAAATTCGATTGCTTCATAGACAGTTGAAAAAGTCAGACACTTCTGGCAAAGCCAGTGATTTCGTTCATCTGTATCTTCTATGCCAGGGAGTCCCTGCTGCAAAAGGTTAGAAATTGTCTGTTTCGCATTGGTAACGGCAGTTGGATAGTTCTCCGCAATTTTTGCAGTTACCGCAGTATCCCCCTTTTGATAATTCGGCTCTTTGGTGCGCAGCCGCTCCATTACACGCTGCTTTTGGGTGACTGTTTGAATTGGCGGCACATACATTTCATAATGCAGCATCAACCAATACTCCATGCAGCCGGTGGTCATCAGAAGCCGCACCTTCATTCCGGGCTTTTTCCGCAATGAACGCAGCCGCTTGATGATCTTCATGCGGGCATCCCACAAATCAATGTCCTTTGTTTCTACATCAAAAAAGAACCATATTTCATTTATGACTTCAGCGTAGTCACTATATGTTTTGTCTTTCTTGAATTTTCGGTCAGCCTCCTCAAAAAGTCCCGGAGCCTTGGGCCATTTGAAGGTCGCAACCTCCCCAAATTTCTCCTTCAAAAAGCGCATATACGCCTGCTCGCTTTCGCCCTCGCAAAATACCACAATGCGCTTTTTCTCTGATTTCGTAGGCCGCGACATTCACTCCACCTCCTCGATCTCCACATCCGGCGTAGCGCCGTATTTCCCGACAAGGTAGCCTTTGCGAATGTTCTCGGTCGTGCGTGTGGCAAATTCGCTGATGGTATACAGTTCCGAGGCCCCGTCTTTGTCTCTCTTATCTACAAAGTATAGCTGATCCTTACGCAGCAGCTCCAGATTCATCAGTTCCGTATTGTGCGTTGTAAAGACGATCTGTGCCCCATTGGGGTTCGAGTTCTTGCTTTGGAACTTTGCAACGATATAGTCCACCAGCATTGGGTGAAGCTCACGCTCCAGTTCGTCCACCAGCAGGACGCCGCCGGTGCGCAGGGCAGACTCAATGGCGGGAGCCAGTGCCATCAGCTTTCGGGTGCCGTCCGACTCATCGGAAAGCTCCAGTGAATAGGATGCCATCTGTCCGTTGCGGTTTTTTCCCTGGTGACTGGCCTTTGCAGAGACCTCACCCATCTTCAGCCGCACCTCACCGTTATTCGTGGATTCCGCCAGGGCGTGCATAAACTGGATCAAAGCTGTTTTTACACCCTCCGGAATGTTGTTCGGCAGAGCCCTATCATTCTCTATCTCTTTGCTGTTGATTTCAAACTGCATATCCTGGATGCCCAGGTCAGCCGCTTTTGCATAGTCAGCGATGGCTTTCAGCATATTGGGGTCTTCCGAATACTCCATCAGCCGACTGGGAATATCCGAATAGTCGCGGGAGAAGAATACTTCATCCCGGAACCAGCGCATTGCAGCAACGCTGGCCGCATCGTTCATGGTACACGCCACCGAAAAGAAGAGTTGGTTTTCGGCGACCATATCCCCAATCATAGCCCGCTTGATTTTATCCTCTGTAAAAGAGAATTCCTGCTCCGTGCGTTTGAAAACCAGCGCCTTCTGCCCTTTGGGCGCATGATAGAGATATTCTGAATACACCTTTTCCCGCGTAGCAGCAAATCCATACCAATATTTCATGCCGCCGGAAGTATATTCAAAGGCAAATTCCGTTGGCTCCTTTTCGGAGTAGTCGTTCAGCGCAAACGGTTTTACCGGAATCGCCGCCCGTTCGTGCTGTGTCCGCTGTGCGTTGCGGATGAACTGCACAGCCAGCCAAAAGGCGCGGATCACATTGCTCTTTCCTCCGCCGTTCTTTCCATAAATTGCAATAGCCGGAAGCAGCTTGACCTTAGAAGATAGCGGAATTAAGCAATTTTTGAACGAGCTCAGTCCGATTGCCTCCATAGAAAGTATGGCTTCATCCCGAAAAGAACGGTAGTTCTTGAAGCGAAATTCAATCAGCATCGAGTTCACCTCCATGGATATTTAAGTTTAGTATAGCACAGTTTTTAAGAAATTCAACTTGAAAAATCAAAATTTTTGCTTTTTTATTTCTGATTTATTCGTTCTATTTGCCGTGCAACCATTTTGATAATCTCCGTCAACCGTTCCTTTCGTCGTAATAAATGAAGTCACATCCTACCTCTCCGCCCCCTTATCCCGCTCCTTCTTAGGCCCGTCCCGCTTCTTAAACGGCTCCACCCGCAGCGTCACCGGCGTATTGCCCTTAACCCCCAGCAGCAGCTCCGCCTGGTGAAACTGCTTCTTATAGACCTGCATCTGCTCCGGCGTCAGCGAAACGAAGTCGTCCGCCCCCAACCCGCACACAAAGAACGGCCCGAACACCCCGCCGTAGCCACCCGGCATACTGCGGTTAAACTCATTGGGCTTCAGCATCCCTTCGTCGTCGCACACCACGGCCACCTTATCCTCAAAGGGATAGATGGCCTGGATCAGCCCGCCCACAGCCTGCTGCATTTCCTTCAGCCCGTTCAGCTCCTTTTCGTAAGGCTCCATGCCCGGCTCTACCATTAACACTTTCATTGCTTACCTCTCCCTATCTCGGTTTCGTTTTTTCGGTTTGGCTTCTTTTGTGTCCCCGTCCTCCACAAACGCCAAAAGCTCCTGCGGCGTAGGCTGGTGCGGCTGCACCGTGTACCCCGGCAGCAGCTTCCCATTCACCGAGAACAGGTGCACATGATTTTCCGGCAGCGGCGGCGACAGTTCCCTAAACAAATGCGCATAAGCCGCAATGCGCCCCTGCACATACCGCTCCGCCGCCGACTTATCCGCATAGCGTTTGTTGTCCTGCCCGGCCAGCGGGGACGGTCTGCTGTAATAGGGGTCCTTCCTGGGTGGGAGGTTATATTCCACGCTCCAGGACACATACCACGCCACCGGGACCTGCTTTTTTAATTTGTGGTCATAGGCGGTGTCCTCCCGGATGCGGTAGGTCATTTGGTAGACCCGGTTGCTGATCCTGCGCCAACCGTACTCCGTGTCCTCCCAGCGGTTTTCACTGTTCTTCACCTCCGGGGTCTTCACATATTCCATGGCTTTTTCCAGCACCATGGTCTGGGCCGCCTGCGCCTCCCAAAGCTGGGCCCGCTCCTGCAATTCGCTGAAAATTTTCCGCTCCTCCGCCACGCTTTTCTCCCGCATGACTTGCAGATTGCCCAGGGTCATCTCCGTCAGTGAGGACAGGTCTGCCCGGTAAGGGTTAAAGCTGATGTGGTGCTCCAGGGTCATCTTCTCCCCTGGCTCCAGCTTGTCGCCGTAGGAATAGGCATTGTAAAACCGCTCCTCCCGCTGCGGCATAGTGCATCACCTCTCTTTACCCGGCGCCGCTTTTTTTGCCGCCTTTTCCTGCTCCGCCTTGGCCTTTTGCCGGTTCAGCGCCCTTTGCCGCAGGTCCAGCGCCTCAAACACCACTCGCTTGGCATCCGCAATGGTGGTGTCCTTCTTGGGGAAGTAGGGCCGCAGCTCCTCCTCGGTGAATGTGACCTTCAGCGGCAAAAACATCTCCCGCTTGCTGGGTGCCACCGTCTGCTCGATCTTCTCCGCCGTCAGCTTGCCCGCCTGGCTCTCCTTTTTTAGCTCGGCGGCCTTGGCCCCGGAGGGGACCTTATCCTCCCGCTTGATGGCATCCGCCAGAGCTTTCTGCTCCTGGGGCTTCAAGTAGGAAATGTCTGCGGCGGTGTTCACAGGCAGCTTTTTCTCCTCCACCATGTCCTGCAATTCCGGCTCCAGCTTGGTTAGGCGCGTTAGCCGCTGGATGGTGGCCCTGCTCTCCCCGGTCTGCTGGGCCAACTGCTCGTCGGCCCGCATAGGCTTGTAGCCCGCCTCCACCTGCGCCTTGGTGGGCCTCCCCGCCTTGCGCTTCATGGCCTCCAGCTTCATGGTGTAGGCCCGGGCCTTAACCATAGGGGAAATGTTCTCCCGCTTGAGGTTGGAATCCACCATGTAAATAATGGCGCTGTCCCGGTCCATATCCCGGACGATGGCGGGGATCTGCGCCACCCCCGCCAGGACGCAGCCGTGCTTGCGGCGGTGGCCCGCCACCATCTCGTAGCGCTCCGGGTCCTTACCACTGCGGATCACCGTCACCGGCTCCAGCACGCCGAACTTCTTGATGCTCTCCACCAGGTCCAGCATATCCTTATCGTCCTGCACCGGGAAGGGATGGCCCTCAAAGTCGTCGATCTTCTCCACTGGCAGCATGACCACCGATCCCAGCGCACCCTCGCCCACGATGTTCAGCCGAAAGTCCTCCGGGATGCCGTCTGCGTCGGTCTGATCTTTCTTCTCCGTCTCCTTTTTGGACTCAGGCATACCCTCGGCGCCCTTGTCCTCCGCAGGCTTCTTTTCCTCCGCCTTTGCAGACGCAGCGGCTTTCTTATCCTCCGGCTTTGCAGGTGCGGCGGATGGCTTTTCTTCGGGCTTTTTCTCGTCCCTCTTTTCAGCAGGCGCAGCCACCGGCTTCTCCTCCGCCTTGCCCGGTTTTACCGCATATGCCGGTGCAGGCTTCTCCGCCTTTTTCTCCACTGGCTTCTCAGCGGGCTTTGCTTTTTCCTTGGACAGCACCACCGTCTTCTCCGGCTCCGCCGCCTTGCTGCCGGGCGGCTCCTGGTCCTTCGCGGGCGCACTGCGAAACACCCCGATCAGCGGATTTTTCTTCTCTTCTGCCATACTTTTTTGCCTCCTCCTTGCACTATATCAAAATCCGTCTCAATTTGAGACGGGTTTTGTTTCGGTCCCAGGTGCTCCTTTCTGCACCCTTGTGTGGCTGCCGTAAGCGTCACCGGCCCCTGCACGGTCACATCTACGGTCAGCAAATAATACTCCGTGTGCATAAAATCCTCCTTCTTTTTTGACAGCACAACGCCCGCCTCCCTGGGCGGGCTACCCACCAGCCAGGTCGTGCTGGACCTCCGCCTGGTAATAGTGATAAATGGTGACCGGCGCGTTATACAGCGTGGTCATTAAGTATGCCCGCACATTGACCACCTGCGCCGTGGTGCGCTGCAAGCTCTCGATGACATACTCCAGGTGGTCCCGCTCCAGCAGCCGAAACCGCTTCTGCACCTGCCAGGCAGGCAGCAGCTCGCCGCCCACCCGAAGCGTTGGGCGGGTGCTGCACAGCACATCGGTGATGACGGCCACCAGCTCGTCTATGAGCTCCACCTCATAGCGCTCACAGAGCCGACCATACTCCACCTGGCTGCGCACTTTCTCTGTCATCCTCTCCCTCTCCCATCGCCCGCCGCCGGGCGGCGAAGAGGAGGATCTGTAAAGCTGATTCACATCCGTCTGCTTTCTATCTGTATAGTTTCCGTCCCCCTTTGGGAAGTCTGCCCTTCCGCTTTGGGGAACTCTTGACTTCCCGTTTTCGGAAGTCTTGACTTCCTCCCCGGGGAAGTCAGCCGGAGGCGGCACCGCCCGGGTGGTGTAGCGCTTCACATAAATGCGCGTGGGCTTCCCCTGGCCCTGCTTTTTCCGCTCAATGAGCCCAATGCCCTTCTCCGTGTCCAGCTCCGCCAGCAGCCGCACGGCCTTCCCGTGCCCGCACCGCAGGCTCTCCTGTATCTCCTCCAGCGTGTAGTAAATGTAGACCCGGCCCGCCCCATCATACCACCCGTTCCGCGCCGAAAGATTCATCCTGTCCAGCATCAGCCCATACAGCAGCTTGGCATCCGTAGACAGCCCCGAAAACCGCGTCCCTAAAACCAGCAGCCGCGGGATACGATAAAAAGAGCAGCTTTCGCTCTCCTCGCCGTAGTAATAATCAAACTTCTCAGACACGAAAACCCCTCCTCAAATTCCCAAAATAAAAGCACCTCCCGCCTTTACAGATGGGAAGTGCTTTATTTGCTAAATTCACTTTTATTCCGTAGTTCCAAACAAAACCCGCAGATAATCCTGCCGTCCGTCCAAAACGCGGGAAACCTGTATCGCCTCATTCTCAATGCGGTAGAACAGAAAATAATTTCCGCTGAGCAGTGCCCGCAGGTTAGTTTCTCTACCAATTTTGGCCGAGACGGAAAATCCTAAATGCGGATTCTGCTGTAGAAGTCGCAAATCATGTGTGATGTTCTTCGCAATGCGTCGCGCCGCCTGTGGGTTATGCAGCTGCATCGAAATATACGCACTGATCTCTGCCAAATCACTGGCTGCTGCCGGTGTAATTTTCAGTTTATACATCCGTCAGCCCAAGCTGAGACTCCACTTCCTCCAGCGTGAGCCAGCCCCCTTCTTCCGCAGATTTCCATCCCTTGTCGATTTCCGCCATAAGCTGAGCCGCAGCCTTTGACTTCATATACTCTGCGTTTTCGGGAGACAGCAGAAACGGAAAGCCGTTACTGTTCAGCGATTGCTGTAAAAAAATATTAAACGCATCCGTCAAGCTCAGTCCATAGGCAGAAAAAACATCCTCAGCCTCTCGCTTGATCTCCGGGTTAATACGCATCTGAAACATCGCCGTTTTGGGCGCAGAAGCTACATTGATACTTGAACCTTGCATAGCTCAGACCTCCTTTTTCTTTAGTATACCCACAGTATCGGAAAATGTCAACACATTGTCAGTACAAAACACTATATAGAGACATTAACTTTTGATTGTTCTCGATGTAAATGAGTGATTCCGACCAAATATCCGTTTTATCTCGTATTTCGCCTCTTTTTTGCACTTTGCATTTTTAAGTAGTAAAAAAAGCCGATTCTTTGAGGTGAATACACACCGCAAGAGGTTGGCGTCAACCTGAAGGACGGCTACAACGGCGACCTGACCTCTCGTGAGGCCGGCAGCGTAGGCGGCCAGATGGTCAAGAAGATGATCGAGTCCTACGAGAAGAATCTGTAATCCCGCAGGAACGCATAAGAGCGCTTTGGAGCACATGCTCCAAAGCGCTCTTTTCCACGTTCTATATTCGCTCCACATTAATCAATGCAAACGTGATGGGATTTGTATGAAATTTTCTTTTTTACTCCGGCAATATTGCCTATTGGGGGAATACACCCATATGATAGTAAAAGCCCACGGCCCTTCGCAAACAAAAGGCCGTGGGCTTTACCATTCTTCAGCTGTGGCCGATGGGCTTATGCCTCCCGCTCCTTACACTTCAGCTCGAAGGCTGGAGCGAGAAGCGCCACGGTCAGGGCGCCCAAAGCAGTGGAGCCTTTCTTCACAAAGTCGCTGTCTGTGGCAAGGTCAATGCCTGGGGCCGTCAGGGCCACGATGGCCTGGGCGCAGCTTTCGCTGTTCACAGTGCCCCAGCTGCCAAAGCCGTCGTCCGGGCGCTGCATGGCGGAAAAGGCCTCCAGGGTCTTATCCACAGCAGCCTTAACGGTATCGGAATCACTCCCAAGACGGCGCTTTTCCGTTGTGGATCAGAGCGAACACTTCACGGTGAAGCCGCCGCTGAAAAAATAGGTGTTCGTCCAAACCTTATTTGGTGTAGATAAGCGGGATTGATCCGCTGTCCAAAATTCAAATGCAAGAGATCAGCGGTTCGCCTATGTACTGCGCAAAATAAAAACACCGGGGAATTTCCCTCGGTGTTTTCACTTGGTGGAGATAAGCGGGATCGAACCGCTGACCTCTTGAATGCCATTCAAGCGCTCTCCCAGCTGAGCTATACCCCCAAGTCATATTTGTCCCGCAGCCCTCCGGCTGCCGACTTGCTTAGTATAGTATACTCTCGAGCATTTGTCAACACTTTTTTCACAAAACTTCGCTTTTTATTTTCGTACCTGCCCCAGCTGATAGAACGCCACGGCGCTGGCCGCCGCCACGTTCAGCGAGTCCACTCCGTGGGCCATAGGGATGCATACGGTATAGTCGCAGTTCTCAATGCTGCCATCCGCCAGGCCGTCCCCCTCGGTGCCCAAGGCAATAGCCAGCCGCTCCGCCGCCAACAGGCGCGGATCATCCAGCCGCAGGGAATCCTCCCGCAGGGCCATTGCCGCCGTTTGAAAGCCCAACTGATGCATTTTGCCCGTCCAGCTGCCATCTGGCAGATAGGTCCAGGGAATCTGAAACACCGTTCCCATGCTCACCCGGGTACAGCGCCGGTACAGCGGATCGCTGCACTCCGGCGTCAAGAGCACCGCGTCCATGCCCAACGCCGCCGCCGAGCGGAAGATCGCCCCCACATTGGTGGGGTTCATCACCCGCTCCAGTACCGCCACACGCCGGGCGCCGGCACAAACCTCCTCTGCTTTCGGCAGCTCCCTGCGCTTCATGGCGCACAGCATCCCCCGGGTCAGATGAAAGCCCGTCATCTGCGCCAGCACAACCTCCTCCGCTGTGAAAACCGGCACTGGGCCGCAGCGCTCCAGCAGCTCCTTCCCCTGGCTCTCCACATGGCGGCGCTCCATCAGAAACGAAATGGGCTCGTAACCGGCCGCCAGCGCCCGGCCGATGACCTTGGGACTCTCGGCGATGAAGATCCCCTTCTCCGCGCACTCCCAGTTAGCCAGCTGGTTTTCCCGAAGCCGGGCAAAAATATCCAGTTCCGGCGCAGAAAAATCCGTGATTTCCCGAATATCCGCCATGCCCTTCTCCTCCGTCAAAAATCGTTTCAGAAATTGATAACACCCAGATGCTCCAGTAGGATCTTCAGACCCATGAGGATCAGAATGATGCCTCCGGCCACCTCCGCCTTGCTCTTATATTTCAGGCCGAAGATATTGCCCACCTTCAAGCCCAAGACCGACAGGCAGAAGGTGGTGCAGCCGATGAGTCCCACGGCGCTGAAAATGTCCACATCCGGCAGCAGTGCAAAGGTAATGCCCACCGCCAGGGCGTCAATACTGGTGGCCACCGCCAGCATAAGCATGGCTTTGAAGCCGAAGGACACGTTCTCCGCCTGTCCCTCTCTCTCCTCATCCCGGGACAGGCCCTCCTTGAGCATGTTCCCGCCGATCAGGCACAGCAGCACAAAAGCCACCCAGTGGTCCACCGAGGTGATGTACTTTTCAAAGGTAGTGCCCAGCAGATACCCCACCATGGGCATCAGTGCCTGAAAGCCGCCGAACCAAAGGCCCACCGCCAGGTAGTGCTTCCACCTCAGCTTTTGCACGGACAAGCCCTTGCAGACAGCCACTGCGAAGGCGTCCATAGATAGGCCCACCGCAACGAGCAGCAACTCAATAAACCCCATTCTTCTCCCTCACCGTCGCGCCGGAGTGCACCCGCGCTCCGTTAGAATATTATTCGGGTATTATCCCATATCCGTGCCATTCTGTCAATCATTTTTCAGCAGTGTATTAGCAAAAGAGAGAGCCGCTCCTGCGGCTCTCTCCGATTTCATCTCATATTTCATCGCGCGAACAGTCTTCTTTCTCCCCACGCACCGAACACATCTTCATCCTCCAGATCCTCCTCCGGCTCTTCCTCCGGTTCCTTTTCCGGGTCCTTTGTCGGCTTTTCATTCGGTTTTTGCGCTGCGCCGCCGTGGACGGGGCAATCCCCCTCCGACAGCACCTGCAGCCGATAAGCGTCATCCGGCACCTTAATGTCAAATATCGTCTCACGTGCATAGTCCAAAACGGCCACCTGCATTACAGAGGATGCCGGACAGCTGGCGGTAGCAATATGCTTCCCGTCCTTGCAGTAGGACACCATCTTGTGCATGGTGCAGCTCTGGGTGGGTGCGGTATCCGCTGCCACCTGCACCGTCTTGACCCGGCTGCCCCGGAAATCTGCCGCGCAGGCCTCCGTAGCCAGCAGGCCGCTGTCGGCGCACACTGTTACATCCACCAGACCATCGCAGCTGTGGAAGCCGGGGTCCTCCAACCCCTCATGAATCCGGCTCATAACTCTCTTGAACATAGCCGAGCATGGGTTGGTGTCGGAATACACCACCTCATTAGATTTATATCCGCTCCAGGCTGCCGCGCAGTAGTAGGGCGTAAAGCCCGCGAAGTAGCGGTCTCTTGCATCATCGGTGGTACCGGTCTTGCCGCCGATAGACATACCGGAGAAGTACGCACCGCCGCCGGAGCCGCGGCGCACAACATCCTGCAGGATGCTGCGCATCAGGTAAGCCGTGGTCTTCTTCATGGCCACATGGGACTCCGTGTTATTATCGATAATAACATTGCCCTTGGAGTCCTCCACCCGTGAATAGGTCCTGGGGGTGGTGTAGATACCATCGTTTACAAAGGCGCTGTAGGCCGCAGCCATTTCCAGGGTAGTCACTCCGTTTTCAAATCCGCCCAGAGCCATGTTGCCCACCTGCTGAGAATCGGTCTCCGTCAGGGTGGTAAAGCCCAGCTTCTCGGTCATGAATTTATAAGAATTGTAGGTGCCGTACATCAGATTTGTCCGCACGGCGCAGGTATTCAGGGATTGCACAACGGCCTCGCGCATGCTGGTCAGACCGCTGTAAACCCTGGTGACGTTTCTGGGCCAGGCGCTGCCGTTAAGGTCAATGGGATAGTCGTCAATGATGGCGGCCGCCGTAATGGTGCCGTTGTCCAGTGCCGGGGCATAGGTGCTGACAGGCTTGGCCGCCGAGCCGCAGGGCCGCACCTCCGTAGCCCAGTTCCAGGCCCGGTCCGCAGTCTTTACACCCGTGCCGCCCACCATGGCTACCACATCACCGGTATACGGATCCATCACCGTCATGGCGATTTGCAGGGGCTGATCGTAGGAGTCGGTCTGCTGCTGATACTCCGTGGTCTCAAACTCCTCCTCGGCGATCTTCTGGTACGCCAGGTTCTGGGTGGTGTAAATCTTGTAGCCGCCGCTGTACACCATACCAACGGCCCTCTCATAGGCGCTGATGACCTTGCCCTCGCTGTCGGGCTTGCTGTCCTGCAGGTCATAGATCTCCACGAATTTCCTCGCCACATCCTCGATCACCTGGTCGGTGAAATAGGAGTTGTTGGCCTTTGTCACCTTTTCGCCGGTCTCCTCCTCGACGGTCGGTGCCACATAGCCCTCCACCTGTTGGCCAAGGCAGTTATAGCCGTTGGTAAAGACCACCTCCTCGTTGCAGGCGGCCTCATAGTCCTCCTTCTCCTTGATCATGCCCTGCTTGTACATATTCTCCAGCACCATCAGCTGGCGGCTGCGGTTGTTCTCCAGTGTCCAATCGCTGATGAGAGGATCATAGCGGGAGGGATTGTTGGTAATGGCAATGAGGCTGGCGCACTCCGCCACGGACAGATCCTGAGCATCCTTTCCGAAATACATCCGGGACGCCGTCTGCGCACCGTAGCAGGACTCGCCGAAATACACCGTATTGAGATAGGTGTCGAGAATCACGTCCTTGTCGTACTGCTTTTCCAGCTGCAGCGCCCGGTAGATCTCCGTCACCTTGCGTTTGACGGTGGTCTCGTCGTTGCCGGTGATGTTCTTGATAAGCTGCTGGGTGATGGTAGACCCGCCCTGTACGCCGCTGCCGGTGATGGTGCTGAGCACAGCCCGGGCGGTGCCCTTCCAATCCACGCCCTTGTGCTTGTAAAAGCGCTTGTCCTCGATGGCCACCGCCGCATCCCGCAGGCTCTGAGGGATTTGGTCGCTTGTAAGGAGGATGCGGTTCTCGCCATCATACAGGGTCTGATACAGCTTGTATTCCCCCGTGTCGGAATCCTTGGCGTACATCTCGGTGGCCAGGGACAGGTCATAGGCGGCCAAATCCACCTCCACCTTGTTCTTCATAGTGCGGTTAATGTACATGGAGAACAGAATGGAGAAAAAGATTATCGTCAGCAGCAGCACTGCAAAGATGGTCCCCACAATGAACCACGCCTTGCGCCGCCTGGTCTGTACCTCCCGGGGGGATCTCTTGGTATGGCCCTCTCCCTGGATCTTGTGCAGCTGATTCTCAGCGGATTTTTTTATTTTTTCGGCGCTCTGCTTCAGCTCGTTTCCCAGGCGATGTTCGCTTCGCTTGTGTTGGCTCATAACGGGGCACCTTCCTTTCTTTCGGAATTTTTGTGTATTCTTTTAAATTCAAATCATTTTAATACCATCGATCAACAAGGGCAAACGACGGTAAAAATCCACTATAAACTTTATTTTACCATGGCTGTCAACCTGGAATAAAGAACTTTTTTGTTTAAAATATGCGATTATACTTGCAAATCACATAATTACAATTATTTTTTACACGTTAAATGTTTCTGATTTGCCATTTTTTGTCTGAAACCGTTCTTGCAATCCGGAGCAAAATACATTATAGTGTTTCCTATCATAAGCAAGGAGGTATTCCCCTATGAGCGACGAATTCGGCCCCAATTTCATCACCATTACCGACGAGGACGGCAACGACATCGAGCTGGAATATGTGGACGCCCTGGAGCATAACGGTGTGACCTATATGGCCTTTTTCCCCACATCAGACACGGAGGAGGAAGCAGAGAGCGCCCAGGATTTTGGCCTGGTGATTCTAAAGTCCGTAATGGAAAACGGCGAGGAGCTGCTGGCCACCCCTGATACCGATGAGGAATTGAACGAGGTCTTCGACCTGTTCACTCAGCAGTTTTTGGAGGACGAGGAATAAATCTGGCAATCATTCCCCTGTCATTCCGAGGGAGCGCAGCGACCGTGGGAATCCGCTCTTTCGGCCCTGATCCGCTTCAAAATATTGGATTTTATCGATTTGGATGCGGATTGCCACAGCCTGTGTGCGCACCGGCTTCACGATGACAGCTTTTCCCCGCCCCTGAAATTTCCTGACCATTCCGCCGAAAACCCCTTTCTTTTTCCCGGGGCATATGCTACAATAAGCTTGCCGGCGGCCTCTGGCCTCCGACCGATCCCGTCCGGTGGGCAGCAGTCTGTTTATCCTCACATTTTGTTATAGGGGATGTCGGATCAATATGTGAACTGCAGGCCTCCCGGCTGCCGTCTGCGGCTGGAAGTTGGAAGCAACGAAGCATGTTGGAGACAACCCACCTGCTGATTCGGTGCAGGTTATAACTTGGCTGCTGCCCCCTGGACGGGATCTTTTTTGCAAGCCCTGCAGGGGCGGACGATTCTGTCCGCTCCTTTTTGTTTTTCATAGGTGCCGGCAGCTGCCCGCCGGCGGTGCCCTATTGATTCTTGCCCGCCGGCGTCACCGCCGTTACGCACAGTGCCATCACGGCAGGGCAAGCGGTCCCTGCCCTACGCTACTTTTTCTCCCACTTTTCTTTTTTCTCTTGCAAAAGTAGTGCAAAGCCTATATAATGACAGGGAATGTTACTCCTATTTGCCCGAATGATATATCACCAAACGAGAGGAATGAACCATCCATGAGTGCATCCAGAGAAAAAAAGAACCGCCAGACCTTCGCCGCCAGCGGTGCTGCAGACCCCAAGGCCGTCCGTGCCGCGGAGGAAAAGGCCAAGCAGCGCAAGTCTACGCTGCTCTATGGCGCCGTTGCCGTGGCTTTCGTAGTAGTAGCCGTTTTGGTCCTGCTGTGGAACTCCAATGTGATTCAGCGCGGCAAGACCGCCCTGACCATCGGGGACGAGAATTATTCCGCCGCTCAGGTGCAGTACAGCTACTACGCCGCTTATACCGAGGTCCGTTCCTCCAATTATTATAGCTATATGGGTATTGACACCAGTAAGAGCCTGGCCGGCCAGACCATGTCCGATACGGCCAAAGCCCTTTTGGGTGTCACCGATGAGGGCATCACCTGGGATAAGTACCTGCTTGACAAGGCGAAGTCTAACCTGGCGTCCAGCCAATCCCTGCTGGCCGCCGCCGAAAAGGACGGCTTCACCTGGACGGACGATATGCAGGCCGACTATGACGATCTTATCAAGACCTTCAAGGAGGCCGCCAAAAAGGCCGGTTACTCCTATAAGAATTATATCAAGGCCATGTACGGCACCTTGGTGACCCCGGGTGTTTTCGAGGAAATGGCCAAGAATTCCGTTCTGCTCTCCGCCTTCCAGAACAATCATCTCAATAGCCTGAACTATACCGATGAGCAGATCGAGCAGTATTACCAGGATAACCAATCCACCTTCAATGTTGCCGCCTATGACTATATCCGCTTCAGCGGCACCACCTCCGCCACCAAGGATGAAAACGGCAACACCGTAGACGCCACCCAGGAGCAGATGGACGCTGCCATTGCCGCCGCCAAGGACGGCGCTGATGCCGCTCTGACCCGCTTCCAAAACGGCGAAAGTCTGGAGGCTATCGCCAAGGACTATGACATCGCCTCCTATTCCTCCGTCACCGACGGTGCCAACAAGGGCGACACTCTTTCCGCCTGGGCCTTTGACGCGGCCCGCACCGCCGGAGAGACCGCCGTGCTGAACGATGGCACCAACTACTATGTGGTGCAGTTCCACAGCGTCGGCCGCCAGGAGTATAACACTGTAGACGTGCGCCACATTCTGATTCGGGTGGATAGCTCCACCCTGGACTCCAAGTCCGACTCCTATGAGCAGGACCTGGCCGACCTGAAGAGCCAGAAGAAGGCTGAGGCGGAAAAGGTCTATCAGGAGTGGAAGGACGGCGCCGCCACCGAGGCCTCCTTTGCGGAGCTGGCTGACAAGTATTCCGCCGATTCTCCCAAGGGCGGTCTGTATGAGCAGGTCTATAAGGGCCAGATGGTTACCGCCTTCAATGACTGGTGCTTTGACGCCGCCCGCAAGGCCGGCGATACCGACATCGTGGAAACCAGCTACGGCTATCACATCATATACTTTATAGGCCAGGATCTCCCCTATTGGCAGGTTCGCGTCACCAACACCATGAAAAACAACGCCATGAACACGTGGCTGGAATCCCTGCAGCAGGACTACACCATCACGGAAGGCTCCGGCATGAAGTATGTGGGCTGATTTTTCTCAATTTATTCCCGCAGCCCCAACAAGATTTTTTTGAAAGCTGAGCAGGCCGGCGATTTGCTTCGCCGGCCTGCTTTTTTGAGGTTTTACTATGCAAGATATTTTTCTGCGCACCCGCATGATCCTGGGCGATGCCGCCATGGAGTCCCTAGCGGGCAGCCATGTGGCGGTATTCGGTCTGGGCGGCGTGGGCAGCTATGCCGTGGAGGCTCTGGCTCGCTCCGGCGTAGGCCAGCTGACCCTTGTGGACCGGGATACCGTTAGTCCCTCCAATATCAACCGCCAGCTCTATGCCCTGCATTCCACCATCGGCCAGCCCAAGGTGGAGGCGGCCGCCCAGCGCTGCCTGGACATCAATCCCGCCCTCCGCATTCATACCATTTGCAAGACCTATGATGCCGAGCATCGAGAGGAGTTTTTCGCCGCCCCATACGATTTTATCATCGATGCCATTGATTTAGTCTCCTGCAAGCTGGACCTGATCTCCCAAGCCCAAGGCCGGGGCATCCCCATTATCAGCGCCCTGGGCACCGGCAACAAGCTGGACCCCACCCGCCTGTGCATTTCGGACATTTCCAAGACCTCCGGCTGTCCCCTGGCCCGGGTCATGCGCCGGGAGCTGAAGGCCCGGGGCATCCGCCATCTGCCGGTGGTCTTCAGCCCTGAGGAGGCCGCCGAGATCCGCCAGCTGGATACCCCCGACCCCGGCCGCCGCAGCGTCCCGGCCAGTGTGGCCTGGGTACCATCCTGCGCAGGGCTCATGCTGGGTGGCTATGTGGTGCAGGAGCTGTGCAAGAAGGAGGTAGAACAATGATTCTATTAGGTGCGGCGGTCAATGGGGCCGCCATCGCAGCCGGTGGCTTTGTGGGCCTGTTTGCAGGCAGATTTCTGCCGGATCGGCTGCAAAAAACGCTGATGTGCGCTTTGGCCCTTGTGGTCATCGGCATTGCCGTTCCCGGCATTGATGACTCGCAAAAGCCCCTGGTCCCCATTCTCTCCATGGTGCTGGGGACCCTGCTGGGCGAGCTTTTGGACCTGGACACTGCGGTGATCCGCCTGGGCGATTGGCTGCAGCGGAAAACCGGCGGCAAGGGGCGGTTCACCGACGGCTTTGTCAACGGTACCATGGTCTTTGCCGTGGGGGCCATGGCCATTATGGGTGCGCTGAACAGCGGCCTGCAGGGGGACCATACCATTCTCTTTTCCAAATCGGTCATCGACGGCATCTCTGCCCTGATCTTTGCCTCTACCTTGGGTGTGGGTGTACTCTGCTCCGCCGTGCCGGTATTTTTGTGGGAAGGACTCATCGCCCTTTCGGCTTCCCTGCTCGCGCCCCTGCTGAGCACGGATGTCATTGCGGAGATCAACTCCATCGGCTCCCTGCTCCTTTTGGCCATCAGCCTGAATATGCTGGGCCTTACCAAGATCCGCTTGATGAACCTGGTGCCGGCCATGCTTTTCCCCATTCTGCTGTGCAGATTCTTATGAGATAATAAGGGTAGTCCCTCGGGGACTACCCTTATTTTTTTATTGGGAGCTTTTCCCATACAGCATATAGAGTATAACCCCCAGGCCGCAGCCGCCTGCCATATTGCCCAGGGTCACAGGCCCCAGATTCCGCAAGAAGTCCAGCCATGTCACTTCCGCCCCACCGGAGAGAAGGATCCCCGCCGGGAGATAGAACATATTGGCAATGCTGTGCTCAAAGCCACACAGGACGAACAGAAAAATGGGCCCGTATAAGGAAACCACTTTGCCCCCGGCGGACCCTGCGCAAAAGGCCATCCACACCGCCAGGCACACCAGGAGGTTACACAGAACTCCCCGCAAAAAGGCCGCGCCGAAGGGTAAACTCGCCTTGGCGGCAGCTGTGGCAATGGCTGCGGGTGCGATGCTATCCAAAACACCGCATCGTACTACAATAAATGCTATCACAATGCTGCCTATGAGGTTCCCGCAGTATACTATGGCCCAGCTGCCCATGGTCCTGCTCCCGGTGATGTCTCCCCGCAGCAGCGGCAGAAGGAAAAGGCAGTTGCCCGTGAACAGCTCGCTCCCCGCCAAAATCACCATGGCCAGGCCCGCCGGAAAAATTGCGGCGGAGGCGATCTTTCCCGCCAGGGCGCCGCCTACGGACGCCGCCGTCCCCGCCAGGGCAATGAACATCCCCGCCAGAATCCCCAAAATCAGCAGCCGGGGAACGCTCTGCCTCGTTCTGTTTTTTGCGGCGGCGCAGTAATCCGCCGCTGCCTGTGTAAATGACTTCAGCATTCCGTCTCTCCGTTTCCGCAGCGGGAGCCGCTGCCGTTTTTTTCATTATAGCAAAGGAGCCATTCGGTTGCAATTCCCCATTTCTTGTGATAAAATTTTGACTATAAAAGCAAGGAGGATTGTCCTATGAAATATGGATTTATCGGCACCGGCTGCATGGGCGGCGCCCTGGCCACCGCCTGCGCCAAGGCCATCGGCCCGGAAGATATTCTGCTGTCCAACCGCAGCCCGGAAAAAGCCCAGGCTCTGGCGGAGAAGCTGGGTGCGATCCCGGCGGACAATGAGACCATCACCCGGGATTGTGATGTGATCTTTCTGGGTGTGAAGCCCCAGACTATGGCGCAGATGCTCCTGCCCCTGCAGCCTATTCTGACCGGGCGCAGGACGCCCTTCGTGCTGGTGTCCATGGCCGCAGGCGTGACCATAGAGGCTCTGCAGGACATGGCCGGCGGGCGCTATCCCGTAGTGCGCATCATGCCCAACACCGCCTGCGCCGTAGGGGCAGGCATGACCACCTACACCTGCTCAGCTGAGGTCACGGACCGGCAGCGGCAGACGGTACTGGACGCCTTAGCCGCCTCAGGACTCCTGGAGGAGATTGAGGAAGGGCTAATGGGTGCTGCCAGCGCCGTGGCCGGGTGCGGCGGGGCCTATGCCTGCCTGTTTCTGGAGGGGCTGGCGGATGGCGGCGTGCTGTGTGGCCTGCCCCGGAAAAAGGCCCAGCGCATGGCGGCCCAAATGCTCCTGGGCATGGCCACCCAAGCCCTGGAGAGCGGCGAACATACCGGGACTCTGAAGGACGCCGTATGCTCTCCCGCCGGATCCACCATCGCCGGCATCCGCAAGCTGGAGTCCATGTCCTTCCGCTCCGCCGCCATGGAGGCGGTCATCGCCGCTTGGGAGCGCGAAAGAGAACTGCAGCAGCAAAAATGATTGCACCAATAAACGGATGCCGCCTGCATTAGCAGGCGGCATCCGTTTATAATCATTTCAGCTGGCATAGATTTTGCCGATGAGCCAGTTCAGGGCCCCGGCAGGCAAAATTTTTGTCAGAAACACCGCCGCCTTATAGGCAAAGCCGATGGTATACAGCGGCTTATGGCCGGTCTTCAAGGCCACGCGGCCCACAAAGGCTCCGGCCTTGGCCGGATCCATGCCGGTCTGCTCGTCATGCTCCATACGCTTTACGGAGCGGCTGATACGGCCGGCATAAATTTCATCCCCCTCAGCCACCTTGCGGCGGGCAGCGGTAAAGCCGGTATGGATATCCCCGGGCATCACGGCGCAGACGGTGATGCCGAAGGGCCGCAGCTCATTGGCAAGGGCCATGGTATAGGAATTGATGGCGGCCTTAGAGGCGGAATAGTAGGTCTGGAACGGAATAGGCACCGGCGCCGCCACAGAGCTTAAATTCACGATACGACCGCCGCCCCGGCTGCGCATGGCAGCGATGACTGCCCGATTCATGCGCACCATGCCGAAGAAATTCACATTGAACTGACGCTCGGCCTCCTCCGTGTCCGTAAACTCCACGGCCCCGCTGATGCCGAAGCCTGCGTTATTCACCAGAATGTCAATTTGCCCGGCCTCCTGCAAAATTTGCTCCACAGCCCAGCGAACAGAGGCCTCGTCCGTCACGTCGGCGCTGATATGACGGAGACCCGCCACGCCCTCCGCCCGGCGGCTCAGCTCATACACCGTGCAGCCGTTTTTCGCCAGGTACAGGGCCGTTTCCTTACCGATGCCGGAGGTGCCGCCGGTGACCACTGCGATCTTACTCATGAACCAGCACCTCCGCCATAATATCCATAGCCTCGTCCAGCAGGGCCTCGGTATGGGTAGCCATGTAGCTGGTGCGCAGCAGGGCCTCCCCCTCCGGAGTAGCCGGGGGCAGGGTGGGATTCACATACACGCCCCGCTCGTAAATCTTTTTGGCTACATCCAGGGTGCGCATGGTCTCATAGGTATAGATGGGGATGATGGGTGTGGGGGCGTTGAGAGCAGACTCCCGGATTTTGAGACCCCGGTCTGTGAAGCCCTTGCGGGCATAAAGACTCAGCTCCCGCAGCCGCTCCGGCAGCTCCGGATGCTGCTCCAGCTTGCGCAGGGCTGCCAGGGCTGTGGCGCAGTTGGCAGGAGGAATGGATGCGGAGAAGATAAACGGACGGGAGGTGTGGCGCACATACTCCGCCACCGCCCCGGAGGCTGCCATGTAGCCGCCCAGGGAGGCCAGGGACTTGGAGAAGGTGCCCATATACACATCCACCTGATCCTCCAGCCCAAAATAGCTGGCGGTGCCGCGGCCGCCATCGCCCAGCACACCCAGGCCGTGGGCATCGTCCACCATGACGCGGGCGCCGTACTTCTTGGCCAGGGCGCAGATTTCCGGGAGTCTTGCAATGTCGCCGCCCATGGAGAACACGCCGTCGGTAACGATAAGGGTACCGTTCTGCTCCGGCACACGGGCAAGCTGCTTTTCCAAATCCTCCATATCGCTGTGGCGGTAGCGCAGCATCTTTCCGTAGCTCATCTGGCAGCCGGCATAGATGGAGGCGTGGTTCTCCCGGTCGCAGATCACATAGTCGTGCCGGCCCACCAGGGCACTGATGATGCCCACGTTGGACTGAAAGCCTGTGCCAAAGGTGATGACCGCCTCCTTATGCAGGAACCGGGCCAGTTCCTCCTCCAGCTCCAGGTGCAGCTGGAGGGTGCCGTTGAGAAAACGGGAGCCGCTGCACCCGGTGCCGAACTGCTCCAGTGCCTTTATCCCGGCCTCCATGACCTGTGGGTCTGTGGTGAGGCCCAGGTAGTTATTGGAGCCCAGCATAATACGGCGCTTGCCTTCCATCATAACCTCTACATCCTGCCGGGATTGGAGGGCGTGAAAATAGGGATAAATGCCTTTTTCCTGCAGCTCATTAGCCAGGGAGGGCGCATAGCATTTTTCAAAAATATCCATATGGTTCTCCTTTTGGGGATTGTCTTGTTTTTATGTTAACCCATTATAAGGAATACAGCGGACATTTGTCAAACAAAATGTTACATTCGGCGAAAATGTGACAGCTTTTTCCTCTTTTATTCACGGAATATTTATATTTCCATGGTATTCTATGATATACTGATAAAAATTCATTTGTAAAAGTCTCGCAGCGATTGCCGCCTGCAGGCGGCAAAATGGGGATCATTTTTCACCGCGACATATGCGTGGGGAAAAATTTCCCCGCAGGCTGCCGGTGTGGAATTTTGCCGTTTACGGCAAAATCATGCCCGCAGCTGACAGCAAATCTTTTGGCAGAAAAATCCGCAGGTTTTTCCGCCCATTAAAAAGGAGACCGCTATGCCGCAGAAACCGTCCCTCACCCAAAAACAAAAAAAGATCGCCGCCGCCTGCACGCTGGCGGTATTTATCCTGCTTTCGGCGGCGGTGTGTTGGTTTGTGGGGCGGCCCATGATCCGATTTGCCAAGCAGCCGGAGCTGTTCCGTCAATGGGTGGACAGCCTGGGTCTATGGGGTATGATCGTCTATGTAGGTATGTGCATTTTGCAGGTGGTGGTGGCCATCATCCCCGGGGAGCCCCTGGAAATCTGCGGCGGGTATGCCTTCGGCGGTGTGTGGGGCAGCGTTTTATGTATGCTGGGCCTATTTTTGGGCAGTGTCATTGTGTTTGCCCTGGTACGTAAGCTGGGTCAGCCTATGGCGGAGATCTTCTTCCCCCCGGAAAAGCTGGAAAAGCTGCATTTTCTCAAGCATTCTCCCAAGAGGGATTATCTGTTTTGGCTGATCTTCACCGTGCCGGGCACACCCAAGGATCTGCTGTGCTATTTCGCGGGGTTGACGGATATTAGGTGGGGTGTTTGGCTGCTGCTATGCTCCGTGGGCCGGCTGCCGTCGGTGCTGACATCCACCGTGGGCGGCAGCGCCTTGGGCGGCAGGAGCTACCTGTTTGCGGCCCTTGTCTTTGGCGGAACACTGCTTTTATCCCTGGTGGGGCTACTGATCTACCGCTGCGTATGCCGGCGCCATGAAAAAAACAGCTATCCCGAGAAAAAGGCTGAAGATTGACGGTTGCACCGATGAAATGCATATGGTATAATAGCTGCAAGCGGCCATTATGTTTTTCATTTTTTGTTATCTTTCTTCCCGCTTTGGTGGGGCCTGAATAATGTGGCCGCAGTATACCATTCCGCTCTGCGGCATGATATACGACAGGTGATTTGCGGAACGGAATGGGTCACATCCCAGCGGTACCAAGCCGCCGTAGACGGATTTTATGCCGCCGAGACCATTGGGGCAGCACTGCCCCGAGAAGGGCTCGGCATCAGGCATCCGGAGCCGGAATACTTTCCCCAAATCAGAAGGTCCTTGGCTCTTGGGGGATGCCGGCAGGACCGATATGGAATAACTATGCCCCCAAAGGGGGGTTTTTTTTGCCCCAGGGAGGTAAATATGAAAAAAAAGACGGTTTATAATATCATTATGTTGGCTGCCATCGCCGCCATCGCCGCAGTGGCCGTTCTTCTGGTCGGGCGGCACCTGGGCTGGTTTGACAAGGCCGCCCCGGAGGGTGAGGCCACGGCCATCAGTGCTACCGTGCGCAAGGGCCTGGCCAATCTGGAGCGCGGCGGCATCGCCTCGGAGCTCAAGGGGCAGACGCAGCTGCGCCAAGGCGATGTGATATCCGTGGCCAGCGGATATGTGGCTGTGGAAGCAGACACAGGCAGCCTGATGCTCTCCCAGGGAAGCCAGCTGGAGATCGTGTCAGCGACGGAGGCGCAGGTGCGCCTGGTAACGGGTGAGGCCTTCTGCCAGGTGGGAGACAAGCCTGTTAAGCTGCAGTACGGTGAACACAACGCCACACTGCAAAATACCGTGCTGGTGTGTACCGTACGCACGGGGTCTGAAACCATGTATGTGCTGGGCGGGGCTGTCAGCGACGGGGAGAACACCTTTACCGCCGGCAAAACCGGCTGCTATGTAGGCCAGGAGCTCTCCGTGCAGGATATGGATCTGCAGGCCCTGAGCTCCTTTGCCCTGGATTGCGTTTTGGGCTGCGGGGGGAGCATCTTCTGCTCGACAGATGAGGTGCAGGCCGTATTAGACGGACGGAATGTACCGGCGGAGGTCATCCGGCCCGAAAATCCGGAGACCCCGGACACGACCGATACGCCCGATGTATCGGGCAAGCCGGACAAGCCCAACACCTCCAGCAAGCCCGGCAAACCGGATACGCCCAGTACGCCCAGCACGCCCAGCACCCCCAGTACCCCCAGTACGCCCAGTACGCCCAGTACGCCCAGCACCCCCAGCACTCCTGGCAAGCCCGACACACCCGATACTCCGGATACGCCCGACAAGCCTCAGCCGGCGGGGCCGACCTGTACCATTGAGATCCGCTGCGACACTATTTTAAACAATATGAAGGATCTGACGCCGGGATTGGACGTTTATGTGCCCGATAACGGCACCATTCTCGCTGCCACCACCGTTTCCTTTACCGCCGGAGAGACCGTGTTCGATGTACTGAACCGGATCTGCAATGAGCGGAATATTCAGATTGAATACAGCTACACCCCCCTATACGGCAGCTACTACATTGAGGGCATTAACCACCTGTATGAATTTGATTGCGGACAGCAATCCGGTTGGATGTACAAGGTGAACGGCTGGTTCCCCAACTACGGCTGCTCCAGCTACAAGCTGGAGGGCGGCGAGACCATTGTGTGGGCCTACACCTGCAAGGGCCTGGGCACCGATATAGGCGCACCCAGTATGGGCTGAACTATACGGCACACATGAAAAGGAGGCTATGACCGTGCAGGACTATGATGTGCTTTCCCGCTGCCACCCGGCGGTGAATTTCCTGTTCTTTGCGGCGGCCATCGTGCTGACGGTGGTGCTGTTTCACCCGGCGTATCTGCTGGTCTCCCTTCTGTGCGGAGGGGCGTACTACGCCGTGCTGCGCCGGGCACGCTGCATTAAAACCCTTGGCTTCCTTCTTATAGCCATGGTGCTGGTGGCGGCGGTAAACCCGCTGTTCAACACCCTGGGTGAAACCACCCTCTTTACCCTGTTCGGCCGTCCCTACACCTGGCAAGCCCTGTGCTACGGCGGCTGCGCGGGGATGATGTTCGCAGCGGTGAGCCTGTGGTTCCTGTGCGGTGGCATCGTCATGACCTCTGACAAGTTTACAAGCCTGTTCGGCGCGGTGATTCCCTCCATTTCCTTGGTGCTGGTGATGGTGCTGCGGCTGATTCCCGCCTACTGGCGAAAGGGAAAGCAGATTGCCGGAGCCCGCAAGTGTATCGGACGCAGCGGCGCCGGGTCACGAAGGGAGAAAATCCAGGGCGGCATGGACGTGCTTATGTCCCTGTCCGGCTGGGCCCTGGAGGGCAGCGTCATCACCGCCGACTCCATGCGCTGCCGGGGCTATGGAGCCCCGGGCAAGCGCACCAGCTTTCAGATTTACCGCTTTACCGGGCGAGACCGGTTTATCACCGGGCTGATACTGGCGGCCCTGGCCGCCGCCATCTATGCCGCCGCCGGCGGCAGCGCCCGGGCGGCGTTTATCCCGGCAATAGCTATTGCGAGGGTGGCCGGCTTCCGGCCTATTCTGGGCCTTGTGTCCTACGCCGCACTTTTACTGATCCCCACCTTTTATTCCATTCGGGAGGCTATACTATGGCACAGTTTGCGATCGAAAATCTGACCTTTTCCTACCCAACAGACCCGGAGCACCCCTCCCTGCAGGAGGTTTCCCTGCAAGTGGAGCAGGGGGAATACATCGCCCTGTGCGGCAAGTCCGGCAGCGGAAAAACCACTCTCCTGCGGCACCTGAAGACTGTCCTCACCCCCCACGGCAATCGCACGGGGTCTATCTTCTATGAGGGCGCGCCCTTGGACCAGGCGGACCTACGCAAGCAATCGTCTGAAATCGGCTTCGTCATGCAGAATCCGGACAGCCAGATCGTCACGGACAAGGTGTGGCACGAGCTGGCCTTCGGCTTGGAGAGCCTGGGCTGCGACCAGAAAACCATGCGCCTGCGGGTGGCGGAAATGGCCAGCTATTTCGGCATTCAGAGCTGGTTTCACCGGGATGTGGCGGAGCTATCCGGCGGGCAGAAGCAGCTTTTAAACCTGGCCTCCATCATGGCTATGCAGCCAAGAGTGCTGATCCTGGACGAGCCCACCAGCCAGCTTGATCCCATCGCCGCCTCAGACTTTCTCAACACGGTGAAAAAAATCAACCGGGAGCTGGGCACCACCGTACTCATCACCGAGCACCGGCTGGAGGACATCTTCCACGCCGCCGACCGCTGCGTGGTTATGGAAAACGGCCGCATTTTGGCCGACGATGCTCCCAAAAAGGTGGGCCAGCTTCTCTACACCCAAAAGAGCGATATGTTCACCGCTATGCCTGCCCCGGTGCGCATTTTCTACGGCGCAGGCGAGCGGGGCGCCGCTTCTCCCCTGACGGTGCGGGAGGGCCGCAGCTGGCTGACGGAAAAGGCCGCCGGAAAAAAGCTGCGCGACACCCTGCCCCCCCAGCCGGAATTCCCGGAGGAGATCCGGGACCCGGCCCTGGAGGTAAAGGAAATTTGGTTCCGCTACGAAAAGGACAGCCCGGACATTCTCAAGGGCGTCAGCTTCCGGGTGCCTAAGGGGACACTCTTTTCCATTGTAGGCGGCAACGGAACGGGTAAATCCACTACGCTCAAGGCCGTGTGCGGCATCTGCAGGCCCTACCGGGGCAAGGTACGCGTGGACGGCCAGGACACCGCCAAATGCAGGGATCTATTCCACGGGAAGCTTGCCATGCTGCCTCAGGACCCCCAGTGCCTGTTTGTGAAGAAAACCGTGCGGGAGGATCTGGAGGAAATGCTCCCCGCCTCCTGCCCGGATAAGGACCGGCGCATTGCGGACATGGCCCGGCTCTGCGACATTACGGCGCTTTTAGAGCACCATCCCTACGACCTGTCCGGCGGTGAGCAGCAGCGCTCCGCCCTGGCAAAGGTGCTGCTGACAGAGCCGAAGCTGCTGCTTTTGGATGAGCCCACCAAGGGTTTGGACAGCTTCTTTAAGCGCCAGCTGGCGGGACTCCTGCGCCGGCTGATGACAGAGGAGGGCGTGACCATCGTTATGGTGAGCCATGATGTGGAGTTCTGTGCGGAATACGCAGACAGCGTGTCCATGTTCTTTGACGGACAGCTGCTCACCACCAACACACCCCGGCGCTTCTTTGCCCAAAACAGCTTCTACACCACCGCAGCCAACCGCATGAGCCGGCACCTGTTCCCCCAGGCGGTGACGGCGGAGGATGTGGTGACACTGATGAAGGAGAATCAGCTGACATGAACACGAAAAAAACTACCTGGCGCTTTTGGCTGAGCCTTGTGATCCTGCTGGTGCTGGTGCCGCTGACGGTGCTGGTTTTCTCCCGCTTCGACCGGAAATACTACCTGGCGGGGCTGGCCATCATCGTGCTGACCACGGCAGCCTTCTTCCTGCATTTTGAGAGCCGGAAGCCCCAGGCCCGGGAGCTGGTGATCTTAGCGGTGCTATGCGCCCTGGCAGTGGCCAGCCGGGCCGCCTTTGCCGCTGTGCCTCACTTCAAACCCATGCTGGCCATCGTTATGCTCACGGGCATCGCCTTCGGGCCGGAGGCGGGTTTTCTGTGCGGGGCCATCAGCGGCTTTGCCAGCAACTTTATTTTCGGCCAGGGGCCCTGGACCCCGTGGCAAATGTTTGCCTACGGCATCGGCGGACTGCTGGCGGGGCTATTTGCCATGTGGGGCATTCTGAAAAAGGGCCCCAAGGGCTGGAAAGACGTCATCATTTTGGCTGTGTTCGGCTTTTTCGGCATTTTGCTGGTGGTGGGCCCACTGCTGGATACCTCCACCTTCTTTACCGTGGCCACCAGCTATGATGCCGCCTCGGTGCTGGCGGTTTACCTGGCAGGTGTGCCGGTAAACTGCGTACACGGCGCGGCAGTGGCTCTGACCATGCTGCTGTTCGGCAAGCCTCTGCTGGAGCGGCTGCAGCGCATTCAGATCAAATACGGCATGATGGAGCCCTGACGCTATGGAATTTTCACGCTATCATCCGGCCATCAACTTTTTGTATTTCGCGGCGGTGCTGGCAGGCACCATCCTTTTCCGCCAACCGGTATACTTGGCCCTCAGCTATGTGTGTGCATTTTTATTCCTGCTGAAGCTCCGGGGCCTCCGGGCCCTGATACCGGGGCTGGGACTTTTGCCCTTTGCGCTGCTCTTTTCCCTGTGGTATGGGTCGTACCACCACTTCGGCATCAAGGTGCTGGGAATCAACTTTATCGGCAACCAGGTGACCCTGGAGTCCTTCCTCTGCGGCGGGACCTGGTCCATGGTGTGCGTGGCGGCGGCCCTATGGCTGGGCTGCATACACGATGTGTTCACCACCGATAAGATCGTGTATCTTTTAGGCCGGGTATCCCCGCACTTGAGCCTGTACTTATCCATCCTGCTGCGGATGGTACCTCGGCTGAACACACAGCGAAAGCGCATTGAGCTGGCCCAGCGGGGTATCGGCCGGGGCAAGGGGCAGGGAAACATCTTCCAGCGTATGCACAACACCTTGCGCCGGGGCAGTATCCTGCTCACCTGGCTCACGGAGGGCATTGTGACCACCTCGGATTCCATGCGCTGCCGAGGCTGCTCCCTACGGGGACGCACCGCCTACTCCCTGTACCGCTTTGATGGGCGGGACAGGGCCTTTGTTATCGGGCTTTGCGCACTGATGAGTGTGCTGCTGATGGCGGTGCTGCTGGATCAAACCATGATCCGCTTTAAGCCCCAGGTGGTGATGATGCCCATCACGCCTATGTCTTTCCTGTTTTATACGGCCTGGGCGGCACTTTGCCTGCTGCCCCCGGCACTGGAGCTTATGGGGACATATAGGTTTCAGCATCTTCGGCAGACGGCCGGCTGATTTTTTCCCGGGATGGAATTGCTCTATTTCCGGATATGTGTTATAATATAGCATATTATTGAGTGGGAGGGTCTCGTCATGACAACAAAAGAACGGCAGAAAGCAATTTTGTCCTATCTGCGGGATGAAAGTACCCCCGTCAACGCAACTACCTTGGCAAAGCTGCTGGGCGTGAGCCGACAGATCATCGTTGGTGACGTGGCCCTGCTCCGTGCCGCCGGCACACATGTCGTGGCCACCTCCCGGGGCTATGTGATCCCGCCGGAGGAGGGCTCGGTGCGCCAGGTGGTATGTCAGCACACTCCCGGACAGACCCAGGAGGAGCTATACGTTATGGTGGACGGCGGCTGCACCGTTTTGGACGTGACGGTGGAGCACCCGGTCTACGGAGAGATCACAGCACCGCTGCAGCTTTCCAGCCGCCGCGATGTGGACGAGTTTGTGCGAAAAATGCTGGATAATGCCGCCCAGCCCCTGAGCCTATTGACAGATGGTATCCACGCCCATCGGCTGTCCGTGCCGGATGAGGACGCCTTTCAGCGGGTGTGCGCTGCCCTGCGGCAAAAAGGAATGCTGCTGGAGGATTGACAAATCCCGCAATTAGGATATAATGGAGTAGTCAGGTGTCATGACACATGGCTACTCCATTATATTTGAGGTGTATCATGCAAAAAGTATCCGCTTTCCTGCGGCGCAAGGACATTGTTTTCTCTCCCAAGCGTTACTTCATTGACGCCATGAGCGCCATGGCCCAGGGCCTGTTCTGCACGCTGCTGGTGGGCACCATTCTCAACACGCTGGGCACCCAGCTGCACATCGGATTTTTAACGGACATCATCGTCACTCTGGGCAAGGGCGACGGCGCGGTGACCTACACCATCGGCGGCCTGTGCTCGGCTATGGTGGGCCCGGGTATGGCCGTGGCCATCGGACAGGCCATGAATGCCCCGCCCATGGTGCTGTTTTCCCTGATTCCGGTAGGCTTTGCCACCAATGCCATGGGTGGGGCCGGCGGACCCTTGGCAGTGCTGTTCGTGGCCATCATCGCCTCTGAGATCGGCAAGGCCGTGAGTAAGGAGACAAAAATTGACATTCTGGTGACCCCCATTGTCACCATCCTCTGCGGTATCGGCGCTGCAGCCCTGATTGCCGCCCCCATCGGCACCGCCGCCAGTGCCGTGGGCAAGGCCATCATGTGGGCCACGGAGCTGCAGCCCTTCTTCATGGGCATTATCGTATCCGTGGTCATCGGCATCGCTCTGACGCTGCCCATCTCCTCTGCCGCTATCTGCGCCGCTTTGGGCCTAACGGGCCTGGCCGGCGGCGCCGCCGTGGCAGGCTGCTGCGCTCAGATGGTGGGCTTCGCCGTCATGAGCTTCCGGGAAAATCGCTGGGGCGGCCTGGCGGCCCAGGGCCTGGGCACCAGTATGCTGCAGATGGGCAACATCGTCCGCAATCCCAGAATCTGGATCCCGCCCACCTTGGCCTCCGCCATCACAGGCCCTATTGCCACCTGCATCTTCCGCATGGAGATGAACGGCGCTGCGGTGTCCAGCGGCATGGGCACCTGCGGTCTGGTGGGGCAGATCGGCGTGTATACCGGATGGTTGGCGGACATAGAGGCCGGGACCAAGGCCGCCATCACCGCTATGGACTGGATCGGGCTGGTGCTGGTATGCTTCGTGCTGCCTGCCATCTTGAGCTGGCTCATTGCCCTGCCGCTGCGCAAGTGGGGCTGGATCGGAGAGGACGACTTAAAGCTGGATCTGTGAGGCTTCAAATTTAGCCACACAAAGGGAGACCGCCCGGAGGGCGGTCTCTTTTTGCGCAAATGCCCCCCGCGCCGCGCTCAGCGGGGCACATGGGCCCCGCCCTGCAAAATATTGCATATTCCCATAGGGCGGACAGGGGCGTCCACCCCTACAAGGCTGTGCAGGAACGGGACATAGGGCGCGGATTGCCACGCCAGTGACGTCGGGCTCTGGTTCGCAATGACAGGTGGGTACAAAGGGATCATGCGAATTTGGGCGGCGGGGTGTGGGCACCCCGCCCTACCGGGGAAGCAGAGAATAGCCCAGTTAGAATGGGCCAGCACAAGCGCGGAGCGCGTCGCAGATGTAGACGCAGAGGCCATGTGAAAGCAAGGCATGAAATTTGCTTATCTTGATTCGCGTGGCTGAAGGAGACCGGTACAGACAGCACTTCAGCCGCGGAAAGGATTTCAAAACCTTGGTTTTGACGGCGTTCTTTCCGCCCTTTCTTTCGCCGCAGAAAGAAAGGACGCCGCCGGAAGCATTTGACTCGGAATGCGGTGGGGCGGGCCGATGTAGGCATCGGCCCCTACGCACCAATCTTCCATCTTTTTGGTTTCCTCTTTTCTCCGCTCTCCCCGTCTATTGGCATCGTTAACGAGGAATTTTTGACAAAATGCGGCCGTTTTGGACACCCTGCTAATTTTTAAATATTTTTTAACAGAGGGGTTGACAAAAGAGGTTAAAGATATTAAACTATCGGCAGTTAAATGATTTTAACTGCTTTTCTTTTGAGAAGCAGTTAGAGTAATCAAACATTCGGGAGGGATGACAATGATGCCCTTGGCACTGGCTGATATGGGTTCGGAGAACATCATCCGGCACATTGGCGGCAGCCCGGAGGTGCGCAAGCACCTGGAGGATCTGGGCTTTGTGGCCGGCGGCACGGCAACCGTGGTGTCCGCCCTGGGCGGCAACCTCATTGTGAAGGTGAAGGAGGCCCGGGTAGCCATCAGCGAAGAAATGGCAAGAAAAATTATGATATAAGAAGGAGAAGGTACAATGAAAACACTGAAGGATGTTAAAATCGGCGATACCGCCAAGGTGGTAAAGCTCCACGGCGAAGGTCCCGTGAAGCGCCGCATTATGGACATGGGCATCACCAAGGGTGTGGAAGTCTATGTTCGCAAGGTGGCTCCCCTGGGCGACCCCATGGAGGTGACCGTGCGGGGCTACGAGCTGAGCCTGCGCAAGGCCGACACCGAGATGATCGAGGTGGAATGACCTCTGGCGGAAAATCTTTGATTTTACCGCCAAAAAGCCTGCAGCCTGAGAGGTATTTTTTCCACGCACATGTTGCGGCGAAAAATGATTTCAATTTTTTACCGAGGCTCTCAGGCTCCCATTAATTTTTTTAAGCACTGGTTAGTTTATACTAACCGAAAGGAGAGACACATGGATAAACAAATCAAGATCGCGTTGGCGGGCAACCCCAACTGCGGCAAAACCACCCTTTTCAACGCTCTCACCGGCTCCAACCAGTTTGTTGGTAACTGGCCCGGCGTTACGGTGGAGAAGAAGGAAGGCAAGCTGAAAAAACACGAAGATGTAGTTATCATGGACCTGCCGGGCATCTACTCTCTGTCCCCCTACACCCTGGAGGAGGTGGTAGCCCGTAACTACCTCATCAAGGAGCGCCCCGATGCCATTCTGAACATCATCGACGGCACCAACCTGGAGCGTAACCTCTATCTGACCACCCAGCTCACCGAGCTGGGCATCCCTGTGGTAGTGGCCATCAACATGATGGATGTGGTGAAGAAGAACGGCGACAGCATCAATACCCAGGAGCTGGCCCGGGAGCTGGGCTGCAAGGTGGTGGAGATCTCCGCTCTGAAGGGCGACGGCGTGATGCTGGCGGCCGAGGAGGCTGTCCGGGCCGCCAACGGCGGCAAGACCGTGCCCATGCACACCTTCTCCGGCCCCGTGGAGCACGCCATTGCCCACATTGAGGAGGCCGCCGTGCACAACATGCCTGAGGAGCAGCAGCGCTGGTACGCCATTAAGATCTTTGAACGGGACGACAAGGTCCTCTCCCAGCTGAGCATCCCTGAGGACGTTATGTCCCACATTGAGGAGGACATCAAGGCCGCCGAGAAGGAGCTGGACGATGACGCCGAGAGCATCATCACCGGTGAGCGTTACATCTACATTGCCGAGCTTATTAAGGGCTGCTATAAGAAAAAGAACACGGGCGCTCTGTCTGCATCCGACAAAATCGACAAAATCGTCACCAATCGCTGGCTGGGCCTGCCCATCTTCGCCGTGGTAATGTTCCTGGTATACTGGATCGCCATGGTGGGTGTGGGCGCACCCGCTACGGATTGGGCCAACGATGGCGTGTTCGGCGATGGCTGGCATCTGCTGGGCATCGGCTCCAAGGAGTATAACGAGGTCAACGACGAGTACACCGCTGCTGTGCAGGCTGTGGATGCTTTCCTGGGTCTGGACACCGAGGCCGAGGACTTTGACGCCGCTGCCGCCCTGGCCGAGATGAAGGCCTTTGTTCCTTCCTCCTCTACTGCCACCTTGGATGTGGAGGATGAGGAGACTCTGGCCATCAACACCATGACCGCTTATTACGATGCCCTGCCCGAGGGCGCCGACAAGCTGGACAACGTGGTACAGATGACCTATGTGGACGCCGTGGCCTACCTGGAAAAGAACGGCTTTGATGCGCCGGATCCCGCTGACTACGGCGTGTGGGTACCCGGCATCCCCGTGCTGGTGGGCGATGGCCTGGATGCTGCCAACGCGGCGCCCTGGCTCAGCGGACTGATCAATGACGGTATTGTGGCCGGTGTCGGCGCCGTGCTGGGCTTCGTGCCTCAGATGCTGGTGCTGTTCCTGATGCTGGCCTTCCTGGAGGCCTGTGGCTACATGGCCCGTATCGCCTTCGTGCTGGACCGCGTGTTCCGCAAGTTCGGTCTGTCCGGCAAGAGCTTCATCCCCATGCTCATCGGCGTGGGCTGCGGCGTGCCCGGCATCATGGCCTCCCGTACCATCGAAAATGAACGGGATCGCCGTATGACCATTATGACCACCACCTTTATTCCCTGCGGCGCTAAGGTGCCCTTTATCGCCATGATCGCCGGCGCCCTGTTCGGCGGCAGCGCATGGGTCTCCACCTCCGCTTACTTCATCGGCATGGCCGCCATTATCGTCTCCGGCATCATGCTGAAAAAGACCAAGATGTTCGCCGGCGACCCCGCTCCCTTTGTTATGGAGCTGCCCGCCTATCACTGGCCCACTCTGGGCAACGTTCTGCGCAGCATGTGGGAGCGCGGCTGGTCCTTCATTAAGAAGGCCGGCACCATCATCCTGCTGAGCACCATCTTCGTTTGGTTCACCACCTACTTCGGCTGGGTGGATGGCACCTTCCGGATGCTGGACGAGAGCGAGATCGACTTTTCCATCCTGGCTGCCATTGGCGGCGCTATCTGCTGGATCTTCCAGCCTCTGGGCTGGGGCAACTGGCAGGCTACCGTGGCTTCCATCACCGGCCTGGTGGCCAAGGAAAATATTGTGGGTACGCTGGGTATCCTCTATGGCGGCGGCGATGGAACAGTGTATCAGAACATCGCCCAGGCCTTCACCGGCATCAGCGGCTACAGCTTCCTGGTGTTCAACCTGCTGTGCGCCCCCTGCTTCGCAGCTATCGGCGCCATCAAGCGGGAGATGAATAACCACAAGTGGACCTGGTTCGCCATCGGCTATCAGTGCGGCTTTGCCTATGTCATCGGTCTGATGATCAACCAGTTTGGCGGCCTGTTCACCGGCAACATGAATATCATCGGTCTCATCTTCGCCGTGGCTGCCCTGGTGCTAATGGTCTACATGCTGGTCCGTCCCTACAAGGAAGCTACCAAGCTCTCTGCTAAGATCTGATAAGTCACTCATAAGCAAACAAGAGACTATCTCCTTTAATCGTCGCCCCGGGGACCGCAGCCCCCGGGGCGGCACCTTTATAAAGTCCGACGAATCCGGTTTACGGGACATGTTGGAGACAGGAATACCGCCCCAAGGCAGCGCTTTGGGGCGGTATTCCTGTTTCTATATTTCCAGCTCATAGATGCCCATGACCTCCTTCGGGTCCGCCAGGGCCTCCACCGGGCCCCGCAGAGTCGGCTCACAGCGCCAGGCCAGGCCGCAATCCGCAGTGATGGAGCGGGGTACCGGCACGATGCGGCCCGGAAGGCTGGCCGCCTTGCAGGCGCGCTCCATGGCCATGACCCCGGCGGTGGTATAAAAGGTCACGAGCAGCCAGGTTTTCTTCTGCAGCATTTGTTTCTCTCCTGAACATGGCAGTTCCCCTGCCCGGTTTTGCCGGGCAGGGGCGCCGGGATGTGTCTTATTTCTTGGTAAGCCTCAGTATCCACTCGTCGCCGTTTTCTTCAGCCCGGAACGTGTAACCGTTGTGATAGGCAAAGCGCTGGATGTTTTCCACGGCGCAGGGGGCATCGATAAGCACCTCCAGCTCTGCGGGATCGCTCTTTTTGATCTCCTCCTGCACCATCAGCAGGGGGACCGGGCAGGAAAAGCCTCTTGCATCTACGGTTGCCATATTATGCCTCCTTCTTCTTTCGCATCACATTGCACAGGGAGACCACCAAAAGCACCACCAGGGCCATGGCCACGGCCACCTTGGCATTGGCGGTGACGGCGTACTTGACGTACTCGCCGGACTCATTGAGGCCGGGATCTGCGCCGCTGGCCAACTTCAGATTGTGAGCCAGAGCCGCACCGGCCATCATCCCCAGGACGGTAACGGCACTGTCGCCATTGCCGGAGCCGGCCAAAACCAGCTGGCGCAGGGGGCAGCCGCCCAGCAGCACGGAGCCCCAGCCGACGATGACCATGCCCAGCAGGTTCCAGATGTGGTTGGAGTGGGCAATGGGCTGAGACAGGAAGGAGAAGGCGGTGAAATTGCCCATGATCAGGTTGCCCACCAGCACCACTACGAAGATGGCCACGGAGCCCCACAGCAGGTGAGGATCCTTCAGCATGAGGGTATCACGCACGCCGCCGGCCATGCAAAGGCGGGAACGCTGGGCCAGGGCACCCACCACCAGTGCAGCGGCGAAGGCTGCCAGCACGGGAGCGTGCATGGAGCCGGGACCCTTCTCAGAGGCGTGGAACAGGCTGGGGACCAGCAGAGCCAAGGCAAACAGCACCAGCATAATCACCGGCAGCACAAAGCCCTCGGTCTTCTTGGCCTGATAGGCACGACCCAGATTGAAGCCCTTCTTAAGGAAGATGGTGCCCACCAATGCCCCGATAATGAAGCCCAGCAGACCTACGAAGGCATTGAGGTCGCCGCCACCCATACGCAGCAGCATACGAAGCGGGCAGCCCAAAAATACCAGGGCGCCGATCATCACCAGCGCACCCACGGCAAAGCGGGTGGCGGGAGCGGAGCCGGCCTGGGCCCGGAACTCCTTACCGATGAGTGCCATGATGCAGGAGCCCAGGACGATGCCGATGATCTCGGGACGGACATACTGCACGACCTCGGCACTGTGCAGGCCCACGGCACCCACGATGTCACGCTCGAAGCAGGCGATGCAGAAGCCCATGTTCTTGGGATTGCCCAGGGCCTGCAGCAGCAGAGCCGCCGCGCCCACCACAATGCCCGTGACAATCACCAGCCAGTTTTCCTTGAAAAACCTTTTCATAATGTGAATAATCCTTTCTCTATTTGCAATTGTTGGTTTGTAATTTTTATTATATAGGGCGGTTTTTCCCCCGTCCAACGGTCTTTTTCCATGAATTTTTTCAATTATTCATTTCTTCCATCAATGGAAAGAGAATTCGTTCATCTTGACAGGAAATAACGATTTTTGTATAATATGACCAAAGTCCGGAGGGGAGGCAATGGTCCATGATCGAATACACGCTGCGGCAGCTGGAGGTGTTCACGGCAGCTACGGAGCAGGAAAGCCTGACCCGGGCCGCCGATCAGCTGCATCTGACCCAATCCACCGCCAGTACCCATCTGCGCTCACTGGAGCAGTGCCTGGGTACGACGCTGCTGCTGCGCAGAGGACAGGGCGGCGTAAACCTGACAGAGGACGGCCAAAGACTATATCCCCTGGCTAAAAAGATACTGACCCAGTGTCAGGCCCTGGCGGACGCCGCAGGAGACCCTCGGCGGCTGGCCTCCCTGCCGCTTTTGCTGGGGGCATCCACCGTGCCGGGGCAGTATATGCTACCAGCGCTCATGGCCGCCTTTTGCCGAAAGCATCCCCAATACCGCTGCGAGCTGCGCCATGGTGACTCAGCGCAAATCCATCGGCTGCTGCAGAATGGGCAGATCCGCATGGGCTTTGTGGGCTCACGGATGGATACGACCGGCATGGCCTATCATCCCCTGCTGCGAGACGAATTGGTGATGGTGACGCCCAACACGCCCCACTATCAGGCGGCGCATCGGCGGGGCGCCCGGGGGCTGGATCTACTGGGCGAGCCGACCATCGCCCGAGAGCAGGGCTCCGGCACCGATCGGACGCTGCTGCAGTATATGGCCCGCATGGGCTATAGCACCGGCAAGCTGCGTATCGTGGCCCGTCTGGAGGACCCCGAGGCCATTAAACGCATGGTGGTTCAGGGCGCCGGCGTATCGGTGCTGTCGGCTCTATCCGTGATGCAGGAGCAGCAGGAGGGCCGGGTGCTGGTATTCCCTATGGACGAGATGGGGCTGCAGCGGACTATCTACCTGGCGCACCGACAGGGTATGACCGCCAGCGCTGCGGAGAAGCTGTTTTTGTCCTTTGTACAGGGATACTATCACACGACTTGACAGAAAAAGGGCCACCCCGACGGTGGCCCTTTTCGCAATATAAATAGATTTACAGCTTTTCAATGACCCGCTCTACCAGGCGGCACAGATCTGCGCTGGCCCGGTCGGCCACAGCCAAGACCTCCTCGTGGGAATGCTTTCTTTCTGCGATGCCGGTGGCCATATTGGTGATGCAGGCAATGCCCAGCACCTCCAGCCCCAGGTAGTTGGCGGCAATGGTTTCCGGCACAGTGGACATGCCGATGGCATCCGCCCCCAGGGCCCGATAGGCTCTGATCTCGGCGGCGGTCTCGTAGCAGGGACCAGAGAAGATGGCGTAGACCCCCTCTTTGCAGGCGATCCCCAGTTCGGCGGCGGCAGATTTTGCCAGCGCCCGCAGGCGCAGAGAGTATGCCTCGGTCATATCCGGGAAGCGAGGGCCGAAGCGCTCGTCATTAGGGCCCATAAGTGAGTTGCTGCCCAGCATATTGATATAATCCGACAAAAGCATCAGCTCTCCCGGCGCAAGACCGCGGTCAATGCCGCCGCAGGCATTGGTGATAACCAGGGTCCTAACCCCCAGCAGCCTGAGCACATACACGGGATAGGTGACCTGCCGCATGGAAAAGCCCTCGTAATAGTGAAACCGGCCTTGAAGAGCGGCCACTGTTTGCCCGGCCAGGGTACCCAGGACCAGATTGCCCGCATGGCCCGCCACGGTTGAGCGGGGAAAATAGGGAATATCGGCATAGGGGATAATGGTTTTGTCCGTCATTTTGTCCACCAGGCTGCCCAGGCCGCTGCCCAGGACAATGCCGCAGGTGGGCCGCAGGGTGCTGTGGCTCAGGATATACTCCGCCGATTGCTGCACCTTTTCATAAAATCCGTCCATTGCGCGCTCCTTTCACCGGTTCACTTCTTATTATGCTCCAGGTCGCTGAAAAACATGTTGGCCCAGAACTGATAGGTGTGGCTGTGCTCGGCGTACCATTCGCTATTATCCTGCTTGATCTTATCGGTATCGGCATACTTTTCAAGGGCGTGGCAGGCCCGGATATAGGCCCGCTGCAGCGCGCGCATCCGGGCGGACATATGCTCCAGCAGGCTCATAATCTTGGCGGAATTGTCCCGGAAAAATGTACTGAAATTATCGTGGGTGATGACCCGGACCACCGTGGGCTCCAGAGCCACGGCAGTGGTGTTGCGGGGTCTGCTCTCCAGGAAACTGATGACATTGAGAAAATCTCCCGCCTCAATCTCCACCACCAGGCGCTCCTCCGGTGTGCCGTAGTTCACATACACGCCTGCCCGGCCCAGCAGGACATTGTAGATAGCCAACTCAAAGCTCTTTTCCTTGAGAATGATCTGCCCCTTCTTAAACTGCCTCTCCTCACCTTCTATCATCGGTTTCGCTCCCTTCATTGGTTTTTCTCATTGTACCCTATGGGGTCATTTCTGTCAACGAAGAAAGCCTGGGCACCGGCTATTCTGCCAGCGTCCCTGCCGAGGCTGTCGATAAAGCGGCAAGATCGGCAATAAAGGTAAGGAAGGGAGTGTGAGGGAAACCCAAGAAGGGCAACAGAGGGATTTCAATTAGGTATGCCATGCCGGGAAAACCTGGTGGAAATGTGGGAAAAGTCCTGGCATGGCAGGCGGTAGCCGATGCGGAATAACAAGAATCTTGTTATATACCGTGCTATATCACAAGAAAACTGTTGCAAATGTCACTTATTGGGGGTACACTGTAGGAAACCAGTATGTGACAGAATCGCCACGAAGCGGAGGGCACAAGCCCGTGAGCCAAACGAAGGAGGGCCACCATGAGCAAAAAGAAGTTCTTCCGGCCGTATCAGGCCGCCTGGGACAGACGACACCTGAAGCAATTCGGAACAAAGCTGACGGCCAAACAGGCCGAACGAGTCCGGGCCGCCTGTGACCGTGCAGGGGTAACGCCCTACAAGCTGGTGCAAAATCTTCTGCTGTCCTGGGTACAGAACCAGGAGAACGCCGCCCGGCAAAACGTATACCGGGATGAATTCTATATCCGAAGATAGGCCGCCATGCTGCGCCCGCCCATTGTACCACACGGCGCAAGGGTCGAGACAAGCGGCCGGCCGGCCGCCCTTGCGCTCGTGTGATGCGCCCCGGATGCCGCAAACGGCGGCAGAAAGGAGCGTCTATCATGTACGCAAACATTTCCAATGAAGTCCGGCGGAGCATTTATCGCCGGGATGGTTTCCGCTGCGCCCTGTGCGATAGCACAGACGGCCTGCAGATTCACCATGTCGTACCGCGTGGCGTGGGCGGCAGCAATTCCCCGATGAATCTTATATGCCTGTGCTGGCGGTGTCACAATGCCGCTCATGGCTCCATGTGCTGCGATGTACCGCCGGACATTTCACCGGATGAATTACGCCGCCTTCACGCCACGGCAATGGCCGACATGGAGCAGGCCTGCGTGGAATATGTGTCAGACCTCTACGCAGAACAAGGGGAGGTATGGAATGATATGCTACCCTCATATAGGACAATGAAATATAAAAGTCCTATATGGGGGT